>Ga0187776_10001257_pt1 | contig 12579 bp, 12 predicted proteins | sample 0216_BV02_MP12_2_FD_132426 | JGI IMG/M metagenome (GOLD analysis project Ga0187776, IMG submission 132426) | Tropical peat soil microbial communities from peatlands in Department of Meta, Colombia - 0216_BV02_MP12_20_MG | ecosystem: Environmental > Terrestrial > Soil > Wetlands > Peat | place...
CGCTCTTGCGGGCGCACACCCAGCCCGCGCAGGGCGTTGCCCACGCGGTTCACGCGCGCCTGCAACTGCGCGTAGGTCACGCGCTGCTCGCCGCACTCGATGGCGACCTTGGCTCCCCGGCCTTCATGGACATTGTGGTCCACGAAGCGGGTGGCGGCATTGAAGGCTTCCGGCACGGCGATGCGGATCTCCGGGCTAGAGGATATTCGGGCGGCCCCGACTTGCCCGCAGGACAAAACGGGATGGGCCGGCGCCCATCCCGTCTTCTGAGATGCAGGACCCCTGGCTAGTGGGTCTGGATGACGAGCGGCTGGGTCAAGCGGAAGCTCAGCGTGCTCTCGGTGGAGAGGTTGACGTTCTTGCCGCCGGTGCCGCCGGCGACAGCGGTTCCCGCGCCGGCGCCCAGGCCCGCTCCGATGGCCGCTCCCTTGCCGCCCCCGGCGATCGCGCCGATGATGGCCCCAGCGGCGGCGCCGCCTCCGACCGATCCGGCGGTGCGCTTGCCCTTGCCCTTCTCGGTCTGCGCCCAGGTGTCGGTGGTGATGGAGTAGGTATCGCCGTGCGTGGTGATGCTGATCAGCTCCAGCGCCAGGTCGGCTTGGCCGGCGAAGGCGCCCTGCTTCTTGGCGTTCGCCACCCGGCCCTCCACCTCCGCGCCCGCCGGGATCACGGTGTTGCCCTCGACCTTCACCGAGTACCGCAGGGTGGCGGGGAAGGTGTCGCCCGGCTTGCTGGTCTTGGAGCTGAGCGACCGGCCCAGGCGCACCGTCAAGGTGGTGCCCGCAGGAACCGTGATCTTGTTGTTCTGCGCCATCAGCGTCGCCGACAGCGCCAGCAGGAACGTGCCCATAACCACGAGCGTCGATGCCTTCTTCATAGGACTCCTTTTTTCGGCCAGTGGAATGCTTCCGGTGAGAAACTGCGCCGCTAGTGCGCCGCATCATACCACGCCCTCCCTCCGGTGGGGCGGGGATTCTGGCAAGAGCGCGGCAATGGGGCGCCCACGTGCATTGCCGGCGTGTCCTGTGGCAGTATGGACGGACGCTTCGCGGCCTGGGGCCGGGAAAGGGTGGGGCATGAGCAAGGTACGGGTGCTGGTGGGCACGAAAAAGGGCGCGTTCATCCTGACCTCGGATGGCAAACGCAAGCAGTGGGAGGTCGCCGGTCCCTATTTCACGGGCTGGGAGATCTATCACCTGAAAGGGTCGCCCGCCGACCCCAACCGCATCTACGCCTCGCAGACCAGCGGCTGGTTCGGGCAGATCATCCAGCGCTCCAACGACGGCGGCAAGAGCTGGGAGGTGCCCGGCGGCGCGCCTCCACCCACGCCCCAGGGCTGGCCGCAAGGGCAGAGCAACAAGTTCGTCTACGACACCTCCACCGAGACCGGCAAGCCGCTCACCACCCACCAGTTCTACGACGGCACCCAGCATCCCTGGGAGTTCAAGCGCGTCTGGCACCTGGAACCCTCGCTCACCGACCCTGACGCCGTCTTTGCGGGCGTGGAAGACGCCGCGCTGTTCCACTCCAGCGACGGCGGGACCACCTGGAAGGAACTCTCCGGCCTGCGTGGCCACGGCACCGGGCCCAAGTGGCAGCCGGGCGCCGGCGGCATGTGCCTGCACACCATCCTGCTGGACCCCGGCAACCCAAGACGCATCGTCATCGCCATCTCGGCGGCGGGCGCCTTCCGCAGCGACGACGGCGGCAAGAGCTGGAAGCCCATCAACCGCGGCCTGCGCTCCCCCTACATCCCCGATCCCACCGCCGAGGTCGGCCACTGCGTGCACCACATCGCCCTGCACCCCTCCCGCCCCAACACCCTGTTCATGCAGAAGCACTGGGACGTGATGCGCAGCGACGACGCCGGCGACAACTGGCGCGAGGTCAGCGGCAACCTGCCCACCGACTTCGGCTTCGTCATCGACGTGCACTCTCACGAGCCCGAGACCGTCTACGTCGTCCCCATCAAGAGCGACTCCGAGCACTTCGTGCATGAGGGCAAGCTGCGCGTCTACCGCAGCCGCAGCGGCGGCAACGAGTGGGAGGCGCTCACCAAGGGCCTGCCGCAGAAGGACTGCTACGTCAACGTGCTGCGGGACGCCATGGCGGTGGACCAGCTCGACCAGTGCGGCGTCTACTTCGGCACCAGCGGCGGCCAGGTCTACGCCTCCGCCGACGCCGGCGATACCTGGCAGGCCATCGTGCGCGACCTGCCCCCCGTACTCTCCATCGAGACGCAGACGCTGCCATGATCCGAGTGGCGCTGCCGCAGCACCTGCGCACCCTGGCGCACGTGGGCGCCGAGGTGGAGCTGGAGGTCCCGGGCGCGGCCACGCAGCGCTCGGTGCTCGACGCCCTCGAGACCCGCTATCCCATGCTGCGTGGCACCATCCGCGACCACGTCACCCTCCAGCGCCGCGCCTTCCTGCGCTTCTTCGCCTGCGGCGAGGACCTCTCCCACGAGCCCCCCGACGCGCCCCTGCCCGCCGCCGTGGCCTCCGGCCAGGAGCCCTTTCTGGTCATCGGCGCCATCGCCGGCGGTTAGCTCCGGCATTGTGGCCCCGCGACTTCCTTGCTAGACTTCCCGGCGATTCGCCTGACCCGGAGGTCACGACCATGGCGCTGTTCATCCTGTTTCTCTTCGCGATCGGGGCCCTGTTCGTCCTGTTCACCTTCCTGGGCGGCTTCTTCACCGTGTCCACCGCGGAGATGGCGGTGGTGCAGCGCCTGGGCAAGTTCGTGCGCATCGCCGGGCCGGGGCTGAACTTCAAGATGCCCTGGCTGGAGCACGTGGCCGGGCGCGTCAACATGCGGGTGCAGCAGTTCCGCGTCGAGGTCGAGACCAAGACCAAGGACAACGTCTTCGTGAAGGTGCTGGTCTCGGTGCAGTACCAGGTGCTGCAGGACAAGGTGTACGAAGCCTTCTACAAGCTGCAGAGTCCCGGCGACCAGATCACCTCCTACGTCTTCGATTCGGTGCGCTCGCAGGTGCCCAAGCTGCTGCTCGACGAAACCTTCGAGCAGAAGGACAACGTCGCCAACTCGGTCAAGACCGAGCTCAGCGGGGTGATGCAGGACTACGGTTACGCCATCATCAAGGCCCTGGTCACCGACATCAATCCCGACGACAAGGTCAAGAGCGCCATGAACGACATCAACGCCGCCCAGCGCGAGCAGGTGGCGGCGCAGGCCCGCGGCGAGGCCGACAAGATCCTCAAGGTGAAGCAAGCCGAGGCCGAGGCCGAGAGCAAGGCGCTGCAGGGGCAGGGCATCGCCAACCAGCGCAAGGCCATCATCAGCGGCCTGCGCGAGAGCGTCGAGACCTTCAAGCAGAGCGTGGAGGGCGCCACCGCCCAGGACGTCATGGCCCTGGTGCTCATGACCCAGTACTTCGACACGCTCAAGGAGATCGGCGCCCAGACCCGCTCCAACACCATCCTCATGCCGCACTCGCCCGGCGCCCTGCCCGATTTCTTCAGCCAGATCCAGAACGCCATCATGGTGGGGGCGCGGGCCGAGTCGGAATCGAGCGCGGCCGGCGGCGGAAAGTAGGGCAGCGCTCAGCCTCCCGGCTGCACGATGGCGATGCGCGTCTCCTGGCCGGTGCTGCCGATGGCGATGACCTTGCTCAGTCCCGGGCGGTCCACCGCCAGCACCTGCTGGCCGTTGATCTCCATGAGCCGGGCGTCGGGATAGCGCTGCTGGTAGTAGCGGATCACCGTGGCCACGGAATCGGTGGTGCTGTACACCTCGCGGGCCACGGGAATGCCGATGTCGGGCAATTGGGTGTCGTCCACATTGACCGGCTGCGACCCGGGATAGCGGTCAGAGCCGGAAGGCGCCGCGGCCGCGGGCGTCCCTGTGCCTCCCGCCGTGCGCTGCGTCATCTGCGCCAGCGCCTTCTGCACCTCGCCCAGGTCGATACCGCCTGGCGACGCAGGCGCGGCCGCCGCGGGATTGCCGGGGGCCTGGGCTGGGGGTTCCTGCTGAGACGCGCCGCCGGCGGGGCTCGCGGCCTGGTCCGACGAAGTCTGGACTGTGCTCGCGGGTGCAGCCTGGGACTGCGCGGGGGCCGCGGGCGCGGCCGCGGCAGGTGCGGCGGCATGTTGCTTCGCCGGCCACGCTTCCTTCAACATCACTCCCACGGCCACGGCCAGGGCCGCACCCGCCACCGCCACTAGCACGCGCATCTGTTTGCGCTGGCGGCGCTGTTCCGCGGTCATGGCGGCCACCGCGTCGGGAGTCATGGGCGCGCCGCAGGCGGCGCAGAAGCGCTCTCCCTCGCTCGCCGCCCTTCCGCAGTGGGAACAGAACGCCATATCCAGGAAGTATAAGCCCGCCGCCGCTGCGGGAGCGTCGCTTTCCTGACCCGCGTGGAAACCCCACCTCCGGGCGGCGCCCCCAGTTCACATGCGCGACGCCATCTTCTCAGCCAGCGGCCGCAGCTTCTCGATCGCGACCATTCCTCCCTGGGTCTTGGCCGTGACCTCGACCGCCGCTACCACCCCGTTCTTGAGCACGCTGCAAGTGGTGTTGTAGCCCATCTGCGCCATGCTGGCGGGCGGGACGATGGTCGAGCAGGTCAGGTCGCCGAACTTCTTGACCTCGATCTGGGCGCCCCTCTGCCGCAGCATCTCGATGCCCTTCATCTCGGTCTCGCCGGTGGGGTTCTTGCGCCGGGCCGTGCGCAGGGTGACAGTGACGGTGGCGTTCTTGCCGCTGCAGACCGAGGCGTCGCCCAGGGTATAGGGCTGCAGCGGCGGCGGCGGCGCGCCCAGCACGGCCTGCAATTCCGCCGGGGTGACCAGCGAGCATGCCTTATTCTGCGCCTGGGCGCGGCCGGGGTTGCCCGCCGCCAGCCCCGCCAGCAGCAGCGCGGCGGCGACCCGGTTCAGGGCCCGGGCAACCCGCGTGGTTTCCATGACTCCTCCTGTTCCGGGGCTGGGCGGGGAGCACCCCGCTCGTCCTACAGCTTGTTCAGTCCGTCCAGGGCAGCGACCTTGTAGGCCTCCGCCAGCGTGGGATAGTTGAAGATGGCGTCGCGGAAGTACTCCATGGTTCCGCCCAGCGCCATCACCGCCTGCCCGATGTGGATGATCTCCGCCGCCCGGTCCCCGACCGCGTGCACTCCCAGCAGGCGCAGCGATTCCGGATCGAACAGCAGCTTCAGCAGGCCTTGCTCGTCGCCCAGCATCTGCGCCTTGGCCAGCTCGGCGTAGCGGGCCAGCCCGGTCTCGTAGGGGACCTTCTCGCTGGTGAGCTGCTCTTCGGTGCGGCCCACCATCGAGATCTCCGGGATGCTGTAGATGCCGTAGGGGATGAGGTGGGCGGGGATGGTGGAGGGCTTGCCGAACATGTGGCAGCTCGCCAGCCGCCCCTGCTCCATGGAGGTGCTGGCCAGGGCAGGGAAGCCGATCACGTCGCCGGCGGCGTAGATGTGCGGCACGCTGGTCTGAAAGTGCTCGTTCACCTTGAGCTTGCCGCGCCCGTCGGCGGAGAGCGCCGCCGCCTCCAGGTTCAACTGGTCGCTGTTGGCCTGGCGTCCGACCGCGTACAAGAGCGCCTGGCCGTGCACCGTCTTGCCGCTCTCCAGGCGGGCGAAGACGCGGTCGCGGTCCTCCTCGACGCCCAGGGAGACCACCTTCTCGCCCAGCCGGAAGACGGTGCCGAGTTGGCGCAACTGGAAGCACAGGCTCTCCACGATCTCGCGGTCGGCGAAGTCCAGCAGCACCGGGCGCTGGTCCAGCAGCGTCACCCGCACCCCCAGCGCGGCGAACATGGAGGCATACTCGATACCGATGATGCCGGCGCCCACGACGACCAGGTCGCGGGGCAGTTCCTCCAGCTCGTGCACCTGGTCGGAATCGAAGATGCGCTTGCCGTCGATGGGGATGCTGTGGTCGTGGGCGGGGCGCGTGCCGCAGGCGACCAGCACATGGTCGCCGCGCACCAGTTGCGAGCCGTCCTCGCGCGCGATCTCCAGCGTGTGCGCATCCAGGAAGCGCGCGCTGCCCTCCAGCACGGTCACGCGGTTGCGGCGCAACTGCGACTTGATGACCTCGATCTCCCGCGCCATGACCGCGTCCGCGCGGAAGATCAGGTCCTGCATCGAGATCTGACCCTTGAGGGTGTAGCCGCGGCCGTAGAAGCTGCGCTGCCGGAAGCCGCTCAGGTAGAGAACGGCCTCGCGGAAGGTCTTGCTGGGGATGGTGCCGGTGTGCACGCACACCCCGCCCATGGTCTGCTTGCGCTCGATGATGGCCACCTTCTTGCGCAGCTTGGCGGCGCAGATGGCGCCCTTCTGCCCCGCCGGGCCGCTGCCGATCACCACCAGGTCGTATTGTTCCGGTTCCATGGTCAGGGCCCCTCACCCCGATTCGCGCAGGCGGAAGCCAACGCCTGCCTCGCGCGGCAGAGTATATCCCTGAATGGTATCTGGCGTCTGCGGTCTGAGGTGTGGGCTTGGTCGGGGCGGGCCGATTCGAACGGCCGGCCCCCTGCGCCCAAGGCAACCTAACCAGTGCTATGTGATTGGCTCGTAAAGGCTGGCTCTGCGTCCTACACCCTGGTGTTAGGCCCTATTCGGACCGTTATGGACCCAATCTGGACCCAATTCCCGAAAGACCTGGTACGGGTTAGGGGCATGGTCTTGATCCGGGCTCATCTGCGTCATTATCACGACAAGGCTTAGTGTGCCGCTTCCGACATCTGCAGGTCGAGCGCGACGCGCTCCCCGTTGATCAGCACGAAGCCGGAGTTGATGAGCTGCTGGCCGGTGCAGTTGTAGTCGGCGAAGCAGCGCATGGCGGAGACCGGCAGGAAGAACTCCACCGCCTCCGAGTGCTCGCTGCCCGGCAGCTGGAGCGTGGTCGAGAAGTCAAAGCCGTCGAAGCCAGGAGCGTCGGGGAAGTATTTCAGCACCGGGCGGATGAGGTGGGCGATGTGCTGGTCGAAGGCCAGCGCCGCCAGCCGGTACTGCGAGCCGGTGGTGCCGGACTCCAGCGGGGTGTCCACCGAAACCTGCAGGTAGGCGCCCTGGTGGAAGGCGATGAACGAGGGCGGCGCGTAGCTGACGAAGTGCGCCTGCGCATCCATCTCGCGCAGCATGCGCGCGATGGCGTCCTGGTGCGTGGTCTGCAGGGCGGCCAGGCTGTCCGGACCGAGTCCCGGGCGCACCGGCCAGTCCGGACCCTTCGCCAAGTGAGGCGAGACCAGCGGCGTGTCGCCGCCCGATCCGGCAGGCCCGCTCAGGCCGGCCATCTCCGCTTCCGCCTTGCGCGTGGCTTCGGTCTTCTCGACTGGAGGCGGAGGCGCGGGCTCGTCGTCGGAGAGCCAGAGGGTGATGGGCTGGGCGTCCAGGTAGGCCAGGCCGGCGAGCAGCGCGGCCTGCTGCTGTTCGGTGGTGGTGGCCGAGACTAGACGCGTGGCCGCGTCGCTGGGCAGGAACAGCACTACGTTCTCCGCGTGCTCCGCCGGGACGCCCATCACCTTGCCGCGCACGTGGTGCGAGATCTCGAGCGCGAAGCCCTGCACGCTGGGATCGCCGGCCAGCGGCGGCACCGCTGCTTTCAGCACCGGCAGCATGACATCGCGGAAGGTCTGGCGCGCGCGCTGCCCCGGCGTCAGCAGCTTGTCGGAATAGGAGGCGTAGTAATTGCCGGTGATCTCCAGTACGACGTGGTTCTTGAAGCGGTCGAAGCGGACGGAGCGCGCCTGACTGCGTCCCTGCTGCGCGTTCACGTCGAGCACGCGTGAGAGCTGGAAGGCGTAGGCGTAGTGGTGGGTCTGGATCTCGCGCGCGATCTTCTGCAACTGCGCGGCGTATTTCAGCTCCAGGCGCTGGGCGGAGGGGTCTTGGACGTCCTGCGGCGGGGCCACCTGGGCGGCTGCCGCCAGGCTGAGGCACGCGATCGCCAGCAAGAGCCCGCTACTTCTGCGCATACACCACCCCCGCCGTCTGATAGGGCGGATCGGAGACCGCCCGGACATACGCCACCAGCGCCTGGATCTCGCTCTTGCTCAGGGTGTAGCCGAAGGACGGCATCTCCGGCGACTTGCCCAGCGCCGGGCCACCATGGCTGATGATAGCAGTCAGGTCCGCTTCGCTCATCTTGTTGAGCGTGTCGCCTTCGGTGAAAGCATGGGGCTTGGTGGTCAGGTTGTCGTAGTTGGAAACGCGCTCGGGCGTGGATTCGGGATCGTGGCAGCGCGAGCAGTACTGGCGGTTGAACTGCTGCCCCAGGCCCTCCTGGTAGCCGAGCGCGATCTCTTCGAGCTTCAATTCGACGCGCTTGCCGCTCTTGTCGGCGGTCCAGGCGGTGATCTGGTAGCGCCCCGCGACGCCGCCCAGGCTCACGCTGGTGGTGAACTGCCCGCTGGAGTCGGTCAGGCCGGAGGCAGGATCGAAACGCACGCCCGCGGGTCCCTGCATGGTGACGGCCGCACCGGTCACGCCGCTGCCCTGGGCGTCGTTCACCTGCACCACCACCGGCTGGTCGAGCAGCATGCCCACGCCGGCGGCCTGCTTGCCGCCGCTGGCCTCGGTGATGGCAGTCCCCCAGCCGGTGGGCTGCAGCGCGGGCGCCGCCGGCCGGGAGCGCGAGCAACCGGCTGCCAGGAACAGGAGCGCGGCGAAGATGGTCAGGCGTCTCATCGCTTCTTCGCCTCCTGCACGGGCTTCCCCTTGAGCGACATCAGGAAGGCGGTGAGGGCACGCGCGTCGGCGTCGCTGAGATTCTGGTTGGGCTCGAGTGTGCCCGGGCGCATCCCCTGCGGGTCTTTCAGGTAATGGAAGACCCACGCTGGCGTCAGGCGCGAGCCCACCTGCGCCAGCGTCGGCCCGATGTAGCCCTTGTCCTTCTGCGGGTCGGCGATGTGGCAGGACTGGCAGGCGAACTTGGAATAGAACAGTTGCCGCCCCTGCTCGACCAGCGCCGGGGTGGAGTCGGCGGCCGCGTCGCGGTTGAAGGCCGGGTCCTGGTAGACGGTCATCATGTAGTCGGTGAGCGTGGCGATCTCGGCGTCGGTCAGGTTGAAGCGCGGCATGCGGCGGATGAGCGCCGGGCGCAGCGTGTTGGGGTTCTTCAGGAAGTCCACCAGCCACGGCCGCTGCACCGCGCTTCCCTCCCAGCTCAGGTCGGGAGCCATGTCGCCGCCGCGCCCGTTGATGGCATGGCAGGAGAAGCAGCGCAGATCGTCCATGAGATGCCCTGCCTTGCCCGCGGGCCGGTAGTGCGATTCGGCCAGGGCGGGGACGCGCAGCGACGCCGGCTGCGTCTGCGCGCGGTCGGTGAGCGCCAGCAGCGCCGTGGTCAGCGCGTCCTGCTGCTGCGGCGTGAAGCTGAACTGCGGCATCTTCAGGCCGGGTCCGAAGGCCCGCGGGTTGCGGATCTTGGCGGCGATGTAGTCGGGCAGGGTGTGCGGCATGCCCTCGGCGAAGACCAGTTGCGCCAGCGAGCGGCTGCCCACCCGGCTCAGGTCGGGAGCGAAGTTCTCCGGCTTCTTGATGCCGTCGATCTCGTGGCAGGAGGCGCAGCCGTACTCGGTGACCAGTTGCTTGCCGTGGGCGATCTGCTGCGATGTGGCCGCGTCCAGATGGACGTTGGCCAGCAGGTCGCTGTCGCTCTTCGCTCCCAGGAAATTGACCAGCAGCGCGACCTGCGCCTCGCTGAAGCGGTAGTGCGGCATCTTGGTGTCGGGATCGTAGGCCGCGGGATCGCGCAGCCAGGCTTCCAGCCACTCCGGCTTGGCCTTGCTGCCGATGCGGGTCAGCTCCGGCCCCAGGTCGCCGCCCACCAGCGCGCCCGCAGCGTTCTGCACCGCATGACAAGAGGCGCAGAAGGACTCCCCGTAGAGGCTCGCGCCCGCCTGGGGATCCTGCTTGGCGGCGGGCGCGGCCTGCGTCGGCGCCGGCAGGTTGATCGCCGTGCTCTGCGCCACCAGGAAGGCCGAGATGTCGCGCGCATCGGCGTCGCTGAAGCCGAAGTTGGGCATGGTGGCGGTCGAAGCATAGGCCTGCGGGTTCTTGATCCAGGCGTACATCCACTCGCGGGTGGTCTTCTGCGCGATGTGCGCCAGCGAGGGCGGGTCGTCCGTCGCCTGCATCGTGGTACCGTCAGGCGCGTGGACGCTGTGGCAGCGCACGCAGCCGTAGCGCGCCAGCAGTTTGCGTCCCAGGTTCAGTTGCGGCGTCCCGGCGAGCGCGCCCAGGTGACACTGCCCGCACGAGGCTTGCAGGTACTTGGCCGGCAGGATGGGCTGCTCCCAGGCCAGCGTGCTGCTATGCGCCTCCTCGACCGTGGTAGCGCCGCCCTGGCCGCGGTGGCACACCACGCAGCCGAATTCGGTGAGCCGGTGGGGCATGGGCGGATGCGGGCGGAAGGGCTGCCGGCTCACGTTGGCCAAACTGGCCTCCCGCAGACCCAGGTGGCAGGTGGTGCAGCGGTCGGTCACGCCCTGCTCCGGGATCCAGATCTGCTGCAGGCCGGGCTCGAAGCGGCGCTCCAGGGTGACGGCTTCGGCGCGCCCGCGGATCAGCTTCAGGTACTGCTTCTGGTAGCCGCGCCACTCGCTGAAGTAGTCCTTGGCGGGAGCGATGGCCAGCATCACCAGCAGCACCACGCTCATGGTGCCGAAGGTGCGCGCCGGGTCACCGAAGAAGATGCGGCAGACCGACCCGATCTTTTGTCGAAGTCCCACTTATCCTCTCCAGAGCCACACCCACGACCATCCAGGGCCGCGGAACAGGGTGCCGACGGCGGTCAGCGTGACCGCCACCGCCAGGAACCAGGTCATGATCCAGAAGGCCAGCGGCTTGCGCACCAGCCAGCGGCGGAAGCCGGCCTTGCTGGCCGGGTCGACGAAGGCGGCGTAGAGCATGAAGGCGGCGACGAGCAGGGTGGGCGCCAGCGCCACCCACACGTCGAAGACTGCCAGGAAGACGGCCAGCGCCGCCACCACCACCGCGAAGAGGCGCAGGCGCCGCGCCCGGTCGCGCAGCCACACGCCTTCCGCCTGGACGTTGATGTTGAAATACGGGATCACGATGAGCGCGATCACCACCAGCGTGGGGATGAGCACGCCCGCCACCACCGGGGGGAAGTAGTGCAGCAACTCTTGCAGGCCCAGGAAGTACCAGGGGGCCTTGGCGGGGTTGGGGGTGTGCATGGGATCGGCGAGCTGCTCCAGGGGAGCGTCCCAGAGCAGCGCCAGGCCCACCAGGAAGGCCGCGAGCAGTTGCACCGCCACGATCACGCGGAAGAAGACCTCGGGATAGGTCATGACCGTGTCTTCGTAGCGGGTCCGGACCGCGGGCGACGTGCGCCGCGTGACGAAGGCGACGCGCACCGGCGTCTTGCGCGCGTCGGAGTCGCGGCTGGCGAGGAAGTCCTTGGGGTCAGGCATGCGGCCCCTCCTCCTCCACCGTGTCTTCCAGGTCGCCGGGGTAGAGGCCGCCGTCCTTGCGGATGCGCCAGAAATGGATGGCGATGAAGAAGATCGCGGTCAGCGGCAGGACCATGCAGTGCAGCACATAGAAGCGCAGCAGCGCGTTGGCGTTCACCGTGTGCCCGCCCAGCATCAGGAAGCGGATGCGCGAGCCGAAGAAGGGCATGGCAGAGACGATGTTGCTGCCCACGGTGATGGCCCAGAAGGCCAGCTGGTCCCAGGGCAGCAGGTAGCCGGTGTAGCTGAGGAAGAGGGTGATCAGCAGCAGCACCACGCCGATCACCCAGTTGAACTCGCGCGGCGGGCGGTAGGCGCCGCGGTAGAAGACGCGGAACATGTGCGCGAACACCAGGAAGACCATGGCGTGCGCCGCCCAGCGGTGCAGGTTGCGCAGGAACACCCCCGACGAGACCACGAACTGCAGGTCCTTCATGTCGTTGTAAGCCTGCGGCACCGAGGGGTGGTAGACCAGCATGAGCAGGATGCCGGTGATCACCAGGATGAGGAAGCAGCCGAAGGTGAGCGCCCCCAGGTACCAGGTGACCCCGAAGTCGAGCACGCGCTTGCGCGCTTTCACCGAGAACAGGTGCAGGAAGACGTTCTGCTGGACGAAGAGGGCGCGGCGCAGGTTGCTGAAGCCGGGTCCGCCGCGGAAAATGGAGCGCCACACCCGGCTCTGCTGGACCCGATCCACGTAGCTGGTGAGCTTCTTGGCCATGTTAGACGCGCACGTACTGCCGGTTGGAGAGCGTGGTGGAGCGGTCGACCATGAGGTCGCCGTCGTCGTTGAGCCACATGCGCAGCCAGGGCAGGGGCTTGGGCGCGGGGCCTTCGATCTTGCTGCCGTCCTTGCGGAACTTGCTGCCGTGGCAGGGGCAGGCGATGATGCCCAGCTCCGGCTTCCACGCGGTCAGGCAGCCCAGGTGGGTGCAGACCGCGGAGAGAGCGTAAAAGCCCTCGCCAGCGCGCACCACGTATATGCCGGTAGCGGGATCGAGGGTGACCGAGTCGGGAGCATAGCTGTCGGGCTTGCCCGCGTTGACCACCGGCGAGGGCTCGTAGAGCACGCTGGGGGAGAGGAACTGGTAGGCGAAGACCGCCGTCCCCATCCCGGCCACGGCGATGGAGCCC
>Ga0187776_10001259_pt1 | contig 12550 bp, 10 predicted proteins | sample 0216_BV02_MP12_2_FD_132426 | JGI IMG/M metagenome (GOLD analysis project Ga0187776, IMG submission 132426) | Tropical peat soil microbial communities from peatlands in Department of Meta, Colombia - 0216_BV02_MP12_20_MG | ecosystem: Environmental > Terrestrial > Soil > Wetlands > Peat | place...
CCGACATCAGTAAAGCAAAAAAGCTGCTCGGCTGGGAGCCGAAGGTAGATTTGGACACGGGTCTGCGCCTGTCGCTGGATTATTTCCGCAAGGCAGTGGAGAAGTCGGTGGAAGTGGCTCCTTCTTGATTGTCAGCACGAGCGGCCGTTTTGCTGCCAGGGCCTGCGGGCAGCACCCCTACTTCCGCTCTTTGCTCCCCGGAGCCGGCGGACCCACCGGGACCCGCCGAACGGGAACAATCGCCCCTTCCGTTGATTGAGCTTGAGACATGCGGCTGAGCATCTCGCTTTGCAGGGCGCGCATGAAGTCCTGCATCTCTTTCTGCATCTGCTCCATGCGCTCGCGCATTTGCAGGATGATGGCTATCCCGGAGATGTTCACCCCCAGATCCCGCGCCAGTGTCAAGATGAACTCCAGCCGCTCCAGGTCTTCGTCCGTGTAAAGCCGCGTGTTGCCCTCGGTCCGCGAGGGCTTCAGCAGTCCTTCGCGTTCGTACAGACGCAGCGTCTGCGGATGGATGTCGTACATCTCGGCCACCGCCGAAATCATGTACGCGCCTTTGCCGCGCTTCTTAGGCACTTAGAAATCCCTTGCTGCGCTGACACTTTCGACTGCGCGGAGTCGAATGATTTTTGGACTGTCATCCTGAGCGAGGGCCGGGTACACCACTACCGGCCCGAGTCGAAGGATCTGGTGTTTGTAGCGCATGCCCGAGATGCCGACGATTTCACACATTTATACCCTCTATCTAATCACAAACGTGCACCTGTGGCCGCAACGCGACCGTAACGACACGTGTTCTGACGCTGCGATCAGAAGCTCTTCAGCCCTGCGCATCCGGCGTCGCCCCTTCCGTCGGCCGCAGCTGCCGCCACGCAGCCCGGATTCCGTAGGCCGCAACTCCCGCAGCCATCAGCAACAAACCAACACTAAACGAGCTCATTCCCAGGATCTGCTCGTGCTCGCTGCGAATTACCGAAAATCCCAGGAGCACGGTCGGCGCGACTCCTAGCGCGACGACTCCCAAAATTCCGCCCGGCACTCGAAACGGCCGCGGCAGATCGGGCTGCGTGATTCGCAAGACTACCAGGGCGATAAATTCCAGCAGCAGACTGGAGCCGTATACCAGAATATCGATCGTAACCAGCCGTTCGAAACCCAACCCCAGACAGAGCGCCCACGTCGTGGCGCAAACCAGGATCGCCACCCAGGGAGCTTGGGTCCGCGGATGCACCCTCGCAAAAATGCTCGGCAGCAGGCCGTCCTGCGCCATCGCCAGCGGCAGGCGCGAATAGCTCAGGACCAGGCAATTAAACATTCCGAACGCGCTGATCATCCCTCCCAGAACGACTGCAAGGCGCAGCCCGGGTCCGCCGACCAGGCCCGCCAGATCCGCCCACGATCCCGTCTCCCAGGCATTCGGGGAGATGCCAGTCAGCGACATGGCAGCCACGGGAAGAATGTAGCTGAGGGCGACAATCACTACCGCCGTCAGAATGGCTCGCGGATACGTGCGCTGCGGTTCGTCGACCTCGGCTGCAATCGTCGAGGCGTTGTCCCATCCCATGTAATTCCACATGGCGACCAGCAGCCCGCCAACCATCCCCACTGGCACGCCGCCGGGAGCGCTGTGAACCAACGCCCCTGAAGCCAAAGCGCCATGCTTAAAGGGCGCCAGCAGAACAATTAACGCGAACGGCGCGGACAGCAGCAGAAACATCCCCACCGACGTTGTGGCCACAACTCGTATTCCGGCGATATTCAGCAGCGCGCAAAGCGCCACCAGCGCCACGCCGAGCATCACTCCGCGATGCCTAAGCGACAGCGCCGGAACCATGCGCGTCAGGTATGCGACAAAGAGCGTGGGATAGATCGCCATATCGAATATGCTCGCGCCGAGCGACAGCCAGGCTTCCTGGAACCCCCAGAAGTCTCCCATCGCACGCCGCACCCAGGCGTAATAGCCGCCTTCGGCGGGAATTGCACTGGAGAGCTCGCCCATCATCAGCGCCGTCGGCACACTCCACAGCAGCGGCGTGAGCAGCAGGATTACGATCCCCCGCAAGTAGCCGGCTCCGCGCACGATGTCCTCCGTGCCGTATGCGCCACCCGACACCATGAAGAAGGTTGCTATGACCAGGGGCCAGAAGCTGAGCCTGCGCAGACTGTTTCGCTGCCGGGGCGGCAAATTCGATTCAGGCGAGAAGGAAGCGGCGGAATACGTCAATTTCGATCGCGTCCTCCTAAGAGCACGTCTTGCGGAAGTGTGATGCGCAGAATAGGGCGGAGCGATAGGAAGGTAAAGCAAAAACTAACGAGGATTGTCATCCCGAGCGATGCGCCGGTCGCTTTCATGACCCGCGCGTTCTGTAGGTCGCGGGCGTAGAGTCGAGGGATCTGCTTTTCCTGTGCAGACGATGTGGCATCAGGTTCGAGGCGCGCCGTCTAGCGTCATCTGCTTGCGCCACTCCTGCTCCCCGATGGCATAAATAATATGGGGTACGTGGTGCCACGGAATCTGGTGATCGATCTCCAGACCGTTCTTTTCCGCCACCCGGCGGGACGGCAGATTCTCCGGACGGATCAGCGAGATCACCCGTGAAACCCGCAGGTTGCGAAACGCATAGTCTATGCAGGCGCGAGCAGCTTCGGTGGCGTAGCCCCGTCGCCATTGATCGCGGCGCACGTGGTAGCCCACCTCGATCTCCGGCCTGCCTTCCACCAACTGCCGAACCAGACCGCAATCTCCGACAAGTTGGCCAGAGGTCTTGAGAGCTATACCCCATAAGCCGTATCCATCGTTCTCGTAGCGTTCCAGGTTACGCTCGATCCATCGCTGCACGCCCTGGCGCGTGAGCGGCTCGGGATAAAACTGCATGGTGATGGGATCCCCCAGAACCGCGAACAGGGCTTCGCTGTCGGAAAGCGTCAGCCGGCGCAGGAAGAGCCGCGGAGTCTCGAGGACGATTCCAACCTGACGGGAGGGGGTCATCGTAGACGAAAATGCGGACGGATTTTAATCGTCATCCTGAGCGACGCGCCGTAGCTTTTGCCGACCCGCTCTTTTTGCGGGTCGCGGGCGCGGAGTCGAAGCATCTCGCGTTTTCGGTTTCACTGGGTATTACACAACTCACCTGACTACCATTTACCCGCTTGCAATTTGCTACACGTTCTTGAACAGCTCCTGCCGGGGATCCTCAGGATTCAGCTTGGTGAGTTCGCGCAGGATTTCCTTCGACCGCTCATCACGAATCTGTGGCACCACGATCTTCACTTCCACGATCTCGTCTCCGCGAGTTCCTTCCCGTGTTGCTGAGGGGACGCCTTTCTCGCGCAGGCGCAGTTTCTGCCCGGACTGCGTGCCGGGCGGGATGCGAAGCAAGGCGCGGCCGTCAATAGTAGGAACCTCAACCTTTCCACCAAGCGCAGCTTCCGTCGGGGTGATGGGAACCGTCAGATAGATGTCGTCTCCTTCGCGGCGAAACACCGGATGCTCTTCCAGCCTCACGATGATGTAGAGATCGCCCGGTTCGCCACCGTGCAGACCGGCATTTCCTTTCCCCGGGATGCGAATGCGCTGTCCGTCGCGAGTGCCCGGCTTAATGCGGATCTCGAGCGGCTCGGTGCGGTTTACCGTGCCCGCCCCTGAACAGATCGGGCACACGCTGCGGTCCTTGCCTGAGCCGCCACAACGCGGGCAGGGGACATTGAACTTCATCCGGCCGCTGGTCTGCGTAATAGTTCCCTTGCCCCCGCACTCCGGGCATGGCCCGGGCTTTTCAACGTAGCCCGTGCCGTGGCAGTTCGTGCAACTATCGGAACGCGTAATATTCAGGCGCATCACGCCGCCGCGGATCGCCTGCCAGAAAGGTACCGTGACCTGGTATTCCAGATCGCTGCCCGGTTCAGGCCCCTCGGGCTCAACACTGAAACCACCCCGCCCACCGCTAAAGATGTTGGAAAAAATATCGCGGAAGCTCGATTTCCGCCCGCCTGCCTGCGCGCCCGTTTCCCCGACGTCAGAAAAATCGAATCCGCTGAAATCAAACGGCACACCTTGCGCCGAGCCTGTGCCCGCTCCGCCGCCCGGAAAACCACCGCCAGGAAAGCCACCTCCCTGGGCCGCACGGGCATAGGCCTCGGCTGCTTTGGGATCGATATTGTCGGAGTAATAGCCGAGTTGATCGTATATCTTGCGCTTCTTAGCATCGCTGAGGACGTCATTAGCCTCGGAGATGGACTTGAAGCGCTCTTCAGCGGCTTTGTCTCCGGGATTCACGTCCGGATGGTATTTGCGCGCGAGCTTGCGGAAGGCCTTGCGGATCTCATCGGCGGAGGCAGACTTTTTCACGCCGAGAATCTCGTAGTAGTCCTTCTTGGTCGTGGTCGCCATTAATTCGCAGTCAGCACCGCAGACAAGTCGCCAGCGAAAATCCTGAGGGTGCCCCGTTCAAGCACAGCTTGGCCGGGGTTTTTGTTCTCGGACTTCATCCTTTACAAACGCCGGGGTTCTAAACAGACCCGTTCGCGTCCCCCTCTTCGTTCACTGGAGGAATCACGAAGCGCTCGATATGCTCGGCGGCATCATGCACCACCGGGATTTGGCGCAGCCCCGCCGCTGAGTCCTCCAGCACAAACCACTCGTCCATCCCGGGGATGAAATTCACAAAATATCTCTGACCATTCAATTCAATCTGCATTCTGTCGTTCTTCCTGATTCTTTGTCTTTTGCTGACCATCATCGTTTCTATTCCGGCGCGTCCTGAAAAATTGGTTGCCGCGGACCGGCACAGCCTCAACGGATCAGGTTTTATCCCTTCGGATCCGTGTCCATCCGCGGCGAACTTTTCAAATCCCTCTCTCGAGGAATATTAGCAGCCGGGCCGAAGCCCCGCTCCCCCATTACTTTTTCTCATCCACGTCGACGTATTCCGCGTCGATGACGCCTTCGTCTTTCTTCGCCTGGCCGTCACTGCCCGGCTGAGGACCGCCCGCCTGCGCCCCCGCGCCCGGCTGCCCCGGCTGCGCGGTGGCCTTGTACATCTGCTCCGCCAGTTTATGCGAAGCCTGGGTCAGGCGATTGCGTGCCGACTCCATCTGCCCCTTGTCGTTTGACTCCAGGGCTTTCTTGGCATCGGCCAGCGCAGCTTCGACCTCGCCTCGCTCCGAACCGGAGATCTTGTCTCCGTGCTCGCGGAACATCTTCTCCACGCTGTACACCATGGAGTCGAGCTGGTTGCGGGCCTCGATCTCCTCGCGCTTCGCTTTGTCCTCGGCTGCGTGCGCGTCGGCTTCCTTCGCCATGCGCTCGACCTCGTCCTTGCTGAGACCCGAAGACGACGTAATCGTGATCTTCTGGTCCTTCTGCGTCGCTAGGTCCTTGGCCGTCACGTTCAGAATGCCGTTGGCGTCGATGTCAAACGTGACCTCGATCTGCGGCACACCACGCGGAGCTGGCGGAATTCCACTCAGGTGGAATTTGCCCAGCGTCCGGTTCTGCCCCGCCATCGGGCGCTCGCCTTGCAATACGTGCACCTCCACCGACGTCTGATTGTCAGCCGCGGTAGAGAATATCTCCGACTTGCGGGTCGGAATCGTGGTATTGCGCGGAATCATCGGCGTCGACACACCGCCCAACGTCTCGATCGAGAGCGTCAATGGAGTGACGTCCAGCAGCAACAGATCCTTAACATCGCCGCCGAGCACGCCGCCCTGAATCGCAGCTCCGACAGCTACCACCTCATCCGGATTCACGCCCTTGTGCGGATCTTTGCCGAACAACTCCTTCACCAGCGCCTGAATACGCGGCATGCGCGTCTGACCGCCCACCAGCACGACTTCGTCGATCTTGTCGGGCGTAACCCCCGCGTCGCTCATGGCCTGCTTGCACGGGCCAACCGAGCGCTGGATGATGTCTTCCACCATCGACTCCAGCTTGGCGCGCGTCAGCCGCTTCACCAGGTGCTTGGGACCGCTAGCATCCGCCGTAATGAACGGCAGGTTGATCTCGGTTTCCATCGTGGTCGAAAGCTCGATCTTGGCGCGCTCAGCCGCGTCGCGCAGACGCTGCAGGGCCATCTCATTGCCCTTCGCCCGCAGGTCGAGACCTTCATCTTTCTTGAACTCGTCAATCAGCCATTCCACGATGCGCTGATCGATGTTGTCGCCACCGAGGTGGGTATCGCCGTTGGTGGACTTGACTTCAATCACGCCTTCGCCGACTTCCAGAATCGAAATGTCGAAGGTTCCGCCGCCGAAGTCATACACGGCGATGGTCTCATCCTTCTTCTTATCGAGACCGTACGCCAACGCAGCCGCCGTGGGCTCGTTGATAATGCGCTTCACGTTCAGACAGGCGATCTGCCCTGCATCCTTGGTAGCCTGTCGCTGGGCGTCGTTGAAGTACGCCGGCACCGTGATCACGGCATCGGTGACCGTTTCACCGAGATAATCTTCAGCTGCCTTCTTCAGCTTCTGCAGAATGAATGCTGAAATCTGGGGTGGGGTATATTCCTTCCCCTGCGCCATTACGGCCACGTGGTCGCCAGATTTCACGACCTTGTAGGGCACCATCTTCATTTCTTCGCTGACTTCGTCATAGCGGCGCCCCATAAAACGCTTAATGGAATAAATCGTGTTTTGCGGATTGGTAATGGCCTGGCGCTTCGCGACCTGCCCGACCAACCTCTCACCCGATTGTGTGAAAGCGACAACGGATGGCGTGGTCCGCCCGCCTTCCTCGTTAGGAATCACTTTGGGCTCGCCACCCTCCATTACCGCCACCACGGAGTTCGTCGTGCCCAAGTCAATACCAATAATCTTCGCCATGGAGATTTCCTCCTCCTAAACTTATAAGTGCTTGATCTTTAGCTGGTTGGCCATCGCTTCGGCTTACAATAACGATATGCTAGAACCTGAGTGTCTTACAGTCAAGTTCTTAGATGATGTTGAAGCATAGGAAGTTGCGGGAAAGTGAGGCCAAGGATGCCAGCCGTAAGCCGTTGAAAATAAACTCGCCTGTCCTCCGAAGCGGATGCCCCACGTTCGCCTTTTTTCGCCTAATCTCGGAGGTCCAGCTCTACAGAAAAGCCACATCTCGCCCAAGGCGACGCGCGCCGCGGCCTGTTTCCCCATGAGTGGGTTCAGAGCTGATTGCTGACTGCTGGTTTATGCCTTAGTCAAACCGCTCGTACACGATGGCCTTCCGATCCCAGCCCAGGCTCTTCAGTAGCTCCCGGTTGGCCTGAACCATGTCGCGCAGCCCACAGATGTAAGCATCCAGGCCGTGCCGCCCTTCGGCCAGTTTGCGCACGTGCTCCTGCACATATCCGGTCGCGCCTGGCCAGGTGGCATCCTCGCGGCTGAGAGTCGGGATGTAGTGGAAATTGGGATGCCGCCGCGCCAGTTCCAGAAATTCGTCGTTGTAATAGAGGTCTTCCTGATAGCGGACGCCGAAGACCAGCCAGAACTCGCGTCCCTCGTGGCGTGCGGGATCGGCGAAGAGCCAGTGAATCATGCCGCGAATCGGCGCAATACCGGTTCCCGTGGCAATGAAAATCGAGCTACGGGGCGGGTTCTTGAGAACAAAGTAGCCATGCGGGCCGTGAAACTTGACCGCCTCGCCTTCCGCCAGGTCGCAGAGAAAATTGGAAAAGAAGCCATCAGGAACCCGATTCAGGCAAAGCTCGAAGGTGCGATCGTTGCGCGGGGGCGAGGCAATCGAGTAGGCCCGGGTGATTTCGTGCCCGTCGTGCATGGCACGGATCGACACGAATTGCCCGGCGTGGAAGTCGAAACGCGGTATCTCCTCCACCTCAAAGTGCAGGTGCCGGGTGGCAGAGGAAAGCGGTACCGCCTGGCGCAATCGCGCCGTCAAAATCTCACGATTCGACATTCTTTATCTTGAGAAAGCCGCCCAATTTTCATTATAGGGTTCACTTATTTGATTCGGCGAGCGCACTTTTGGTTCACGCCTGTCTGTCACTTCAGAGTCCACCCGAATTCGATCACCCGATTGTCAATTACCCGATTCCCCGACTCCCTTAAGGGTGCCCCGTTCAAGCGCAGCTTGGGCGGGGTTTTTCTTTCCGGACTTCATCCTTTTGACCTCGAACCTCACCCGGCGCTTCAGTCCGGGAAGTCCAGGCGGCCTATCCCGCTACAATACGGTTCACCAGGAGCTCACTGATGAAAGTTCTCTCCAGAGTCACGCTCATCCTTCTCCTCACTACTGCAGCCCTTGCCGACGAAGGCATGTGGACCTTCGACAATCCCCCCACCCAACTCATCCAGCAGAAATACAATTTCGCCCTCACCAAGGACTGGCTGGACCACGTCCGCCTCTCCTCCGTGCGCTTGAATGATGGAGGCTCGGGATCATTCGTAAGTCCGCACGGGCTGTTGCTGACCAACCACCACGTGGCCCGCGGTCAGCTCCAGAAGAGTTCGACCGCCGAACACGACTACATTAAGGACGGCTTTTACGCCGCCACCTCCGCCCAGGAAATGAAGGCACCCGACCTCGAAATTAATGTCCTGGTCTCCACCGAGAACGTCACCGACCGTGTACAGGCCGCGCTCAAAGGAAAGCAGTCCGCTGAGGAGCAGTTCAAAGCGCGCGAGAGCATCATCGCCGAGATCGAACGGGAGAGCCTGCAAAAAACCGGTCTTCGCTCTGACGTGGTCACTCTCTACCAGGGCGGAGAATACTGGCTCTATCGCTACAAGAAATACACCGACATCCGCATCGTGTTTGCGCCCGAGCAGCAGGCCGCCTTCTTCGGCGGCGATCCCGATAACTTCACCTATCCCCGCTACGATCTCGATATGGCGCTGTTTCGCGTCTATGAGAACGGCAAGCCGATCAACAGCTCAAATTACCTGAAGTGGAACCCCAAGGGCGCGGTTGAGGACGAACTGGTTTTCGTCAGCGGTCATCCCGGCACCACCCAGCGCCTCGACACCGTTGCTCAGCTTACTTTCGAGCGCGATTACCAGCTTCCCACCGCTCTTAGTGTGTACCGCGACCGCATCGCCGTTATGCAGCGCTTTTCCGCCACCAGTCCCGAGCATGCGCGCGAAGCTGCCAGTCTGATCTTCTTCCTGCAGAACGGCGTCAAGGCGCTCAGCGGTGATCTCCAGGGTCTCGAGAATCCCCGCGTTATGGACAAGAAGAAGGCGGAAGAGGACAAATTCCGCTCTGCGGTAATGAGCAACCCGGAATTGAAAACGCAATATGGCAGCGCCTGGGACGATATCGCGGCCGCTACACAGAAAATGAGTTCGCGCATCAAGGATAGCTTCTATCACAGCACAGATTCGCAGCTCTCACGTCTGGCGGCCACGATTGTCGACTACGTCGCTGAGATCAAGAAGCCGGATGGTGACCGGCTTCCCGGGTTTCACGAATCTCAGCTCGATTCGCTGCGCCTGGAGATGTTCTCACCCGCCCCCATTTATGCCGACATGGAAATCGCGCGCATCACTGGCGCCCTTCATCGCGATCTTGACCAGCTCGGACCCGACGATCCCTTCCTGAAAATTGTGCTCAACGGAAAAACTCCGGAGCAGGCGGCCGCCGATCTGGTCGGTGGCAGCAAGCTGCAGGATCCGCAGGTCAGAAAAGCGCTGGTCGATGGCGGCCAGCAGGCAGTCGATGCCTCCACTGACGCCATGATCGTCCTGGCCCGCAAGCTCGACCCCATGCGGCGCGAGTTCATCAAGTGGGTGCAGGACAACGTTCAAAGCGTGGAGCAGCGCGGCGGCGAACAACTCGGCCGCGCTCGCTTCGCTCTCTACGGCAAGAGCACCTATCCCGATGCCACCTTCACCTTGCGGCTCTCCTACGGGCAGATGAAGGGATACCCCATGAATGGCACCATCGCTCCCGCCAAGACTACCTTCTATGGACTGTACGACCGCGCCTTCAGCTTCAATGATCAGGCTCCGTTCGACCTGCCCCGCCGCTACCGTGACGCAATGAAGACCCTCGACCTCGCGACGCCCCTCGATTTTGTAACCACCAACGATGTGGTCGGGGGCAATTCGGGATCGCCGGTCATCAATAAACAAGGTGAGATCGTGGGCCTGATTTTCGATGGCAACATTGAATCGCTTGTCGGCGATTACGTGTATGACATCGAATCCAACCGCTCAGTTGCTGTCCACACTGCGGCCATGACGGAAGCACTGCGCAAGCTATATGGCGCAAGCAAGCTGCTGGATGAACTCACCGGCGGAAATTGAGCGCAGTGCTAAAGAACAGTGTGAAATAGCATTTTTGATTCAATGGCGCGAGTCTATTTGGCAGCTGGTTTATGGGCTCATGCTGAGCGGAGCGAAGCATTTATGCTTTTTCAAAATTCGCCGGATTCCCCAATGCCCTGAGGGTGCCCCGTTCAAGCGCCGCTTGGGCGGGGTCTCCTTCTACGCACTTCAAACTTGAACATTACACGATATCAGCTTCCCTCGATTACAATTTACCCCACTCCACGATTTCTTTGAGGGACTACCATGAGCGCCGCGAATATCGAGTACTGGGGCATAAGCATGTCGATCGAGGAAATGAAGACCTTCGTTCGCAACCACTTCGAACAATTCGTAAACCGCAAGAATCTCGACATCGCGGATGTGAACTTCGCCCGCGATTTCGTGGATCACGGAGCCGACGTACCACCCGGCACCCCGCCCGGTCCGGCAGGAGCGAAGCAGTATGTGGGAAGTGCCCTCAAGAAATTTCCCGATCTGAAGGTGACCCTCGAAGACATCATCGCCGAAGGTGATAAGGTCGTGGTGCGAAACGTCTGGAGATGCACCGATCCTGACAGCGGAAAGAAAATTCAGTTCGGCGGGATCGTCATTTGGCGCATTGTGCGGGGCCAGCTGTCTGAACGCTGGGCCTACCTGGAAGCTCCAAAACCTGCTTCGTGAGCCCCAAAAGCTAACTTCAGATTACCCGATTACACGATCCGCCGCCCTACTCCACCGTCACCGACTTCGCCAGATTTCGTGGCTGATCCACATCGCATCCGCGGCGAACCGCGATGTGATACGCCAGCAGCTGCAGGGGAACGATCTCCAGGATCGGTGAGAGCAACTCCGGCGCTGCCGGCACAAACACGGTCTGGTCAGCAGCCTCGCGGATCTCATCATCCCCCTCGGTCGCAACCGCGATCACCCGGCCCGAACGCGCCTTCACTTCCTTTAGATTCGAAAGCGTTTTGTCGTATCGGACCACCGAGCCCGGATCTTCCTTGTCGCGCGTGGCGATGATGACGACCGGCAGGTCTTCATCAATCAGGGCGTTGGGGCCATGCTTCATTTCTCCGGCGGGATATCCCTCGGCGTGAATGTAGGAGATTTCCTTCAGCTTCAGCGCGCCTTCCAGCGCAATGGGATAGTGAATGCCACGGCCAAGGAACAGAAAGTCCTGCGCACGTTGGTACTCCTTGGCCAGGTCCTCGGTATCCTCTTCGTGCGCGAGCAACGTTTCCAGCTTGCCCGGCAACCGGTTGAGTTCGGTAATCAGCTTCTTGGCTTCCTCCGGATTCAGAGTGCCGCGCACTTCTGCCAGATAAAGCGCAAACAGGAAAGCAGCCGTCAGTTGCGCCGTGAATGCCTTGGTCGAAGCTACACCAATCTCGGGACCGGCATGAGTGTAGACCGTCCCATTGGCTTCGCGCGTGACCATCGAACCGACCACGTTGCAAATCCCCAGGGTCTTCGAGCCTTTGGCTTTTGCCTCACGGAGGGCGGCAATCGTGTCGGCGGTCTCACCCGATTGGGTGATCAAAATGGTGAGCGTGTCCCCATCGAGAATCGGGTCGCGATAGCGAAATTCGCTCGCATAATCCACTTCTACTGGAACACGCGCCAGCCGCTCGATCATAAACTTCCCGGCCAATCCAGCATGCCAGCTGGTGCCGCAGGCGGCGATGTTCACCTTGCGCAGCCGCTTGAATTCAGCTTCCGTAATCTCCATGTCATCGAGAAAAACCTTGCCGCTATCGAGCGACACCCGCCCCAGCGTAGTGTCGCGCACGGCGCGAGGCTGCTCGTAAATTTCCTTCAGCATGAAATGCTTGAAGCCGCCCTTCTCCGCCATGATCGGATCCCAGGTGATGTGCTGCACCTGCCGCTCCATGGGACGCCCATCAAAGTCAGACAGCTTCACGCCCGCGGGTGTAATCACCGCAAGGTCACCATCGGCAAGGAAAAACAAATCACGTGTGTGATAAAGAATTGCCGGTACATCAGACGCAACAAAGTATTCATCCTTGCCTAGCCCGATGACCGCGGGCGGGCCATTGCGCGCAGAAACGATCTTGTTGGGTTCGTCGGCGGAGATCACGGCGATGGCAAAGACTCCCGTCATCTGCTTCACTGCCTTACGCACCGCTTCCTCCAGCGGTACGCGATTGCCGTTGCCTTTTAGCGGATGGAAGTACTTTTCCACCAGATGGGCGATGACTTCCGTGTCCGTCTCGGTTGTGAAGCGATGGCCTTCCTCGGCGAGTTGCCGCTTGAGCGCGACATAGTTTTCGATGATCCC
>Ga0187776_10001260_pt1 | contig 12548 bp, 12 predicted proteins | sample 0216_BV02_MP12_2_FD_132426 | JGI IMG/M metagenome (GOLD analysis project Ga0187776, IMG submission 132426) | Tropical peat soil microbial communities from peatlands in Department of Meta, Colombia - 0216_BV02_MP12_20_MG | ecosystem: Environmental > Terrestrial > Soil > Wetlands > Peat | place...
AAGAATGGGATTGACGGTATCGTCGCGGAATGCGGCGGGGTCTGCATGTGCTCCACGTGCCATGTCTTCGTCGACGAGAAGTATTTCGATCTCCTGCCGGCTGCTCAGGACACGGAGGAGGCGGTGCTTGAGATTGCCGCCGAGGAACGCAGGCCTACTAGCCGGCTTAGCTGCCAGATCAAAATTTCGGATGAGTTGGACGGCTTGGTCGTCCATTTGCCGACTCGGCAGCGTTGATGCGCGCCGGTACCGTAATCGTTGGGACCGGACAAGCAGGCTTCCAGACCGCTGCATCACTCCGCACCGAGGGATATCAGGAACCGATTTCGCTAGTCGGCGAAGAGCCCCACATCCCCTACCAGCGTCCCCCACTCTCGAAGGGCTTTCAGCTTGAACAACAGGATTTCCAGAGCATCCTGTTTCGTCCTGAGAGTTTTTATCGCGAACACGCCATTCGCCTGCTCACCGGTACAAAAGTTGAGAGGATCGAATACGCTGAGCGTCGTGTGAAGATTGCTTCGGGCGCGCCACTTCCTTACGACAAATTGGTGCTGGCAGTGGGAGCGCGAAACCGTGCACTTTCTGTGCCAGGTTCGGAACTCGACGGCATCGTTTACTTGCGGTCGCTGGATGAAGCATCCCAACTCCAAACACGACTGAAGGGCGCTCGGGAAATCGTGGTGATTGGCGGCGGATTCATTGGGCTCGAAGTAGCCGCAGTGGCTCGGGGGCTCGGGAAATCCGTGACCGTCGTAGAAGCGCTGCCCCGTCTGATGTCGAGAGTGGTCGCGCCAATCATTTCGGACTTTTATCAGAGTTTGCACGCGAGCAAAGGTGTGAATGTGGTGTGTGGCGGGTGCGTCTCCGAATTTGCGGGGCCGGGTGGTAAAGTTGGCCACGTCGTGCTCAAGGACGGAGGATCGTATCCAGCGGATCTTGTGGTGGTTGGCATCGGCGTGGTCCCGAATGTCGAGTTGGCGCGCGACGCTGGACTCGCAGTCGCCAATGGCATCGCGGTGAACGAAATCCTCGAGACCGATGGCGCGAATATTTTTGCCATCGGCGACTGCGCCGAGCATCCCTGCAGCTTTGCCGGTGCACGGATCCGGTTGGAGTCCGTCCAAAATGCTGCCGATCAGGCGCAGTGTGTAGCAGCAACAATTGCGGGCCGGCGCGAGAGTTACCGGGCGCTGCCCTGGTTTTGGACCGAACAGTACGAGGTCAAACTGCAGATGGCCGGCATATCTCAAGGACACGACCAAGTCGTGCTTCGCGGAAATTCTGAAGCAAGGAAGTTTTCTGTGTTCTACTTCAAGAAAAACCGCATCGTGGCCATTGATTCGATCAATCGTCCGCTGGATCACATCGTCGGCCGGAAATTGATGGCGGCTGGAGCGCAGATCACACCCGAACAGGCAGCCGATGAGAGTGTGGATCTCCGGAAGCTTGAGCACGCAATCGGACGTCATGCCTTCCATCCGAGTGCCCACTAGCCGGCGGAAGAGTGCCTAAGGCGGCGAAAGAAGAGAGAGGTTAGAAAAGGTCGCATCCCCGTGCAGCCCATAATTGATATCCACATCCACATCATGCCCTTTCACATGATGAAGGCCTCGGCGCTCGAACTGATGCGGCGTGGCCGGAATGATTTTGCGGAAATCGAGCGCTACTCGGCCGAGCCGAAAGAATTCTTGAGGCTGCTCGATCGACTGGGAATTGAACGCGCGGGTCTTATCAATTATGTGGCGCCTTCCATCATTGGATTCACGCCCGAAGTCAACGACTGGATTGTTAAGTATTGCAAGGCCGCACCTGAGCGGCTCTTGGCATTTGGGGGTGTATTGCCAGGGACTGTGGCGGATGCGGGCGCCGAAGTGGACCGCATGGCCAGGATTGGAATTCGCGCGATCAAGTTGCATCCGTCGCATCAGGTGCTTTCGCCCAATAGCTACATGGACGGCAATCGAGGTCTGGCCGCCATTTACGAGCGAGCGCAGGCGAATGGCCTGCCCGTTATGATCCACACCGGAACATCTATTTTTCCGGGTGCGCGAAATCTTCATGCGCAACCGATGCTGTGCGACGACGTGAGCATTGATTTTCCGAATCTCGTTGTGATTTTGGCGCATGGGGGAAGGCCGCTTTGGATGAACGAGGCATTCTTCCTCGTCCGGCGACACAAGAACATGTACATGGACATTTCCGGAATCCCGCCGCACAAGCTCTTGGAATATTTCCCGCGAATTGAAGAAATAGCCGACAAGGTGCTTTGGGGCACCGACTGGCCGGGACCGGGTGTGCCGGAAATCAGAGGTAATCTCGAAAAGTTTCAGGCGCTGCCCATCGGGGCCAATGCCAAGCGACAAATCCTGTATGACAATGCCGCTCGGATCTTTCCTTGCTGACAGCCTTTTTCCAGCCGGTCGCTCGCTTCGCCATCTGAACATCTGTTCTTTTTCCTGAACAGTTGTTCAGAAACTGTTGACACAGGCTGAGCACACATGGTACGTCTAATGGCACTGAGCCCGTGAGTGTGGTCTTTACACGAGGGTATTTCACTTTGCGTAGCGATCGAATCAGGAACCGCGGTAACCATCACGTTCAGAAGCGTTATCTCGCACGCCGCCTGGAGATTCTTCGCGCCGCCGGGCGGCAATTCCAGGACCGGGGCTTTGCGGAAACCGGAATGCGGGACATCGCGGAGGCGGCGACGCTCTCCCCTGCCAATCTCTATAACTACTTCCGGGGCAAGCAAGAGATTCTTTTTTTCTGTCAGGACAATTCACTAGACCGCTTGATCGCCGCGCTTGAGAAGGCGCGCCGTTTGCGGGCGGGTGCTGCCGAGAAATTGCGGCTGGTCATCAACTCCCACTTACGCTGCGTCCTCGATGAAGTGGAGGGATCTGCTGCTCATCTCTTAACCGGCGCGTTGCCACTGCGTTTGCAGCGGCGACTGCTTGCGAAACGCGACCGGTACGAAGAGGGAGTCCGCCAATTGATTGCTGCCGGAGTTCGATCCGGAGAATTCGTGCCCTGCGATGCGGCTTTGATCGCGAGGATCCTGCTGGGCGCGCTCAATTGGAGCGTCCGGTGGTTCAATCCAGAGGGACCTCTGTCGTCGGTGGAACTCGCGGAGGGGTTCTCCGATTATCTGTTGCGAGGGCTGCTGATGAAGCCTGCCGCGTTCAGCCGGCAGGCTGTGAATCGCAGGCCGGGTCGCGATGTTCAAACGATTGCCCGGCACAGCTCCGTGCGACGCGCGTCCGCGGGGCGATTGTTTGTGGGAGGTGATTGAGAATGGCGATCCTGCCCATCGAATCCGAGAAAACGGCGCGAATCCGAATGACCCTGAATGGTGAAGAGACGGATGTGTCGTTCGCGCCGTACAAGACTCTGCTGGAGGTGTTGCGAGAGGATTTGGGCCACACCGGTACGAAACATGGGTGCGAACTCGGCGAATGCGGAGCCTGCGCCGTATTGGTCAATGAAAAGCCCGTGCTCGCATGCCTCGTTCTTGCGCTGGAATGCGATCGGAAAAACGTTGCGACCGTCGAGGGTCTTGCTGCCGACGGCAATCTCCACCCGTTGCAAGAAGCCTTTGCAGATCTGGGAGCCGCGCAGTGCGGCTACTGCACGCCGGGAATTCTGGTGACCGCGAAAGCCTTACTGGATCAGACCGGGCACCCCAGCCGGGACCAGATCCGCGAAGCGCTTTCGGGAAATTTGTGTCGCTGCACCGGTTACTTGCAGATTTTTGAGGCGGTCGAAGCGGCAATGATGAAGATTTCGGAACAGCCGGAACGACCCGCGCGGAACTCCGCGGCGATGGGACCACCTGCCCTGCGCTGAGGAGCGCACATGCCGACTGAGAAGGATTCGCGGACAGGAACGCTGAAGGATGCCAAGCCGGACGATCACGACTTGCGCGTGATCGGAGCGCCACGGCGAAGGGTGGACGCGCGAGCAAAGGTTACAGGGCAGACGAGGTTTGCTGACGACATTTTTCTGCCACGCATGGCATATTGCAAACTCCTGCGTTCTCCTCATCCCCACGCCCGCATCCGCAGCATCGACACTTCTCGCGCGCTCGCGCATCCCGGCGTGTACTTGGTGCTGACTGGAAAAGACCTTCCGATCGAATACGGAATCCTCCCTGTAAGCCAGGACGAGCAGGCGCTTTGTCTCGATCACGTCCGGCACGTTGGCGATCCAGTGGCAGCCGTGATCGCGCGGGAAGAACTAACCGCATTTGAGGCGCTGGATTTGATTGACGTCGAATACGAAATCTTGCCGACGATTTCAGATCCAGAGGAAGCCCTCGCCACTCCCAAGCCCAGAATTCACGAGTATGGCGACGAGGGCAATATCCACAAGCGCGTCTCGCTGGAATTCGGCGATGTTGAACAGGGATTTGCCGAGGCAGACGAGATTTTCGAGGACACCTTTTTCTACCAAGGCAGCACGCACCTCCCCATCGAGCAGCACGCTTCGGTGGCCATCAAAGATCCTGAAGGAAAACTGACCATCTGGTCGAGCACACAGACACCGCATTATCTGCACCGGGCGCTGGCGAAGGTACTCGAAATGCCGCCCGCGCACATCCGCGTGATTGCTACGCCCAACGGAGGAGGGTTCGGAGGAAAAAGCGATCCCTTCAATCACGAAATCGTTGTCGCCAAGGCCGCCCTCATCCTCGACCGGCCAGTGAAGATTTGCCTCACGCGCGAGGAGGTCTTCTACTGCCACCGCGGCCGCCACCCGGTGCTGATGAAATTCAGGACCGGCGTGAAGAAAGACGGGACCATCACCGGCGTCCATCTGCAGACGCTGATCGACGGCGGTGCGTACGGTTCCTACGGTGTGGCGAGCACTTTCTACACCGGTGCGCTGCAAACGACGACGTACCACATCCCGCGCTATAAGTTTCAAGGCTGCCGGACGTTCACGAACAAGCCGCCCTGTGGGCCGAAACGCGGCCACGGAACCCCGCAGCCCAGGTTCGGCCAGGAGGTGCAACTCGACAAGATTGCTGAGAAGCTGCACCTCGATCCAGCGGAATTGCGGCTGCGCATCGTGGAGTCTTCGAATACCGTGACTGCAAATTTCCTGCGGCTGGGGACCGTAGGACTCGGTGAGTGCATCCGGCGTGTGGTGCGGATATCCGGATGGGACCAGAAGTTCCGCAAGCTTCCCGAAGGCCGGGGCGTCGGCTTGGCATGCTCGGCCTATCTCACCGGCGCGGGGCTGCCAATTTATTGGAACAAGATGCCGCACTCGGGCGTTCAGCTCAAACTTGACCGCGGCGGCGGGGTCACGGTGTTCTGTGGCGCAACGGAAATTGGCCAAGGCTCGGACGATGTGCTGGCGGCCGTTGTTGCCGAAGTGCTGGGCGTCACCACGTATGACATTCGCGTCTACACGGGCGACACCGACCTGGGCCCCGTGGATCTGGGATCGTACTCCAGCCGCGTGACGCTGATGGCCGGCAATGCCGCGATTCAAGCAGCGCAGCGCGCAAAGGCAATGCTGGCCGAGGCAGTCGCGGCCCGGCTCGAAGTGCCGAAAGACCGGTTGCGGTTTACCGACAACCGCGTGTTTGATGAAGCCTCGCCGGAGAAGAGTATGAGTTTTCAAGAAGCGGTCTGCCTGGCGGAAGCTCAGTTCGGAACGATCGGCACGGTGGGATCCTACACGCCGCCCAAATCCCCGGCCCAATACAAAGGCGGCGGGGTGGGGCCTTCGCCGACATATTCCTACACGGCTGCGGTGATTGAGGTCGAAGTGAATCCGGCGACCGGATGGATCACGGTGCCGAAAGTGTGGATCGCGCACGACATCGGGCGCGCGCTTAATCCCGTGCTCGTGCGTGGTCAGGTGGAGGGGAGCGTCTACATGGGCCTCGGCGAGGCGCTGATGGAAGAACAGGAATTCCGCCGGCTGCCGAAAAATCGTTCCCACGCGCTCGTTCATAAATTTCCCTCCATCCTTGAGTACAAGAGCCCCACGGCGCTCGACATGCCTGAAGTATTCACGGAGCTGGTGGAACAACCGGATCCGCAGGGCCCATTCGGCGCGAAGGAAGTGGGACAGGGACCACTCCTCCCGATCATGCCGGCGGTTGCAAATGCTGTGTATGACGCAGTGGGAGTGCGCATCGACGAAGTGCCGATTACGCCGGAAAAAATCATGAAGGCGCTGGCGGAGAAACGGGCCGGGCGCGCGCCGCGGTTTGGGCCGAGCCAATTCCCGCATGTGGATTGGCCCGAAGCTCTCCGCGTTCCGCCGCCCTGGGAGGGCGGCGACGGCAACGCGGTGAACGAGCCTCCTCGCGCCGCAAAAACTCGCGCAGAAAGAGAAAAGGTGCTTCGTCCATGATGCGGCTGCCTCTCTTCGAATTTCGTGCCCCGCGCACGCTCGAGGAAGCTGCGCGTATTCTGAACGGCGAAGGACCGAAGGCCATGGCGCTGGCCGGCGGCACGGACCTGCTTCCCAACATGAAACGGCGGCAACAAGTGCCGCGAACGTTGATCAGCTTGCGTCATATCGAAGAATTGATGCGGATCAAATTCGAGGGCTCGGGAACGAAACTCGGCGCCTGCCTCACTCTGAGCGACATCGCGGCCGATCCCCGATTTCGAAATGGCATTACCGCACTGGCGCAGGCGGCTGCTCAGGTGGCTACGCCGCAAATCCGAAACATGGCCACGCTCGGCGGTAATCTCTGTCTCGACACGCGCTGCAACTACTACGATCAAAATTACGAGTGGCGCAAGGCAATCAATTTTTGTCTGAAGAAGGACGGAACGACGTGCTGGGTCGCGCCAGGCAGCCACAAGTGCGTGGCAGTCTCCTCGACCGACACAGCCCCGGCGCTCATGGCGCTTGGTGCGCGTGTTCGACTCGTTTCGGGCGATGGCGAGCGCGAAGTGGCCCTCGCGGATTTGTACAACAATGACGGCGTCCATTACATCCGTCGCCGGCCAGATGAAATTCTTGCGGAAGTACTGGTCGATTCCCTGCACGGGTGGCACAGCACGTATTGGAAGTTGCGGCGGCGCGGCTCCTTCGACTTCCCGGTGCTTTCGGTAGCGGCAGCAGCACGGCTCGATCGCGGTGGCAGAGTGGAACAAGCCAGGATCTTGGTGGGCTCGGCAGCTTCCCGTCCGCTGATTGCAGCCGAGGCCGGCCAATTTCTCGCGGGGCGCGAATTGAATCGAGAGACGATTGCGGAAGCTGCCTCCTTGACAGGCCGAATCGCGAAGCCGTTGGACAACACAGATTTCGATATGACGTGGCGGAAAAAAGTGACTGCGGCTTTCGTCACATACGCTCTGCGAGAACTGCGCGGCGAGGACGTCAGCGCCGAGCGCCAACGGCTGACGCGGCTGACTGCGTTTTGCGGATGAGCACCACGGGTTGGTCGTCGAACCGCCCTCCGTGTCGCGCGGCACTTTCGCAAATCCGGCGGTAAATTTTCTTGCGCCGTTCCCTGCCCCGTCTTCACGGTTCTGCTTCCAGCCAGTTCGAGGAAGGTTTACGGCGAAGTGCGCATGGCGAAGGCGAATCCGCGGCGAACACAATCGTGCCGATGTGTGACGATTAGAAAATTTTAAGCCGCTTGTTTTCATCGAGATGGCTAAAATTCTACTTCCGGGATGTGACGAATGGGCACGCCAACAAGCCACTAAGATGGCCGGGTTATCCCCAGTAGAGCCGAACGCGCGATGGCGAGTGACGGTTCGGGTATTTCGGATGGATCGGACGCGGTCTGTGAGTCGAGCAAACATTCTGATTGATAGCACAAAATGGGCCGCTGTGAAGGACAGAAAAGGTACAGGAGGGCACGAAAAAAGGGACAGCGACCGTTGGCGCCCGCGCGACCTGTGCGGAGTTTGCTACCTGGCCTAAGGGTGAAGAGATCGGAAAAAAGTACAGCTGGTCGGGCCAGTTCGTTCTCGCAAGCGAGTGTTTCGATTGGGTCGACCCGCTAGCAGTTACATAGGAGGGTGCTTTAGAATCAGTAGGGCATTCACGGTCGGGGCGTAGCGCAGCCTGGTAGCGCGCCTGCCTTGGGCGCAGGAGGTCTGGAGTTCAAATCTCCACGCCCCGACCACTAACTCCTGAATTTTCAATTCAATCTTGTTGATGCTGTCTCCGTCGGAGCCTGAACTTGGGTCCATTTTGGTCCAAATACAAGTCTCTCGACGCTTTCGAACGCGAACAGCATCTTCCGACCAGAACACAGCCTGTGTTCCTGCGTTCTTCTCCAGGGGCTTTGTTCTGCCTTAGTCCACTGACTTTGCGAGGGATCTAATCACCGTGGAAAGATCAACGACTTATTGCCAGAATCAATTTCGCGACGTTCCATTTGACCGGTGGCAAGAATCTTTACGTGAGTCCCACCGATGTCGATTACAAGGACCTTCATGGATCTTTTCCTTTCGCCACTCCCTTGGAATGAATCTGTTATCCGGCGGCCTTTTTGAGCACCGTCGTCTTCGAATCAATAACACCCATTAACTCATTCCAAGATTTGACGAATGATTTGGCACCTTCGTCCTGAAGTTGAGCAGCAAGCGCATCAACGTCAATCCCAGCCCTTGCGAACTGAGCCAGCACCTCCTCGCAGTTTCCGCCGTCGGCCGGGAGCAACTCGCCTAATTCAGTGTGAGTGGCCAGGGCTTTCAACGTGGCCTCTGGCATAGTGTTCACCGTGAAGGGAGCTGCCAGGGCTTTGATGTACAGAATGTCGGAGGCATTGGGATCTTTGGTTCCGGTACTTGCCCACAGCAGGCGTTGCGGACGACCGCCGAGATTGTAAATACGCTGCCAGCGGGGCGAACTGAGGAGAGCGCTGGCCGCCTTGTATGTGCGCTTAGCGATGGCGATGCCAAGCTGGTTGCGCAGGTTTTCCGGCACCTTGCTGGCAATAGCAGCATCCCAGCGGCTGACAAACACGGATGCCACAGACCCTACAAGAGGATTGAGGCCGGCTTCGATGCGCCGTTCAACTCCGCGCATGAATGCCTCGGCCGCCGCGAGGTAATGTTCGCGTGAGAACAAAAGCGTGACATTGATGGGAATGCCTGCAAAGATTGCTTCCTCGATCGCAGGAAGGCCCTGCTTGGTGCCTGGAATTTTGATCAACAGATTGGGGCGATTTGCGCGGGCGAACAACTCCTTGGCTGCAGCGAAAGTGCTGGCCGTGTCATAGGCAAGCAGCGGGGACACTTCCAGCGAGACCCACCCGTCGACCCCGTTCGTTTTTTCATGAATTCGCCGAAAGAGTTCAGCGGCACGGGTGAGGTCCTCCAGGGCCAACTCGAAGAAGAGCTCTTCAACCGGTGTGCCTTTCTTTAATCTCGTAGTGATCGCCGAGTCATACGTCACACTGTTTTTGATCGCATGGTCGAAGATCGTAGGATTCGAAGTGAGTCCTGTGATGGACAGTTCATCGATGTATCGTTCGAGCGTGCTGCCGTCCAGCAGATCTCGCGTAATGTTGTCGAGCCAGAGACTCTGGCCCTCGTCGTGAAGCAGTTTCGTCGCTCTCATGGTGTCACCTCGTTCGCTTGCTAACTGGTGGAGCTCGAGTGGGCTCGGGCGGCATCCGGCCCGGTGGACGCGAGCACGAGGGTGAAGAGCAGAATCGCGCAGAATAGGTTAACTGTGCGCCGATCACGAAATACCATATAGACTCCAGAGCGAAGTAGCCCTACGGCGCTTCGACCAGCACGAGCGACATATCGTCGTCCGCGGGGCAGTTCCTCCAGGCCGCGACGCGGTCCACGATTTCACCGCGCATTTCTGCGAGAGGCAGTTTCGACGTCTCCCGCACGATCTCGCTCAATCCTTCAACACCCAGCATGTCACGCTGAGCATTGAAGCATTCCGTGAAACCGTCTGAATAGATTACGACCCGGTCGCCGGGCTGAAGTTGTAGTTTGGTGGACGCTTCCACGTCGACGGCATCTGGCAGCAAGCCGAGCACTGCGCTGCGGGACTCCACTAGTTGCGGCTTCTTTCCCGGATGAACGACCATCGCGGGCGGATGGCCTGCGCCGGCGAGTTCGAGCGTCTCAGCATCCGGGTCGAGCCGAGCGGCGGCAGCGGTGAAAAAGAAAAGGGAGCCGCCCAGGCCTTGCATCACGAAACGATTCAGGTGACGAAATAAATCTGAAAGATCGGTGCCACGGCGGATTTGCGCCATTGTCTCGGTGTAGATGCGATTGGCCACGAGCGCCGAACCGATTCCGTGGCCGGAAACGTCGCCGACCAGGATGTGGAGAGCATCGTCGGCGGGGGTGACCAGCCCGAAATCGCCCCCGATGGTTCCGGCTGGGTGGTAGTACGTCTCAACACCCGTTTTACCCCAGTGGGTGCTTTTTGGCGCGAGGCTCTGCTGCACGTTGGCGGCAAGCTGGAGGTCTTCTTCGATTTCGCGCTGGCGCTTTTCTAGCAGCAAGTTGGCTTCGCGCAAAGAGTTTTCCGCGCGCTTTTGCTCGGAAATGTCCGTAGCGGTGATGACGGCGTAGAGGGCGCCATCGAGATCTTCGATCTGGCGGGAGGTAACCAGCACAGGTATCCGCCCGCCGCCCGCTTGCGGCGCATAAAATTCGAATTGGGCCTGGCCATCGATGCGCCGCTGATCGATCTTTTGTTTCAGCGCCGCGGCATCCTCGGGCGAGTATAGATCGGTCAAGATCCTGCCGAGCACTTCACCCGAAGGCCGGCCGAGCATGTGCAGAAGAATCTGGTTGGCGAACAGAATTTTGTTGCAGTCGTCGTTGATGAGCACGCCCTGATTGAGCGTCTCGAGAATGCCCGCCACCTCATCAATCCATTCCTTGTTCGCCATACGACGGTCAGGGAAAACCATAAATCTTCACAAATAGTCGCGACCTGAATCAGGCAGTCCGACTTTCCAACCTTTGCTTAATTACCCCGAGTGCTCGTTCGAGTGAAGAACGAGTTTTATCAACGGCCACCTTTCGCACGATGCCGCCCTTCAATCCTGTCAATCCAGCCTGCTGAGAACCCTTGAGAGTGATCAGATAAAAGCCCGGGCGCTCGGGATTATCCCGATCTCGGACACAGACCGTTAGTTCGAGAGCGGTCTCGATGTAGTGGCTCGCGCAAAGCTGCTTCACGGCAATGGCATACGCCGACTCGCCAGAGCGCTGGCCTCGATAAACTATAGCGTGCACGACTCGAAGCGTGGGCTTGAGCCCGAAATTTACCTTTTCCCAGTAGAACTCGGACTGACTGTTTTCTGATGGCGCTTGCGGATACTCCAGCAGATAGTGGTGGAATTCCGGAAGATATTCAGGAAGCGCCTTGGAGCGGCTGTGCATGGACTGAAACGTCGCAACAACTACGGCCGGATGCTTTTTGTCACGGTATGATCCCAGTGCCGTATTGCCCCCGTGGATGTAGCCCTGCAATGCCTCCAATGCCATCTTCTGTGCGAGCTGATCGACCCGGTTTGCCGCATCAGGAGGAGGCCAATCGAAGGACTGTTTGAATTCGTCCATCGCCTTGGTTGGTAACTGGATCTCGCACCGGCCTGGCTCACAGCTTTTCAATTGCTTGATGTCATCCGGCTCAAGCGTGAAGCCTTCCAGGTCGGACAGCTGGGGAGGATTGCTGAACTTTCGGATCGCAAGATAGCTGGGAAGCTTGCGAAGTTCGTCGATGTTCGATGCGAGCGTGAGATATTTTTCGGGAGGTGATTGCACGTACACGGAGCCGAACACAAACACTTCACCCGGGGTGCGCGACTCCATGACTTTGGCAACAGCTCTTCCATTTCGGATCGCCTTGATCTGATCTTCGTTCAAGCCAATGTAGTTGCGAAAGAATGTGAAAGGCTCGCCGTTTTGGGCGTGTGAGGCTGGAAGTCGGACCAACCAGAGCAAAACCACGAAGAGGATCACATTCGAGAATCGGATTCCAATCAGCATTTTCTTGGCATTCCTTTGAGCTTTTTCCATGGTTCTTCCAATTCATTTCTTGTCCAAGGCGAGCAAAGCAAACAGCGCTGGAAGATACAGGATGGAAGCAAAGAGCAACCGACGTGCGCGGGCAACAGAGCGTTGAAAGGCAAACCGTGTGTTGTGGTAAAGAAAGATGCCTCCAAGAACGATAGCTCCTGCTGAGTAGACGATGCCTGACCGACCGCGAAGTGCAGGAACGATAGCCACCACGAGCAGGCATAGGGCGGGCAGCAGGCACTGCCAGGCAGCAAAGCGGCCCTTAAGGTCGCTCACGGGCAAGACACGATAGCCTGCGCGCTCGTAGTCTTCGCGGTACATCCATGCGATTGACATGAAATGAGGGAATTGCCAGAAGAAGACGATAGCGAAGAGCACCCAAGCTCCAGAATCTAAATGCCCGCGCGACGCCGCCCAACCAATAAGTGGAGGCACGGCACCCGGAAACGCGCCGACCAGAGTGCAAAGCGGTGTTACACGCTTGAGCGGCGTGTAGAGCAACAAATAGGTTGCAAGTGTCAGGACGGCCAGCAAGCATGTGAGTCGGTTCACTGCGAA
>Ga0187776_10001261_pt1 | contig 12546 bp, 13 predicted proteins | sample 0216_BV02_MP12_2_FD_132426 | JGI IMG/M metagenome (GOLD analysis project Ga0187776, IMG submission 132426) | Tropical peat soil microbial communities from peatlands in Department of Meta, Colombia - 0216_BV02_MP12_20_MG | ecosystem: Environmental > Terrestrial > Soil > Wetlands > Peat | place...
GTCGACGCCGGCTACCGCAGCGACGGCGAGCCGGGGCCGCGGCCGGTCTACACGCCCGACTATTACGGCGGCTTCCTCCTCGATCCCGACGGGAACAGTGTGGAGGCCGTTCACCGGCCGGGGCGCACCGAGAGCGGCCCGCCGATCGACCACCTCTGGCTGGGCGTAGCAGACCTCGATGCAGGCCGCCGCTTCTACGAGACGATCGCGCCGGTGCTCGACCTCGAGGTCGGAGAGGGACGCGAGCGGGGGTATGTCTTCGTCGCCCACGCCGGCCGGCACCTCGCTCTCATCGCCGACGGACGGCCGCCGGCCGAGAACCTCCACCTTGCGTTCCCGGTAGCGACCGACGAGGCCGTGGCCGAGTTCCACCGGGTGGCGACCGCGGCGGGATACCGCGACAACGGCGGCCCGGGCGAGCGGCCGCAGTACCACGCCGGCTACGTCGGAGCCTTCGTCCTCGATCCCGACGGCAACAACGTCGAGGCCGTGAACCACAACCGATGAGGCCGCGGAGCGCCAACGAGTGGCGGGACTTCTGGCGCGACGGAGGAGAGCGCGGGCTCGCCGCACAGCTGGACGAGCTCGAGCCCTACAGCGTTCGCATAGCCACGCTGCTCGGCAGCGGCGCCCCCGAGCGCGCCGTCCTGGCGGAGCTCGGCCGCATCCGCGAGCACGAGCTCGGTGCGCCGCCCGATCCCGCGCGCGACGCCGAGCTGGCCCACCGCGTCTGCTCGTGGTTCCCGGGAACACTGTGAGCGAGACGTTCGAGGTCATCGCGCGCGACGGCGCAGCCCGGGCGGGCGTCCTTCGCACCGCGCACGGGGAAGTGCCGACGCCGGCCTTCATGCCGGTGGGGACGAAGGCGACCGTGAAGTCCGTCGATCCCGACGAGCTGCGCGCGCTGGGCGCCGGGATCGTGCTCGGCAACGCGTACCACCTGCACTTCCGTCCCGGCGAGGAGCTGATCGCCGAGCTCGGCGGTCTGCACGCCTTCATGGGCTGGGAAGGCCCGATCCTCACCGACTCCGGCGGCTTCCAGGTCTTCTCGCTCCGCGACACGCTCCTCGAGGTCGACGACGATGGCGTCACGTTCCGCTCGGTCTACGACGGGGCGGTGGAGCGGTTCACGCCGGAGCTCGCGGCGCGCGTCCAGGAGCGGCTCGGATCCGACGTCGCCATGTGCCTCGACATCTGCCTGCCCGCGGGCGCAGGCCGCGCCGAGCTCGAGGAGGCGGTGCGCAGGACGACCTCGTGGGCGGAGCGGCAGCGCGACCTGCCGCGTGCACCGGGCCAGCTCCGCTTCGCCATCACGCAGGGCGGCCTCGACGGCGAGCTGCGGCGCCGCTCGTCGGAGGAGCTGGTCGCGCTCGGCTTCGACGGCTACGCGATCGGCGGGCTCAGCGTGGGGGAGCACCGCGAGCCGATGTTCGGCGCGACGACCGAGGCTGCGGCGTTCCTGCCCGAGGAGAGGCCCCGCTACTTCATGGGGATCGGAGATCCGGAGGGCGTGCTCGAGGTGATCTCGCGCGGCGTCGACATGTTCGACTGCGTCCTGCCCACGCGCACCGCGCGCACCGGCAGCGCGCTCACGCGCGGGGGCCGGCTCAATCTGCGCAACGCGCGCTTCGCCCGCGACGAGCGGCCGCTCGACGAGGGCTGCCGCTGCCCGGCCTGCACCCGGTTCAGCCGCGCGTACGTCCGCCATCTCGTCAACCAGCAGGAGATCCTCGGGTTGCGGCTCCTGAGCCTGCATAATTTGCGCTTCCTGCTCGATCTTGTTGCGACGGCGCGGCAGGCCATCGAGCGCGGTGAGTTCCTCAGCTGGAAGGAAGAGGCGCTCGAACGAGCAAAGGAAACCATGTGATGGACGCGCCGACGGTGATCGCAGCGAGCAGCGGCTCGGGATTCCTCTTCATCATCATCATCGCGTTCCTCCTCCTCTATCTGATCGTCGTGCGGCCGCAGCGCAGACGCCAGAACCAGCAGCAACGGATGCTGAGCGACCTCGAAATCGGCGACGAGGTGCTCACCGCCGGCGGCATCTACGGGACGGTCACGCACCTCGACGAGGACGAGGTGACGGTGGAGATCGCCCCGCAGCTCGAGGTGCGGGTCGCGCGGCGCGCGATCGCAGGCGTCGCGCGCGAGCCCGAGCCGGAGGAGGTCCCGGAAGAGGCAGGGGACGAGCACGAAGAGGCTGTGGCGAGCCCGGCTCCCGAAGCTGACTCGAATGGGGTAATCGCGGACCCCGAGACCTCGGGCGACCAGAACCCCGGCTAACCTTCGCCCGGTCTTGAGAGAGCGCCGCAGATATCTCCTGCTTCTGGGCGTGATCGCGGCCGCCCTCGTCGGTGTGCTCCTGCTGATCGTCCCCGGTTCGCCGGCCCACAAGAAGCCGACGCTCGGCCTCGACCTCCGCGGCGGCACCGAGGTGATCCTGCGCGCCGTCCCGGAGCGAGGGCAGCAGCTATCCGCGACCGGGATGCAGACGGCGCGGAACATCATCGAGAACCGCGTCAACAGCATCGGCGTCACGTCCCCGAACGTGGCGGTGCAGGGCAACAACGAGATCGTCGTCCAGCTCGCCGGCGTCCACGACCCGGCGAGGGCCGCTGCGGTGGTAGGCCAGACGGGCCAGCTCCAGTTCTTCGACTTCGAGACCGACCTCGCGCCGCCGACCGTGAACGGGACGGGGCAGCCTGCGCCCCTGCCCTCGCTCTACAGCCTGCTCACCGCGGTGAAGGCGCAAGCCAAGAAGGGGACGCCGGAGGCCTACTACCTCTTCAGGGTCGCGACCATCAAGAAGAACGTGACGACGAAGGTCAAGGGCAAGAAGGTCACCAAGCAGAAGACGACCACGCTCCACAAGCTCCTACAGGGCCCGAACGGGGACATCAAGCAGCTTCTCCAGCCGTACGGCGGGAAGCAGCCGGCGGATACGCAGATACTCGCAGTGCCGCAGAATCGCCTGCCGGTCTCGTGCCCGCAGACGAACGGCTGCCTCGGCGCGGGGACCAACGGCACCTCGAAGACCGGCACGTACTGGTACCTGTTCAAGTACTTCCCGGGGCGGGACGGCGGTCCGCCCGAGCTGACGGGCAAAGACCTCGTCGAGTCGGGAATCACGGCGGATCTCGACCAGAACGGCCAGCCGGAGGTCGTCCTCCAGTTCACCGGCAAGGGTTCGAAGGAGTTCCAGAAGATCACGAAGGCGGAGTACATCCGCGGCCAGACCGCAGCTGGGCTCGCCGGACAGGCCGGTAACCACAACACGTCGATCATCCAGCAGTACGCCGGCCACAACGCGATCGTCCTCGACGGCGTCCTCAAGTCGACGCCGTACATCGACTACACGGACAACAGCCTCAGCGAGGGCATCGCGGGGAACGCCCGGATCACGACCGGTTCGCTCAGCGACGCCAAGAGGCTCGCGCTTGTCCTGCAGAGCGGCTCGCTGCCGTACCGGTTCGTGCAGATCGAGCGCACCGACGTGTCCGCGACGCTCGGGAAGAGCTCGCTGCACGAGGCGATCCTGGCGGCCGCCGCCGGCCTCATCATCGTCGCGCTCTTCCTGCTCGTGCTCTACCGCTTCCTCGGCCTCGTCGCGGTCTTCGGCCTCGCGATTTATGCGCTCCTCTACTACGCGGCCGTTCTCCTCTTCAATGTCACGCTGACGCTGCCGGGCTTCGCAGGCCTGATCCTCACGATCGGCGTTGCCGCCGACGCGAACGTCGTCGTGTTCGAACGCATCAAGGAAGAGGTGCGCGCCGGGCGGTCGGTGCGCGCGGCGATCTCCGCCGGCTACGGCAAGGGCTTCCACACGATCCTCGACGCGAACGTCGTCACGGCGATCACGGCCCTGGTCCTGTTCCTGATCGCGGTCGCGGACGTCAAGGGCTTCGCCCTGATGCTCCTGATCGGCACGGCGATCTCGCTCCTGACCGCGGTCGCCGCCACTCGCGCGATGCTCGGGCTGCTGAGCGGCTTCCGCTGGTTTGACAACCCGCGCTTCATGGGCGCGCAGGGGCAGCAGACGGCGAAGTGGCTGCAGATCGACTTCATGGGGAAGAAGCGCCTCTGGTTCGCGATCTCCGGCGCCATCATCCTCGCCGGCCTCATCGCCCTCGGCGTGCGCGGGCTCAACCTCGGGATCGACTTCAAGGGCGGCACGCAGATCACCTTCAAGACGCATCAGGCGCACTCGCAGGAATCGGTCCAGTCGTTCATGTCCAGCCAAGGCCAGCGGGACGCCGTCGTCCAGGGCGCGGGCTCGTCCGGCCCCGGAGGCTTCAAGGAGTGGCAGGTCCGGACCAAGTCCCTCTCGGGCCCGGTGCAGTCGAACCTGACCCAGAGCCTCAAGCGCGACCTCGGGGCGTTCTCGACCGGCGTGAAGAACGTCTCCGGGACGTTCGGCCACCAGATCGCAATCGACGCGATCTACGGGATCATCGTCTCGCTGCTCCTGATCGTGATCTACATCGGGATCCGGTTCGACCTCAAGTTCGCGATCCCGGTCATCCTCGCGATGCTGCACGACATAGCCATCACCGTCGGGGTGTACGCGCTCGTCGGGAAGGAGGTCTCCGTCGCGACAGTCGCCGCGGTGCTGACGGTCCTCGGCTACTCGATCTACGACACGATCATCATCTTCGACCGAATCCGGGAGAACATCCCGCTCATGCGCCGGTCGCCGTTCGCGACCATCGCCAACGTCTCGCTGTGGGAGACGATCAGGCGCTCGCTAGCGACGACGTTCATCACGCTGCTGCCCATCATCTGCCTCGAGATCCTCGGGGGTGCGATCCTCAAGGACTTTGCCTTCGCACTGATCGTCGGCGTCACCTCCGGTGCGTACTCCTCGATCTTCATCGCGGCGCCGCTGCTCACGATGTGGAAGGAGCGCGAGCCCGAGTACGCGCGCCGGAAGGCGCAGGCCGCGGCAGCCGCGCCGGCGACGGTCGGCGATGGCCGCGAAGAGGGCCTCGTCCCCTCCGACTCGGCCGCGCTCGACGCCTCCGAGGCCGCGCTGGCCGCCGAGCCCACGCCGGAGCTCGCGGATGTGGTGACGGCGACGCCGTCGGAGCCGTCGGCACAGGCGCGGCGCGAGAAGCGGCAGCAGCGGCGTAGGTCGAGGCCGCATGGCCGCGCCCGGTAACGGAAACCTGCTCCTCGACACGCTCGAGGAGCTCGTCGCGGAGCTTCCCGCCCGGGTGCGGGGCAGTCGGGAGCGGTTCTCCGAGGGCGCGCTCGCAGTCCTGCGCGGCCTCGTGAACGAGCTCGACCTCGTGACGCGCGACGAGCTCGACGAGCTCGAGCTGCGGGTGGCCCAGCTCGAGCACCGGTTGCGGCTCCTCGAGGGCCCGCCGGAACTGCCGCCGGCCCCTAGCGCCTGAATCGATTCGCCGTCGCGGCGAGGAACGTCTCGGCGTCGTAGACGATGAAGGCGCAGACCGCTGCGAGAGGCAGCTCCGCGAGCGCCGCTTCCGCGATCGCCTCCCACATCTCGCCGCCGATCCGCGAGGTAACGACGTCGAACCAGGCGTCGCAGACGAGCATCGTTCCCGTCACCGCGGCGAGCGGTACGAGCCATTGGGAGCCCCGGAACGCCGCCCAGGCGGTCGCGGCGAACGATGCCACGAGCGCAACGTCGAATCCGACCCAGGCGAGGTCGTAGTGGAAGGTGACATGCCGCGAGGGCAGGGTGAAGGTCAGGTAGAGGATCCAGGGCACGAGACCCACGGCGACGAGCGCGAGCAGGATCGTCATCCAGCGCGGCAGATGGATCCGGATCGCGTCCTCTCCCGGTTCCCTCATGCGCACGTTGTACCGTGGCCGCGTGATGCTGCGACCGCCCAGCGCAGAGCGTGTCCTGGCGTGGGCTGCCGCCGCGGTCGGCGTGATCGGTCTCGTGTCGGCGCTGACTCCCGAGATGGCGAATCGCGTCGAGATCGTCCGCGGCATCTTGCCGCCTGGGTGGCCCGAGGCCGCGCGCGTCCTGACCGTGGCCTGCGGAATCGGCCTGATCTGGCTTTCACGCTCGCTTGCGAAGCGTCGCCGGCGCGCTTGGCAGCTGGCCGTGGCGGTCGTCGTCGCGTCGGCCGCCGCGCACCTCGCGAAGGGTCTCGACTTCGAGGAGGCGACCGTTTCGCTGCTCCTGCTCGCCGCCCTCGTCCGCTGGCGTCGGCGCTTCGAGGTGCCCGGTGACCGAGCCGGCGTCCGGCCGCTGCTCGGCCTGGGCGGGGCACTGATCGGCATCGCCGCGGTTTCCGTGTCGGAGGAGTTGCGCGGCGCGGAGCTGCCGCACCGGGCCGCCGACGCGATGACCGGCATCGGCATCGCGCTCGGCGTCGCGGCTCTCTACTACTGGCTGCGCCCGTTCGGGCAGGCCGTCGCTCAGACGGTCGCGGAACGGCGGGCCGCTCGGGCACTCGTCGACACGTACGGCAGCGACAGCCTCGCCTTCTTCGCCCTGCGCCGCGACAAGAGCTACCTCTTCTCGCCGTCGCGCCGCGCCTTCCTCGCCTACCGCGTCGTCGCAGGGACAGCGCTCGTCAGCGGCGACCCCGTCGGCGCCGCGGAGGAGATCGACTCGCTTCTGGGCGAGCTGCGGCTCCTCGTCCGCGCACGCGGATGGCGACTCGCCGTTGTCGGTGCCTCGGAGGAGCATCTCGACCGTTATCGCGCTCTCGGGCTCAAGCCGGTGCCGCTGGGGGATGAGGCCGTGCTGCGGCCTGAGGAGTTCTCGCTCGAGGGGCGGGCGATCCGCAAGGTGCGGCAGTCGGTTTCGCGGCTCCGGAAGGCGGGCTACTCGTTCCGCGTGGTCGCCGCGGATGAGCTCGACCCCAGGCTCGAATCGGAGCTCGAGGACGTTTCCGCCGCCTGGCGTGGCGGGCAGGCGGAGCGGGGCTTCTCGATGGCGATCGACGAGCTCGACGTCCCGGGGACGGTGCTCGCCCTCGCCGAGTCACGAGACGGCCGGGTCGGCGGCTTCCTGCATCTCGCTCCGTCCCCAAAGGCCGGAAGCGTCGGCGGTCTGGGGGGCGGCGGCTGGTCGCTCAGCACGATGCGGCGGCGCCCGAACGCTCCGAACGGCCTGACGGAGTTCCTCGTCGTCGAAACGCTCGCCTGGGCGAAGGAGGCGGGCGCGAGCGAGTTCTCGCTCAACTTCTGTGCGCTGACCGACTTCCTCGCCCCGGAGCGCATAACGACTCCGTTGCACAGGCTCGTCCGCCGCGGGTTGCTACTCGCGGACAACGTCTTCCAGCTCGAGCGGCTCTACGCCTTCAACCGAAAGTTCTTCCCGGAGTGGCGGCGCCGCTACGTCTGCGTCGAGCGCTTCACCGATCTGCCGGCCGTCGGGTTGGCTTATCTCCACGCCGAGTCGCTGCTCGTCCCGCCCGGCCCGTGGACGCGGCGCCGCGAGGCCCGCCGCCGCGCCGCCGCCTGACATCGGCCGCAACGCGGTCTAGCCTGTTGGCCGTGAGCACGACGCGGAGCATCGGACGCCTCTCGGAGATCGCGCAGGTCATGGTGCGTCATGGCTTCGGCTACTTCTTCGAGGCGCACCGGATCAGTGACATCCTGCCGGGGCGCTCGGCTGAGGAGCGGATCGCCCATGCGGCGGCCGAGCACGGCGCAGCTTCGGCTCGGGGCCAGCACCTGCGCGAGGTGCTCGACGAGCTCGGGCCCACATTCGTGAAGTTCGGGCAGCTCCTCTCCACGCGTCCCGACGTCGTGCCGCCGGACATCGTCGTCGAGCTCCGCGCGCTGCAGGACGACGTCCGGCCGTTCCCCTTCGAGCAGGCCGAGCGCGTGATCGAGGAGGAGCTGGGCAACACGCTCGAGCGGCTGTTCCTCGAGTTCGACCCGACGCCCGTGGCGGCGGCGTCGATCGGCCAGGTGCATCGCGCGACGCTCCCGAACGGGCGCAAGGTCGCGGTCAAGGTTCAGCGCCCGGGCGCGCCCCGCCAGATCGAGGCCGACCTCACGCTCCTCTACCAGGCCGCGCGACTCGCGCGCGAGCGGATTCGCGCCTTCGACTTCGTCGACACGCGCCAGCTCGTCGACGAGTTCGCTCGGTCGATCCGCAAAGAGTTGGACTACCGGCAGGAGGGGCGCAACGCGCAGAGCTTCCACCGCCATTTCGCAGGTTCTCCGCACATCCGCGTGCCGAAGGTCTACTGGCAGTACACCCGTGCGCGCGTGCTCACGCTCGAGTGGATCGACGGGATCCAGCTCGCCGACGTGGACCTGATTGCGATGACGCTCGAGGAGCGGCGCGAGCTCGCCTACCGGATCACCGAGGCCTGGATGGCCATGATCTTCCGGCACGGCTTCTTCCACGGGGATCCGCACCCGGCGAACATCCTCCTTCCGCCCGAGGCGGGGACGGTAGGGCTCGTCGACTTCGGCGCCGTTGGGACCCTCACCGACGACGACATGTCGAAGCTGACGGGCCTCTTCATCGACGCTGCGAACGAGAACATCGAGCAGTTGCCGAAGCGCCTTGCAGACCTCGGTGTCCGCTACCCGAAGGAGCGAGAGGGCGAGTTCCTCGCCGAGATCCGCGAGCTCTACTACCGCTACTACGGCTCGAGCCTGAGCGAGATCGACCCGATCCAGGTCATCCGCGAGGGCTTCCAGCTGATCTATTCGATGAACCTCCACCTGCCGGCGCGCTTCCTCCTGCTCGACCGTACGATCGCGACCCTCGGCGCGGTCGGCGCCGAGCTCTATCCGGACTTCAACGTCTTCGAGGTCGCGCGGCCCTACGCCCGCGACCTGATGCTCGAGCGGTTCACCCCGCACCGCGTGGCGCGGCGAGCGCGGCGGGAGGCGTTCCAGTACGCCCGTGTGCTCCTGGAGGCGCCGTACCAGTTCCACGACTTCATGGAGGAGATCCGCGACGGGCAGATCGAGGTCGGGTTCGTGCACAAGGGGCTCGACGACCTGCTCGCAAAGCTCGACACGCTTTTCAACCGGCTCGTGATCGCCCTCATCGTCGTCGGCGGGCTGATCGGCTCGAGCCTGATCGGGGTCCTGTCCACGGGCGGACCGCACGTGCTCGGCGTCAATGTCATCTCGATCGCGGGCTTTGCGCTGTCGACGGTGCTCGGGATCTGGCTGCTCTGGGGCGTGATCCGCTCCGGCCGCCTGTAGACGCATCGTCACGCTTTCGCGCGAAAGGACATCTGGCGGAACGGGGGCATCGCACCTAGCCTCGGTGCCATGACCGCGCTGCTGCTCGCCGAGCCCGAACCGGCCGTCCGCGGCTTCCTCGAACGACAGCTCCGCAACGACGGCTTCGACGTCGTCGCGTGCGAGCGCGCCGAGCAGCTGCCGCGCGCCGCCGACCCCGACGTGCTCCTGCTGGGAGACGCTGAGGCGCTCGACCGCGGCGTCGTCCCCGACTGTCCCGTGATCGTGCTTGGAGGGTCGGACCCGGCGGCCCGCGTGCGCGCGCTCGCCCGCGCCGACGATTGCCTGGCGCGCCCGTTCGTCTACGAGGAGCTGCTGGCCCGGATCCATGCCCTCCTGCGGCGCTGCCCGCCGCGAGTCGAGGTCGTGGACGTGGGCCCACTCGCCATCGACCGTGCGGCGCGCCGCGTGCTCGTACACGGACGCGAGGTGGAGCTGTCGGCGAAGGAATTCGCCCTCCTGGTCAAGCTCGCGTCCGCTCCCGACCGCGTCTTCACGCGCGAGCAGCTTCTGCGCGACGTCTGGGGGTTCAGGACCTACGTGCCCACGCGAACCCTGGAGTCGCACGCCTCCCGGGTCAGACGGAAGCTCGCCGCGGCCGGTCTCACTGGCTGGATCGTGAACGTGTGGGGCGTCGGTTACAAGCTGCGCCACGTGCCGATCTAAACCGGAGGAGGCGGCGCACGGCGACCGCAGTGCCGATGATTGGCGATGGTCAGCAGCAGCTCCAGCAGAGCTCCGAGCAAGACCTGATTGTCGCGGCCGGCACCTGGGGTGTAGGGCCACCGGATGGCGCAGCACCATCCTGATCCGCCAGGCGGTAGGTCACTTCCACTAGCTAGAGCAACGCACCCTCGAGGCGAAGGAGCCACTCCTTGCGGTCGAGGCCACCGCCGTAGCCCGTGAGGCTGCCGTTCGCTCCCACCACGCGGTGGCAAGGGAGCACGATCGGCATCGGGTTCCGGTTCATCACCGTGCCCACCGCCCGGGCCGCGCGCGGGAAGCCCGCCCGGGCCGCGAGCGCACCGTACGTGGTCGTGTGCCCGTACTCGACCCGGTTCAGCTCGGCGAGGACGCGGCGGTGGAACTCCGGAGTCGCGGTGAGGTCGAGATCGAGGTCGAAGGCGTGTCGGCGGCCGGCGAAGTACTCGTCGAGCTCGGTGCGCACGCGGTCGAGCGCGCTCGGGGTGCGCAGAACACGCGGCCCGAACTCGCGCGCGAGCCGCTCGAGCTCCGACTCAGGCTCCGGGTCGAAGCCCACCCGGCAGAGGCCGCGCTCGCTGACGCCGACGAGCAGCCGCCCGACCGGGGTGTCTTCGAGCACGTCGTAAGCGACGTCGAGGACGCCCGACGCGGCCGCCGCAGCACGGAAGCGCTCGTCGAGAACGGTCGGTACTGTCATCGCTGCTCCTTCTCCTTCCGCAGCCGCCGCACGCCGGCGGAGGCCGCCTGTCGCGCCGCCTGCTCGTTCGAGCCGAGGGCGGCGCCGATGGTGTCGTAGTCGAGGTCGTAGCCGTAGCGGAGGACGACCGCCGCACGCTCCTTCGGCGGCAGGTCGTCCGTGAGCGGAGCGAGCTCCTCGAAGGCCGGACGTTCGTCCTCGCCGGCGGGATCGTCGTCGAGCTGCGCAGTGGGACGCTCTCGCCGCCCGGCGTCGATCACGGCGTTCGCGGCGATCGTCAGCACCCAGGCGCGCATGTGCTCGCCGTGCTCGAGACGTCCGTACGCGCGCAACGCTCGGAGGAACGTCTCCTGGAAGAGGTCGTCGGCCAGGTCCCGGCCCGCCCGCCGCCGCAGGAACGCAAGCACCTCGACCTTGTGGGTCTCGTAGAACCGCTCGAACGGAGGCACGCCGGTCACCATCGAGTGAAACGTAGTCCGGGTAGAAGATGTGAGGCGATGAGGCTTGCGGTCGTCGGTCACGTCGAGTGGGTCGAGTTCCAACGTGGGGGAACCCATGGTTCCCCCACGTGCCCCCTCCTTGGGCAAGGCGAATGCAACTAGCGGTCGTCGGTCACGTCGAGTGGGTCGAGTTCGCCCGCGTCGACCACGCTCCGGAGGCGGGCGAGATCGTGCACGCGCACGAGACGTGGGAGGAGGCCGCGGGCGGCGGCGCCGTCGCCGCCGTCCAGCTCGCCAACCTGAACGGGTCTTGCGTCCTCTTCACGGCGCTCGCCGACGACGACCTCGGCCGCCGCTCGCGCGAGGAGCTCGAGGCGCACAGGGTCACGGTGCATGCCGGCCACGCGCGAGGCACCCAGCGGCGGGCGTTGACGCACGTCGACGAGAACGGCGAGCGGACGATCACCGTCTTCGGCGACAAGCTGGTGCCATCCGGCGAGGACGGCTCGCTCCCGTGGGAGGAGCTCGCCCGCTGCGATGCCGTCTACTTCGTGAGCGGAGACGTCGCCGCCCTGCGCGCCGCGCGTCGCTGCGAGGTGCTCGTCGCAACCGCCCGGGTGCTGCCGACGCTGCGCCGCGCTGCCGTACAGGTGGACGTGCTGGTCGGGAGTGGGGAGGACGCGGCGGAGCGGTTCGAGTCGGGGGAGATGGACCCGGAGCCGCAGATCGTCGTCACCACCGCAGGCGCGCTGGGAGGCTGGATCCGGCCCGGCGGCCCGTTCCGCGCGGCGCCCATGCCCGGCCCGGTCTCCGACGCCTACGGCTGCGGCGACTGCTTCGCCGCCGGGCTCACGTACGGGCTCGCGCTCGGAAAGCCGGTCGACGAGGCGGTCGCGCTCGGCGCGCAGTGCGGCTCCGCAGTGCTGACGGGTCGTGGCGCGTACGGGCACCAGCTCACGGCGGTCGACCTGGCCCTCGGCTGAAGACTCTTTCCACCGCCTAGACAGGTGGTTCATTGTGGGGTAAAGTGGGGCGCAGTGGTGGAATAGGAGAGGCGCAGCCCCATGCTCCTTGGCGAGTACGAGCACACGATCGACGACAAGAATCGTCTCACGCTCCCGGCCAAGTTCCGCCGGGACTTCGAGGACGGCTGCGTCGTCACCCGCGGCCTCGACGGCTGCGTCTACGCCTGGACGCCTGACGGCTGGCAGAACTACCGCGCGTCGATCCTCGCCGATCTCCACCCGCTGAGCAGGGAAAGCCGCCAGATGCAGCGTCACTTCTACTCCGGCGCCAGCGAGACGACGCCGGACAAGCAGGGGCGGGTGAGCATCCCGCCCGCGCTGCTGACACACGCGAAGCTCGGCCGCGACGTCGTCGTCGCCGGGGTCAACGACCACCTCGAGATCTGGGACCGCGCCGCCTGGAAGCGCGAGCTCGCCGAGGTCGAAGGGAGTGCTGAGGATGTTGCCGAACGTCTTGCAGCCCAAGGAAGCTGACCAC
>Ga0187776_10001262_pt1 | contig 12545 bp, 14 predicted proteins | sample 0216_BV02_MP12_2_FD_132426 | JGI IMG/M metagenome (GOLD analysis project Ga0187776, IMG submission 132426) | Tropical peat soil microbial communities from peatlands in Department of Meta, Colombia - 0216_BV02_MP12_20_MG | ecosystem: Environmental > Terrestrial > Soil > Wetlands > Peat | place...
CGCGCTCGCTCCTCGGCGTGGGCAGCGTGATGCGGCTCGCGGCGGAGGAGATCGTGAAGAAGGGCCTCGCCCTCGCTTCGAGGGACCTCGAGGCCGCGGCCGCGGACATCGAGTTCGCCGACGGCGCCTACCGCATCAAGGGAACCGACCGCACCTTGACGCTGCTCGCGCTCGCGAAGAGATACGCCGGCACGCCGCAGGCGCTCGACGTGAAGGCCGAGGGCAAGTTCGGCGTGACCTTTCCCAACGGCTGCCACGTCGCCGAGGTCGAGATCGAGCCCGAGACCGGGATCGTCGACATCGTGAAGTTCGCCGCGGTCGACGACGCGGGCAACCTCGTCAACCAGCAGATCGTCGAAGGGCAGATGCAGGGAGGTATCACACAGGGGGCGGGGCAGGTGCTCGGGGAGGTAGCGGTGTACGACCCCGACACCGGGCAGCTGCTGTCGGGCAGCTTCATGGACTACCCGATGCCGCGCGCAGGGCTGGTGGGCGGGCTCACACTCCGCGAGCACCCGGTCCCCACCGCCGCCAACCCGCTCGGCGCCAAGGGCGTGGGCGAGGCGGGGGTGAGCGGATCGCTCCCAGCGATCATGAACGCCGTGGCGGACGCGCTGCGCCAGGCGGGCGTCGCGCATTTCGACATGCCGGCAACGCCGGACCGGGTCTGGCGGGCGCTCCGGAAGTGATGTAACCCCGTTTCCTCTCCGGCGTCGTTTACCGCGGCGTAGTCCCATTGCAAAGGAGAGGAACGTGAAAAAAGCACTCATCGGCTTCGTCGCCGCGCTGCTGACCGCGGGAGCCGCGCGCGCGGGCACGCTCGCCGACCTCGCCGTGGTCGACCGCGCCACCGGAGAGCGCATCCCCGTCTATTCGCACCGGGGCCGGCTGTACGTTCCGGGCGCTCCCGGCGCGAAATACTCGCTGCTCGTCGCCAACAAGACGGGCGAGCGCGTCCTCGCCGTCGTGTCGGTCGACGGCGTCAACGTGGTCACCGGAGAGACCGCGAACCCCGGGCAGAGCGGCTACGTGCTCGACCCCCAGGGAAGCGTCGATATCGCCGGCTGGCGCAAGAGCATGAGCGAGGTCGCGGCCTTCTACTTCACCCCGCTGCCGGACAGCTACGCGGCGCGCACCGGCCGTCCGGCCAGCGTCGGCGTGATCGGGGTGGCGGTGTTCCGGGAACATCAGCCGCTGCGGCAGCCGCAGGTGCTGCGCCACGAGGCGCCGGCTGCGCCGTCGGCCGACGTCTCGGCGCGGGCAATGCCGAAGGAAAGGCTTGGCACTGGGCACGGCGAGCGCGAGGCTTCGGAGGCGACGTGGACGGATTTCCGGCGCGCGAGCGCAGCGCCCGCCGAGCTGATCACGCTGTACTACGACAGCCGGGCGAACCTCGTCGCGCGCGGAATCATCCCCGGCAGGCGGTACGCCGAGCCGAACCCGTTCCCGGGATTCCGGTTCGCCCCCGACCCGGGTTGAGCGGGAATAAATCCCGCCCGCCGCCGGTCTTGCAGGGTGGATCACCACCAGGAGACCGGAAATGAAGCGCGCGATCGATCGCAGGGATTTTCTCAGGCTGGCGGGGCTGGGCGGGGCGGTGTTCGTCTCGGGGCTCTCGGGCTGCGCCGGGATGGGCGGCGCGAAGGACGAGGATTTCTATTTCGTGCAGCTCTCCGATACCCACTGGGGCTTCAAGGGGCCGGCGCTGAACCCGGACGCGGACGGCACGCTGCAGAAGGCGGTCGCCGCGGTCAATGCGCTGTCGTTCGAGCCTGACTTCATCGTCTTCACCGGGGACCTCACGCACACGACGGACGACCCCGCGGAGAGGCGGCGGCGCCTCGCGCAGTTCCGCGAGATCGTCGGCGGCCTCAAGAACAGGAACGTGCGCTTCATGCCCGGCGAGCACGACGCCTCGCTCGACTACGGCAAGGCGTGGAAGGAATTCTTCGGCCCGAGCTACTACAGCTTCGACCACAAGGGCGTGCATTTCGTCGCCATCGACAACGTGTCCGACCCGCAGGCGCGCATCGGCGAGGAGCAGCTCGCGTGGCTGAAGGCCGACCTCGCGAAGCAGGATAAGGACGGGCGCATCGTGGTGTTCACCCACCGCCCGCTCTTCGATCTGTATCCGCAGTGGGACTGGGCGACGCGCGACGGCGCGCAAGCGATCGAGCTGCTCATGCCTTACCGGAACGTCACGGTGTTCTACGGCCACATCCACCAGGAAAACCATCACATGACGGCGCACATCGCGCACCATTCGGCAAAATCGCTGATCTTCGCGCTGCCGGCCCCGGGCTCCCAGCCGAAGCGCGTGCCGGTCGCTTGGGACCCGGCGCAGCCGTACAAGGGCCTGGGCTTCCGCGGGATCGACGCCGAGCCTCCGAAGGCCAAGTACGAGATCACCGAATACCCGGTGAAGGCCTAGGCGATGGTCCCGCAACGCAGGCGGCTGCTCGCCGCGGGGCTCGCCGCCGCGGCGGGCGCCGCTTTCGGCGCCCGGGCTGTCGCGCAGGAACGGGTGATACGAGTCCTCGCGAGGAAGTTCGAGTTCGTGCCCGAGACCATCGAGCTGAAACAGGGTGAGCCGGTGGTGCTCGAGTTCAGCACGGCCGACGTGCTCATGGGGTTCAATGCCCCCGACTTCAAGGTGCGCGCCGACATCCCGCCGGGACAGGTCGCGCGAGTGCGGCTCGTGCCGGACCGGGCCGGCGAATTCGAATTCCACTGCGACAACTTCTGCGGCGATGGCCACGAGACCATGACCGGGACGATCCGCGTTACGGCGTAGACTCTGAGCTATCATGCGGGGATCTTGAGCGAGCACAGACAGCGGTTCGAGCGGGCGGTGCTGCCGCATCTGGACGCGGCGTACAACCTCGCGCGCTGGATCACGCGCAACGACCACGACGCGCAGGACGTGGTGCAGGAGGCCGTGCTGCGAGCCTTCCGCTTCTTCGAGGGGCTGCGCGGCGAGCCGAAGCCGTGGCTGCTCGCGATCGTGCGCAACTCCTGCCTGTCGTGGCTGCAGGTGAACCGGCCCGCGGATCTCGCCGGCTTCGACGACCGCGTGATCGAGACCGTGGCTTCGGAGGAAGAGGGTCCGGAAGCGCAGGCGATGCGCACAATCGACCGGCGCATGCTGAACGAGGCGATCGCGGCGTTGCCGGCGCAGTTCCGGGAGGTGCTGGTGCTCAGGGAGTTGGAGGACATGTCGTACAAGGAGATCGCGAGGATCGCCGACGTTCCAATCGGCACGGTGATGTCGCGCTTGGCGCGCGCGCGCCGTCTCCTCGGCGAGTCGGTGCGCGCCGTGTCGAAGGCCGCCGGGAGCGCGGACAGATGACGAACGAGGAAGCACTGCGCCTGCTGCACGCCTACGCGGACGGCGAGCTCGATCCGGCGAGGATGCTCGAGCTCGAGGCGCATCTTGCCGCGAATCCGTCCGCCCGGGCCGCGTGCGAGCGCCTGCGCGGCCTGTCGGCCGCGATCCGGGCCAAGGCGGACTACCACGCGGCGCCGGCCGGGCTCGCCGAGCGGCTCGCCGCGTCCATCCCGCCGGCGCCCGTGACGAGGCCGCGGCGCTTCGCCGTCCCGCGCTGGCTGCCATCGGCGGCGGCCGTCGCCGGCTTCGCCCTGCTCGCGTGGATCGCCGCGACCGTGGCGATGCGTCCGGGCGAGGACGAGCGGCTCGCGGCCGAGGTGCTCGACGCGCACGTGCGCTCGACGCTCGCCGGACGCCCGTTCGATGTCGCGTCCTCCGACCAGCACACGGTGAAGCCGTGGCTCTCCGCGCGGCTGCCGTTCTCTCCGCCGGTGGCGGATCTCTCGGCGCAGGGCTTCGAGCTGACGGGCGGCCGCCTCGACTACGTCGGCGGCCGGCGGGTCGCGGTCCTCGCCTACAAGCGCAGGCAGCATCTGATCGACGTGTTCGTCTGGCCGAGCGCGGCGAGGCCGCACGAGCCCGCGCTCACGCGCGACGGCTTCAACATCGAGCGCTTCGCGAGGGACGGCATGGAGTTCTGGGTCGTCTCCGATCTCAACCGCAACGAGCTCGGCGACTTCGCCCGGCTGCTCGCGGAGCACAGCGCGCTGTAGGCCGTCCTGCCGCCGCGTCTTTCCGGGGCTATACTGCCCTCGGAGGCCACCGCAGCAATCCACCGGAGGAGAAGCCATGAAGCGGCTCTTTGTCGTTCTTTCGTTCCTGATTTCCCTGCCCGCGCTCGCACAGGACGTGCCGGTAATCCCGTTCACCGGCAGCGACCCCCTCAAGATGCCCAAGGACATGTACCTGGGCGAGGCGACCGGCGTGGCGGTCAACGCCAGGGGGCATATCTTCGTCCTGTCGCGCGGCAACACCTCCGGTCCCGCGTACGCGGCGGCGGCCGCGCAGCTCCTCGAGTTCGACGCGACCGGCAAGTTCGTGCGCGAGATCGGCAAGAACCTCTACGCCTGGTCCTTCGGCCATACGGTGCGCGTTGACCGCGGCCAGAACATCTGGGTCGCCGACAAGGGCTCGGACATGGTGATCAAGTTCAGCCCCGCCGGACGCGTGCTGATGGTGTTCGGGCGCAAGCAGGAGGCCTCCGACGAGGACACCGCTCCGCTCAAGCACCCCAAGCCTCCGCTTCCCGCCGAGGACGGGCGCTTCCGGCAGGTGACCGACGTCGCTTTCGGCCCGGACGGCAGCACCTACATCAGCGACGGCTACATCAACTCGCGCATTGCCAAGGTCGACAAGGACGGCAACTGGCTCAAGTCCTGGGGCGATCGCGGCACCAAGCCCGGCGAGTTCAACACGCCGCACTCGATCGCCGCGGACGCAAAGGGCAACATTTACGTCGCCGACCGCGGCAACCGGCGCATCCAGGTGTTCGACGGGGAGGGGACGTTCCTACGCGAGTTCACCATCGACGTGCCTTACGATTCCAAGGCCAGGCCTGCGATCGGCAACATGCCCGATGTCGGGAAGATGGAGGCGCTAGCCAACAAGGTCATGATGCCGGGCGCGCCCTGGACCGTGTGCATCACGCCTGGGCCGAACCAAGTGCTCTACACTTCCGACGCCTTCCCCGGCCGCGTGTACAAGCTGTCGCTGGAGGGCAAGGTGCTGGGCGTGCTCGGACAAGCAGGCAAGCAGTTGAAGCAGTTCGGCTGGGTCCACGAGATCGCCTGCCCGTCCGAGAACCTGCTGTACGTCGCCGAGCTGCTCAACTGGCGCGTGCAGAAGCTGGTGCTGAACCCGAAGAGGAAGTAGCCCGGACGAACCGCGGCCGGAATTCCGGCGGGGGACGGACTGTTTACCGCAGCGGTCTTCGTTTCACGAGGACGCAACCTGGGGAGGGCAGGCTCTTAACGCCGTTCTTCAATAGGAGGTCGTCATGCACCGCACCATACTTCCCGTCGTTGCGTGCGCACTTGCCCTGGGAGCCGCTCCCGCTCAGGCGGACGGTGGCCACGATCGCTTTTCGGCGAAGTTCTCCGGCTTCGAGGAGGTCGGCGGCGCGGGCGCCGGCCAGACCGGCGCCATCTTGTCCGGGGGCACGGCCACGCTCGATCTCGTCCTCGACCGCAACAGCCAAGTCCTGACCTACACCTTGGAATTCTCAGGACTGAGCTCCAACGTGACGCAGTCGCACATCCACTTCGGCAAGCGCCGCGTCGGCGGCGGGATCATCGTCTTCTTCTGCAGCAACCTCGCCAATCCTCCGGTAGGCACCCCCGCCTGTCCCGCGGGCGGGGGCACGGTGACCGGAACCATCACGCCCGCGAGCGTGATCGGGCCGATCGCGCAAGGCGTGACTCCGGGCAATTTCGACGCGCTTGTCGAGGCGCTCGACTCCGACACCGCGTACGGGAACATCCACACCGCGAACTTCCCGGCAGGGGAAATCCGCGGCCAGATCCGCAGGCACCATCACGATCACGACCGCGACTGAGTCAGCGGCACGATGCGAGGGCAGGGCGCCCTCGCTTCGCTAGAACGCGATCGTGAAACTCAGCTCCGGATAGGTGTTGGTGCAGGAGCGGTAGATCAACTTGTTGCAGTCGAGGTAGGACTCGTACACGACTCCGCCGCCGACGTAGGCGTTGCGTCCGGCCTGCACGTACAGGCCGGCGCGCCCGCCCACCGAGTCGATGTCGGACTGTCCGCTTACGTAGGCCCGCCGATAGAATCCGCCGAGGTAGGGCTTCACGGTGGGGACCTGGTAGAAGACGTATTGGACCGACGGGGTGACCTTGGTGATGTGCGGGTCCGCGCCGGTCCAGGATTCCACGGCGAGACCCACGTTCAGCCCGTTGATCAGGTAGTAGCTCACGCCCAGCCCGAGCACGAAATAGGTCTGATCGAAGGCGTAGCCGCTGCCGCCCGTCACGACCACGGCGGTGCGCCCCCTGCCGAAGACGCCGGCGACCTCGGCGGCCGCGGCGGGCGGGACAGGTGCGAGAGCCGCGACGAAAGCAAGGCCGGCGACGATCAGTTTTCCATTCATCGCTCCTATCATACGACGAAGTCCTTCATCGAACCTTAACGAATCTTTCATACTTGCGGAACATGCCGCAGCGAGACTCGCGCGCGATGGCGCAACGCATCCGCATCTCAGTCGTCACCGAAACCTATCCGCCCGAGATCAACGGGGTTGCGCGCACCGTCGGACTGATGGTCGACTGGCTCCTCGCACGCGGCCACGCCGTCGAGCTCGTCCGCCCGCGCCAGGCGCGCGAGCCCGTCCGCGAGCCGCACCCGGCTCTCAATGAGACGCTCACCCTGGGCGCCGCCGTGCCCAGGTCCCAGGTGCAGGTGGGCTTTGCCCTGCCGGGCCGGCTCGCCGCGCGCTGGCGCACGCATCGTCCCGACCTCGTCCATGTCGTCACCGAAGGGCCGCTCGGCTGGGCGGCGGTGTGGGCGGCCAGCACGCTGGGCATTCCCGTCAGCTCGGATTTCCACACCAATTTCCACGCCTACGCCGGGCACTACGGGTTCGGCTGGATGCAGGGAGCCGTGGGCCGCTACCTGCGCTCGATTCACAACCGCACCGCGTGCACACTGGTGCCTACCGAGCAGCTCAGGAACGAACTCGAGCACCTCGGGATCGAGCGTCTGCGCATCGCGGGCCGCGGGGTGGATGCGAACCTCTTCGATCCCGCGCGGCGCAGCGCCGAGCTGAGACGCCAGTGGGGGTGTCGCGGCGACGAGCTCGTCGTGATCTCGGTGGGCCGCCTTGCGCCGGAGAAGGGACTGAAGCTCTTCGCGAGCGCGGCGCGCGCCATGCAGGCGATCGACCCCGCTGTTCGCGTCGTCGTGGTCGGCGACGGTCCCGTCCGGCGCCCGCTCGAGAGGCGCAACCCGGAATTCCATTTTGCAGGCGCGCGGGTCGCGGAAGATCTCGCGGCGCACTACGCCTCCGCGGATGTGTTCCTCTTTCCGAGCACGACCGAGACTTTCGGCAACGTCGTGCTCGAGGCCATGGCGAGCGGGCTAGCGGTGGTCGCCTTCGACGATGCCGCCGCGCGGCAGCACGTTGCCCACGCGGTGAGCGGACTGCTCGCGCCGCGAGAGGACGCCCGCTTGTTTACCCACCTCGCGGGCCTGCTCGCGCACGACCGGTCGATGTGCCTCTCGCTCGGGCGCGAGGCGCGGCGGGTGTCGAAGGAGCTCCCGTGGGAGCAGAAATTCCTGGAGTTCGAGACGGTGCTTCTGGAGGCGGCGCTGGGGTCGGCTATCTCAGGACCCTCAACCGAGGCGCGTGCGCCAGCATGATGCTGGTCCAGACCACGACGCTGAAATAGGGCGACAGCCACAGCGCGTCCCTGCGCCAGGCCTGCCAGTCCCGTTCCACGACGCAGCGCGCAAGGAGCGTGCGCAGCCCCTGTTCCAGAGACGGGCTGCCGCTGGCCGCCAGCCAGCGCTCCACGTACATGGGCACGTCGACCGTCACCATGAACGCGATGTACACGACCGCGCAGGCGCTGGCGGCGCGGAGGAAGCGCGCCGCGTCGGCGTCGACTCGCCCGCGCCAGGACAGGAACGCCGCCAGCGCCAGCGCTGCGGCGATCGTCCAGAGGGAATTCTCGACGGCGTGAAACAGATAGTTCGACGTCAGCACTGCGGTCCAGCAGGACAACTCGGCTAGCGCGATGACCGGGACGAGCGAGCGTGCGACGAAGGCTGCCGCGCGCCCGCCCGGACCCGCCTCCCCGAGGAGGGTCGCCCATTGGAGCGCGAAGCACAGCTCCGCGATCGTGGCGATCGTGCGTCCGACGACGATCCGGGAAATCCAGGTGTCGTGAAGGCAGATGCGTGGGAGGTCGACCATGGGGAAGACCGAGCGAAAGGCGCAGCCGAGAGCATAGACGGCGGAAAGCCACAGCAGCCTGCGGCGCGAGGCGAGCAGCTCCGGCGGTATCGAGGCGGCGCGTCGCGCGAGGAGCCGCGCCGACCATGCCCAGAGAGCGATATTGACCGTGGCCGCCGCGCACAGGGCGAGCCACCAGGCGAGCAGGGCGCCTTCCATGTCAGGGAAGTCGCATGAGGGGCTCTCCCGTCCGGATCACGGCGCCCTCGCGCACGCCCTCGTGCAGCGCGAATCCCCGAGGCGCGAACACGAGGATCGTCGAGCCGTGCTGGAACCAGCCCATCTCCTCGCCCTTGGCGAAGCGGGCGTCGCAGGGAATGACGTTCGGCCCGCGATAGCGAAGGTGCAGGAGCTCGTCGAGAAAGTGCAGCCGGATGCTGGCGACCAGCACGGCGGCGACGGGGACCATCAGCACCTCGTGGCCGCCCGCATCGAGGCGCGCCCTGATCATCGCGCGCTCGTTCTTGCAGAAGAGCTTCTCCACGCGACGAAGCGCGATCGGGTTAACGTTCCAGGTGTCGCCTGAGATATACGTCACTTGGCGCACGCGGCAGTCGTGAGGCGCGTGGAAGCGGTGGTACATGCCCGAGGTGATTCGCAGGGTCGCGTAGGCCGCGTCGCGGTAGGTGCTCACGAGGGACGCGTCGCCCAGCAGGTCGTGCAGCGTGTAGGGAAATCCCTTCGCCTGCAGCAGCTCGCTGCGGTCGAGCCGCCCGCACGCGCCGACGATGGCGTCGCAGGGACTCGTCAGCACGCTCGGATCGGTGCAGACCGGCCGCGCGCCCGGCTTGAGCTCCCGGATGAAGCAGTCGTGGAGGCTGGAGAATCGCTCCTTCCTCGCCTCCTCCGGATGCAGGTCGGCGAACAGCTTCCACGCCGCAATCGAGAGGCGGCTCACGAGCGGCTGCTCGATCTTGCTGAACCAGCCCATGAACCGCGTGAGGAGCTGGCGCGGGATGCGGTTCGTCAGCAGGAAGTTCACGTCCTCCTGCAGGAGGACCGACAGAAGGGCGTTGCGGACCGTCATGGCACTGTAACGCTCCGGTAGTAAAGAGCAGGGTCATGCAGGACACGGCACTTCTGGTGGGACTCGGAGCGGCGGCCGCGGCGCTGTGCCTGCCCGCCCTGCGCATGCGGCTGGAGCTCTCCAGGGCCAAGCACCCCTCGCTCGCCGGGCATGCGCGGATCGCGCGCAGCATCGCGGCGCTGGTGCCCTACTACTCCTACGACGAGGATCGCTTCTTCCGGTCCGACGGAGCGCCCGGGGACGTGGTCGCCAGACGGCGGGCAGGGTTCGCGCACCTCGTCGGGCTCTACCGCCTGCGCTACCCCCGCGGCGCCGCGCTCACCGCGCAGGCTGAGGTCGCGATCTCCGATTTGCAGTTCACCAGCCGGTATCGGGTGCCGTTCCAGTACAGCCGCTACGTGCGGGAGCACCTGAAGTTCGGCTCCTTCCTGGAATCCTCCGATGGGGTCACAGTCACCGATCTCGACGGCAACCGCTTCTACGATCTTGCCGGGTCCTACGGCGTGAATCTGTTCGGCCATGACTTCTACAAGGCCTGCATGGCCGAGGGCAGCGCGCGTGCGGCGCGGCTGGGTCCGGTGCTGGGCGCCTACCATCCCTGCGTCGAGTACAACGCCCGGCGCCTGCGCGAGATATCCGGGCTCGACGAAGTGTCCTTCCACATGTCCGGCACCGAGGCCGTGATGCAGGCGGTGCGGCTGGCGCGCTTCCACACCCGGCGCACGCACCTGGTGCGGTTCAGCGGCGCCTACCACGGCTGGTGGGAGGGCGTGCAGCCCGGAATCGGCAACCCGGTTCCGCAGCGCGAGACCTACACATTGAAGGACATGAACGAGGATTCGCTGCGCGTGCTGCGCCAGCGCCGCGATATCGCCTGCGTGCTCGTGAATCCGCTGCAGGCTCTGCATCCCAACGCGAACGCGCCTTCGGACGGCTCGCTCGTCGACAGCGGCAGGAGCGCGCACTTCGACCGCGCGGCCTACGCGGCCTGGCTGCGGCGCCTGCGCGAGGTCTGCACCGGGCGCGGCATCGTGCTCATCTTCGACGAGGTGTTCCTCGGATTCCGCCTCGCGCCGGGCGGGGCCCAGGAGTACTTCGGCGTGCGCGCCGACATGGTGACCTACGGCAAGACCCTCGGCGGGGGCTTCCCGGTGGGCGTGCTGTGCGGGGGCGCCGGCCTCATGCGGCGATTCCGCGACGACCGCCCCGCCGACATCTGCTTCGCGCGCGGCACGTTCAATTCGCACCCCTACGTGATGGCCTCCATGCAGGTGTTCCTGGAGCGCATCCAGACGCCCGAGATCCGCGCCCTGTATGCGGGACTGGACGGGCTCTGGGACCAGCGCGCGCGGGCTCTGAACGCGCGCCTCGAGGAGGCGAGCCTGCCCCTGCGGGTCGCCAACCTGTCCTCCGTCTGGACCGTGTGCTATTCGCGCCCGTCGCGCTACAACTGGATGCTGCAGTACTACCTGCGCGCCGAGGGCCTCGCCCTCAGCTGGGTGGGAACCGGCCGGCTGATATTCAGCCTCGACTACACGGACGCGGATTTTGGCGCCGTGTGCGACCGTTTCGTGGCTGCCGCGCAGGCGATGGGACGGGACGGCTGGTGGTGGTCGGACGCCAGACTCTCCAACCGCGCCATCAAGCGCGTCATCCTCCGCGAGATGATCGCGCAACGCTTCTAGCCGCGCTGCGCGCCGAGCGTGGTGTCGATCAGCTCGCCGCGAAGCAGGGCGAGCGGAGCCTTGTGGTAGAGCTTCAGATCGTGGAAGGGATCGGTCAGAATCTTGGTCATCCACACCAGGCCGGTCTGCACGTCCCTGATGAAGAAGAGGTGCACCGTCCGGAACGCGAGGCCGCTCGCCCCGATCAGCAGCCAGATCTTGCCCACCTGCGCGACGAAATCGCCGGCGCTCGCGGCGCGCTGGAGGGTTCCCAGCAGCGTCGGGTCGACGAGCAGCGCGGCGGGCGACAGGGCCCATACGGACAGGAGCACGACCTTGCGCCGCAGGTTGTAGCCGACCTTGATCTCTTCCTTGCGCTTGTGCGTGAGCTGGTTCACGTGGTCGTAACCCTTCGGCTCGAAGAAGAAGTGCCCCGCCTGCCGCGTCGTCATCGCCACCAGCCAGCCGACCAGGGCGGCCGCGACCGGGGCAAAGAACAGCATCACATAGGCGCAGAGGAAGCTCGATGCGCTCACGAAATGCAGGCTCTGGTTGATCCTGCTGTGGTGATAGAGACGATGGTCGTCCCAGCGCTGCGTTCTTAGCTCCTGCAGGAAGGTCTTGATCACGCGCTCTCCTCGTATGCGGGAATCCCCGCGCAATGGAGGCGTACCCTAGGCAGGAATTGCTACAAGCTCGCGAAGAAGGGATGACATTTTCGCTACAGCGGGACGGCTGTCCCGGAAAGGTAATCGAACCGTCACGAATCCTTCGCGAGAGCGGGACAGGATATGGCGCCGTGGACGACGCCGATCTCCTCGTCGAGCAGCTGCCGTGCAGGCGCCGGACGCTGCGCATCGCGATCGTCACCGAGACCTATGCGCCGGATGCGAACGACGTGGCGCTTGACGCTGTCCGGCTCGTCGAGGGACTGCGGCGACGCGAGCACGAAATCGAGCTGGTGCGGCCCCGACGGCCCATGCTGAAGGTCGGGCTTCCGGCCAAACGGGCGCTGGCGAGCCAGTGGAGCCGCTCGCGGCCCGATGTCGTTCACGTGCTGACCCAGGGGCCGCTCGCCTGGTCGGCGCTGAGCGCCGCGCGCCAGCTCAGGCTGCCGGTCGTGTCGGACTTCCAGGCCCATTTCGTCGACGCGCGGCATGGTGTGGGCTGGCTGAGCAAGCCGATCCTCGTGTACCTGCGCAAGTTCCATAACCGCGTCCTGTGGACCTTCGTTCCCACGGAGGCGCTCTGTGCGCAGCTGACCGGGCTCGGCTTTCGCAACCTGCGCGTGGTGGCGAGGCAGCGCATGGATCCGACCCTGAAGCAGCTCGAGACCCTTCTCGAGATTGCGGCCGGAATCGGTGCGGCGTGCCACGCCGCGGGCGAACGGCGCGCGCGCGCCTGCGTGCCCCAGGGCACCTAGCGTCTCTTGGAGATCGGCGCCTTAATCCGCGAATACGGCTACTGGGCCATCTTCTTCGTCAACATGTTCGA
>Ga0187776_10001263_pt1 | contig 12545 bp, 10 predicted proteins | sample 0216_BV02_MP12_2_FD_132426 | JGI IMG/M metagenome (GOLD analysis project Ga0187776, IMG submission 132426) | Tropical peat soil microbial communities from peatlands in Department of Meta, Colombia - 0216_BV02_MP12_20_MG | ecosystem: Environmental > Terrestrial > Soil > Wetlands > Peat | place...
CGATGACCCGCTCGGGCTTGGGGAAAGAGGTTGCAGCGTTATCCAGGTAGATCATGGGGTCAGATTCTCACCGCCGGTATACACAATCATGTTGCCACCGCGGACGTAGCCGATAACGGTGATGGCGAGTTCGCGGGCCAATTGCACGGCGAGACTGGTGGCGGCAGAGCGGGAGATGAGCACGGGAACGCGCGCCTTGGCGCACTTGATGAGGATTTCCGACGTGATTCTTCCGGTCGTGAGGAGGATCTTGTCGTGGGTGGCGAGGTCGCCGAGGAAACATTCGCCGATGATCATGTCTGCCGCGTTGTGGCGGCCGATGTCGGCACGAAAAAGGACGATACCGTCGGGGGCGGCAAGGGCGCAGTTGTGCACGCCGCGGGAGCGCCGATAGAGCTCGGAACGCCGGTTAAGCTCAGCCATGAGGTTGCGAACCTGGTCAGGACGGAGCACGAGGCGATGCTTCACGGGCCGGCTCTGGAGCGAGTCCAGTACATGGTAGAAGATGGTTCCCTTGCCGCATCCGGAGGTGATGATACGTTTACCCGAGAGTCGCTCGGCAAGCTCGGCGTCTTCCGCAGATGAGACGCGAACGAGATGGCGACCGTGGTCGACCTGGATGCTCCGGAGACTGACGCGGTGCTGGAGGAGACCCTCGGACCTGAGGAAGCCCACGGCCAGGCTCTCCACATGGGCTCCGGTGCAGAGCAGGGTCACGATCTCGTGGTCGTTCAGGAAGATGGTCAGGGGAATTTCCCGCACCACGGCAACCGCCGAGGTCTTGCTCCCGCTCTTGGTGATGTGCAACGCCTCCACCAGTTCGCAGAGATTGTCCATCTCGGAGGAACCAGCGGAACTCAAGGTGGCGTCATAGAGAGGCATGACTGTCTCGGGTTCGTGGATCTAGGATCTAGCCAGGGCAACACCGAAGACCGGCAGAATGCTGAAAGACACAAGAGCCAGGCCTACCCTCACACGGGGTTGCCACGGGATACCTAGAGACCGGGTAACCTGTTCGGCAACGCTGCATAGTCGCGCCATGAATAAGGTCGGGGTGGTCCGGCCCTCGTGCAGAGCGACGGTGCAAGGCTCGGGGGGTGTTTCCGAAGACCAAGGGGTAAGAGGTGGCTCCAGATGCACGTCGCCTCACAGATCACCCGGTCTCCGGTGGCAGCTCAGCATGAGAGGGGTTTTTCAGCAACCTGCTAAAGTTACACGTCACCGGGCTTAGGACAAAAGGAGCATAACCAAAGCCGCCCCCATTGTCAAAAGAATCCCCTCGACAAAGTCCGAGGCTTTGTTATGATGCAAAAAACATAGAAACTCATGCTGCGATTCGAGGGATCTCTCTCCCTCCTCAGACCAGGGCAGCACCCTCCTCGCGTGGTGATCCCGGCGTCAGGCCCCGCGACCAAGAACACCGCGGTCGCCGTTGTATTGATTCGACTGTAGGCATCAAACCTTTGGTAGAGGGCGGGGTCTCGCTCGATGAACTCCGTGAGGAGGAATCGAAGCATGAGCGTCCGGAAAACGCTTGGTGGGGAAGTCGAGGCCCGTTTCGAAAGAACATGACAGGAGCAAGGTGCTGAGATGCTGAAGGGAGGCGCGCTGGAGACAGTCTACTATCGCTTTTTGGGCAGGTACCTTGTTCCGTGCTGCGTATTCCTGCACCTGAAGCCCAATCAGGTGAGTTTCCTTGCCATGGTCTTCGGCCTTGCGGCCGGAGCCTGCTTCGTGTTCAGCCCCTTCTGGGGCGGGGCGCTCACCCTGCTGAGCGGCCTTCTGGACACCCTGGACGGGGCCCTGGCCCGCGAAATGCACGAGGCGAGAAAGCGGGGCGCCTTCCTCGATTCCGTTCTGGATCGCTATGCCGAGCTCTGCATCTACGTGGGGATCTGGGTCTATTTTGAGAGGCAGGGGAGCGCTACGCTCCTCATTACCCTCACCATGTTCTTCGTCCTCTTCGGTTCGCTCATGGTGAGCTACACCCGGGCGCGCGCAGAGGGCCTGAACGTCTCCTGTGTCGTCGGGCTGCTGCAGCGGGGAGAGCGGATTATCTCCATCGGGATCGCCGGCATGGTGAACTCCCTCGTCAATTTCACCGCCCGCGCCAGCGAGGCGCCGCTCCTGGGGAAAGACGCGGTGCTTACCCTGATTCTCATCCTCCTGGCGGTGGGAACCAACCTCACCGCGATCTGGCGTCTGTTCCACGTGCTCAATCGCTTGCGCCAGTAACCCGCTCAGGCTGCGACCGTGACTGGCAGCCGGAACACCGCCCTTCTTATTCCCCTGGATGGGTCCTTGCCCACGTGTTGCAGGAAAAGGACGAGATCGGTATATTCTAGGTGATTGATCCCCGGAGGTGGCGCGCCACACGAGCACCCGGCGAAAGAAGCCCGAGCCATAGACGTTTTGGGCCGTTGCCAACTGGGGAGAACGTCCTGAATCCCGCGGAGCTGCGGAGGAGCCTTGCTCCCCCTTCTCTCCAATCCTGCTTTTGGGATGCGCATCTTATCCAAGTTACGTGCCAGCGGATTAGCGTATGCGTGAGCGACGACGAACAAGAAGGGTTCTCGTGACCACCCTGGGAAGCCTCTTCGGTGAACGGTCCGTGACGGCAGGTATCATTCGCGACCTCAGTCCGAACGGGCTCCAGGTCATGATCGAGGTGGAGGTCAAGACCGGTGATCTTGTGGAAATCAAGGTCGATCTGCCCGAGCGCCGTGGGGCACTCGTTGCCAGGGCCAGAGTCGTCTGGGAGGGAAGATCAGGAAACTCCTTCCATCCTCATCTTGTGGGCATGGAATTCATCCAGATCACCGCTGAGGACCTGGCCAAGCTTGAGGGATTTGTTCGCGGCACCGCCGACGACCTGGCCTAGCAGATGGCTAAAAAACCCAAGAGCCCGGCCTACCCTTACTCGGGGCTGCCACGGGATATCGTGAGACCGGGTAATCTGCTCGGCGAGGCTGCACAGTCGCACCATGAATAAGGTCGGGGTGGTCCGGCCCCCTGCGCGGCGAAGCCGCAGGTTCGGGAGGCACTCCCGGCATCCGAGGAGTTAAGAGGTCGCTCCAGGTGCGCCTTGCCTCACAGATCACCCTGCCTCCCGCGGCAGCCGTCTCCATGCTTACAAGAAACGCTTTTCAACACTCTGCTAGGACGAGCCGGTACGTACCGTCGCCATCCCGGTCCACCCTGAGGCCGTAAGTGCGGACGAGGTGGATGAGGGACCGTCCGAAGAAGAACTCCAGCTCCTCCTCCCCGATGGCGAGCCTCTCCATGATGAGAGCCCTGAGCGCGATGTCGTATCGGAGCTGGTCGAGGATGCGCTCGAGGGCAGCCTCCCCAGCGGACTCGCGCCACTCTCGGCAGGCGGCGTCGAGCTTGTCCGGGGCACAGCGGTCGTCGTGGGCCCGTATGAGCTCCAGCATCTCCTCATCGTCTCGCACCAGGTCCTGCCGGGCAAGCTTTTGCGTGTGCCAGAGCTCCTCGAGGGAGCCAGGGGCCCAGCACGCCTGGACGCGACACTGGAGGGGCCGGTGCTCGTAGATGGAACAGGAGCAGTCCTGTTCGCGATAAAAGAGGCAGTGGCCGGTTTCCGGGCGTTGCTTGATTTTCACCAGTTCGTCGCACAAAGGGCCGAGACGGCCTTCGATGTTCAGGTGGACGATCTCACCCTTTCTCAGGGTGACAAGCTCTCGCGGCGAGAGCAGGCCATGAGACCAGAGCCCGAGGTCTTCCAGGTGGAGGGACGGACTCCCCTCACGACAGCATTCGCCGCAACGAACGCAGTGGGGCCTGGCGGCGTAAGAGATCTCGACCAGGCGGGCTACCAGGTTCTGCCACTGGTGTTGGCGGGACTCCGGCTCCAGGCGGCCCCAGGCGCGCGCGAGAGCCTGGAACCATGGATCGTTCTTTACCCGGCTCAGGACCGACGGAAACTCGCCCTCCGCGTGCAGCTTAGTCAGCACCTGACGGAGGGCGAGATCCACCGCTTCAGCAAAATCGTGCTGCTTTCCCGAAGAGAACAACTCCCTGGTCAGAATCGGGTCAAGGTGCATCGCGCTTCCCCGGGGAAGAATCGTCGCTCCCGGACGCGCATCCTTGCGGGATACGCCGGGAAGGAGTAAGGTAAATTACTCTACCAGAGGGGAGGGCCGCAGTCGAGGGTAGGACCCTCATCCGGCCCTTGATTCAGGCGCCCTTTTTCCCTATGCTCAAATTTTCACAAACATGGGCGGATTGCTCACAGTTCACACGGTAAGGAAAGGATGAAGGCACCACCGCGGGCGCTGACTTATTACAAGTTTATCGAGGTGAGAAAGGAGGAGGGCGATGAACAAGTTGGTCGGGTATTTTGGGCTGGTGGTTACCACGGTATGCCTCACCGCGCAGATGGCCTTTGCTGCGGGCGGAGGAGGAGCGGCACCTATCGTCATTGTGGCTGACTCGCGAAAGCTGTCGGGAATCATGGCCTGGTGGGCGAACCTTTACAATGAAAGCCATGTCTATTTCACCATCGCAACTGTTGTGGCCATTCCCATCATAGGTACCATCTTTGGTTTGCTGGCTGATTTCGTCATGCACCATATCGGCATCGATCTCAAGTCCCGCGAGCTGGCGGAGCACTAAATCGCATTCATTCGGAACGGCTTATCCGGGAATATCTGTAAGAAAGGAGAGTCGGCATGGATTGGTTGTATGTCCTCATGCCCATCGCAGGCGTGAAAATATTCTGGCCAGGTCTCGTCATTCTGGGTCTTGGCGTGGGCGTCATCGGCGGCTTCTTCGGCATGGGCGGCGCCTGGATGGTGACCCCCGGCCTTAACATCCTGGGCTTCCCCATGGCCTTTGCCATCGGCACCGACATCGCTCACATGGCGGGCAAATCGTTGATCTCGACCATGCGGCATGGGAAGTTCGGCAACGTGGATTACAAGCTAGGCTTCATCATGATCTTCGGGACGGTGGCCGGGTTTGAACTCGGCGCCCAGATGATCATGTGGCTGGAAAAGATAGGGCGCGTCGACATGGTGGTTCGCTGGCTCTATCTGGTCTTGCTCACATTTATCGCCTGGATGGTCTTTCACGACTACGCCGTGAGGCGCCGCAAGGAGCGTGAGGCCAAGTTGGCCGGCAAGGAACTGGACAAGCTCGCCACCGGCATCGAGTGGCACAAGACATTGCAAAGCATCAAGATCCCCCCGATGGTGCACCTCAGGACCGCAGGCATCTACTGCTCGGCCTGGCTGCCCATCGCCGTTTCGTTTGCCACGGGCTGGCTGGCCGGCATCCTGGGGATCGGAGGCGGCCTGATCCGCATGCCCTCCCTGATCTATATCGTCGGCTGTCCGACCCACATCGCCGTGGGGACCGACCTTTTCGAGGTGATGATCTCAGGCCTCTACGGCGCGGGTACTTATACCTATAAAGGTCGCGTCGAGCTGGTGGCCGCGATCATCATGCTGGTTGGGGCCGCGATCGGCGCCCAGATAGGGGCCGTGGCGACAAAGTACATCAAAGGCTACGGCATTCGCATCGCCTTTGGTCTGGCGGTTATCGGCTGCGGCATTTCGGTGGCCCTGAAGCTCATCCCGGTGTACTACCCGGCGCTTTACAAGGCCCTCGACATAGCGGCCACGTGGCTGATCCTTGGACTGGTGTCGGCCCTCGCCATTTACATAACGACCAAGATGGTCCAGGGGGCCGGCCGGGAAATCGCTGCAAAGAAGGGCACGGTTTAACGTCCGAACGGGAAATCGAGGAACCGAAGGAGGATATCATGGTGAAAAAGGGGTTTTGGCTGAACCTGCTCGTCGTCTTGCCGCTCTTGCTCCTGTTCGGCTGCACGGATTTCGGTAAGGTGGACCAGGGCAGAGTGGTCAAGTACGACAAGGAGAAACAACTTGTTACCATCATCCGGGACGTGAAGCACGACCCTGCGAACCCGAATTATTCCTATCTGCCGCCCTTAACCTACTCGTTGCCTGCCAAGCCGGCGGAGATGGGCCCGGAGCCCAAGGCCGGCGGCCGTATGAAGATCGACAAGGAGAAGAAGCAGATCATCATCTTCGATCCCGGGGCACAGAATTTTAAGACGATCGACATCCAGATCGTCGACGCGAAGGAAAATGTCGAGAGACAGGATCCGCTCGTCTATGACGCCGCCGAGAAAAAGGCGAAGAAGCTTCCGGCAGTCGATAAGGAGAAAAAGACGGTCACGCTCTATTCCGGCCGGCAGAAGCTCTTCATCGTCTTCAGCGTGCCGGAGGAGTACTTCGCCATGCCCGACTCCACCTGGGATGCCGGCGATGAGGCCCGCATTTACTACAAGGAGGAAGGCAAGGCCCTTCGCTTCATGAACATCAGCAAGACCGATATCTTCAGGAGATAGCGTGTGGTCTCCCGTGCCGGGCCGGTCCCTTGACCGGCCCGGCACGGGAGCTCCTGATCGATGCGGAGAAATGGAATGGACCCCATAGGGCAGGTCGAGCCGCCGAGGATGAACACCGCGCAGTGGCTTGTGGTCATAGCCGTAGATCTGCTTGTCCTGGCGGAGTTGGCCATAGCCATGTACATGGCTGCGGGCGATCCGGACCATTTCACGCCGACGTTTCTGAAGACCTTTTTCGGACTCCTTATCCCGACGCTGATCGTGGGGGTTCTCGCCAAACGCGTGGTGCGTCCGGCATCCGAGCGAATCAAGTCCTGACAGGTTGTCGCCCAAATAAGTTCGTTGTCGGGGGCTGGGGCGGTACCTTTACTTCGTTCGGGCTGCCGTCCCGGGTAGCCCTCACTGGTCCCCCAACCCTTAGCCCGGCCTGGCCAGGGATTCTTGTGTTCATATCGGGTTGCCATCAACCCGCGGCATCGACCGCCTTGTTCTCCGAGGGGCGCTCGAGGCAATAGTTCCCATCGAGGAAGCACTGGGTGAGATGGTCAACGTGGGCATCCGTGTGCATCATCATGTCCATCTGTCGGGTATAGATGAGAAGCCTGCCGAGCAGGTCCAGCTTCTCCTCGATGTAGGGATGTTCCTGTTTGGCCACGCGCGCCGTGACTCGGTCGCCGGTAGTTTCCACCATGAACCCTAAGGCGCCGAGGACCTTTTCAATCATCCGCGCCCGCCTGTTGCGGCGCACATCGTCCGCCGCCCCCCCCTTGAACTGGAAGTTGATGTAGTTTTTCGCCGCGGTCTTGCCGCAGTAGCAGTCGAGCACGCTGTAGTGATATCCGACCCGGGAGCTGAAATTGAGGTACTTGTCCGAGACGATCGCGTAGCTCCGATCCCCGAACCGCTCGCCGCCTATCCCCGGTGCGGAAAGCATCTGCTCTGACATGACCGAGAGGAATCCTCTCAGGTTCACCGGCCGGGGCTGTTGATCTTGCAGGCCCTTGTGAAGCATTCCCTTCAGAAGCGCCTGAAGCGGCACCGAAAGCACATCCTCCGGGGTGACGCTCGCCACCTGGGTGGCATCCACGCTCAACCCTCCGGAGAGATCGATCACGTAGAGGTCAAGGGGGAGACGGGCTTTCAGTCGCGCGGAAATGCCGGCGCGATCGGTGACCAGATCGCCGAGCTGAAAGATCACGGTATAGGACTTCTCATGGATGAATCGCATGATGTCATGGATCGTCCGACAGTTTTCCTCGGCAAAGTGCGGGGATTGCGGATCAGTGAGATTGAGCGGCACGATAAGGTCCGCCCGCCGGCGCAGCGCCTGGTCCGCCGGACTCCTGACGCCAAGGCCGCCCAACTGAAGCTCCGAATCAAGAATCTCCTCCACCCGGCCGAGATACACCCTGCCGTTGTAGGCATCGACCGTGATTAACGCTCCCGGTGGTATGAGGGATGTGGCCTCCCGCGTGTTCATAATCGTGGGAATCATGTACTCCCGGGTGAGCGAGGCCATGTGGCTCAAGATGCTGCCGAAGTCGGTGATGATTCCCTGGGCCTTGCTCATGACCATGACGTATTGGGATGACGAGTGCATGGCAATGAGCACCCCCCCGTCAGGGAAGGAGAGCAAGTCGGATTCCGTCTTCACGTGGACAGCCGGACCAAATCCGATCCCCGGGCAGGCTACGTCGCCGCCGTCAAGTAAGATCCTTGCGCCTTCGGGTATCTCGGTGCGGAGCGCTTTCCCGTCCCGGTCGCGACCTTCGAGGCGCAAGGGTCGAGCCTGGAGAATGACGAGGCGTCCCTCCTCATTGAGAGCCCATTCGATGTCTTGGGGGCAGCCGAAATGCTTCTCTAGCCTGAGACCGAAGGCGGCAAGCTCCCGGGCCTGCTCCTCGCTGAGGCAGGCGCGGGCCCGGAGAGCCTGAGACACTGTCTCTTCTGCGAGATAGCCGTCAGCCCTGGCCACGAGCCGGGCTGTTTTTTCCTCGATCCGCGACTTGAGGAGTACAGGCTCCGTATCCTTGCTGAGCACATAGCTGTCCGGCGGCACAACTCCGTCCACGGCATAGGGCCCAAGCCCCCACACGGCGTTGATGATGATCCGGTTTTCCAGGGGGTTCACCGGATTGCGCGTATACATCACGCCGCTCGCCACGGCCTGGATCATTTCCATGCAGGCCACCGCCATGGCTGCCTCCTGGAAGGGAACTCCCATGTGGAGTCGGTAGGCGATAGCCCGGGGGGTGAAAAGGCTGGCCAAGACCTTCTTATAGTCGGCCACGATGTTCTCCGGCGGCACATTGAGGACGGTGAGATACTGCCCGGCAAAGGAAAGGGCGCTGTCCTCGCCAAGGGCGCTGCTTCGCAACGAAACCTTCAGGGGTTTCCTGTCATCCGGCGTTGCGGCATTCAGTTCGCCGTAGGCCTCCAGGATGGCCTGAGCCAGGTCCGCCGGGACCTCGGCCCGGCTGATGAGACCCTGAATCTCCTCACTCACCTCAAGAATGGTCTCGGTGTCGATGAGGTCCACCTTGGCTTTCAACCTCTGAATCACCTCCGCCAGGTTGTTGGCGGCTATGAAACGGTAGAAGGCCCCCGTGGTGATGGCGAAACCTCGAGGCACGTTGAGGCCTACCCGGTTTCGCACCTCGGCAACATTGGCATTCTTCGCGCCCGCGGTATCCAGCATCTCGCGCCCGATGTCCTCGTACTTCAAGATCAAGTCCTTGCAAACGGACCGCCTAGGTGCACCTGCCTCTCCTTTGATCACCTGCTGAATGTCGTCGAGAGCCTTTCTCAACGAGGGAAAGGGGCGGCCGGTCATGTTCTCCAGGCACTGGATCATCCGGCCGCTGTGGAAGAAGGCCCGCGCGGTCTGAGCCTCGATGTAGGGAAGGCCGAAAGCGGATTGGCCGCGAAGCTTCTGCTCGATCTCGGAGATGATCTTGAGCAACTCGCTGTTGGATTCCAGCAGCAGCTTGAAGTTGTCGTACTTGACCATGAAGGTGTTCATGAGCTGTTCCCGTGCCGAACCCTGTTTGGCCTTCTTTCTCCAGAAAGACGGGAACCATTTGAAATTCATGTCCCACCCTTGATGGCTGTGCGAAGAGTCTCCCGCCTCTGCCAGGACGTTGCCGTTTCCTGCCAACGGCGGGCTACTCTCTGAAAATTTTGTCTGAACCCGTCACCCGTGGCCGGCCGGTTTCCTGGCGCCACACCCACCTAGCTGGTCGCCAACTTCCGGGTCTTCGATTCTCATTCGCGTCGGATGGAGTGGAAGGTGAGTTTTTAATTTACCAAAGAAGAGGGCGGCTGTCGAGGAACGGGTTCACCATATGCTTGCTCTCTAATTGCTGAGTGTCGTAAACACCGCGACACTCATTTCTTCTCCCTTAGTGGGAGAGGGTGGGGGCGACGGTGCGGTGAGGGCCGCCGTGCCGATTTCTACAGCCTCATTGGACGGTGCCGCTCTTGCCGTCATGAGGTGTTGAGGAGATCGGCGGCGCGGCGGCTCTGGCGCTCGAGCTTGGACCGGATGGCGGCGTGGGCTGGCTTGGCGATCTCGGGATCCTTTTCAAGGAGGGCGAGAGCGGCCCGGCGGGCAGCGGCGAGGATGGTCGCATCCCGCACCAGGTTGGCGACCTTGAGGTCGGCAAGGCCGTGCTGGCGGAGGCCGATAAGTTCCCCCGGACCCCGGAGCCGGAGATCCTCCTCGGCGATGCGAAAACCGTCGTTCGTCTCCTCCATGACGGCGAGGCGCTCCCTGGTCTCGAACCCGCCCCCCTCGTGGATGAGGAAGCAATGGGACCGGTCGCCGCCGCGGCCGACCCGGCCCCGGAGCTGATGGAGCTGGGAGAGGCCGAAGCGCTCCGGATGCTCGATGACCATGACGGTTGCATCGGGGACATCGATCCCCACCTCGATCACCGTGGTCGCCACAAGGAGCTGCACCCGTTTCTTCACAAAGGCGTCCATGATCGCCTGCTTCTCCTCCACCTTCATGCGACCGTGGAGCATGGCGATCCCGACACCTGGGAACACCTCCTGCCGAAGGTGGCTGGTCATGGTGGTCACATCCTTGAGGTCAGACGCATCCGATTCCTCGACCAGCGGATAGACGATGTATGCCTGATGTTCCCTGCTGAATTCCTGCCTCAGGAGCTCGTACACCCGGCCGCGTTCCTCCGCATCGACCGCGCGGGTTTCGACGGGAATCCGACCGGGCGGGAGCTCGTCGATGACCGAGACCTCGAGATCCCCGTAGAGGGTCATGGCGAGCGTGCGGGGGATGGGGGTCGCGGTCATCACTAGGACGTGGGGGCTCCCTCCCTTTCGGCGGATGGCTAGGCGCTGCATTACCCCGAAGCGGTGCTGCTCATCGATGATCACGAGCCCCAGGCGTTGGAAGGAGACATGTTCCTGAATCAGGGCGTGGGTGCCGATGATGAGCCGCGCCTCGCCGCCGGCGATGGCCTCGGTCCGACTCTGTTTCTCACTTGTCTTGAGGCGGGAGGTGAGGAGAGTAAGGGGGATGTCGAGCGCCCGCGCGTAGGGCTCCATGTTGATCAGATGCTGGTGGGCGAGGATCTCCGTCGGCGCCATGACCGCAGCCTGAAAGCCATTGGCGACGACAATCAGCGCGGCAAGGAGAGCGACAATGGTCTTGCCGCAGCCGACGTCTCCCTGAACCAGGCGGTTCATGGGCTGGCTTGCCGACAGATCGGCGGCGATCTCCCGCATGACTCGTTTCTGCGCCTCGGTGAGGCTGAAGGGGAGGAGCTTTCCCACCCGGCCGAGGAATTCCTTATCCACGGTCATGGCCTGTCCGGTCTGACGAGCCAGCTCTTCTCTCCCCCGGATGATCTGGAGCTCGAGGAAGAAAAGCTCCTCGAAAATGAGCCGGCGAAGCCCCGGAAAGAACTCCTCCCGATCAGGCATGCCAGCGGGGAAGTGGACCTCGCGGAGGGCGGCCTGGAGATCGGGGAGCTTGAAGTACTCACGGACCGCGGGCGGAAGGGTCTCGGGGACGTAGGGAACGAAGCTGTCAACCACCTTCTCCATGATCCGCCGGTAAGTCCTGGGAGGGATTCCCGGGATGGGGCTGTAGCGGGGGACGATGGCGCCCTCGCCATCACCCGCTCGATCCACCTCCTCGAGCTCCGGGTGGTGAATCTCAAGCTTGCCGGCGAAGACACGGAGGGTCCCGCTCACACGCACTCGCCCCTTGAAGCGTCTCAGCCGCTGGCTGAGCCAACCCCCATAATGGAACCACTTGGCCGTCACCCGGCCGCTTCCATCGCTCAAGACCGCCTCGAAGACCTTCCGCCGCCGGTAGCGCACCTCGCCGGCCTTGAGCAGGTCGGCGACGAAGCTCACGTACTCGCCCGGGCGAAGCCCGCGGATCTCAGCACCGCCTCGCTGGTCCAGGTAGCCAAGCGGGAGGTTGAAGAGGAGGTCCTCGATTGTCGTCAGCCCCTTGGCCTGAAGGGACCTGGCCAGTTGCGGCCCCACACCGTTGACCGCAGCGACGGGCTGCTGCAGGACCAGATCGGAGGGGGGGGTGTTCACTTCCTGGCCAGGCATCGTGGCACTCCGCTCCTCGTGTAAGCCATCGCGTCCGCCCTCGGTGGATTCGGTCTCCGACCTTAATCCACCCTGCCTCCGTCACAAACCCGGAAAGCGTGGATCAAGCGCAGCGGATCCACCGATGGAAGGCTAGAAAAGGGTGAGCTGTTTTTCCTTGGGTCCCTTTTTCTTCCGAGTAGCAGTAGAGGCGGAAACATCGTCCAACAGGTCGGCGGGGATCTCACCAAGAAAGGGAGAGGGTGCAGACTCGCGCACCTCGCCGAAGAGGAAGCGACGGCGGGCGGTGGTGAGCACGAGGAGGTCGCGGGCTCTCGTCATGGCCACGTAGAAGAGCCGCCGTTCTTCCTCGATGGACTCCTTCCCCTTGTCCTTGCGGATGAGCGGCAGGAGATCCCCGTCCACGCCCGAGATGAAGACCACCGAAAACTCGAGCCCCTTGGCCGCATGGAGGGTCAAGAGCGCCACCGCGTCCGCCCGGGGGTCGAAGAAATCGCCGGCCCGCCACTGGGCGAGATCCTCGAGGAAGGCGGGCAAGGCGGCGAGGGCCGGCTTC
>Ga0187776_10001265_pt1 | contig 12540 bp, 8 predicted proteins | sample 0216_BV02_MP12_2_FD_132426 | JGI IMG/M metagenome (GOLD analysis project Ga0187776, IMG submission 132426) | Tropical peat soil microbial communities from peatlands in Department of Meta, Colombia - 0216_BV02_MP12_20_MG | ecosystem: Environmental > Terrestrial > Soil > Wetlands > Peat | place...
GGTCTTTCCAGCCTAGTAGGGCCAAAAGTTCACCCTGCAGCGGGCCGCACCGACATTCCGAATAACCCGGGGGGGAAATTCTTTCAGGAAAGAGAGACGAAAAAATAAGTGTGGGTTGATCGGCCAAGGGGTCCAGAAGCTTGGTAGTCTCCTTTTCGAGAAAGGGAATGAGCTCTTCTAAAGGAATTTTGTATTTACGAGCTAATTTTTCGGTCAAGGCCATAGAGAAGGACCCTATGGTTTCATTCCTTTTCCTGAATTCTCCTGCCGCCTGGGTAAAGGATTTCAGGACCGAAGCAAATTCCTTTGCCGTAAGTCGGCAAAGATTTCCTGCGACCAGCAGGTCGGGTTCCGCTCCGCAGAGGGCTTGGGTTTTTTCAAAGGGGCTGATTCGACAGGGACCCCGAAGGCAATCGAAACAGCAGAGCCCTAAAAGGCCATACCCGCAGGGAGGAACCTCCCGACCCCCTGGATCAACCGGGTTCATCGGTCCCCCTGGACTGAAGCAGGTAACGCCTCTTTTTTCCCCAGGAGAATCTGGAGACCTCTTGGAAGACCAAGGCCTGACTCTGGCAGGCTTTAACGCAAGGGGGGATTTGTTCTTCCGGGCAAAGATTGCACTTGCTCATCCGTCCCCCTTCCCGGTCTAGGGCGGGGATGCTAAGAGGGCAGGCCAGCAGGCAGGAGCCGCATCCCACACAGGTTTCCGACCGATGTTCCACTCCCTTTCCGCCCTCTTTGGGGCGGAGGCTGCCGGAAATGCAGGCTTCGGCGCAGGGGGCTTGGGAACACTGTTGACATTTCCACATCCAGGGGGTGCCGCGGGAAAAGACGGGCGAAATTCTCTTCAGCGGTTTTCCCGGTAGAAGGCACCGAGCGTCTCTGGTGCCCAAAGAATTTAACTGGCAAGATAGAACACAGGAGAGACACATCAGGCAGCGTTCGGGGCGGAAAAAAATTTGTCGAGTCATGGCAACCCCAAATTGCGCAATTTCTCTGGGGTTGGCTGTCCAGTTTTCCTGTCCCACCCCCGGGCTTCATAGTAATCATCCAACACCCGATCATAGTCCGCCAAGTTCAGCTTCGCTCCCTTGGAAGGGCCGTCGGGAGTTTCCTCTTGGAAGAATCGCTGCGGCGGATAGTCCGATTCCCGACCGAACCCTTCCCTTAGGTTGAAAAGCTTTTCCACGTTGTATACCCGCTCCCCACAGCGGAGCAAAGCCTCGGGGGTAAAGGGAAGTCCGGTCACCGCCACCAGGATTTCATTCATCAGCTCCAGACCCCTTTTAATAAGCATCGGGAAATTGCGAGACCGGTACCAGGCGAATTTGCATACCCCGGCCAGGTCAGCGAGAGTCACCCAGTCTTCGCTCCAGGCCACCATCTTTCCTTTCCCCTCCAGCGCCTCCAAACGGGAGACGGCCGGAGTTCCGAAAAAAGCTTCCGCCTCCTCGGGTTTTATGAATTCGTCGATGTAGGGAAACCCGCGCAGGTGACAGGAGCCGCGGGTGGCCACGGAGTAAGTGAGCGCCCTCGTCACGTATCCCCGGGGGTCTGTAGCATCCACTTCCAGGCCCTTGACGTGAATGGCGTAATACCCGGCATTCAGCCGTTCTCCCATGATCTTCGTTCCCTCTGCCAGAAGGTCTCCAAAGCCCCGCCGGTAGGGAATTTGCTCGATAAAATAGAGGAGCGCTTCGCCGTTGCCAAAGACGAGGTCCACCCCGTCCACTTGATCTTTTTTCAAAATCCCCCGTTCGTAAAGCTCCATGGCCATGGCGATGGAAGAGCCGGCGGTCTGGGCATCGATTCCGTATTCGTCACAGAGATACTGCGCGCGGAGAACGACCGCGGGATCGGTAATATATGTCTTAGCTCCCAGGGCATTGATCGTGTCGTACTCCGGTCCTTTCGTATAAGTGGGAGCAAATGGTCCTTGGGAAATGATCGAGTACCTCCGGCAGCGCACCAGGCAGCCCATGCAGCCCATCACCTTGTGCAGGAACTTTTCTCGGAAGGCTTCGCCGCTGATTTTTTCCCAACCTTCAATGGTTCCCCTTTGAAAATTTTTCGCCCCCCAGATTCCCAGCTTCTGGCGGTGGGCCACCAGGTTAGGGGTTCCCAGCCGACGCAAAGTCTCCGTCCAAGCTTCCCCCTCGAGGGTTTCCCGATACGCATCCAGAGCGGCCTTGAAGCGCTTCGGATCGGCGATGCCCACGTCGCGCGAGCCACGCACGACCACGGCCTTAAGGCGCTTCGAACCCATCACCGCACCGATGCCGCACCTGCCGCCGGCGCTCTCCCCGTCGGTGAGGACGCAGGCATAGCGCACTTGATTTTCCCCTCCGGGACCGATGGCTAAGATGTGGATGGTGTCATCGTCGATTTCTTCCTTGAGTCGGTCGCCGACCGTATGGACTCCCAGGCCCCAGAGGTGTTTGGCCTTGCGTAGTTCGGCTTTTCCATCTTCAACCCAAAGGTATACGGGTTCGGGGCTAATTCCTTTCACCACGATGGCATCAAACCCGGCGTACTTCAGTTCCGGAGCCCAGTATCCTCCGGAATTCGCGTCTCCCAGCGCTCCGGTCAGGGGAGATTTAGCGGCCACCGTCAGACGACTGGCCGAAGGGGTGGGTGTGCCGTTCAATGGGCCAGCCGCAAAGATGACGATGTTGGCGGAAGAAAACGGATCGATTCCCGGCTTCAGTTCATCCCACAAAATCCGCGAGCTAAATCCTCTGCCGCCTATGTATTTCAGGGCGAAATCCCGCTCCAGGGGTTTCTTTTGGAGCGAGCCGTCACTCAGGTCCACATAGAGAATTTGTCCGGCATACCCTCCGAAAAACGTACCCATCTTCAATCCTTTTATTCCGGGAGAACCTGACCTGGCATAGCTGAAACCGAACAAGTTTGACGAATTGAGAAATCCGAATATCGAAATCCGAAACAAATTCAAAATTCAAAGGTTCAAAAACGCCAAACCAAGAAAAGACTTTTGAATTTGGAAAATTCGGGTTTGTTTCGAAATTCGGATTTCGTGCTTCGAATTTCGGACCGGCGCTTTCCATTGGAAGTTTTGTTACCATCTTGCGCACAATTTGATTTTAAAATGCCTAATGATCCTCACCGGCGCTCTGTAAAAACTTCGCAAATCCCTTCATCCGGTGCCGCGCCATTTGGCCCGCATCCGTTAGTTTGAGAACCTTGGCCGGGCAGTAGAGGACGCACTGCGGGTCTCCCTGGCAGAGGTCGCATTTAGCGGCAACCCCTTCGACAGGGTCCAAGGTCATGGCCCCGATGGGACAAGCATTTACGCACATGGCACATCCGATACAGACATCCTCCTGAACTTTCACCATCCCCTCGGGCTCGGGGCGCTGGAGGGCCCCGGTGGGACATATGTTCATGCAGGGGGGTTCTTCGCAGTTCAGGCAGGTGACTGGTATATCCTCCCCCTTGCCGAGTTGGATGACTTGAATCCGAGCGCGCCTGGGATTCCCCACCCCATGATGTTGCAGGGTACAGACCAGTTCACACATCCGGCAACGACTGCAAATGTTCTCCGGGTCCTGACGGTTTTCAAAGTAGCCGACCCTCTTTCTGCTCAACTCATCCTCCGGACATGAAATACAGTAGATTTACCCTGTCTCCTTCCTCGAGCCGGATTTCCTTCTGGTTCAGGGCATTTCCTGTGAAGGTCCGATCGTTGATCATGACCATCAGCCCGCTTAGGATTTCATCCTCCTTGGGGCCGAAGAGGAGAGATCTGATTTTTCCTCCATGCTCTTGGGCTAACCGGTCAAAGAGGTCCTTAACCGTGGGCCGGCCTTCCTCTAGCGTTAAAATCTGGCGTTCAAGGGAAAGTCTGGATTGAAAGGCAGGGCTGAATTCAACTTCGATCTTCATAAATCCTGGGTCCAGAATCCATCGGCGCAGGACCTATTCGATAAATTCCTTGGAACTCATTCCGTTCAAGATCGGTTTACTCGTACTATAACACACAAGTCAGCCTGTGGCAAAACTCACTTCCAGCCGAGGGTCCTTCCGAATTGCCGATTGCAGATTGCGGAATGCGGATTGAAAAACGACAACTCATGAATCGCTCCACCGGGCTGAAGGAATTTTTATAAAAGAGAAAAAGGCGCTGAAGAGGCAAAGAAGGCCATTGAGGGCAAAAACGGAAGGAAGGCCCCATTGCTGGGCGACGAACCCAGATAGGATCGGCCCCAGGCTCATACCCACTGCATAGAGGGATTGGAAAACACCCATGGCTGTGGCCTGCTGTTCCCTGGGGATGGATTGAATGGACAAGCCCATCAGAAGAGGAAAGACCATGCCGCTTCCGATCCCGTTGATGGCCTGGATCATATAGAGGGTACCTAAACGGTTGATGAAAGGGATGAAGAAGATGGATCCCGCGATCAAGAAAAATCCCGCGAAAAGGATGGAACGCTCCGAAAACCGGCGACGGATGTAAGTTCCGGAAAGGAGCGTAGTCAGAGAATTCGGAACCATGTGGCATAAGAAAAGAATGCCGAGGGCTGCTTTGGAAGCTCCGATTGCCTGGGCGAAGATCGGGGCAAATCCATAGTTGATCGAGAAATTAGCGAACTGGAAGAGGGTGCAAATCATCGAAGGCAAAAGGAGGGTCCGATTGCGGCATGCAAGGGAAAGCTGTTGGAAAGAAACCGCCGAACTCTTTTCCGGGCGGTGTTCGGCGAGGCTGGCAGCCATAAGAACGCCTACCAGGGAGAGGACCACGCCCCCATAAAAAGCAGCTCCCCACCCCCAGACTTCGGCCATAGCAGCGCCAGTATAATTGGTAATAATCTGAGATATACGGGTACAAAAGAGAATGAGGCTCATGGAATAAACGACTTGCCCCACGGGAAAATAACTCGAAAATAAGACCGTAAAAGGCACCCACATGCTGGCGGCGATTCCAGCAGTCAGGACGGAAAAGAAGAGCATGACTGTACTGGTGGAAAGAAGCAGGCCCAAGGCAGCCAGCCCATCGAAGATGAAACCAAGGAGGATGAAAGGTTTTCGTCTTCTCCAACGATCTGACCAGACCCCCAGAGGAATGCGTAGGATCAATTGTGACAGTCCATAAGCCCCCATCACCAGGCCGACGGATTGCAGCGAGCCGCTCACCACTTCGGCGTAGGGGGCAAGGATCGGCATATAAATGTAAACTGCCCCCCAGAAGAGCAGAGTGCAAAAATAGGAGAGGAAAATGGAACGACGATAATGGGAGGAGTCAAGAGTAGGAATCGGGGTCATAACAGATGGGAGAGAAAAATTCGGATCATTTTTTCAGCGCCTCGCCGGTCATGGGAACGAAGGCAACTCCCAAAAGATGTTGGATGTCGGGCTTCCCCATTTTTTTGGTAAGCAGGGTTAAGGTCTGGAAATAGGTCGTGCTTCCCAAAGGAATGATCAGCCGTCCCCCCTCTTTCAGCTGCTTGATCAGGGGAGGGGGGATGTGGTTGGCGGCACAGGTGACGATGATGGCATCGAAGGGGGCCGCCTCCTCCCAGCCGAAGTACCCGTCCCCGTATTTTACCTTGACCTTGTCATACCCCAGCTGCTTCAGGTGCTGGGCCGCCTGTTGGGTCAGGGCTTCCATGATTTCAATGGTGTACACCTCATCGGTGAGTTCGGCCAGCACGGCAGCCTGGTAACCCGAACCGGTTCCGATCTCCAAAACCCGCTCGCCAGGCTGAATCTTCAGAATCTGAGTCATCAGGGCTACGATGTAAGGCTGGGAGATGGTCTGTCCTTCCCCGATGGGCAGGGGATAGTCCGCGTAGGCCTTGCTTCTCAGGGAGGATTCGACGAAGAGGTGGCGGGGGACCTTGCCCATGATTTCCAGGACCTTGGGGTCGCGGATGTCCCGCCCCTTGAGGTCGCGCTCCACCATCCTTTTGCGCACCTCAACCAGGCTCGCTTCCTCCGAGGAGGAGACGAGAGGTATCTGGATGTTTAGCGAAAGCAAAATGGAGATAATGAAGATGATCGGGTGCATGGGGGAAAGACAGCGATCAGCTGTCAGCTAAAGGAAAATAGCAACTGAATGTTATTCTAGCCTAATTTGCGGATCACTGGAAGGGGAAAGCAGCTAAGAAAAAAGGAAGCGATCAGCCATCAGCATTCAGCAAAAACCCAAAAGATTTCTAGCATTAGCTGATAATTGACCGCTGATCGCTTCTTCACTTATTACTGTACTGCCGTTGATACTGGCGGGCCTGGTGCATGAAGGCCTCCAGGCGGGTCAAGGTATTGGTCTCCTCCTGCCCGTCATAGGCCATGTTGAGAAAAGGGATGGTGTTGTGGTCTTCCCGGTACCGTTTCATTACCGCCCCTACGATGGTCCCGGGCATGCAGGTGAAGGGCATGACGTTGACCAGGCCGGAGCAGCCTTTCTTCAAGTAGTCGTCGCATTTTCCGATGGAGAGGACGGCTTCTCCCTCGAAGGAGTCGTCCAGGTAAGGCTTGGCCGCCGCCAGGGTTTCCTTGATCGAAGGCTCGGGGTGATTCACCAGGTTGCCGTCGAAGATGTGATCCATCTTGTGTTCATCCCGTTTTTGAACGAGTTCGGTAATGTAGGTCTTCCAGAAATTCCCGTATCTGCGGTTCTGCATGCTGTAGCGGCGGGAGGTGAAGTTTAGGTAAAGGAACCATTCGGAGATGGGTGGCAGCCAGACTTCTCCGCCCAGTTCTTCCAGCGACCGGACGATAAACTCGTTGCTGAACTCGTTGGAGCGGATGTAGATCTCCCCCACGATGCCGATGCGCGGTTTGGACCCTTTGTTGACAATCTCCAGGGCATCGAATTCTTTACGGGCATCCTGGAGAGCCTGAACCAGCCCTTCCATGCAAAAGTCGGGGTTATCCTGGCTGTCCCGCACCGCTTCGTAGGCTTTCTTCAAATAGGTTTGGAAAACGCGGTCCGAATCTCCCGCATGAACCTCATAGGGCCGGGTCTCGCGCAGCTTCTTTTCCAGAAGATCGACGGCCACCATGCCCTGCCAGCCCAGGCGGGTGAAATTCTTGCCCATCATATGCAGGTCTTTATAGAGATTTTCATCCTGAGTGGGAGAGTAGATGGGCACGTCGGGGTATCCCAGGTCGTCCAGGATCAAACGGTGGAGCCGGTGGTACTGCCCGAACCGGCAGGGGCCGTTGCCGGAGGGCATGAAGAAGGCCACTTTTTTTCGGTCGAAGTCCGGGCTCTTCACCACCCTTACCATGTCGCCGGTGGTCAGGATACAAGGATAGCATTCCTTGCCGGAGGTGTATTTCCTTCCCCAATAGATCGTCTCCTGGTTGGATTTGGGAGTCACCTCGGCATCGATCCCGCAGGCCTGGAAGGCGCCGACGATGGCATGGGCCCCCTCGGCCATATAGGGGATATAAACTTTCCGGTGGTTGGCATCGTGGGTGACGACGATGGTCTTGGGTTTCCGCTCCTCCACTTGGAGGTCCCGGCGGATGTTCTTGAGGCTGTCCAGGAACGCTTCCAGGCGGGTGATGGCCCCCACGTCTGCGCTGTGCTCGTCCACCTCGATCTGAAGGTAGGGCTTGCCCCGCATCTTCTCCTTGAAGAAGTGCAAGATAAAAGAATCCGGGCCGCAGGCGAAGTTGGTAATGTAGATGGCGTAAAGCCGGGGATCGTCGCGGATGATGTGCGCCGCGCTGAAGATCTTCTGGCCGTACTTCCAGTACATGTCTTTCCAGTCGTCCAGCATGTCCATTTCGTCCAAAGGAAGGCAGTCCATGGGAATGGCGATAACCCCCAGGTCACGCAGCTTGGAGGGAAGCCCCAGGTTGACGCCCGGATCGCATCCGTTGTAGGGACGGCTGACGATGACCATGGCCTTTTCGCCCTCCTTCAGATTCTGCAGAACTTCCCGGCCGCGCCGCTTCATGGAGGCAAAGAAGCTCCTCTGAGCCGCCTCGGCCTTGTCAATGGCCCGCAGGATCTCGTCGCCATCTTTGCCCAGCTCCTTGCCCATGCTGACCAGCGACTGCTCCAGGGTCTTGCGCTCCGCCCCCAGGTGGATTACCGGGGAGAGGACCTTCACCCCGCGGGCCTTGAAATCGATGGCTGATTTGACCGAGTAGGGGAAAGCCTGAACGTAGGGGCAGGCGAAGGAGCGGTCCAGGGACGGATGGGAAAGGGGCATGGTGATGATGCTGGGGAGGAAGATAGTGTCCACGCCTTTATCCATCAGGTCGAGAAGATGGCCGTGGGCCACCTTGATGGGGAAGCAGGTCTCGGCCACGATCTTCTCCACTCCTTTGGCGATGAGACGCTTGTTGGTCGTGTCCGAAAAGACCAAACGGAACCCCAAGGCGGTGAAGAAGGTCTTCCAGAAGGGCATGGTCTCCAGGAAGTTGAGCATGCGGGGGATGCCGATCACCGGGGCATCCTCCGGTACGGGCTTTTCCTCCACGTAAGAGGCCATGAGGGCCTCCTCGCGCTCCTTGAAGAGGTCGGGCAGGTCGTCGCGTCGCTTCCGGGTCCGGTCCACGTCGTACTTTTCGCACCGGCTGCCGTAGAAGAGGGGTTTCTCCCCTTGGATCGTGACCCTGCGGATCTCGCAGCGGTTGGGGCACTCCTTGCACTCGAAAGAGGTCAGCTCGTAGGGACGGTTGCTCAGGTCCCATCCTTTGAAGTTGGTCTTGCCGGATTTGTTCTCGTCCCGGGCCAGGATGCAGCAGCCGATGGCCCCGGTGACTTCGTTGTGCTCGGGAACGATGATCTTCTTCCCGGTCACCTTCTCGAAAGCGGCCACCACCCCTTTGTTGAAGGCCGTGCCGCCCTGGAAGAAAATCCTGTTGCCTATCCGTTTGTCCCCCACCACCTTGTTCAGGTAGTTGAGAACGATGGAATAGGAGAGGCCGGCCACAAGATCGTCCCGCTTGGCCCCTTTCTGCTGGTAGTGTACCAGGTCCGATTCCATGAAGACCGTGCATCGCTCCCCCAGGGAGACAGGGCATTTGCAGCCCAGGGCCAGATTGCCAAACTCTTCTTTGATGGATATGCCTATTTTTTCGGCCTGTTCCTCCAGGAAGGACCCGGTCCCGGCGGCGCAGGCTTTGTTCATTTCGAAATCCACGATGGCGCCGTGTTCCAGGGATATGTACTTGGAATCCTGCCCTCCGATTTCAAAGATGGTGTCCACTTCCGGGTCGATAAAGGCAGCGGCTGTGGCCTGGGCAGTGATCTCATTGCGGATCACATCGGCCCCCACGTAGTCGCCGGTTAGATAGCGGCCGGACCCGGTTGTGCAGACCCCTTTGATTTCCACCAGGTGGCCTACTTCGTCGCCCACTTCCTTCAGACCCTGGCGGATGGCCTCGATGGGACGGCCCGCGGTCATGAGATAGCGTTTGGAAAGGACTTTGATGTTCTCATCAGTGACCACCACATTGGTGGAGATGGAACCCACGTCGATTCCCAAGTAGGCGGGGATCTTCTTTCCGTCCGGAGTGCCGCGGAGTGGCTCCCATTGGCTTTCCTTCTTGTGGTGCTCGGAAAGGGAGAGGGGTTCGAGCGTTTTATCCGAAGTAACCGGCCGGCTCACGTAGTCGCGCAGCCGTTCCACCCCTTCAAATTTCTTCCGCTTGGCCGGATTTTCCATGGTCAGGAAAGCGGCCCCGATGGCCCCCATGGAGGCGAAGTGTTTGGGAATGATGAACTCGCCCTCTTTCAGCTCCAGCACGTCGAAGAAAGCCTTGCGCATTCCCAAGTTGGCAGCCACCCCGCCCTGGAAGGAGACGGGGGTGACCATATTCTTTCCCTTGGCGATGTTGGACTTATAGTTCCGGGCCAGGGCATAGCAGAGGCCGGCCACGATGTCATAGTCGGGCGTGGCCCCCTGCTGCAGGTGAATCATGTCGCTCTTGGCGAAGACGCTGCACCGGCCGGCGATCCGGGGAGGGGTCTTGGACTTGAGGGCCAGCTGGCTGAATTCTTCGATGGTGTAGTGGAGGCGGTTGGCCTGCTGGTCCAGGAAGGAGCCCGTGCCGGCGGCGCAGATGGTGTTCATGGAGAAGTCCTGGATCCGATAATCGCCGTTGCCCGGGGTGGTGTCGATCAGGAGGAGCTTGGAATCCTCCCCCCCCATCTCGATGACCGTCTTCACCTCCGGGTGGAAGTGGCTGGTGGATTTGGCCTGGGCGATGACTTCATTGACGAATTCCGCCCCCAGGAGCTCGGCGATCAGTTTGGCGGCGGTTCCGGTTACGGAAACGCTCTGGATCCTCTCCGCGGGAACTCGGGTCAGGATCTCGGTCAAAACCCGGAGGACCGTCTCCAGGGGCTGACCCTTGGTCCGGGTGTAATGCTCTTCAACGACATTCATATCCTCATCGATTAAAACCGTCTTGGCGCTTACCGATCCTATGTCCAATCCCAAGTGAAGTCCGTCTTTATCCATTCCAGCGCAAAGCCTCCGTCGCAGAGAATTCGCTTCCAATACCGATTCAAGGGAGGAAAGCGGTGAGAAAGATTGGAAATTCAGAATAGGAACCTTTCCCGCCAGACCCAATGATTTATATCATAAATGGGTCCCCGGAGACAACCCGATCTTTCTTTCAATGATAAAAACGATCCGCTCTACATTATGGAGGAGAATCAGAAGCCGATTTTGAATTCATCTTTTCGGCAAGATTTTCCCAATCCATCCCCACTCCCTTCGGCAAAAGGGAAACGCAGCCGGTTTGGTCTTGACAAAATGAATGGTTAAATCTATTGTTCAATTGACTTTTCCCGACCGAAGTCGTTTCTTTCCAAGAAATAGCCATTGGGGTCCATAAGGTTTCAGAATTCTGGTTGTCTCGTCCCCAAATCCTCTCCTTTTCTATCGGGGAGGAAGGATGGCAGCGACCGATGGCGAACCAGGTCCTTTTTCCCGTCCCCATGACTTATCCACATGATAAGCCCCAAAAGGAGCCGCACGCATGAATGATTTGAAATTCTCTGGGGAAATCTGCGACGCCTGCAAGACCTATGACTGCCTCACCCGGTGCCAGTACTTGAAAATGGACCTCCCGACGGCCAGGGAGGAGAGGCAACGCCTCCTGCGGGGGGAGAAGTCCCGGGTCCTGGAGGAGTGTGTAACCTGCTATGCCTGCGAGGAGTATTGTCCCTATGGAAACCATCCTTTTTACCACCTCGTGGACCAGCAGGAAAAGTTGGGGGTCTGGCCGGTTCCCCAGCCGATTACCAAGCAGCAAGTCCTCATGATGGCCCCCAGAGGCAAGATCACCCCCAAAAAAGTCCAGCCCCCGGTTTTGAACATGTGCTACTTCCCCATGCTGACCGGAAGCATCCGGGGAAAGCTCTTCGAGGGGGCTTCGACGATCGTGGGAAGCGATATCTTCTGCAACGTCATGTGGCTTCACTTCGGGAAGAACTCGGTCATCCGGGAAAGGCTCCCGGAGGTGATCGCCAACATCTGGGATCATTACCTCAAGGACAGTGGGGTGAAGGAACTCATCTGCTTCCACGACGAGTGCTACGGGACCTATACCCATCTGGCCCCGGCCTTCGGGATTCCGGTTCCCTTCAAGCCCATCCATATCTTCGATTACTTGAACAAAAGGCTGGATGAATTGAAGAGCCAGATCAAGCCCCTCGGCCAGAAGGTGGCCTATCAGCGTTCCTGTTCCAATCGCTTAGTTCCGGAAACCCAGCCGTGGGTGGATGAGATCTTCAGGAAGATTGGGGCAGAGCGGGTGGATAGAAAATATGACCGGGAAAACGCCCTATGCTGCGGGACAGTCTTCCGGGCCCAGCAGCAGGACGACCTGGCGGACGATGTCCAAAAGAGAAACCTGAATGACATGGCTGCGGCAGGGGCCAAATTCTGCGTGTTCAGCTGCCCGGCCTGCCTTTTCACTCTGGGCGAATCCGTGCTGAAGAGGGGAATCATGCCCATCCTGATGAACGACCTCTGCCAGATGGCCCTGGGCGAAGGGATGAAGGTGGGGTGAGTTTATGGAAGACGTATACAAAGAACTTGCGCAGATTGTGGGCCCTTCCTACGTATCCAATCAGCCGGAGGAACGGTTCATATACTCCCGCGACCCGGGGACGATGGAACCCTGTGAGCCGGATTTTGTAGTTCTGCCGGGCACAACCGACGAAGTGCAGAAAATCGTCCTTCTGGCCAACCGGAAGAAGATTCCCCTCGTCCCCATGGGGGGAGGGCTGGTCCTCTCAGGCCTTTCGCGTGCCCTCAAAGGGGGGATTGTCCTGGACTTGAAGCGGATGAACCGCATTCTCGAGGTGAACGAAAAGAGCCGCTACGCCCTGGTGGAGGCGGGAACCTCCCAGGGGATGCTTCAGGCATACCTGCAGAAGAACCATCCGACCCTGAAGCACTCTATTCCCGACTCCCCTCCCATGGCCACCATCGGCGGTAACGTGCTGATCCACGGGTCCGGGCACCTCTCCCACGCGGCTGGGTTCCATTCGGACATGCTCAACGGCCTGGAGGTGGTGCTGCCTACGGGAGAAGTTGTGAA
>Ga0187776_10001266_pt1 | contig 12537 bp, 11 predicted proteins | sample 0216_BV02_MP12_2_FD_132426 | JGI IMG/M metagenome (GOLD analysis project Ga0187776, IMG submission 132426) | Tropical peat soil microbial communities from peatlands in Department of Meta, Colombia - 0216_BV02_MP12_20_MG | ecosystem: Environmental > Terrestrial > Soil > Wetlands > Peat | place...
AAACATGATGACAAAAATTGTTTGGTTCTAAAAAATGTGAGCCTCTGGCCCTCTGTTCGGACTAGGACAAAGCCTGAAAGAGGCACCAACAGGTATAATATAGCTGGATTTTTTTGATCAGAGATATCATGAGCTATAACGAAAAAATCATTTTGAATTAATTGCAGGATTTTAGATGTAGAATCATTATTACCATTTGTAATAACAAATGGTACAGTTAGAATATTTTTGTTCAATAATTCCCTGGATAATTTTGCAACTGTGTTAAACGAATTATCTTTTGTCATATCTTTATCATAGAAATTACCAGTTACTATCAGATCATTTAACTTCAAATTGTAACCATCTGACCAAGAAAGATCATCGACAAACATTGTCTTTCCATTGTACCTTACTTTTGCAACATTTGATATTCTTTCCAGCATTGTAGAAGTTTGTGATGTTTCTTGTTTTACAAATAATACATGGCTTTGATGCAAGATGTCAGTTGTAAATAATAATTTTTCTTCTAATGTAGCATGTTTGTCTTTTGATGCAGTTTGTGTTGGCATCGCCTGATCATTTTGTATATTGTCATCTTGTGCATTATCATTTTGTTGACTTCTTTTATTTTCTGCAAGTATGACATTTTCTGCAATGCTTGCTGAAAAGTGTCTGTGAGTTTCTGTTTTGATCAGTGTTGATTGATTAGTTGTTTGTCCATTGTCTGCGGAAATTCCTGTCGCTGTATCATCTGTTGACATTGCACAAACATTTGCAGCAAGTGATGATGCAAGTAACGTAAAAACAAAAATAGAAATTGTTTTTATTTTAATTCTAGTTTTATTTTTTTGTCGTAATGAGCAAGTAATTAAATTGTTTCTTGTGATCGGAATAAAATTATGGAAAGGCTTGACTGTTTCAAAAATGGGAATAATTGTCATTAGGGATAATATGACATTGGTAATTTTCCCATTTTCCATAAATATCAACAGGATGATTCAGTCATTAAGAGGGGTGGAATATGATAGCCCATCCCTAATCCATCTTGGCAATAATGAAGTCTATGATGACCAATCTGGAATCACTGTTTAGATCAAAAATTGGAGGGTAGATCTTAAGAAAAATTCGAAAGTAAGGAACATCTCCTAAATTCACATATTTTTAATTATTAATTTTTGATGTGTAGAATTTTTTTGTAAAAATAAAGTTAGAAATTCAGCACTGCTTCGATTTGAACATATTCTACCCAAGGCCTTTAGGAGTAGCTGTAAACTCTTATCCAAATTTTTATTCTGAATTACATTAATGGATTAATTTTATCTTATCAGCATCATGCCATTAATCCAGTGAAAAAATTTTGTTCTCAATTGCAAAACTAGAATCATTGTAATTTCCGTGACAGGGGGTGTGGACAACAGAAACTCTTAGATAGTTTTGGTTCCAATTATTTGAATTGTTTCATTTGTAAAAGGTTACTCCAACCCAGTCTGAATTCCATTTTTATGCAATACATTGGTTAGTAAACGATTGTCATTGATATGAAATGTGTAATTTTCTCCAAGGGAGATTGTGAAATAATTATGGTAACGAATAAGTTTGCTTTGGCAACTTGAAAGGAGTACATCATAGCTGATTGATCAGATGTATACTGATTAAGATCTAAAAGAGTTTTTATTGCTACCGTGAAATTATAATTTTGCTACTGTATGTTTTGTAAGACTACAACTCATTGATAACATACTCCAACCTAATGTTATCATCATTAGCTCCACAGACCATGAACTCCAAATAAATTAGTCTATCATTAATCCAGATCATTTCTACTTTTGGAGAAAAATAAAAATTGTAAAGACCGCATCAGATGGTGTAACATAGTTTAATTTCCACACACCATCATTGAATGATACAGCATTAGTAAGATCATATCTTATGAAAGTCATAGTCCTACAGAAAGAGATTATTATTGTCATGGGAAGTTATTGAATTAAAAATATTGTATTGTGTTATTGCTAATAGCTGTAATTGAAAAATTATTTATCTTTCTTTGTATTATCTCAACTTGTACCATGAAATAGCTATTTCTTTATATAATGTGAGCCCGTGTGCTGTTCTATTTTAGTTCAATCTTATGTTGATTTTCTTGTTGGATTTATCTCTCATTGTTAGCTGTTGAGCAAATACTTGTAATGATGAAAAAAGTGTTGCTAATATTATTATAATTAAATGGATTGTATGCAATTTGGTTATCCATTCAGGCATTATACATCCTGATATTAACTGCAATCGCGAATGATTCAGGCTTTTACTGATCTAAACCCTAAAAGTCATTCCACTCGGATTATTTACATTTATTTTCATTGTTTCTCTTACCCACAATTTGATTTGTGATGCATCAATATTTTTTCCGACTTGATTTTTACATGATGTATTCCTTTTCCAGTTCCTTCAAACAATCGTTTTGAATCGCTTGATTTTGTTGCTTTAAAGAAACAAAAATTAAGATAATCAATTGTTTTGAAAGTACATATAGAAGTCATGTCAGGTGCGTGACTATCTTGATCTAATCCTAGAATGGAATACATAGAATTCTTATTTGAAGCAAATTATTTCAGATATAATTGTCTACAAAAGGTTGTGCAATAGTTATTGGCGCAAGTATTGCTGGTCTGTTTGCAAGTCAGGTGCTTTCCAATAAATTCGATAGCATAGTGATAATTGAAAGAGATCAGTTGGCTGACGAACCAAAGCCAAGAAGAGGGGTTCCACAGTCTAATCATGCTCACTTTCTGCTTGCAAAAGGAAGTAGGATCTTGGCAGACCTTTTCCCCAATATTCAAGAAGAGTTACTGGCTAATGGTGCTCACAAGGTGGACTTCATGTTAGATGGTCGCTATCTACTACCCACTGGTTGGGCACCATCCTCACGTTCTGGAATTGTCACATACACTTGCACCCGCGGGTTACTTGAATTAGTAATAAGAAAACGAGTTATTAATAATACAAAGATACGATTTCTTGATAATCGTAGAGTAACTGGACTTATTTTTGATAAACAAAAATCTAGAGTGATAGGAGTTAGAATTTCACATGCCGGCAATGCTACAGACAAAAATGAAGAGGAATTGTATGCTGATTTCATAGTAGATGCAAGCGGACAAAAATCCATGACTCCATATTGGTTGCAACAAAATGGTTTTCCCGAAGTGAAAGAGACAGTTATTAATTCAGACATAGGTTATGCAACTCGACTGTATTATCTTGATGATAGTTTCAGAGAAGATTGGCAACTAATAGGGATACTAAGTCAGCCCCTAAAAAATCCGCGAATGGGCGTCATGTACAGGGTAGAAAAAAATCAATGGATAGTTGCATTCGAAGGGATAGAGAAGAAGAATCACCCGCCTATAGATAATGATGGATTTCTGAAATTTGCTGCCGATCTTGCAAGTGACAAAATTTACAGTGTCATTAAAAATGCAAAGCCGGCATCTAACATTATTGGTTATAGAATTTCAGGCAGTAGTTTCAAGCATTATGAAGAATTGTCTTCGTGGCCAGAAAACTTTATTGTCATAGGAGATGCTGTCGCACATTTCAATCCATTTTATGCTCAGGGCATGACAGCAGCTGCATTAACAGCAAAGATGTTAGAGAAGAAGATATCAGAATTCGGAGAAAGGCGAATTGGTTTTGCAAGAATTATGCAAAGAGAAATTACTAAAATAAATTATCTTCCTTGGCTACTTGCTACGGGAGAGGATCTGCGTTGGTCATCTACAAAGGGACCAAGGCCTTCAATTGGTATGAGAATGATGCAAAAATATGTGGACAAGGTACTTGAAATTTGTCCTAACAGTATACTGGCCAGCCAGAAATTTTTAGAAGTTATGCATATGTTACGAACTCCAATAGTTTTGTTTCATCCTCGTATTTTGATAAGTCTTTTACTAAATCTATTTAAAAAATAACATTTGTTTCTATTTTTTATTCTATAGAATAATCGGGATGATAAAATAGTCCCCAATTTTCTATTTTAAAAACTTTGCAAAAATATATTTTTAAAATCAGTAAAACATTTTTTATGCAGGTTAAAATCAATTCTAAAAGACATGATCAAAATAATTTACACTAATCTATTTCATTATCTAGATGGCAACTTGTAAATTAGTTATTTCGTTAAAGAAAGGCCAAATAGTATCTATGCACCAAGTGTGGAAATATGACGTCCGTCATAACCAGAATTAATATTGTTGTTGTCAAAGCAAATACACAATAAGAGCCAAGTCCGATTTTTTTTGATTGCACTATAGCATTATTCTTGCTTGAGAATATTGTACCAAGGCCTATTGCAAAGAAAACCACTAGGGGGATCATTCTATAGTCACCATTGGTTATTGTACTAAAACCTGCTAATAGTGGTGGTGTCATAAGTATACCAGTTATCAAGATCATTATGGAATCTGCCTGTTTGACGCCTTTTCCTACTGTCATAATCAACCCAAATACTACAGGGAGTAATAGAATCAGAATCAATCCATCAGATTTTAGAAATGATTCAGTAGCAGAGAATCCTGTCCAAAATTCCTTTTCATGAAAAACGTTGTCGCCAGGAATATATGGTTGAAGATTATTTGTGAAAAAAGAAATCATAATGTACGCGATAATCATCGCGTAAATAATTAAATTCATAATTTTATTTTTTTTTGTACTATCAGATCGGAGAACAAAAAACAATGACATGGGAAAATATATTGTTGTCAATCCCTTAGACATGAGTGATAGAACATATGCAAACGAAGAAAGATACCATCTATGTATCAGATACAAAGAAAGAATATAAAATAAAATCCAAAAATTTTCATATGTTGCAGTGCTAGCATATTTAAAAAACAATGGACTTTGAAGAAGTGATACCATTGCAATTATTCCAGCAAATCTTTTTTTTGATATATCAGCGGTAATAAGGTATGTCAAAATGGCAATTGACATACTTGCAAGAAATGGGATTATCCTAAAATTATGAAAGATATAAAATGAGTAATGAAGAAAAAAATATTTTAGATTTGCTCCTATTACCCATTGGGATAATTGAAGTTGCCAATTCTTTGCAGCTTCCAGTCCTAAGGGAGTATCAATGAATGTTTCTTGTTGCTGAAGCCCATTCAGATTTAATACTACATAAAAAGACAATATAATAATAATAGTAATCAGAGCGATTTTCTTAGATATTTCAAATTTAAAAATAAATATGATGAATTTATTCAGTATTTGTGGAAGTCTTTGTTTGTGATATAAAATGCCGACTCCTAACAGAAATAGATCTGAACTAAAAATAGGAATTGCCCAAAATCCTAATTCAAATTTGTTAAAATAGCTTGTTGAATCTAGATGAATCAGTTCGTATATGATTATAGAATTTATGAATACTGCTAGGATGAAAATAAGTGAAATTAATTTTAGATTCAACATGGTAGATGTTATCATATTGAATTATTAGTTTTGAAATGCGTATAAAACAATATTCCAAGATATCGGCTTTGTATTACTTCAGAGAGGACTTTGTAAAAGGTGACATATAGGGAAACAAATTTCATTCGCATCTTTTCTTGTAGAGATACAAAATTTTTGTCTTATCTTCCCAATTTTTATTTTCAAAATAAGGAGAGATGAAAGGGGCGTATTCTTTCTGGGCGATCGAAGTTTTTGCAATAACCAAAATTGCATAAAAAAACCCGCACTGAAAAAAAATTTAGTGCTAGGTGAGGGTGATTGTCCACGTTACAGTTAACGTGTCTCCGCTTCCTACAGTTACTGTAGGACTCAGTTGGTTTTCAGCAAACACATTATCCAAGGTAGAAGTTGTACTGGTGTTATTCATCAGGAAAGATCCCCTGATTGTAGTTCCAGCTGTTTTCAGGTTACTAAATGCGAAGGCAGGTGATGTTAGTGTGAATTGGTTGTATGTTCCGGCAGTGCTACCTGCTGTTAAAGTAGTTGCCTGTAATGGTGCGCCTTCATTTGCAGTTGCAGTTAAGATCAAACCATCTGCTGAACTTGCTCTGCTTCCGCCAATTTTCGTGGTAGTTGCCGTGTCAGAACCGTTAAGGCTCATTGTACCAGAACCGTTGATGAGTCCTATTACATTGAATCCGCCCCAAGCGGCTGTACTTCTGACAGAGAGTCCTTGACATGCATCAGCTGTACCGTTGGTCGGTTGTTTGTGTCCGTTATTCAAATCGAACAAAATAAACTCCGTACATTGGATTCCTTGAACAGTTCTTGTGTTGTCTGATTGGACGTATGATTTTATGTTGCCGTCAGGACCCCTTACCACGTAGGTCACGTGTCCTAAAACCCCCTGTGAATCAGAGAGGTTAGGAGTGGGAGTGCTTTGTGCAATCATAAATGCAGTTGGCAGCATACCGTTTGCTGCAGTAATGGTTACTACTACAGCAGCTATCGATATAGCCAATATTGCTGATGTTATTCTTTGCATTACTAGTTTCTTCTATACTTGACTATTAGAGCTTGCGGAAAATATTAGCCATAACAGGTTCCAGTTTGGTACAATTTAATGGCTTGTCCTGACTGACACTGTCTCATTTATTCCAACAGAAAAGTGCCTTCCAGTGGTGGTTGGGGGAGGTGGGGTTACTGCTTGGGTAGTGTTGACAGAAGGGTTTGCTGTGGAACTTTCTGAAGCACTTGGTTGTTGGCTATTTCCAACAGAGTTTGTTGTACCTGTATTACTGTATGTAAATGCCAAAGTTCCAACAATTACGGCACAAGCTATTATTGCAGCTATGCCATATTTTTTCTTCAACTCTTTATGTCATTGACTCTCTTATAATATAAACATGTTCAGTTCACAGCTTAATGATGAAGATGAATATTTGTATTAGTAATCTGTATTGCTATTGATAACAACATGAAAAAACCAATTCTTGTTACAACAATAATTATACTGCTTTCAGTACAAGTTGCATATGCTACAGAGCAGATACCAATAACAAAGTCAGGCTTTATGGATAATGTTATTTGGAATGGCAAGTGGACGTTCTATAATGAATGGAAAGAATCCACTCTCTATACTTTATCATATGACGATCAAAAAATTATGCAGTTAAGAATGTCGCATCAAGGAAATTTCATCTACATCCTCATCGATGCTGTCTCCATGACAGATTACATCAAAGGATCAGACAGAGGGATTGTTTGTTTTGATGGTAAAGATGACAAAAGTAAAGTAGCAGATGATGATGATTATTGTTTCGGAGTTGCATTAGGAAACAGCAGTCCATTTGTACTAAGGGGCGGTTCGCCATTGGAACTAACTGACCACTTTACAAATATTGCAAATCCCGGAGTCATAGGAGTTGCAGGAATTTCAGATGAACATGATCACTACAGTCCAATTCCGCATTCAAATTATGAATTTAGAATTCCAATTGATCTACTGGGAAGATCAGACGTGTACGGTTTTTACCTTGGGGTATATGATTCACATGTAAAAAAGATCTATGCATTTCCAGAAAACTTGACCTCAACTTCTCAATTTGGAATTCCTAGCCCAAGTCAATGGGGAAAAATCATATCACCTGATAAATCCCTTCCAGAATTTCCAATACCTACTGTTGCGTTGCTAGGGTCATTTGTTGCAGTCATATTTATCACAAGAAAAGCTTATTCTTTTAAGAACCAGTAAAAACCATTAATTTGGATTGAAAAAGAAATATCTTCTTGAAACTCTCAACCATAAAATAATTAATTGCCAAAAGTGTCCTAGATTAGTGCAATACAGACAGAAGGTTGCAGGAAAAAGAACAAGACGGTTCAGTGATCAGACATTTGGGGAAAGCCTCTAACGGGTTTTGGAGATTCTAGTGCACAACTTCTGATTGTGGGACTTGCTCCCGCTGCCCACGGAGGAAATAGAACGGGAAGAATGTTTACAGGAGACAGTTCTGGCGATTGGCTTGCAAAAGTTCTTTATGATTTTGGTTTTGCAAACAAGTCCACTAGTATAAGCAGCAATGATGGATTGATATTAAACAATGCGTATATCACAGCAGCATTACGATGTGTACCTCCCGAGAACAAACCAACAAAAGATGAGCTAACTAATTGCTCAGATTATCTGAAAATCGAGCTTGAAATATTAAGAAATGCTAAAGTGATAATTTGTTTAGGAAAAATAGCTTATGATTGTTGTTGCAAATTAATTGGAATCAAGGGAATCAAGTTTTCTCATGCAAAATCATTTTATTTTAAAAGATTTGTAATAATATGTTCATATCATCCAAGTAGGCAAAACACTCAGACTGGCAGACTCAAATGGGATCAGTGGTCAAAGGTATTTTATAAAGCAAAAAAGATCTTGGATGAAATTAAATGAATCTGGCAATTATTCCAATCTATAACAAAAGAGACTCATTATAACATAAAAAGAAGACGTACTCGCCAGTTTCCCCATCCGAGCTTCCCCTACTCGTATGTTGATTGTGACGATACGCCGGAGGGTGATGGAACTGATGGGAATCTGTCGCCAATTTGTTGTTCTGCAACTGCGGATGCTTCTTGTAGGATTTTTTCTGTTTCCTCGCCTGATGCGTCCGTATCCACGTTGAAGTCGCCTCCTGCTAACGAATCCATCATCAAACCATTGAGTGTCGAAGTCATGGCATTTAGCTCTGAATCTGCTTCTGGCATGAATCTTCCAAGGGATGACTTTAGTCCTTTCATTGTGGACATTGCTGGTGCTATTGCAACCATTGCATCTCCAAGGTCGTGTATTGTCGTTAGACGTAACTGTACTTGTTCCAGTGCCATTCTAGCATTTCCTAGCATCTTTGTGACTTTTCGTATCTCAGCTAGTTCGTTTGATAAAACTCGGCTTGTGGCGGCATCATGTTGTTGCATTGCAGCAACGATTCGTTTGAAAAGCTGAGCATCTCTTTCTCTCAACTTTGTCAGCATAGAATCCATCTTCGATATTTGACCCTGTAATTTGTTCACAGCGCTCTCGATCCTAGGTTTGAGTGCACCCTGTGGCTTTACAGTTTCACGTAATTTCTCGGTTAAGCCCACAGACTCGGGACGAGTCCAGGTCTTATCGAAGCCGGTCATGAGTGGTAGTTTTAAAGTTGGTTCTTAATTGCCTGTGTATATTATCATCAACATTAGGCTAAATTTAGCTCACAAAATGTAAATCGGGCATTATTTTTTTCAAATTGTGCCAAAGATAGTAATTTTTGATTCAGGCTTAGGCTCTTTATCCATAATTATACCAATTCAAAAAAAAATCCGATCAGAAATTATCTATTTTGCAGATCAAGATAATTTTCCATATGGAACAAGGTCGGTTTCGCAGTTAAAAAAAATAATAGAACAGACCATTAAAAAATTAAAGAAAAGATTTGATCCAGATATTATCATACTGGGTTCAAATACTCCATCTCTTTTACTTGATATTCCAAAAAGATCCAAAATTATTGGAATCTATCCACCCTTACGTGAAGCTGTGAAAACAACCAGAACTAAAACGATAGCAATACTTGCAACAAAGTCAGTCATAGAAAGTAACAAGTTAACAAACTATATCAAAAAAAATGTTCCAAGAAAAATCAAAGTAATTAAAATTAATGCATCTCCACTTGTTGAACTTGTTGAATCTGGAAAGTTTATTTCAGAAGCAAAATTTTGTGAAAAGGAAATAAGAAATATTCTAAAACCTTTTTTAAAAGAAAAAATTGATGTAGCTACATTATCAAGTACCCATCTCCCATTTCTGCTTCCGTTATTACAAAAGAATTTTCCTAAAATTGCCTTTTTAGATCCTGCAGATATGATAGCTGATCAAATATCAAAAGTTTTACGATATAGGAAATCCCAAGTTAGGAAGTTACGAATATTTGCTTCTGGGGATATCCTGGCATTTCAGAAAAAGTTACGAAAAATTGGAATTAGAAATAATGTTGTATCGTTATGAAGTTATTTTGGCTTTTCTAAATCCATGACTAAATGTTTTATCGTATAATTTGGAATACTCATAATGTTTTGGATTAATAATGTCTCCAATTATTATGATTGCAGTCCTAGTAATTTTTTCATCTCGAACTTTTTTAACAATATCTCCTAGAGTACCTTTAATTATTTTTTCATCTTTCCAACTTGCCCGATATATTGCTGCAACAGGAGTTGACTTTGGATATCCACCTTTGAGAGTTTCTTTCACTATTTCTGAGATGAGATGAACACTTAGATAGAATATCATGGTGGCTTTATGTTTAGCAAGTTCTGAGATTTTTTCTCGAGTTGGTACTTTTGTTCTTGATTCTGCTCTAGTTATTATGATAGTTTGAGTTACGCCAGGTAGGGTGAGTTCAGATCCTAGGGCTGAGGCTGATGCCAAGAAGGATGTAATCCCGGGAACTATCTCAAATGTTATTTTCTCTTTTCTTAAATTATCGGTCTGTTCTCTTATGGCTCCGTAAATTGTTGGGTCACCATCATGGAGGCGGACTACTAACTTTCCTTTTAATGCATTATCGTGTAAAATCTCAAAAATTTCTTCTCTCACAAGTTTTGCAGCATCATACAACTTGGCCCTTTTGCATAGTTTGATGATTTCATGTGGTATCAGAGAACCTGAGTAGACTACGATGTCTGCTTTTTGAATTAATTTTTTAGCTTTAACTGTAAGTAACTCTGGGTCACCTGGACCGCAGCCGACAAAATACACCTTAGGCACGTTTTACCACCATTATGGAAAAGTATTTGCTTGTTAGCGTATCCTTTGTGACTTCTCCAAGAGTTAACTTCTTAACAATTTCTTCATTTGTTCCTACATCTTGCGCAATAGCAAAAAGTGAGCTGTTTGGAAAACCTGCTTCCTTTAGAAGTGTAATCACTTGATCAAAATATCTTCCATCTTTAAGAAATATCATTGTATCGCAATTCTTTGCAGTTTCTTTAACTCTTGAAAGATCATAACACGCGGGAATTACTGCAACTGTTTCGTCTCCTTCAGCGATGCTAATACCTACTTTAGATGCAAAAGCAAACATTGATACTATTCCAGGAATTACTGTAATTTTGATCTCTGGGTATTTTGACTTCAGTTCCCGTTGTAAGTAAATCCAGGTACTATATAGCGATGGGTCTCCAACGGTAAGATAAACTACATTCTTTCCTTCCTTTACTTTTTCAGATATTATTCTTGCATTCTTTTCCCAAGTATCTTCCAATGTTTCTTTGTCTTTTACCATTGGAAATACCAGATTTACAACATCATGCTTTTTGGAACTATCAATTATCGACGAAATGATAGAGTATGCAATGCTGTCTTTACCCTCTTTTGATGTAGGACATATTATTATGTCTGCATTACGAATTGCCTTTACAGCTTTTACAGTAAGAAGATCAGGGTCTCCCGGTCCACAACCCACACATGTCAGTTCAGCCATTTATCAAAATCACAATTGTGCCTAATTAAAATCTAGATTTCAGGCAAATGTTTCACAAGAGTAACAAAAATGCGAGATCGTTGTATCAGCCTAAACTAGGCGATTCATCTATTGTTTAAATCAATCATAATCATCGTTTGAATATCGATCGTTATCGTAACCCTGAGAGTCTTGGATTGCTTCTTGAGCTAGATTCCATGCATTCTTGTAATGTTTTATTGCTGAAGCATAGTGACCTTTTTTATTATCATCAGATGCCTTGGCCATCTCTTTTAGTGCCTTGGCAAGATCGTCTTTTGCGTCGCCTCCAGATGATGAGCTAGCATCAGTAATAGCGATAGTAGAAATGGTCTTGTCTGCATGAACCAGCTGATCAATGCTTTTTTGTATGGAACTGTCAAATGATTTGGATTCATGATCATCGTCTAATATATCCATAAGACGGTGTACAGCCTCTTGCTCATATTCGAAAGCTTGCTCACCATTCTTTGTGTTTAGGCGAATACCATCAGCTTGCCATAAAGTACTGTCTGTGCTTTTCTTTACTTTTTTTATGGCTTGTTGTAGATCTTCTGCATTATCATGCTTATGTGGCGAAAGAGCAGTCAGAGTTGTAATTACATTATTCTTCTCTGCAAGGGGAGATTGTATTGCAGATACAGATACTAGTACAGAAGTTGAAGTGCTAGGGCGGAAGTTGACATTACCAGAATATGATGCGACTATGTTGTTATTTCCAATAGGAAGTGATGATGTGGTGAAAGAAGCTGTACCACCAGATAATGTGACAGGAGAGCCAAAGTTGGTGCCATTAACCAAGAATTGTATTGTACCAGTTGCAGATGATGGTGATACTGTAGCAGTAAATGTTACAGGTTGACCCAAAAATATAGAAGAAGTGCTTGAACTCAGTGAAGTTGTAGTATTAATCATGTTTACAGTTTGTGTAAGAATAGTTGAGGTACTGCCTGCGTTATTTGTGTCACCAGAATATGTTGCAGTGATCTGGTGTGTTCCTCCCGATAGTGAGGACGAGGTGAGGGTAGCATGACCTGCTGATAGTGGAACAGGTGGCTGAGGTACGCCATCA
>Ga0187776_10001267_pt1 | contig 12534 bp, 11 predicted proteins | sample 0216_BV02_MP12_2_FD_132426 | JGI IMG/M metagenome (GOLD analysis project Ga0187776, IMG submission 132426) | Tropical peat soil microbial communities from peatlands in Department of Meta, Colombia - 0216_BV02_MP12_20_MG | ecosystem: Environmental > Terrestrial > Soil > Wetlands > Peat | place...
ACGGCAAAACCTTCGAAGAGAAGGCCACCGTGCGCGACCTCAGCCTTCAGGGCGCCTACCTCTGCCTCAACAGCCGCCCGCGTCTCCAGTCGGAAGTGCGCGTAGTGATCGAAGCTGCCGGCGACAAGAACAGCTCGAGCCTCCTCTCTCTCCGCGGCACCGTGGTGCACTTCGAGCCCGGCCGCGAGCGAACCCAGAACGGTGTCGGCGTCGTTTTCATCGAGGATCCCGACCCGGGCCGCCCCCGCGATTAATTCCCTCAGGATCTTCTACGGCGGGGAGAAATTCCGGCTCTCTCAAACAGATTTCCTCTTGCTCTCGGAAACTCTTCTGAAAAATCGTGGGCAAGACAAGAGGAGGAACTTAGAATAGTTGCATGGCGCGAGGATGGGAAAGCAAGTCGGTGGAAGGGCAGGTGGAGGAATTTCAGGAAAAGGACGGCGCCGGACACAACAGACAGATGACTCCGGCGGAGGCAGAAGCCTGGCGTCATCGGGAAATTTTGCTGCTCTCCCGCGCGCGCGTGCAGAAGGATCTGGAGCTGGCCCGCAACCCGCGCTACCGCGAACAGCTCAGCCGGGCGCTCGCGGATCTGGATGTGCAGATCGCGGCGCTAGACAAAGCGGACGGCGACCACAGATAAAACACAGGCAGGACTGAACCACGGATCAACACAGATGAACACTGAGTAAGGGCGAAGAGAAAGCCCTCCCGCAACTACCGCAAGGCAGCTCCAACAATTTTTCGGTGTGCTCGAATTGAATCACAAAAACGAATCCATACAGATCCGAACCTGAGATAGGAGCGAGTGGGACGCGGTGCCGCCATCGGTGCATAATAGGGGCCTTTTGCGGACCTTGGCGGAGGCGGCCATGGCAGACAGTTTGGCGGAATTCAACAAATTTCGCAGCGAGATGAACGAGGAGATTCACTCAAGCGATCATCTGGCGATGAAGCGGTTCTTTGCGCTCGACCATCAGTCTTACCAGGACGGAGCGCTCCCGGGAAAAACCAAGGAGCTATTGGGCCTGGTGGCGTCAGCGGTGTTGCGCTGCGACGACTGCATCACCTATCACCTGGTGCAGTGCGGCGAAGCGGGCTGGAAGCGCGAAGAAGTGATCGACGCGCTGAACGTGGCGCTGATTGTCGGCGGTTCGATCGTAATCCCGCATCTGCGGCGCGCGTTCGCGCGCATGCACGAGATTCCCGGGCTGCGTGCCTAGCGTCGGGCGGCACCGCCGAGCTGAAGAACAGTGCTTGCGCTTAACTCGCTCAAGACAAATGCAGACACAATCGCTGGCCGCAGTTATTTTGATTCAGCCGGAGTGGCGGTGGCCGGGCCTTCGCCGACGATTTCAAGCACGGCTTCGCCGTCTTTGGCGCCGTCGTAGTGAATTTGTTTCCCGAAATGGGTGACGAACGTGCCCGCCGGAAGCGGCACTGTCGAATCCGGATCGAATTTCGCGCCCGTGCCCACCCACCACGTGCCCGAGAGCACGGTAATGAAGCGGTCGTTAGGATGGAAGTGGGGATGGCTGAAGTGGCCCGGCGTCCATTTCACGAGCACGACGTAGAGGCCGGGCTTCGAAGGGTCGCCCTGGAGGACGGCCATCTTGGCGCCGATGGGGTCGTCCGTCCAATGAATCTGGTCCGGCAATGTGTAAGCGATGGCCTTCGGATCCAGGTCCGTGGATTTGGCGTACGCGAGTGACGCGACGACGGCAACAACCAGCGTGACCAGAAATCTCAACGTCCAAGCACGGCGATTTCGTGGCCTGCCTGCGATGCGCATGGATTCCTCCTCAGCGGCGGTTCCGCCGGAGTGTAGCACCGATTCTTTCCCTATAAAGTCGAGTTCCAGCAGCAGCGCCCGCGAGTAAGGCGCGCCCGTTTCCATCCAACTCAGCTCTTCAAAGTGGTTGTGAGAACTCAAGCGTCTCTGTGGGTCGCGATTTTAACCGCGACGTGAACCTCGCCGGCTAGAGCCGGCTTCAGCCGCTGAAGTTCCACCGCACGGTACTATTGCATGCGGCGTTTCCCCACGCGATGGTAGCTCGGGGGAAATTCTCGGATGGTGCGGGGGAACAAACCTGAAATTTGCCTGTTTCAAAACGGGAAAGCCTTCGCAAGGGAGACCCGACTCCTTCGCTCGTCGCCGCGCGCGAACGGAATTCCCTGGCCGCCAGCCGTGTGGAGGCTAATCGGCACTGCGGTGACCAACGGTCGGCTCGATTGCCGATCTGGCGAGGATCGGTATCCCCAGCAAGTCCAATGGTTGCACCGGTTACACTTGGAAACGCTCCCCCAAACATCCTCGCTTGGAGCAAAATTTCTAATCGACAGTGTGGCGATTAGAAATCGAGCTAACTCCTTTCCCATCAATGAAACTGTGCGTTCTAATCGGCAAAAATCACCGTGGGTCAATGACGAGTTCACCCGGATTCTGCGCACCTGCCTATTTACGCTGAACGGAGTCGAAAGGCTTCCTTCTATGCTTCCTTGCCTCCGTTTCCTAATCGACAGTTGGGCGATTAGAAATCGCCGTAACCCGCCTCGAATCAATTATTTGATATTTTCTAATCGACAGTCCCAGCGGTGGCCGGCGATCAAGATTTTTCATCGCCTCTCATTTGCCTGGCTGGAGACCTCGGCGTCCTTGAATCCGACAATCCGACGAGGATTGCCATCAAGAGCGTACCTTCGCCCGGCATTACGGCGCGGCTCGCAGGGTGACGACTTCGGCCAGGCCGAGCACCAGCGCATAGGTGGCGAAAAGATACGCCCCGTACCGGCCGCCGGACGCCTCGTGCAGCCGGGGCATGAAGGTACCCAGATTCGAGAGGACCACGGCTTCCCCTAGCATTCCCGGAATCGCCAGCAGAAGCATCGCCGCGGCCCAATGCGCCGGGGGGATCTGGCGCCAGCGGAGAATTGCGACGCAGATGGCGGCGGACGCGACCGGGGAAATAGCAAAGCTCACCCAGTAGCGCAAGGCGGTCGTCTCCAAGATGTGGGGACCGCGGTAGGCGTAATAGATGGTGCCGAGAGTCCAGATGGCCAGGCCGAGAAACAGCAGCAGGGCGCTTTCTTGCAGCTTCATAGGGGCTCCTTGAGTGGTAAGATGTACCACGCGGTACACGAGCAATGTACCACGTGGTACAAAAAGAGACAAATTGAAACCGGACCGGGACAAGCTGCTCGACCGCTGCCTGGCGGCGTTCATCGCCGCCGGAACCCTGGACCTGAGCCTCGACGCGCTGGCAAGCAAAGTCGGCAGCAGCAAGCGCATGCTGGTCCACTATTTCGGAGGACGCGAGAATCTGGAAAAGAAAGCGATCACCCGGCTGGAGGAGCGGCTGCGCGCGCAATTTTCACCGGAGGCATTTCCTCGCGGAGTGACGCCGGAAGCGGTGGTGACGGCGCTGTGGGACCGCGCGACGGCGCCGGAATCGAAGGGTGTCCTGCTGCTGGTGATGGATCTTTCCCGGCGCGCGTGGAGCGGCTCGGAGGGAGCCAAAGCGTTTTATGCCGAACAGCAGCGGCTGTGGGTGGAACTGCTGGTGAAATTTCTTCCCGACCCGGCCACAGTGGAAGCAGTGCTACAGGTTTTTCAGGGAGCTGTGCTCGCCTACCTGATTACTGGCGACCGCGAGCCAGGGAAACGCGCGCTGTTGCACATGCTGACAAGCCGGCAAACAGCGCACCGGCATACGGCCTCGAGGAGGAAAATCAAGAAGCCGAAGAGAGCCTGAGTGTGATTTCGTTCACAGCAACGAAAAATGCGGTGGGTGGCCTTGCGGCCACCCACCGGGGGGAGACGGGTGCGAGGTTAGTGGCCCTTGACTTCCTTTACGACGTCGTTGATGAACCGCTCGCCGTTCGGGGTGCCAAGGCCAGTGACGTTGTCCCAGCCCGGGCCCGTGGTGAGCGACGAGTCCGTGCCGAAGGTGAAGACATCCCACCGCGTGGACGAGGAGCTCTGGAACAACGCGCTGATGAAGAACTTCGTGTTTTCCAGAGGCTGCGCCAAAGCCGCGGCGCTTTCAAACACCGGCGGATTGGGCGGGTTGAGAATCAGGCCGGTGACGTTGAGCAGAGTATCCACCGGCCGGACGTTTACGTCGATGATGGCGTCGCCCGGGAGATTGTAGAGGAGCGGCGCCGCCTCCCCGATGGGTCCACCTCCGGCTGCTTGATTGGCGATGGACCAGAGGGCGGAAAACATCGGGCAAGAAAGACTGGTGCCGCCGAACACGTCCACCACTACCGGGTCGCCCGGAACACTGGTCGGCGTGACGAATATCTCGACGCCGGTTTCCGGGTCGGCATTCATGGAGATGTCCGGAGTCTGGCGGAACTTGCCCGGCAGGTGCTTTTGGAATTTGGGCTTGGCGTAAACCATGCTGGGTCCGCCGCCGGCGCCCTCCTGGAAGCCGAAGAAGAGCGGAGGGATGGTCGGCGGATTCGGCGTCGGCTCGGCGATGCGCACGAAGTTGAAGCCCCAGCCGGTCTGCAGTTTGATGTTGTGCTTGGAGTCGAGGAAGGTGCTGGTTCCGCCGATGGCGGTGGCGAACGGCGAATCGGAGTTGGCGCCGGCAGAAACGGAATTGATGCCGAAGTCGGCGTTGTCCACGGCCAGGTTGTCGCCGAAATCACCGGTGGAAACCTGCTGGGATATGCCGAGAGCCGCGGCGATCTGCGAGATGCCGTTCTCCACCACGAGCTCGGACGGCAGGAAGGTGGACAGCACAACTTCCGGGATGCCGAAGCTGTTGGAGAGCACGTTGCCGAATCCATTTTCGATGGCGAAGAGGTTGGCGATATCGAGGTTCGTGAACGAGTTGTCGGCGCCGAGCACGAGGACGATATTTGCGCCCGGGGCGATCGAGTGAGCCCATTCGACGTCGAGGGTGGTTTCAAATTGCCAGTTGCCGGCGATGCAGCCGTTTGTGGCGGTGCAGGTGGCCGAGCCATTGGGCGTGAAGATGGCGAAATTCGAAGGCGTGAGCGGAGGCAGGCCGTTGAAAGAGGCGAAAAGATTCGCGTCGTTCACGATGGTATTCGAGCCGAAGGCATCGACGATCACGATGGTCTGACCGGTACCATCGAAACCCTTGCCGTACAGCTTATTCAGTCCGTAGGCTTGCTGCAATTCGGCGGGAGCGTAACCGCAAGAGGGAAGATTTGGGGGCGGGCTGTTGATGTCCGAGCCGTACCGGTTGCCGAAGTAGGAGGCCGTGGGGAAGGTGCCCCCGGTCGTGAAAACATGGAGTTCGGGCGGGCGGAGACAATCGGCGTTAAAGAAGAGCCCGTCCGGACCGGCAGCCGAAAGTGGAACTCCCGCGAGAGGCTCGCCAGTTTCAGGATTGAAGGCAGCACTGACGTGGGACTGGTATCCGAGATCGTTCAATCCCTGCACCGCGGAGATGAGCGCGCCGGCAGGTCCTTCGATGGAGGGTTCCGAAGCATTCATGCGGTGAACCCTGCCTCTGACCATGGTGCGGTTGATCTGAACTTTGAAGGCAGCTTGCGCGTCGCCGACGCGTCCTTGCGCCATGACAAAGTGATTGAGTTTGTCAACGAAAGTGACCTTCATGTTGTGCGAGGCGAGAAATTTGCTGACTGCCGCTGCCTCTTTGGCGGTGGGAGCGAATTGCGTTTTGTATTGCTCGAGGGTGAGGAAGTGGTGGTAGCTCGGCGAGTCCGGGTCGTACATCGCCTCAACCATGGAATCCAGAGTCGCTTTGTTGTGCAGATTCAGCCAGACCGTCACGGTAATCTGCTTGTTCAGATCTTCCGGGCCCAGGTTCGTCCCCTGATTCGGAGTGGCGAACGCCGGACCCGCCATAAATACGAAGACAGCGAGGCCCAATTGCAACACACCCTTTCTAAAGTGCATGGCTCATGCTCCTTTTGGTTGCGTCACGCTGCGGGGCGGACTCCGTCACGCAGCGCGGAGAGGCGTGAAGACACGCGGTTACGTCGGCACGGCTTATCAGCTTCAAAGTTACTTCCAGGTAGGCGCACGCACACCCAACGTGCGGAGAAGAACTGCGTGGGTGACGTCAATCGCTGCCATGCAGATACATCCAAAGTGGATTGATGTCAATGACAAATCATAAAAATTCGGGTCGACAACGGCCGGGGTGGAGGCTAGGCCGCCTAGAACCTTGTTGCACACAGGCGGTCATTCGCCTGGCGTTTGCCTGGATCTGCAATAGCGCCGATGGTTGTGAGGCACGTCAAGCGCGAACTCGCGGACAATGGTCAGCTATCGCGTTGACACGTTTCGCTGCGCTCTGGTGTAATTCGGAGCGCTACACGGGAGACTCGCCCACCCGAGACTTGGGGATTGCCTAAGCGAATGGCCTGGTACTTCGTCTTCTTCTTCATTTCGGGATTTTGTAGCGTCCTCTACGAGCTCATCTGGTTGAGGCTAGCCATGGCGCACTTCGGCGTCACCACGGCGCTGACGTCGATCGTTCTCTCCGCATTCATGGCCGGGTTGGGGCTGGGATCGTGGGGCGCAGGTGCGTGGATCCGGCGTCACGGGGAGCAAATCAAATTTCCGCCGCTGCGGTTGTATGCGCTGTGCGAATTTTTGATCGGTGTTTCCGCGCTGGTCGTGCCGCTGGAATTGCATTGGGGAAGCCGGTTCCTCTCGGGGGCTGCGGACAGGGTGGCGGTTTCTTCCGGCATGTATTATCTGGCTTCGAGCGCGATTCTTGCAGTGTCGCTGGTTCCCTGGTGCACGTGCATGGGCGCAACGATTCCGTTCGCGATGTTTGCGATTCGCCGCGACGTGCGATTTGAGGCGCGGCGATCGTTCAGTTTCCTGTATGTGGCCAACGTCCTGGGAGCGATTACGGGAACGATCGCGCCGCTGCTGCTCATCGAACTGTACGGGTTTCACGCGGCGCTGCGATTCGGGGCGGCGATGAACGCCGTCGTGTTTCTTTCCGCCTTCCTTGTGACCCTGGCGACGATCCAGCCCGCGAAAACAGCCATGGTCGTGGCTCCCGATCTTGCGGCTGATTCGCTGCGCGCCGAAAATTCGGGGCAGATAATTCTCCTTCTACTCTTCGCAACCGGTCTTGCCACCATGGGGATGGAGCTGATCTGGATCCGATTGTTCACTCCATTTGTCGGGCCGGAGGTTTATTCCTTCGCGATGATTCTCGCCTCGTACCTGCTCGCGACCGTCCTGGGCTCGCAGGCGTATCGCATCTGGAGCCGCACGCGCGCCAGCGAGAGCAGGCTGATGTGGATTTCGCTCGCGTTGTTTGGGTTGCTGCCCCTGTTCACCGGTGATGTGCGCGTGCCCATGAGCGCATTCGCGCGCGTATTTGTCGGCGTCGCGCCATTTGCTTTGGTAATCGGCTTCCTCACGCCGATGCTGGTGGACCGCTGGTCGGCGGGGGACCCGGATCGTGCCGGGCGGGCATATGCGGTGAATGTGGTGGGTTGCATTCTGGGACCGCTGGTCGCCGGGTTTGTCCTGTTGCCATGGGTGGGCGAGCGCGTGTCAACTCTTCTGCTCGCGCTGCCCTGGTTCGCAATCGCGCTCAGGGAGTTGGGCGCCAGAGAGCGCCGGCTTGCACCGCGTGCATGGGCAGGCGCCTTCGTGGCGACTGCGCTTGTCGTTTTCTTCTTCACCAAGGACTACGAGACGCGATTCGAACCGCGTGAAGTGATGCGCGACAGCACTGCGACGGTGATTGCCGCCGGCGCCGGCATGCAGAAGCGTCTTCTGACAAACGGCATTGGCATGACCGCGCTGACTCCGATCACGAAGATGATGGCGCACTTGACGCTGGCATCGCTGCCACGGCCGCCGCAAAACGCACTGGTGATTTGTTTCGGAATGGGGACCACGTTTCGGTCCGCGATGTCGTGGGGCATTCCCACGACCGTGGTGGAACTGGTGCCGAGCGTGCCGAAGCTCTTTCCTTTTTACTTTGCTGACGGCGCGGAGTTGCTGGATTCGCCGCGCGCGCGCGTGGTGATAGACGACGGGCGGCGCTACCTGGAACGTTCGCCGCAGATGTATGACGCCATCATCATTGATCCGCCGCCGCCAATTTCGGCCGCCGGGTCAAGCCTTCTTTACTCCCAAGATTTTTATGCGGTGGCCGCACGGCGGCTCCGGCCCGGGGGAATTTTGCAGCAGTGGATGGGCGGGGGCGACGAGGCGGAACAAGCCGCGATGGCGCGGGCGCTGAAGAATTCATTCGGCTACGTGCGCGCGTATCAATCGATTGAAGGCTGGGGATGGCATTGGCTCGCTAGCATGAGCCCGATTGCGGAGCGCTCGGCGGCCGAAATAGTTGCGCGCATGCCGGCCCGTGCCGTTGCGGACATGGTCGAGTGGAGTCCGGCAATGACGCCGGAGCAGCACTTTGCTTCAATGGTCGCGAAGCAGGCGGCGCCGGAGCAGATAATTGGGCTTGCTCCTGCCACTCCGGCGCTGGCGGACGACCGGCCGATCAACGAGTACCACATTCTGCGGACACCGTCAGCGTCGCTGATGTCGCTCGCTGTTCGCGCATTGGCGAGAAATTCGCGCGGGCAGGCCGGGCAGAAGTAGATGATCCTCACGCGCAAACCCGTCATGAGAGATTCGCACCGGAGGGTTAGAGAGCCGGCACGATGAATCACAGATTGGCAGTCACCCTCGGATTTGCGCTGCTCGTCAGCATTGCGCTCGCCGCGATCTTCCGGCCGGCCGCCTATCCTCCCTATAACGAGGGGAAATATTACTTCGCCATCGCCCGCCTCGATTTCACCAATGTTTACAGTTATTACGGAGCGCGTGTGTTTCATCCGCTCTTCGTGCGCGGTGTCGCCACCCTTGCTCACATGCCTCTCGACTCGCGCGTCTTTCTCCGCGTCTCCATCGGATCGCTGATGGCTCTGTTCTTGCTGCTCGGCACGCACTATGGTGTCGAATATTCGTCGTCGCCGTGGACCTGGCTCCTGTTGCCGGCCACCGCCACCCTGGTCGACCAGTATCGCAACTACTACTGGCACGATTTGTTCTATGCGGCTCTTTGCGCTCTTTTTTTTCTCGTGCTGCGAGTGCGTTGGTGGCTCAGCCTGCCAGTACTCTTCCTCCTGTATCTGACGCGTGAATCTACGATTGTGCTGATTGTTGTGCTGGCGGCGGTGGCCTTGCTCCGCCGCCGCTGGACGCTCGCCGCTTCGGCTTTGCTGGTGGGAATTGCGGCAATGATCGCCGTTTCCCACCTGATGGCTCACACGCTCCCAAACCGCGAAGGGGTGCCGATACTGGTCCTCGATGTGCTGAAAATGCCGTACAACTTCGCGTTAAATTTCTGCGGTCTGGAATTCTGGAGCAACGCGAACGCGGAGACGTTCGGCCGCCCGCGCTGGGTCGCCGATGTTCCCCCATGGCTGCATCTCGGCAACATCCATCAGGTCGGTCTCATTGGATTTTCCTGGCAACGGCCGGTGCAGTTACTCGTCGTGATCTGCACAGCCTTCGGCACCCTTCCCGCTTTGCTTGCCAGACTGATGGCGCGTGGCTCGGGCCGCGACTTGTTCGCCCGTTTCGATTGTGCCGTTGCCTTTTTCTATGGAGCGTTGATGTTCCTCCTCGCCCCACTGGTGGGGACGACCCCTTCCCGCTACGAGCTCTACGCTTGGCCGATTTTCTGGCTGTTTTGCGTCGGCGTCTTAGACGCCGCTGTCACCGACACGCGCCGCCGCATCGAACTCGTGCTGCTGTGCCTGACTGCGTCATGGGTGCCTGCGATCATCCACCTCGTTTCGAACCGCAGACCCGTAGCGGCGGAAAGCTTTAACGCCCTCTCCAACACCGGCTTACTTCTCAGCCTCCTCGCGCTCGCCCCCATCTATATCTGCACCTGGCGCCTCTCGAGGCCGCCCTCCGCTCCCCCGTAACACTGGCGGTTCCGGCAGATCCAGTTCGAGTCAGTGTCGAGGAAAGACGCCAGCAGGAACTGTATGCCCCCAACCTGGGCCACGACAAGATTCGCCGCGGATCAGCGACTTGAATTTGGCCAGAGAAGAACGGCACTAGGTTCCCGGAGTGAAGTGCCGAGCATTTCCGGAGTGACGTCGAGAGTGAGGCGGACCCAAACGTCCTGGTGCGTGATCTTAAGACGATGGACGAGCGAGTCGAGCAGGGCGGCTTGCGGCTTGGTCATCTGGCGGCGCGTTTTGGGATCCGCGAGTGCGATGGTGGAGCTCATGCGCAGGATGTCGAGGAGCGTCGCGAGCTGCAGCGCATTCGACATGGAATCGCACTCGGCATCGAGTGCGAGCTTGATATTGTCGGCGTCGGGCTGGCCGGCGAGACTCAGGCCGCGGACGCTACGCACCAGGCGTTCCAGTTGCGGCGAATTCGAGAAATTGGCATAGAAGCTCGCGGGCAAATGGTCCGTGCGCGCGACGGCAAAGAGCGGGGCACCGGCTACGCGTGCAATGCGCGCCTCCATCACCGCGTCGCGCGTGCTCGATTCATGGACCGCCACCAATCGATCGGCATCTTTTCCGCTGGCAACCGCGATTCTTCCAAGCGACAGGAACGCAAGCGAGACGGGCGGAACGCCCGGGACAATGTAATACGACTGCAAGCCACGCAACGCCATTTTCCCGGTGCGCAACGCATAGGCCTGGATCTTTTTCTCATCAAATCGCCCGTCGGCAATCGCCAGCACGCGGTTGTCGCCGATGCCGCCCTGAGGAGCTGCAAAGCTTTGCGGCCAGGCGGCCAGCGCCACGCGGTCGAGGTCGCGAGTGTAGTCGAAGCCGGTTTCGCGTACGAACTCGGCGTACTCGCGGTCGGCAGCAGGGCCTGGGGAAGTCAATCCGAGGACGGCGGCGAGCGGCGAATTTCGCAGCTCGCGCAACGCTGCGACGTTTACATAACCGATTGCAGGTGCGTCGGAAGGAAGTTGGCTCAGGAGTTCCGGCGCAGCACCGGCGCTCGCTCCGCGCAGCGGGCGATGGTGGCGGTACACATACACGGCGGCGGCGATGGCGCACAGGCCAGCCACGACCGCCACGGCAAGGAGCGCTCGTTTCGTGGAAGATAGGGGCACGCGAGGAAGCGAGTATAGATTTCGAGCGAATTGGTGTAAAGTTTCAGCAACCCTTCCAGTACGCGCGATTGCGGATGCGATCGCGCGGCCTCCAGCCAAAGGCGAGCGTTGGCAACTGAGAGAAAGGCGTCGGCTTCCAACTAATAGATGGGCGAGAAAATAGATTGGCGGGTGACGCGTTCAGCAACGCGCTGTTTTGTCGCCATGGCGATGTTGAGCCTCGCGGCGAGTGCGGCTGCGCATGCGCAGTCGCATGACAAGCCCACTGCGCAGCCTGTGCAGCCCACCGCCAAGACGGCTGCGCTGCCCGCGGCGGACCAAATTCTCAACCGCTACGTGGAGGCGCTTGGCGGACGCACGGCCTGGAAAAAATTGAACTCGCGCGTATCCACCGGCACCATTGACGTGCCCAAGTTCAATCTTTCCGGCACAGTGGATTTCCGCGAGAAGGCCCCGAACCGGCTGCTGCATGTGGTTGTGCTCAATGGGGCCACGTTTCGTCAGGGGTTCGACGGCACGACTGCATGGACGGATGATCCCAAGGACGGACTCCGCGACGAAGCGGGCGCCGAGTTGGAGGATACACGGCTCGACTCGGATTTCTATCATCCGCTGGATTTGCACACGCTCTACTCGAAGTTCACCGTGACCGGCGTGGACAAAATCGGCGAGCACGACGCTTATGTCGTGGAGGCAGCGCGCACTGGCGCCGATCCGGATAAGCTGTATTTTGACTCGCAATCTGGGCTTGCGTTGCGCATCATCAGCCACCGCCATACATCGGATGGCTTAATGGTGTATCAGGAGGATTTCGAGGACTACCGCGAAGTAGATGGAATCAAGTTGCCGTTCACTGTTCACCAGACTTCGGTGGACGCTGCATTCACGATTCAATTCGCCGATGTGCAGCACAACGTGGAGTTGGACGATCGGCAATTTCAGAAGCCTGTTCCAGTAGGGGATGAGAGCGCCTCGCCGGAACCAGCAGCTAAGTACTAGCCTGGCAGGGATTTGCCGGGGTCAGAAAGCTGCTTGCAATTTGATTGCCCCTGTGATAATTTTTCATGGTTTAGGCAGTGCTGGCGTAGCTCAGCAGGTAGAGCATCTGATTTGTAATCAGAGGGTCGGGGGTTCAATTCCCTCCGCCAGCTCAGTTTGAGGGGCCGGGAATTTTCGGCAGGGATACGGTCGGATTCCTCGCGACAAAAGCGCTAGGGCTGGTGTCTTTGGACACGAGCCCTTTCTGCATTGCGAAGTACCCCGTACAGATGTCCGGTCACGTTCTGGATGTGCAAGCGGGACAATGAAGTTGTGTCCCGACGGTTTTCCTGGGGGCGCGCAGAATGCGTCCCGAAGATTATTGGCGGGACGGGTGGGTGAGTGGCTAAAACCAGCAGACTGTAAATCTGCCGCTCCTTGCGGGCTACGGAGGTTCGAATCCTCCCCC
>Ga0187776_10001268_pt1 | contig 12528 bp, 7 predicted proteins | sample 0216_BV02_MP12_2_FD_132426 | JGI IMG/M metagenome (GOLD analysis project Ga0187776, IMG submission 132426) | Tropical peat soil microbial communities from peatlands in Department of Meta, Colombia - 0216_BV02_MP12_20_MG | ecosystem: Environmental > Terrestrial > Soil > Wetlands > Peat | place...
CGCGTTGCTGGTGTTCGTCGTGATCGGCCTTATCGCGGGGATGTTCGGCCTTGGCGCGGGCTGGGCCAACGTTCCCACGCTCAACCTGCTCATGGGCGTGCCGCTCAAGGTCGCCGCGGGCACCAGCAGCCTCGTCCTGTCGACTACGTCGTCCGCCGTCTGGGTCTACCTGAACCAGGGCGCCATCCTGCCGATCGTCGCCGCGCCGTCGATCGTCGGCATGATGCTCGGCGCGCGGATCGGGGCCCGCCTTTTGCACGTGGTCAAGGCGGCGGCGATCCGGCGCCTCGTCATCGCGATGCTCGTGGTGGCGGGCGCTCGTGCGCTGCTCAAGGGTGTCGGCTTATGGGACTAGACCCCGCAACCAAGGAAGCCGCGCCGCCCGACGATCGCAACCGCTACGCCTCGCCGGAGGAATTGCGCTACGCGAGAGTGCTCCAGATCGGCGCACGCGCCGGGCTGGCGATGCTGATCGCGGTCTTCGCTCTGTACGTAACAGGCGCCATCCAGCCGCTGGTGCCGCTCGCCAGCCTGCCGCGGTACTGGAGCCTTTCCGCCCGCGAGTTCGCAGCCGCGACGCACCATCCGACCGGGTGGACGTGGCTCGGGCGGATCGGCCTCGCCGACATCGCCATCCTCGCGCCGATCGCGTTCCTGGCCGGCGTGTCGCTGCTGTGCGCGCTGGCCGTGCTGCCGCGATTCCTGCGCCGCGGCGACGCGGTGCACGCCGCGATCCTGGTCCTGCAGATCGTGGTCCTCGTGCTCGCGGCGTCGAACCTCCTCGGCGCGCGCTGAGGCTTCCACCCGTCCCATGGCAACCTCCTACAACCGCATCCTGCTCGCGAGCGAGGGAACCGAGTTCGACGTCGGCGCCGAACGCGTGGCCATCGACCTCGCGGAGCAGTGGCAGCTACGCCCGCTCGCGGTGATCCCCGTGGTGAGCAATCCTGAATTCGAGGTCGTCGCGCCGCAGCTCGCGGAGCGCGCGGAGGCCGCAGCGGCGTCGCATCTCGAGCACCTGCGCGCGGTCGCCTCGCAGCGCGGCGTCGAGCTCGGCGGCACCGTCCGGCTCGGCGAGACGCCCTATCTGGAGATCGTCGCCGAGGCGCGCGAGCGCGCCGCCGATCTCATCGTGCTGCGCCGTCGCGGCAAGCGCGGCTTCCTCGCCAACCTGCTGATCGGCGCCATGACCCACACCGTTATCGGTCACGCACCGTGCGACGTGCTGATCGTGCCGCGCGCGGCGCGAATGTGGTCGCGAGGCATCGTGCTCGCCACCGACGGTTCGACTCACAGCGCGCGGGCGGCCGAAGCGGCGGCCGGAGTCGCCCTGCGCTCCTCGCTGCCGGCGACCGTCGTCTGCGTTCTGGCGCATCCTCAGGACGATCGCGGCCGCGCCACCGCAAACGTCGAGACGGCGACGGCCCTGTTGCGCGCTGCGGGGGTGCAGGTCGAGGGACGCACGGCCGAAGGGAAGCCGCACGAGGCGATCCTCGACGTGGCGCGCGAAGTGCACGCCGACCTCATCGTCGTGGGCCGCCGCGGCCTGGGCGGCGTGGAGCGGCTGCTGCTCGGCAGCACTTCGGAACGCGTCTCCGGCTTCGCCGACTGTGCCGTGCTGATCGCGCGCGCGTAAGGGGGAGCGAGAAAGTCGGCTGAGACTTGGCGGACTGGATTTGACCCGCCGGCCGACGTCGGATGCGTCAGGGATGGCAGCTATCGAGCGGAGGTCGGGACCGGCCGCATGCAAAGGCCGGGCCCCTCCTCGATTGCAGAGACTTGCGCGCCGGTTTGAATGGGATGCCGGGCGCCACGACTGATCCAGGTGATCGGGTCTCCTATGGTTTACCCTTGGCGGCGGGCGCGGCGCCGTGTTGGCCAAGCCACTCTGCGGGGAGTATGACGTGACCTTTGACCTTCTCGAGCGCTTCGAGGAGTGGGTTCGGACAAGTCCCCATGCCGTGGCCGTTGAAGCGGACGGTGTCGCGGTCAGCTATCGCGCCCTGGCCCTGCGCGCCGCGGCGGTCACGCGCGCCTTGCACGACGCCGGGTGCAAGCCTGCCGACCGGGTCGCGGTGTGGACCAGCGACCGGGCCGTGCTCGTGAGCCTCATGCTGGGGGTGCTGCGCGCGGGTGCCGTCTTCGTTCCCTTGCAAGGCGATACGCCGGACGAGCAGCTGCGGCAGCGGTTGCGACGGCTGCGGCCGCGGGTGTTAATTCATGACGCACATGTGGCGGAAGCCGCCCTCCAGCGCATCATCGGTTCGGCTGCGGCCGGTTGCGTTTGTCTCGCCGCACCTGGCGACGACGGTGTCGCCATCGAGGGCCATGCGATGATGGCGCGTCATGCGGCGGCAGCGCCCGCGTACGTCTACTTCACTTCCGGTTCGACCGGTCGGCCCAAGGGAATCGTTGGGTCGCGGGCCGCGCTGGCGGACCGGATCGCCTGGGAAATTGAGGCCTTCCAGGTCCAACCCGGCATGCGGGTCAGCCAGCTCGTTGCACCGACGTTCGATCCCTGGCTTCGCGACATCTTCGTGCCTCTGTGTTCTGGCGGCACGATAGTCGTTCCTCCGGAGCCGCCGGCACGCTTCGGGCCCGAACGACTCCTCGAGTGGCTGCGCGATGCGCGCATCGGCTTGATGCACTGCGGGCCCTCGCTAATGACTGCAATGGTCAGCGCTCCCGCACGCATCCGGCGCCTACCCGCGCTACGCACCGTGCTGTCCTCGGGCGAGACCCTGCACGTGTCGCTGGTCAGGCGCTGGCGCCGCCGGTTTGGCAAGGCAGTGCAGCTCGCGAACCTCTACGGGCCCACTGAGGCGACCATGTTCCAGTTTTGTCATCGGGTCGACGCCTCCGACGTCACACGTGCGTTCATCCCCATCGGATCTCCCCTGCCCGGCGTCAAGGTGCGTCTCATCGATGGCGCCGGAGCGCCCTGCGTCCCAGGCGAAACGGGCGAGATCCTTATCGGTGGCGCCTCGCTCAGCCTCGGGTATTTCGACGACGAGGCAGAAACCGAAAGGGCGTTCGTACACGGCGCGGAGGATCGAGAGACCGTGTATTACCGGACCGGGGACCTCGGCGTCGAATATCAGCCGGGCTGTTATCGGCTGCTCGGCCGCATTGACGACCAAGTCAAGATTCGGGGCGTACGCGTGGACCCACGTGAAATCGAGGACGCGCTGATCGGCTATCCATTGGTCGCCTCGTGCGCGGTGGCAGGGCGACCCGATCGCAACGGCGAGCTGTCGCTGGTGGCCTACGTTGTCGCCGAAACCCAATATTCGCCGGCGGTCCCGGAGATGCGTGCCTACCTGGGCGAGAGGTTTCCTCCGCAGTATCTCCCGGCAGCCTTCATCATGATGAAAGCACTGCCGCTCTCGGCCAACGGGAAGATTGACCGGGGGCGTCTCCCGGATCCAGACGACGTGCCCGCATTGCAGACTGGCGTTTCGACGCCGCCCCGCAACGCCCTCGAAGCGGCGCTTGCCGCTCACTGGGCGGAAATCCTTGGTCTGCCGGAGGTTGGCGTGGAGGACGATTTCTTCGACGTCGGCGGACACTCGTTGAGCGCGATGCGCCTGTTGAGTGCAGTGAGTCAGGCAGGCCTCGGCGAGCTTTCCGTCCGCGAGATCTTGGAGCACCGGACGATCGCTGCCCAGGCGGCCCTGCTGCGGGGGCGACGCATCGAACAACCGCCCAAAGAGAACGGTACAGAGGCGGTGATTGACCCGCTCGCAGCTCGGCGCGCCCATGCGGGGGCGGCCGGGTTCGGTTGTCCATGCCGAGCCTCGCCCCTTTTCGGACGCCGCGACTGCAATCTCGTGATAGTCCTCGGCGTGGACGACGATCGCGATAGCTTCGAGCGCGCAGCCGGAATGGTCAGCGCGTTCGACCCCGCCGTCCGCCCTCGCGTCGTGGCTGACGCCCCGGGCTGGGAAGCAGGGCTTCCGCTGCGCCCGACGCTGGTGGTTTCGCCCGGGCTCCTACGCCACCGCCCCGCGATGCCAGCCCACGTGTGCTGCGGCTACCCGTTGGCGAAAAGCGAGGAGTATCGGATTCTCGAGCGCGCCGGTGTCCCGGTACCGCAGTGGGTCACGCTGGAGGACGGCAAGGAGCCTGATCTCTCGCGTCTCGGACGTTATGTCGTCCGCAAACCGGACTATGGCGCCAAGGGCGCGGAGATCCGCATCGTGCGCCGGAGCCGCGTCCGCTGGAAACCTGTGGTGACCTCCGCCGCGGGCCCGAGTCCACGCTTGCTGGTGCAGGAGTTCGTGTACACCGGATTGTGGCCGGTGAGCTACCGGGTCAACACATTGTTCGGCCGGGTCCTCTACAGTCTGATCATCACGGGGAACCAAGCGCGCCCCGCGCTGAAGGGGCCCGAGGATTTCGACGCGCGCGGCGACGGCGGTCAGGCGGTGTCGATCATCGCGAACGCGCGGGACTCGACAGCGGCGCTTTGCATGGACGCCGAGATCATCGCTCTCGGCGAACGCGCCGCCGCTGCGTTCCCCGATCTCCCGTTGCTGGGCGTGGATATCCTCAGGAACGTGCTGACCGGCCAACTCCTGGTGAGCGAGGTGAATTCCCTCGGTCACAACTGGAATTTCGGTCCTGCATTCGTCGCCGCCTTCCGTGTGGACATCGAGGGACAGTTCGACGGCCTGCGCAAGGCCGCGTACATCTTGGCGGAGGAAACCCAGCGACGGGCCGGCATGCTCGCCAGCAGTGTAAGAAGCGACGATCACACCCTGCGCGAGCGCTGATCGCGACCGGATTTCGCTTTCGCTGCGCGCGCGTTCCTCGTTAACGCGGCATCGCGCCGCCACAAACCGAACTAACGCTCGACGCACCACCCCTCAAGACGGGGTCTGCACTTCCGGGGAATCGCGTTTCCCGTGCGCCTTGCCGCGTCTTCCTGAATGACCGCTCTCGCGGGCCGTGAAGGATTGGATGGTGTCGGTAGGGTGGAGAGTCGACGAACAGCCGGCATTGTGCGGACGTTGTCCGTCACCTCGAGTCGCCGCTGCTACAGCTAAGATTTGTCTCCCCGGCGCAGCGCCCGCCAGACGCGCTCCGGCGTGAGCGGCATCTGCAGCGCCAGCGCCTGCTCCTCGACACCGGCCCGCGACAGAGCGTCGATCACCGCGTTCACCACCGCGGGCGTGGCGCCGATCGTTCCGAGCTCGCCCACGCCCTTGATGCCGAGCGCGTTGTTGCGGCTGGGTATCGACTGATCCATCGCCGTGCGGAATTGCGGCGCCGACGTTGCGCGCAGCAGCGCGTAGTCGAGAAAGCTCGCGGTAATCGCCTGTCCCGAAGCGTCGTAGACCACCTCTTCGCACAGCGCCTGCCCGAGCCCCTGCACCGCTCCACCCTCGAGCTGGCCGATGACGATCGCCGGATTCACGACGCGTCCGACGTCGTTCACCGAGACGTAGCTAACTGCCTCGACGGCGCCGGTGTCGGGATCGATCTCCACCTCGCACACGTGGCAGCCGTTGGGCCAGGTGGCGTCGGCCACCGAGCTGGTCGAGTCGACGACGAAGCGCGCCCGCGGCTGCGCCTTGGCCAGATCGAAAAGCCCGATCCGTCGATCGGTGCCGGCGACCTCGAACACGCCGTCCGCGTACTCGAGATCCCGCGCCGCGACCTCGAGCGCGCCGGCGGCGAGGTCGCGCGCCTTCGCGACCGTGCGCTCGGCGGCCACGCGCACGGCGGAGCCGCCGACGAAGAGCGAGCGCGATCCGGCGCTGCCGAAGCCGGTGCCGCGATCGGTGTCGCCCTGCACGATGCGGATCCGATCGATGGGCACGCCGAACACGTCGACCGCGAGCTGGGCATAGCTGGTCGCGATGCCCTGCCCCATCGCCTGCGTGGCGGAGAAGATTTCGATGTATCCGTCGCCCGAGACCTCGACCGTGACGCGTTCCTCGAACACGTCGGCGCCTGTCCATTCGAGGAACGTGGAGAGCCCGCGCCCGCGCAAGCGTCCGCGTCGGGCCGACTCCGCCCGGCGCGCCTCGAAGCCCGACCAGCCGGCGAGCGCGAGCCCCTGGTCCAGGATCGACTCGAATCTGCCGGTGTCGTAGGTCTTGCGCATGGCGTTGGTGTACGGCATCTGCTCGGGCCGGATCATGTTCCGGCGCCTGAGCTCCGCCGGATCGATGCGCTCGGCGCGCGCCGCCGCGTCCATCAGCCGCTCGATGATGTAGATCGCCTCGGGGCGGCCGGCGCCGCGGTACGCCGCGACGGGCGCGGTGTGCGTGAGCACGCCGCGGATGCGCACGTCGATCGTGCCGATGTCGTAGATGCTCGTCGACACCCACGGGCCGATCATGAGCTGGATCACGACGCCCGCCGGTGTGGCGTAGGCGCCGAGGTTCGCGAGCGAGTCGATGCGAAGCGCCAGCACCCGCCCGCCGGCGTCCAGCGCGAGCTCCGCTCTGCTCGTGACGTCGCGCCCGTGCGTCGCGGCGAGGAATTCCTCGAGCCGCTCGGCGCACCATTTCACGGGGCGCTCGAGCTTGCGGGCGCAGTACGCGGCGAGCGCGTCCTCCGGGTACAGGCCGGTCTTCATGCCGAAGCCGCCGCCCACGTCTCCGACCAGCACGCGCACCTTCTCGCTTGGGATGCCGAGCACCTCCGCGGACAGCGTGTCGCGCAGCCCGGTCGGCATTTGCGAGGAGGCGCGCACCGTGATGCGTTTCGTCGCGCCATCGTAGCCTGCAAGGACGGCACGGGGCTCGAGCGGGCTCGGCGCGACGCGCTGGTTCTCGAGATCGAGCGTCACGACGTGGGCCGCCCTGGCGAATGCCGCCGCGGTCGCCTTCGCATCGCCGTGGCGGATCTCGCAGGCGATGTTGCGGCTCGCCGCGGGCCACACGACCGGCGCGCCGGGCTCGAGCGCGGCGGCGGGCTCCACCACCGCGGGCAGCGTCTCGTAGTCGACCTCGACCGCCTCGGCCGCGTCGCGCGCCTGATGCTTCGACTCGGCGACGATCGCGGCCACCGCTTCGCCGACGAAGCGAACCGTATCGACGGCCAGCGCGTGCCGAGGCGGCGAGGCGCTGGGCGATCCGTCGGCGCGCCGGAAGTCCGCCGAGGAAGGCAGAGGCTTCACGCCGGCGCGGACGAGATCCGCGCCGGTGACCACCGCCAGCACACCGGGCATCGCGGCCGCCGCCGCGGCGTCGATCGCGCGAATCCGGGCATGGGCATGCGGCGAGCGCAGGAAGACGAGGTGCGCCTGTCCGGGCGCGGACACGTCGTCGGCGAAGCGGCCCTCGCCTTTGAGCAGCGCCTCGTCCTCGACCCGCGGCACCGAGCGGCCGCTGCCGAAGCGCGCGTATTTCGACTCGCTCATATCGCCTGCGTGAAGCCGTTCAGCGCGGCCGCACGCAATCCATGAAGAAGCGCAGCTTCCCGCCTTCGCTTTCCTCGATCAAGCCGTGGATGTCGGTCTCGAAGCCGGGAAACTTCTCGTTGAAGCTGCGCGCGAACTGCAGGAACTGCACGATCCTGCGGTTGAACCGCTCGCCCGGGATGAGCAGCGGAATGCCCGGCGGATACGGCGTCAGGAGCACGCTCGCCACGCGCCCCTCGAGCTCATCGATCTCCACCCGGTCGATGTCGCGGTGCGCGATGTGCGCGAAGGCGTCGGAAGGCTTCATCGCAGGCTGCATGTCGGAGAGGTACATCTCCGTGGTCACGCGCGCGACGTCGTTGGCCTTGTACATGTCGTGGATCTGCCCGCAGAGGTCGCGCAAGCCCACGCGCTCGTAGGAGGGCTGCTGGGCGCAGAACTCCGGCAGGATCTTCCACAGCGGCTGGTTCTTGTCGTAGTCGTCCTTGAACTGCTGCAGCGCCGTGACCAGCGTGTTCCAGCGGCCCTTGGTGATGCCGATGGTGAACATGATGAAGAACGAGTACAGCCCCGTCTTCTCGACGATGACGCCGTGCTCGGCGAGATATTTGGTGACGATCGACGCCGGGATGCCGGTCTTGGCGAACTTGCCCGACACGTCGAGGCCCGGCGTGATCACGGTGGCCTTGATGGGGTCGAGCATGTTGAACCCCGGCGCGAGATTGCCGAAGCCATGCCACTTCTCGTTGGCGCGCAGCATCCAGTCGTCGCGCCTGCCGATGCCCTCCTCGGCGAGCTTCTCCGGGCCCCAGACCTTGAACCACCAGTCCTTGCCCCACTCGTCGTCCACTTTCCGCATCGCCCGGCGGAAGTCGAGTGCCTCGACGATCGACTCCTCGACCAGCGCGGTGCCGCCCGGCGGCTCCATCATCGCGGCCGCCACGTCGCACGAGGCGATGATCGCGTACTGCGGCGAGGTCGACGTGTGCATGAGGTAGGCTTCGTTGAACAGATGCCGGTCGAGCTTGCGCATCTCGCTCTCCTGCACCAGGATCTGCGAGGCCTGCGAGAGGCCCGCGAGCAGCTTGTGCGTGGAGTGCGTGGCGAAGATCAACGCATCCTTGCTGCGCGGCCGGTCCTTGCCGATCGCGTGCATGTCCTTGTAGAAGTCGTGGAAGCCGGCGTGCGGCAGCCAGGCCTCGTCGAAGTGCAGAGTGTCGATCGAGCCGTTGAGCGTCTGCTTGAGCATCTCGACGTTGTAAACCACCCCGTCGTAGGTGCTCTGGGTGATGGTGAGGATGCGCGGCTTCTTGCTCTTCGCCTCGCGGGCGAACGGGTTCGCCTCGATCCGCCGGCGGATGCTCTCCGGGCGGAACTCCTCCAGCGGGATCGGCCCGATGATGCCGAGGTGGTTGCGGGTCGGTGTGAGGAACACGGGAATCGCGCCCGTCATCGTCAGCGCGTGCAGGATGGAGACGTGGCAGTTGCGGTCGACCACCACGATGTCGCCCGGCGCGACGTTGGCGTGCCAGACCATCTTGTTCGAGGTCGACGTGCCGTTGGTGACGAAGAAGCAGTAGTCGGCGTTGAAGATCCGCGCGGCGTTGCGCTCGGCCTTCGCGACCGGTCCCGAGTGATCGAGGAGCTGCCCCAGCTCGTCGACCGAGTTGCACACGTCGGCGCGCAGCATGTTCTCGCCGAAGAACTGGTGGAACATCTGGCCCACCGGGCTCTTGAGGAACGCCACCCCGCCGGAGTGTCCCGGACAGTGCCAGGAGTACGAGCCATCCTGGGCGTACTCGACCAGCGCGCGGAAGAACGGCGGCGCCAGCGAGTCGAGGTAGCTCTTCGCCTCGCGCACGATGTGGCGGGCGACGAACTCCGGCGTGTCCTCGAAGGTGTGGATGAAGCCGTGGAGCTCGCGCAGGATGTCGTTGGGGATGTGGCGCGAGGTGCGCGTCTCGCCGTAGAGGTAGATCGGGATGTCGGCGTTCTTGAAGCGGATCTCCTCGACGAAGGCGCGCAGGCTCTTGAGCGCCCGCTCGGTCTCCTCCGCGGTGCCGGAGCCGAATTCCTCGTCGTCGATCGACAGGATGAAGGCCGAGGCGCGCGACTGCTGCTGCGCGTACTGCGACAGGTCGTAGTAGCTGGTTACGCCGAGAACCTCGAGGCCCTCCTTCTCGATCGCGGCCGCGAGCGCGCGGATCCCCAGGCCCGAGGCGTTCTCGGAGCGGAAGTCTTCGTCGATGATGACGACGGGAAAGCGGAATTTCATGGTCCTTGCCAAAATGAAAAGCGGGGTGCGGCCTTCAGGCCGGACACCCCTTTCAGGGGCTCGATTGTGCACCGCCGCGGCGCACGATGCGAACCATTCGGAATATGGGGACGGTCACGCGCGCTGACGAGTGGCGGCGGCGCAACGCCGCTGTCGGCTTGCCGTCAGAAGCTGGCCGCGGCGAGGACCCCGCCCCAGGCGATGAGTCCCACTCCGATGGGCGTTTTGAGTCGGCGACCCCAGGAGAGGTTCTTCTCCGCCGCCATGGCGGCGGCAAGCAGGAGCATCCAGCCGAGATTCCCCATGCCGACAACGAACATGACCAGCATCAGCGCCCAGCAGCAGCCGACGCAGAAGATTCCGTGATCGAAGCCGATGCGGAATGCCTCGCGGCCGGCGTGGCGCCCGTGCCAGCGCTCGTTGACGAAGGCGAATGGCGTGCGGCACCGCTCCAGGCAGCGGTACTTGAGCGCGCTGAACTGAAACGCACCCGCCGCCACCAGGATGGCGGCGCCCACGAGCTCGCCGTGCGCTGCCAGCCAGTCGACCCTCGCCGCGGCGAGATGGACCGCGCTGTCGAGGCCGTGCGCGGCGATCCCGAAGCCGAGCCACGCCACCGCGTAACCGCCGAGCACGCGCGCCATCAGCGCCGGAGCGTCGCTCCGCGACCCCGTGACGCGGCCGAAGATGCCGAGCAGCGGCAGCGTGGTCGGCAGCATCATCGCGGCGATCATCAGCAGCCACGCCAGCGCGTAGACCAGGATCGGGATCCACAGCGTGCCCTGAGGCACGGCACGGCACAGCGCGGCCAGTGCCCCGGCGCGGTCCCAGCCGCCGTGATCGAGGTAGCGGGCGTAGGGGCTCGCGCTCCAGACGGCGAGCACGGCCCACGCCGAGAGCGACAGCGCCGCGACGAGCGCGAGCGGCAGGGCGCGGCGATCGCCGCGCCCTGCGCCACGGGTCCCCTCATCTTTGGCCTCTCCCCGGCTACGTGGAGAGGCAGACCCGAGCGTCAGCCCGGGCCGGCGAGGCGTGGATGCCTGCGATTCGCCTGGGGTCACGCCTCAGGCGTCGAACACGAAGGTGCTCTGCAGCGCGTTGTGCCCCTTCATGTCGAGATTGATGCCCAGCTTGTCGTTCCTCGAGCGATAGCGGGGGCTTTTCGCCACGTGCACCGGAGCTCCCGGCACCGTGGAGAAAATCGTGTCCGACAGCACCGTGTCCTTGCCGGTCGCGCCCTGGTACGGCTCGAGCTCGGCGTAACCCGCATCGCCGAGCTTGAGCGTTCCCTTGCCACGCTTGACGTCGAACTGGATCGGAACTTTCTCGACCGAGACGACCTCGCCGACCAGCTTCACCAGGTCGGCCACCGGGCCGCCGGCCTTGCCGGTGTAGACGGAGAGGATCGCCTCCTCCTGCTTGGGCGTCACCCTGTCGTCGAGATAGACCGCGGCGCGCCAGTTGCCTTTGAGGATGTTCCCCGGGATATGGGCAATCAGGCCGATCGTGCGGCCCGACACGTCGACGCCGTTGATCGTTCCCTTGTCGAAATGCCAGCACACGATCGTGTCGCAGGTGCCGAAGTCCGGATCCTCGCCGATCCAGCACGGGCAGAGCACGCGACAGTTGCACACTTCGAGCAGTCGTCCTTCGAGATGATAAGCCACAGTGACCTCCGCATTGGCTTAAAGGTCGGCGCCTCGTCGACGCCGACGGAAAGCATGGTACGCCCACGTTTCGGCCGGTTCCACCGGAATATTCGGCGCGCTACCGGCGGCCGCCGGCGAGGCGCTTCGAGCGCGGATCGGCGCGCAGCCGCGCCATCGCCCAGACCCCCGCTGCCGGCCCGATCGCGAGCGGGACGAAAGCGTAGCGCCAGCCCAGCGCGTCGACGAAATGCGGCAGCAGGTGGATGGTCACCAGCGTGAGCGTGAAGCCCAGTGCGGTCTGCAGCGTGAGCATGGTGCCGACGCGCGCCGGGTCGGCCAGCTCGGCGATGGAGGCGGAGAACTGCGCGGAGTCGGCGACGATCGCCACGCCCCAGATCAGGCACACCGCGAGCAGCGGCCCCGGGGGCCCGGCAAAGAGAAGCCCCACGGTCGCGGCGCAGCTGCCGCTCACCGCCATGGCGATGATGGTCACGGTCGTGCGGCCGATCCGGTCGGCGAGCAGTCCGGCGGCCACGCAGCCGATGGCGCCCGAGGCGATGGTCGCGAACGCCGCGAGCCGCGCCGCGACGGGCGCCTCGGTCGCGGGCAGCACGAGGGCGAAGCTCGCGTTCAGGAACACGCCGATCCACGCCCACATCGCGTAGAGCTCCCACATGTGGCCGAGGTAACCGAGGTTGGCCAGCCGCAGCGGCACGTCGCGCCACGCGTGGAGCACCGCGCGCGGATCGAAGCGCGGCGCGGCCGCGCGGTTGGGGCCGAGGCCGGCGAGCCCGATCGCCAGCGCCGCGGCCAGCGCGCTCGCCGACGACGCGGCGAGCGTCGGCCGCCAATCGAGTCCGCCGAAAGCGTTGAACAGGTGCGGCGACGCGGAGCCCAGGGTGAGCGCGCCGACGAGGATCCCGACCATGAGGCCCATGTCGCCCTCGGCCCAGGTCGCGGCAAGCCGCATGCCCACCGGATAGACGCCCGCCATGCAGATTCCGGTCGCGACGCGCAGCAGCGGCGCCGCGGCGGTCGCCGGGTCGACGACGAGCAGCAGCGCGTTCGCGGCGGAGCCCACCGCCGCGGAGGCGGCGAAAAGGCGGCGCGGGTCGAAGCGGTCGCTGCGGCGTTGGCCGGGGAGGGCGCCACGATCGACGAAGCCGCGCGCCCGGACTTCAGCGCCGAGCACAGCCACCGGACCTTCAGCGCGCTGCTGATGGCGGCGA
>Ga0187776_10001269_pt1 | contig 12526 bp, 12 predicted proteins | sample 0216_BV02_MP12_2_FD_132426 | JGI IMG/M metagenome (GOLD analysis project Ga0187776, IMG submission 132426) | Tropical peat soil microbial communities from peatlands in Department of Meta, Colombia - 0216_BV02_MP12_20_MG | ecosystem: Environmental > Terrestrial > Soil > Wetlands > Peat | place...
AAGGGCCACTCCGTCCTCGGCGTCGTGACGGGCAAGCCGCTCACGATCGGCGGCTCGCTCGGCCGCGTCGAGGCGACCGCGCGCGGGTCGCTGTTCTGCATCCGGGACGCCGTGGCGAAGCTCGACAAGCGGCTCGCAGGCATGAAGGTCGCCGTGCAGGGCTTCGGCAACGTCGGCAGCTACCTCGCGAACTTCCTCCACCAGGAAGGCGCGATCGTGATTGCGATCTCCGACTCCACAACGGCGCTCTACAACCCGAAGGGAATCGACATCCCGGCCGCCGTCGCCTACAAGACCGAGAACCGGACGCTCGCGGGCCTCAGGGACGCGGAGACGATCACGGACGAGGAGCTACTGCTGCTCGACTGCGACATCCTCGCGCCGTGCGCCCTGGAGCAGGTCATCACGGAGCAGAACGCCGACAAGGTCAAGGCACCGATGATCTGCGAGGGCGCGAACGGGCCGGTCACGCCCGCGGCCGACGCGATCCTCGAGGACAAGGGCATCCTGATCCTCCCCGACGTGCTCGCCAATGCGGGCGGCGTCGTCGTCTCCTACTTCGAGTGGGTGCAGGGCCTCCAGGAGTACTTCTGGAAGGAGGTCGAGGTGAACGCGAAGCTCAACGACATCGTGAGCCGCGCGTTCGACGAGACGTGGGAGACGGCGCAGAGCCGCAAGCTGCCGATGCGCGTCGCCGCGTACGGGCTTGCGGTGCAGCGCGTCGCCGAGGCCACCGTCACGCGGGGCATCTACCCGTAGGAACGTGGGGGAACCCATGGTTCCCCCGCGAGTCCCTCCTTCGAATCGTTCATTGCAGGTTCAGGTCGTCCTCTACACCGCGACCGGCTGCCATCTCTGCGAGGCGGCCCGGCGCGTGGTCGGCGCCGCGCGCGAAGAGGTCGGCTTCGAGCTGCGGGAGATCGCGATCGACGGCGACGAGGAGCTCGAGGCGGCGTACCGCGAGTGGATCCCGGTCGTCGAGATCGACGGTAGGCGGCGCTTCGTCTACCACGTGCACCCCGACGCGCTTCGCCGTGCGGTTGCACAAGCGGACGCGTAAGCGGCTTGCTACAACAGAGAACGCTGTCACGAAGTCGAGCCAAGGGGGTCGCGTGGCCGAGCGCTTGAACGTCGGCGTCGCCGCCCGCCTGTCCCGGTACCTCCAGGTGCTGACGCAGGCGCGCAAGATGGGGAAGACGAGGATCTCGTCGCAGGAGATCGCCGAGTACACGAACATCAACGCGACCCAGATCCGTCGCGACCTCTCGAACTTCGGCAAGTTCGGCAAGCGCGGCGTCGGTTACTCGATCGAGCTGCTGCTCGACGCGATCCGCAAGATTCTCCGGACGCAGGGCCAGCACAACGTCGCGCTCGTGGGCGCCGGCCGGCTCGGGCAGGCGATCGCCTCGTCTTCGATCTTCGCGGAGCACGGGATCAACATCGCGGCGGTCGTCGACACCGATCCGGGCAAGGTCGGGCAGCCGATAGGGCATGTGTCCGTGGAGCCGTACAACCGGCTCGGCGAGCTCGTGCGCGAGCACAACGTCGTCGTGGGCGTGCTCGCCGTCCCGGTCGAGGGGGCTCAGCGAGCGGCCGACGACCTCGTCGGGTCCGGCGTGAAGATCATCTTCAACTACTCCGAGGCGCTGCTCGAGACTCCCGGCGACGTGACGGTGCACACCTCGAACCCCGCGGTCGACCTGCTCTACGCCCTGTACTTCCATCTGACGTAGCGTCCGCCTCGTGCGGATCCTGTTGTGGCACGGATACCTGCTCGGCGGGACGGGCTCGAACGTCTACACGCGCGCGCTCGCGCGGGAGTGGAGTCTTGCGGGGCACGACGTCACGGTCGTGTGTCAGGAGCGGCATCCGGAGCAGTACGATCTCGGCGGCGCCGGAGTCATCGTCCCGGAGCTGCCCGGCGGCCTGCTGCCCACCTTCGTGCTCGACCGGTACGAGGGGCTGGATGCGCGGCTGCTCGTCGACTTCACGGCTGAGCAGCGGGACGCGTACGTCGCCGCGAACGCGGCGGCGCTGCGGGACCTCGGGTCGGCGGATCTCGTGTTCGCGAACCACGTCCTCCTCGGGGCGCCCGTCGGCGCTGCGAGCGGCATGCGCTTCCGCGTCAAGGCGCACGGCTCGGAGCTCGAGTACGCGATGCGCGGCCGTCCCGATCTCGCGGAGTGGGGAGCGGTGACGCTCGCGGGCGCGGAGGTGGTCTACGCCGGATCGGAGCACATCCGCGAGGCGCTCGAGGAGATCGTCGGCCACGTCCACCGGGTCGAGATCGTTCCCCCCGGCGTCGACATCGAGGAGTTCCGGCCCGAGCCGCGCCAGAAGGCGCTCGCAGGGTTGATCGGCGAGGCGAGCCGCGACCCCGGCGACGGCGACGAGCGACATCCGGATCCGGACAACGAAGCTCGCTTCGCAGACTTCTTCGTGCGCGACGAGCCGACCGTCGTCTACTTCGGCAAGCTGATCGAGAACAAGGGCGTCCAGGTGCTGCTCGAGGCGCTCGCCGGCCTCGACGCGCGCGCCGTCGTCGTCGGCTTCGGCGACTTCCGGGAGCGCCTCGAGGCGCTTGCTCCCCCGGGGACGCTCTTCACCGGCGCGCTCGAGCACCGTCACCTTCGGCACCTGCTGCCGCTGTGCGACGCCGCCGTCGTGCCGTCGATCTTCCCCGAGGCGTTCGGCATGGTCGCGGCGGAGGCCGCGGCGTCCGGCGTGCTGCCGGTCGTCTCCGCGCACTCCGGCCTCGCCGAGGTCGCGGCCGGCATCGGGGAGGAAGTGGGGCCCGAGGCGGCGGCGCTTCTCACCTTCCCGGCGGGCGACGCATCGGCCCTGCGCGATCGCCTTGCCGCGATCCTCACGCTGCCCGCCGAGCGGCGGCGCGAGCTGGGCCTGGCCGCCCGCCGCGCGGTGGAGGCGCGCTGGAGCTGGAAAGTGGTGGCGGCGCGCCTGCTCGCTTCAATCGCGTAAGTAGGCTAGCGCGCGTGGGCGAGGAGCAGCGGCTCGGCTACGAGGAGATGCTCGCGCAGTCCCGCGAGTCGTTCGACGCCGTCCCCGATTTCACGGTGGCCGTCGAGGAGGAGTTCGCGCTCCTCGACCCGGAGACGCTCGGCCTCGTCAGCCGCTTCGAGGAACTGCAGGAGGCGGCGCAGGGGACGGAGCTCGAGGCCCATCTCGTCGGCGAGCTGATCGCTTCCGAGGTTGAGGTCCGGACGGGACGCTGCGACTCGTTCGCGGACGCCGCCGCGTTCGTCGGCGAGCGGCGCCAGGAGCTCAGAGCACTCGCCGAGCCGCGTGGGATCGCGCTCGGCGCGACCGGTACCCACCCGTGGAGCCCGTGGCAGGAACAGCGGATCATCGACACGCCCCACTACCGCCTCAACGACGAGGTACTCCGCTACGTCGTCTGGCGGAACAACTCGTTCGGGATCCACGTCCACGTCGGCATCAACGGGGCCGACCGCGCGATCCGCGTCTGCTCAGCGCTCCGCAACTTCCTGCCCGAGCTGCTCGCACTCTCGGGAAGCTCGCCGTTCGTCGAGGGCGTCTTCACGTACCTGCACTCGGCGCGCACGCAGATCTTCACGCGGATGTTCCCGCGCTGCGGGATCCCGGACGCTCTCGCGAGCTGGGCCGAGTGGGAGGCGTACGTCCGCTTCCTCTACGAGACCCGCTCGATCAGCGAGCACACGCAGATCTGGTGGAGCGTGCGCCCGCACCTCACCTTCCCGACCGTGGAGATCCGGATCTGCGACGCGCAGCCGGACCTCGGAGAGTCGCGCGCCCTCGCGGCGCTCGCCTACGCGCTGACCGCGCGGGTCGCGCGCGCGCTGGACGAGGGCGAGCCGCTGCCCGACCTGCCGCATCGCCTGCTCGAGGAGAACCTCTGGCGCGCGATCCGGCACGGCTGCTCGGGAGAGCTGATCGACTTCGCGCGCGGCGAGTCCATCCCGGCGCGGGCCCGGCTCGAGCAGCTGCTCGATTGGGTGCGGCCGGTCGCGGAGGAGCTCGGCGCCGCGGAGTGGCTGGCCGTTCCCGAGAAGAACGCAGCCGAGCGCCAGATCGCCCGCCACGAGGAGGGCGCGAGCATGCGCGAGATCTTCGAGGAACAGGTCCGCTGGCACCTCCGCACGCCCACTTCGTGACACGGTGAATCCGGCCGGTGTGGTACAACGCAGCGGCGCCGGGGCCCTCTCGGCGCTGACTTTGTGACGCCCGGAGGGAGTTCGACTCGATGAGTTGGTTCATGGATCACGCCGTGCTGTTCGCGCTGCTGTGCGCGGGCGCCGCGGTCGCCTACGGCCTCGGCCTCACCGTCTGGCTGCTCCGCCAGCCGGCCGGCACCGAGCGGATGCAGGAAATCGCGCGCGCAGTGCAGGAAGGCGCCGCCGCGTACCTGCGCCGCCAGTACACGACGATCGCCATGGTCGCGATCGTCCCGTTCCTGCTGCTCGGCTTCTACGACAAGCTCGGCTGGGGAGCGGCCGTCGGCTTCCTCATCGGCGCCGTGCTCTCGGCTGCCGCCGGCTTCATCGGGATGAACGTCGCCGTGCGCTCGAACGTGCGGACGGCGGAGGCCGCGCGTCACGGGCTGCCGCAGGCGCTCAACGTCGCCTTCCGTGCCGGATCGGTCACGGGCCTCCTCGTCGTGGGCCTCGGCCTCTTCGGCGTCGCGGGCTACTACGGGATCCTCACCTCCTGGATCGGCGACAGCCCGCACAAGGCGATCGAGCATCTCATCGGCCTCGCCTTCGGCGGCTCGCTCATCTCCGTCTTCGCCAGGCTCGGCGGCGGCATCTACACGAAGGCCGCCGACGTCGGCGCCGACCTCGTCGGCAAGATCGAGGCCGGGATCCCTGAGGACGACCCGCGCAACCCGGCCGTGATCGCGGACAACGTCGGCGACAACGTCGGCGACTGCGCCGGCATGGCCGCCGACCTGTTCGAGACCTACGCCGTGACGGCGGTGGCCGTGATGCTGCTGGGCGTCACCGGCGCGGCCGCGACGACGGGGACGCACCTCTGGCTCTACCCGCTCTGCATCGGCGGCGTCTCGATCATCGCCTCGATCATCGGCGTTCAGTTCGCGCGCGTCGGCCCGGGAGGCAACATCATGAACGCCCTCTACCGCGCGGTGATCGTCGCGACGATCATCTCGGCGCTGATCTTCATCCCGGTCACGCAGGCGTTCGACTCGAGCGGGAAGTTCGCGTTCGGCAACCTCTACGGCGCGGCGCTGATCGGCCTCGCGGTCACCGCGCTGCTCGTCGGGATCACGGAGTTCTACACGGGCACGCGCTGGAATCCCGTCAAGTCGATTGCCGCGGCGTCCCGTACCGGCCACGCGACGAACATCATCGAGGGGCTTGCCGTCGGGATGCAGGCGACGGCGCTGCCCGTTGTCGTGATCGCAGTCGGGATCCTCGTCGCCAACCACCTCGCCGGCCTGTTCGGGATCGGCGTCGCGGTGATGGCGCAGCTCTCGATGACCGGCCTCATCGTCGCGCTCGACGCCTACGGCCCCGTCACGGACAATGCGGGCGGCATCGCCGAGATGGCCGACCTGCCGCCGGAGGTGCGTGCGATCACCGATCCGCTCGACGCGGTCGGCAACACGACCAAGGCCGTGACGAAGGGCTACGCGATCGGCTCGGCCGCGCTGGCCGCGCTCGTCCTGTTCGGCTCGTATGCGGACGGCCTCCACACGCAGGCCAAGGCCGGCTCGGCGCTTTCGAGCGTCACGTTCGATCTCTCGAACGCGTGGGTGATCGCCGGCCTGTTCATCGGCGGCCTCATGCCGTTCCTCTTCGCCTCGCTGGCGATGCAGGCGGTGGGGCGCGTCGGCGGCGAGGTCGTGGAGGAGGTGCGCCGCCAGTTCCGCGAGCACCCCGGGATCATGGAGGGCACCGAGCGGCCGCAGTACGGTCCGGCGATCGCGATCGTCACCGCTTCCGCGATCCGCTCGATGATCCTGCCCGCGATCGTGCCGATCGGCTTCCCGATCGTCGTCGGGCTGATCAACGCCCAGATGCTGGGCGGACTCCTGATCGGGACGATCGTGACCGGGCTCTTCCTCGCGATCGCGATGACCTCGGGCGGCGGCGCCTGGGACAACGCGAAGAAGCTGATCGAGGACGGCCTCTACGGCGGCAAGGGGTCGGAGGCCCACGCGGCCGCAGTCACCGGTGATACGGTCGGCGACCCGTACAAGGACACGGCGGGACCGGCGATCAACCCGATGATCAAGATCGCCAACATCGTCGCGATCCTGATCATCCCGATCGTCATCAGCATCCACGGGTAGCCCGTGCCCGAGGCGCAGCTCGAGGACTTGGGCTCGGGGCTCGCACCCGTCACCGAGGGCTGGTTCGTCGTCAACGTGCGCGACGCGGAGTGGTGGTTCGCCGAGAGCAGAGGCGGGTTGTGCGGCTTCGAGAACGAGTACGGTCGGCAACCGATCGAGTTCGAGCAGCTCGGGGTCAAGGTCACCGTCCTCGGGCCGGGTCAGACAAGCCTCTACCACGCCGAGCACGACCAGGAGGCGTTCCTCGTTCTCTCGGGGGAGTGCAGGCTGATCGTCGAGGGCGAGGAGCGGCGCCTCCGCCAGTGGGACTTCTTCCACTCTCCGCCCTGGACGGAGCACGCTTTCGTGGGCTCGGGCGAGGCTCCCTGTGTGATTCTGATGGCCGGTTCGCGCTCGGGGCCCGGGGTGCGCTACCCGAGGTCCGAGCTCGCGGCGAGCCACGGCGCGAGCGTGGCCGAGGAGACCTCCGACTGGAGGCAGGCGTACGCGAACGTCGAGCGGTTCCGGCGGGAGCGGCCGCCGAGCTGGTCTCGTCTGCCCTGGGCATAGCGCCGTGTATGACGTCATGCGCTCGGCGTACGCTGTCGGCATGTGGGACGTCCTCACCTGGCACGACGGCACACTCGCAATCGCGTGGTGGGCCGTGATCGTGCTCATCCTCGCGCTGCTGTCGATCGGCGGCAGCGCAGCTGCGCGTCGGAGATAGCCGCGCCCGAGACATGCGCGACGCGCGAGGCCGACGGTCTGCGACGGTCGGCTGGAGCGCGCACCGATCACGGCTGTTCACGAGACCCCGGACGCGCCGGGGAACTCAAGCGCGGCACCGCACCGGCCGATTACACCCGATGCGATGGGCGGCGACCGTTCGGCACTCGGCCTGTTGATCGCGGCCCTAGGGGCTGCCGTCCTCGCCATTTCGGTGTTCCTGCCGTGGTACGGGGTCAGCATCACCGCTTCCGGAGCCGCCTCGGCACAGCAGGAGCTGGCCGCGGTGGCCCAGCAGTACGGGAACACCAATCTTCAGACCACCGCGAGCGAGGTGGGAGCAGCCTTCGGCACACTCGCCGGGCGTCAGGTCGCCACGGTGAGCGCGCATGACGTTCTGAAGGACCTCAGCCCGATGCTTCTCGTCCTCGCCGGTGTCTCACTTCTGGCGTCGCTTCTCCGTCTTGCGGGTATCGGCGGGTTGATCGAGGCCGGCGGCGGCCAGATCGCTCTTGCCGGCGGTGTGGCCGCGATCGTGGTGCTCTTCCGGATGCTCACGCGCCCGGGTGGACAGACGGAGTTCGTCTCGCTTTCGCTCAGCTGGGGCGCCTGGCTCGCGCTCCTGAGCGCGCTAGCGATCGTGGTGGGAGGGCTCGTTTCGGGTTCCAGCCAGGCGCGAAGGCGCCCGGCCCACAACTATGGGCCGCTGACCTGACGGCCCGCGCGGGAGTACCGTTTCCCGCGTGAGAACGCTGACCCGGGTCGGAGCGTGCATTTCGGCGCTCGCCCTCGTGACGGGCGCCATCGAGCTCCTGAAGGGGCATGTGCCCGTACTCAGCCTCGCGGTGCTCTACCTGCTCGCCATCATCCCCGTCGCGGTCGCGTGGGGGATCGTCTATGCCGTCGGCATGGCGGTCGCAAGCATGCTCGCGTTCAACTTCTTCTTCCTGCCGCCGCTCTACACGCTGACGCTGCAGGACTCCCGCAATTGGTTCGCGCTGCTCGCATTCCTCGTCACCGCCGTCGTCGTCAGCGAGCTGGCGACCCGGTCTCGGCGGCGTGCGGAGGAGGCCGAGGCCGCACTGCGCGCGCTGCGCGAGCTCGACGAGGAACGCGAGCAGTTGGCGGCAGACGCGCTCGATGCCGAGGCGCTGCGCCGCAGCGACGCGATGAAGACGGCGCTTCTGCGCGCGGTGAGCCACGACCTTCGCTCGCCGCTCATGGCGATCCTCACCTCCGCCGGCGCACTCGCGCACGGTGAGCTCTCGCTCGATCCCGACGACCGCCGTGAGCTCACGGAGACGATCCTCGGCGAGGCTGAGCGGCTCGACCGGATCGTGCGCAACCTGCTCGATCTCTCGCGCCTCCAGGCCGGCGCCGCCGCTCCCGAGCCGGGCGACTGGCCCGTCGACGACCTCGTCCTGCAGGTGCTCGACGGCGTCGAGGCGGGGAACCGGGTCGAGGTCGTGCTCCCCGATGAGGACCTGCCGCTCGTCCACGCCGATCTCCACCAGGCCGGATCGGCGCTCGCCAACCTCGTCGAGAACGCGTTGCGCTACTCCCCCGGAGACGAGCCTGTACGCGTGCAGGTTCGCGAGACCGGCTCGGAGGTGCTCGTGCGGGTGGTCGACCACGGGCCCGGGATCTCGCCGGAGGACGCGGAGCGAATCTTCGAGCCCTTCCAGCGCGGCACGCGCTCGGGAGCGGCGCGCGGCGCCGGGCTCGGGCTCGCGATCGCGCGCGGCTTCGCGGAGGCGAACGGCGGCCGCGTCTGGGTCGAGTCGCACGCCGGGCAGGGCGCAGCCTTCGTGCTCGCGCTGCCACACGCGCCCGCGCCGGTCGAGGTCGTCCCGGCATGACCGGCCCGCGCGTCCTGGTCGTCGACGACGAGCAGCAGATCTTGCGCGCGCTGCGTACGAGCCTGCGCGGGGCCGGCTACGAGGTGGACACGGCGGAGACGGCCGAGGCTGCTCTCGCCGCGGCTGCGCTGCGCCCGCCGGAAGCCGTCGTGCTCGACCTCGTCCTCCCGGACGGCACCGGCACCGACGTGGCGCGCGAGCTCCGGGGTTGGAGCAGCGCTCCGATCATCGTACTTTCGGCCGTCGGCGAGGAGCGCGAGAAGGTCGCCGCCCTCGACGCCGGCGCCGACGACTACGTCACCAAGCCCGTCGGGATCGACGAGCTGCTTGCCCGCCTGCGGGCGGTGCTGAGGCGGACGGCTCCGAGCGGCGAGCCCGTGGTGGAGGTGGGCGAGCTCGTCGTCGACCTCGCCGACCGGTCGGTGACCATGACGGGGAAGCCGGTCCACCTGACGCCGCACCAGTTCAACCTCCTACGCGTCTTCGCGCTGAACGTCGGCAAGCTCCTCACCCAGCGCCAGCTCCTCGAGGAGGTCTGGGGGCCCGGCTACGTCGGTGCTGCGAACCTCCTGCAGGTCAATATCTCCCAGCTCCGCCGCAAGATCGAGCCCGACCGCGCGAATCCCCGCTATCTCGTCACCGAGACCGGTTCCGGTTACCGGCTCGTCGAGCCTTCCCGAGGTTCTTCAGGGAATCGTCAGGCTGCGGACTGAAACTCTAAGGCCGCATTAAGAAACCTCGGCGTAGCGTCGAGTGCGTGGACGACGTCTACGCCTTCTTGATCATCGCGGGCTGCTTTGTGGTGATCTTCATGCTGCGCTGGACGCTGGAGCGCGTCTAGCGTGAGCGCAGCTGACGCCTTCGGGTTGGCGATCTCGCTCGCCGTCCTCATCTACCTCGTCTACGCGCTGTTCCGGGGAGAGAAGCTCTGATGGGCCAAGGCATCGGCCAGATCCTCGTCTACGCAGCCGTCCTCATCGCGCTCAGCTACCCGCTGGGCATCTGGATGGCGCGGGTCTACACGCGCGAGAAGGGCGACATCGTCGAGCGCGGGTTCCTCCGCCTGCTCGGGCGCGACGCCTCCACCGACCAGGACTGGAAGCAGTACGGGCTCTCGGTCATCGTCTTCACGATCGGCTTCAGCGTCTTCCTCTTCGGGATGCAGCGCCTGCAGGGCCACCTCTTCCTCAACCCGGACCATCTGCCGGCCGTGCCGTGGACCGTCGCGCTGAACACGACTGCGAGCTTCGTCACCAACACGAACTGGCAGTACTACGCCGGCGAGGCGACGATGTCGTACCTCAGCCAGATTGCCGGGCTCGCGGTGCAGCAGTTCATCTCGGCGGGCGCGGGACTCGCCGTGGTTGCGGCGATCATCCGCGGCATCGCTCGCCGGGGCGGCGGTGTGGGGCTCGGCAACTTCTGGCGCGACCTCTACCGCTCGGTCGTCTACATCCTCCTGCCGCTCGCGATCATCCTCTCGGTGATCCTGATCTCGCAGGGCGTGCCGCAGACCTTCCACGGCCACGCGACCGCGACGACGCTGCAGGGCGCGCACCAGACGATCGCGCGCGGCCCGGTCGGCGGGATGATCGCGATCAAGCAGCTCGGGACGAACGGTGGCGGCTGGTACGACTCGAACTCGGCCGTTCCCTTCGAAAACCCGACCCCGCTCTCGAACTTCTTCGAGGTGCTCGCGATCCTGTTGATCCCGTTCGCGCAGGTCGTGATGTTCGGGCGGATGGTGTTCGCGCGTAGACACGCCTGGGTGCTCTACGCGGTCTGCTTCACGATCTTCGCGATCGGCGTTTGTGTCGCGTTCCCGGCTGAGCAGCACGGCTCGGCGGTGCTGCGGCAGTCGGGCGTGAACATTACGCACAGCGGCAGCCAGGTCGGCGGGAACATGACGGACAAGGAGGTCCGCTTCGGCATCGCCAACACCGCTCTCTGGGCGACCGCGACGACCGACGTCTCCAACGGCTCGGTCAACGGCGGGCATGACGCGCTCACGCCTGCCGGCGGAGCTGTGCCCTTGATCGACATGTTCCTCGGCGAGGTGGAGCCGGGCGGAGTCGGCTCCGGCCTCTACGGCCTGATCTTCTACGTCCTCATCGCTGTCTTCGTCGCCGGCCTGATGGTCGGACGCACGCCGGAATGGCTCGGGAAGAAGATCGAGGCACGCGAGATGAAATTCGCGGCGGTCGGCGCCCTAGCCGTCCCGACGATGGTGCTCGTGATGACGGCCGTGGCGATCGCGACGAAGTCCGGGCTCGCATCGATCTTCAACCCGGGCGCGCACGGCTTCAGCGAGACCCTCTACGCGTACACGTCCCAGTCGAACAACAACGGGAGCGCGTTCGCCGGCTATGCGGCGACGGACTTCTCGACGACGCTCGGCACCGTCGCGCTCTACTTCGGCCGCTTCTTCCCGATGCTCGCCGGGCTCGCAATCGGTGGCTCGCTGGCGGTGAAGAAGGTCGTGCCCGCGTCGGCCGGGACGTTCCGCACCGACGGCGGGACGTTCGGGATCATGCTGCTCGGGGTCATCGCGCTCACGGCGGGTCTCATGATCCTGCCGGCCCTGACGCTCGGCCCAATCGTGGAAGGACTGATGAACTGATGCTGCGCGCCCTCTTCGCGTCGGTAGTCGCGATCGTCGTCTCGACCGCAGTCCTCGGCTTCGCCTATCCGGCGCTGATGACCGGCGTCGCGCAGTTGACGATGTCGCACCAGGCGAATGGCAGCCTGCTCATGCGCGGCAACAAGGTGATCGGCTCAAGGCTCGCCGCGCAGTCGTTCTCCTTCCCCGGCTACTTCCACGAGCGGCCGTCGGCCACCTCGCCGGCGTACAACCCGGCGTTCACGACCTTCTCGAACCTCGGCCCGACGAACCCGGCGCTCGCCACGCTCGTGAAGCAGAACGCTGCCGCCATCCTCAAGCTCGAAGGCCCGTACAACCCGGGGCTCACGATCCACCAGATCCCGGTCGACGCCGTCGTGCCTTCTGGCTCGGGGATCGACCCGGAGATCTCGATCGCCTACGCGAACCTCCAGGCACGCCGCGTCGCGAAGGTTCGCCATCTACCGCTCGCCACCGTGCAGCAGCTGATCAAGAAGCACACCGTGCAGCGCCAGCTGTCCTTCCTCGGCGAGGCCGGCGTCAACGTCCTCGAGCTCAACCTCGCGATCGACCAGGAGGCAACCAGCTGATGGCACGCCGCTCGACCAGCATGTTCTCGCGCGACCTCGTCCTCGCGGCGATCCGCGACTCGTTCCCGAAGCTCAACCCGCGCCTGCAGCTGCACAACCCGGTGATGTTCATCGTCGAGCTCGGCAGTGTGATCACGACCGTGATCTTCTTCAAGGACCTCATCCAGGGGAACGACAGCCAGCTCTGGTTCGTGGGCGTGATCGCGTTCTGGCTCTGGCTCACGGTCCTGTTCGCAAACTTCGCCGAGGCGATCGCCGAGGGCCGCGGCAAGGCGCAGGCCAATGCGCTCCGCGCCACGCGGACCACGACGACGGCGCTCCGCCGCGCGCACGACGGCAGCCTCGAGGAAGTGGCCGCGCCGGATCTGCAGAAGGGCGACACGGTGGTCGTCGAGGCGGGGATGACGATTCCCGCCGACGGCGACGTGGTCGAGGGCGC
>Ga0187776_10001270_pt1 | contig 12526 bp, 19 predicted proteins | sample 0216_BV02_MP12_2_FD_132426 | JGI IMG/M metagenome (GOLD analysis project Ga0187776, IMG submission 132426) | Tropical peat soil microbial communities from peatlands in Department of Meta, Colombia - 0216_BV02_MP12_20_MG | ecosystem: Environmental > Terrestrial > Soil > Wetlands > Peat | place...
GACGTGAAGCGTCGTTTCACCTATCGCGATATCGGCTCTTAAGCATCCACGTCGCTCGCGACCATCGGTGCTTATGTCATGATTGCAACTTGCCCGCATGTGGAACCGACTCAGCAGAAGATTGCCGTACGGCGCGCCGTTGACGCGGCGGTTCTCACCGAAGCAGGAGTGGTAGGCAAGCTCCGTAGCGATGAATCGCGCTTGGTCTTCCACTCGGGTATCTGGGGCTCTCACTACTTCCTGCAAGGCCACGATATCGGCATCGATTTCGCGCAGTACTTCAACGATCCTGTCGGGGCGTACTCGCCAATCCAGTCCGCGAGATTTGTGGATGTTGTAGGTTGCTATCCTGACCCTCTTCGACATTGTTGGAGTGCTCTGCTCCGTTCTTCTATTTTAGATGCGCTTCCATGTCGCTCGACCCACGGGTGTTGGCGCTCAAGTGCTTGTTCAATAAGAGCTGATGTATCTTATGGATGGAAAACCCGGCCGGTCGATCAGAGCGTGTGATGGGCGCATTCACGAATATTGAAGATGCTGAACAGCGCTTTAGGCTGGATTCGCGCTCACTTGCGGATCACGCGTTCTCAAGAGCGGCTGGAGCACCCCTGATCCCCGGCAACTGCGTGAGGCTGCTGAAAGATGCCGGTGAAAATTATCCTGCCTGGTTGAAAGCCATTCGCGAAGCCAAACATCACGTTCATTTCGAATGTTACATCATCCACGAAGATCAAGCTGGGGAGACCTTCGCAGACGCGCTGATTGCGAAGGCGCGGGAAGGAGTCCGAGTACGCCTCACCTATGACTGGATGGGAGCACTGGCTAAAACGTCTCATCAGTTTTGGAAGGCTTTGCGCTCTGCCGGCGTTGACGTGCGCTGCTTTAACCCACCCCGACTTGACTCTCCCTTCGGCTGGCTTTCACGAGACCATCGAAAGATGCTAGCTGTGGACGGCGACGTGGCGTTCATCACAGGCTTGTGTGTTGGTCGTATGTGGGTTGGTGAACCAGAGAAGAGCATCCAGCCATGGCGTGACACCGGGGGTGGAGATACGCGGACCGGCGGTCGCTGATATTGAACGTGCGTTCGCCGAAATCTGGGCAGTGATGGGTCAACCTGTTCCTGACGAAATAGTCGCCCGAGCACCTAATCCAGTCGGAGATGTGAAGGTTCGTGTTGTTGCTACTGTTCCCGCGACCGCTGGCTTGTTTCGATTGGATCAACTTGTCGCAGCGCTTGCGAGGGAAAGAATCTGGCTCACCGATGCGTACTATGCCGGCACGACGCCGTACGTCCGCGCCCTGACGGCCGCAGCGCGTGACGGGGTTGATGTGCGGCTGCTTTTGCCCAACGCAACCGATATTCCGCTGATCCGGCTGGTGTCACGAGCTGGGTATCGTCCCCTGCTGGAGGCCGGAGTTCGAGTGTTCGAGTGGAACGGCACAATGGTCCACGCCAAGACGGCAGTAGCTGACAGCCGGTGGGCTCGCGTCGGTTCGACGAACCTTAACATCGCAAGCTGGCTCGGAAATTGCGAACTGGACGCGGTAATCGAAGACGAAGGTTTTGCACGACAGATGGAGGAAATGTACCTTCAGGATCTGATCAATGCGACGGAGATCGTGCTTGACCTCAAGCGGAAAGTCCGGGCTCCCGGCGAGCCGCGCCATCCTGCCCCGGTTGCGACGAGCGGCGGTGGAAGTATTGGCCGCGTAGCAGCGGGCGCACTTCGCATCGGAAACGCGGTAGGTGCCGCATTCACGAATCGGCGCGTCCTGGAGCCAGTAGAAGCGCGCATTCTTCTTACGAGTGGCGCGCTGCTCGCGGGGTTGTCCGTTCTCTCCGCGTTGTTCCCCGCTGTGCCTGCGTACACTCTGGTCGTCTTACTCGCCTGGATTTCCTTGGCACTGCTCTATCGAGGCTATAGGCTCCACAGAAAGGGCAAAAAGGCAGGGACTGATATCAACGAGAAGACACCTTAGATCCTCGCGACAGGCATGGAACGCGGCATGACCAACCTAGATCATCCCTTCTACTCGCACATAGCTCGCTTCCATTCGGCGCTATCGGTCGATGCGACGGGGCCGCCGTTCTTGAAAGAAGGCATTGAGTGCCGATAGGAGATGATCGAGGTCGACGCCATCCGAAGCGGCGGCTTCCGCGAGAGTAAGGGAGCGCGGGATCTCCTTGCTGCGCGCTAGCGTTGTCATCCCCGCCTCAATCAGAATTCGCTGCGTCTTTGGATAGCTGCTGACATACCAATAAACAGGGTGTGCATCACAGCGTGAGCTTCTCTTTCTTCCACTGGTCGAAGCACCTCAGAAAGTCCGCCCGACCTACCGGGTTCAGCGTCATAAGGCTTCCGCATTGGACGCGAAAAACGGCGAGCTGCGCCTTGGTCTCGGCATCGGTCGGGAAGGTGTCGAGCAGCGCCTTCGTTGCGATGCACTTCGTCTCTGGCAGAAGAGGCTCTAGCGACAACTTCAGGATGAACTCGGCGAGCATTAGAAACGCCGTTTTTCGATCCGCTACTGAGGCCGCCAGAGGCCCGAACGCCTGGATCATCCGGCGCATTGGGAACGCATCGACCGAACCGTTCGAGACCCGCCAAGGCCGCGCTGGGCGGGCTATATCTCTACCCTACAATGCGCGGGGAAGATTGAGGAGGGATGAGAGGCGACCTGGCTTTTGGCGCAGAAAACCAAAGGCCCCGGCGACGAGCGCCGGGGCTGGAGCATCAGGAGGCCTTCGTCATGAAGTCAGGAAGACGCACGTACAGGAGGCGCACCGTTGAGTTTGACATTTCACATGTCGAGGCCCTGGGAAACCGCCTGTCAACCATGGGCCTGGTCAATCGCGGCGGTGCGCCCCTGTACGCACCCATCATCGCGCCGGGGGCATGCGGCATTCAGTGATGCGGATCACGGGGTGTTGGCCCGTTTTTTGGGGAGCGAACTGGGTTTTGGCGGGGATGAAAAGGCCGCCCGGTGGGCGGACGGCTCGATATGGCTTACGCGCAATGCGGGGCTTTACTTCGTTTTTGTTGGACTTTTCTTCGACTCGGCGGACGACCCGGTGGAGGGTTGATGGGCGATGATCTGGTCCTTGATCTTGTCGTAGGTGGCCTGGGGGACGACTTTCTTGCGAACGAGATCGTTTTTCGCCTTGTATGGTCTTCCGTCGATGATCTTCTGTGAGTAGGCAGAGCCGATTCCCGGCAGGGCCTCGAGTTCTTGCTTGGTTGCGGAGTTGATGTCGAGGAGTTTCGCGGCACTGGGCTTGGCAGTGCTCGCTTTTTCGGAACTGGTTGTGGTCGTTGGCTTGGTTTTCGTGCCTGTGGTGCTGGTACTCGTCTGCGCGATGGATAGAACGCTCCCCACGAGCACGCAAAGCATGAGCGACACAATATTTCTTTTGCGCATTGTCTATCTCCTCCCTGTAGCGCGCGGGCAGTATAGCGGGTTCTCGGCCGGTGTCAATGCGGCTGCCTGCCTTTTGACGGGGATGAAAACTAAAATGCCTTCGCGCGAGGCGAAGGCTGTGGCATGCGGCCTGTGTTTTGGTGGGGAGGAAAAGGCCGCCCGGAGGGCGGCGCGACCGTAAGGACACTCTCATTTTTGTCTCGTGGCTTATATGCTGCCAATCAGCCCGAGCGCCACCTTAACACTTTCATGCCTATAAGCAGCCTCAGGAGAGCTCGTTAGGTCCTTCCACTCTGTTATCCGGCCTTCCGATTCCTTCTTGTGTAGCCAATCGTAATAAAACTCAAAAACTTGTCGGTCATATGTGACGATTACGACATAAATCTGGTCGTGATCTTCAGGAAATACATCTGCAATTATGACCTTCTGCAGGTCAATTCCCTTATCGGCAAGCGAGGCTTTTACACCAATCCAGAACCCGTCCACGCCCCAGCCTGAACCTATCTGTTACGTCTTTAATTCGGTCTGTTTCACTGCCCATAGGGAGCTGGGTCGAAGGCCATATTTGCAGATACTTCCACTCTAGGCACAAATACGAGTTTCGGCAAAGGAGAGTTCCACAGTTGGGGAAGATTGAGGAGGGATGAGAGCGGCGGCCAAAAGGGAGACAGAGGACGTAAGTCCTCTGTCTCTCCTGGCGGGTACCCTCCCCAGTACTTTCGCCAAACCCTAAATATGGCGGCCTCAAGAAGAAGCGGGTGAGCGGCGTTCCGGCAGCTAGATCACGCCGGGTTGATTACCACCGGTCGCTCTTTTTTGCCTGTCCGGGCGGCAGGCCGGAATTGCCCCAACCTGTCTTTCTTCCGTGCTGCCAGCCGGGCGGCGTGTTGCCGTTCCCATTGTTGTACCAGCCGTTGTTGTACGAGCCGTTGTTGTACGAGCCGTTGTTGTTACCCCAGCCCCCTCCTCGATAACCCCCGCCGCGGTAGTAGCCGCCATCATCGTCGTCGTCATCGTCGTGCCAGCGGTGGTGGCGATGGTGGCGGTGGCGCCAGTAGCCCCCGTCACCGTATCCCCAATTGCCCCCGTGTCCGTTGTTGGGATTTCCGTAGTAGCCATTGTTGTTGCTATAGCCCCAGCCGCTGGGGTTGTTACCCGACGAAGGGTTGCGAGTGCCCCAAGTACGGTTGGGATTACCCCAAGCGCCGTTGTTAGACGAACCGGTACGAGTACCCCATGTGGGCTTGCTAGAGGTGCGGTTGTTGCGATTGTTTGCTGTCCGGCTCCGATTGCCCCAGCTCGTATTCGCGGCAAGAGCGGCGGACGGAAGCAGCAAGAGGCCGAGCATCACTGACAGCAGATAGGGAAACTTACTCCTTAGCATATGCTCTCCCTTCGAGGCGGCGGACATTTCTCCCCGGGATGGCCAGATATCCGCTTAAACGCGAACTGCTGCTGAAAGTTGCGCGGAGCGGCAAGCGGTGATGGGTTACAAAAGTAACTTCAGGGGCAGTGCCGCGGTTACCTGCCTTTTGGCGGGGATGAAAAAGAGAGGCGCGCGGGGGGCGCGCCGTTGCTCTCTATATTGTCCGCTGGGCTAGGCGGCTTTGGCCTTACTCTTGGCCGGTTCGGATTCGGGTCGGTCCTCGGTGTTGAGGGTGAGGAGGACCTTCGCTGTTGCTTTCAGCCAATCTTCCAATTCGCGGCCGTCGGCGTGTCCGCGTTCGTCATAAAGTCGCTGTGTATGAAGTCGAATTCTTCTCTCGATAAAGTCCAGCATGAGCCAGTGGTCGACCAGCTTATGTGTCGTTGTACTCGTGTTCCTCACTTCTGGCCTCCATATCGTTTGGTCTCCACTGATTCTACGCAGAAGGGGTTTCCAAACATGTGGAAAATTGCGCTTACTTGTTGGATTCATTGGATTAAAAAAAACGCGCGGGGGCGGTTTGGAGTTAGCCGGTGTTGAGGGTGCGGAGGACCAGGCGGGCGAGTTTTACTGAATCGTGGAACTTTTCTGCCATCATTGCGTAGCTGTGTCGAGGAGGAGACCAATGCGAACACTCACACTTCTGATCTGCCTTGTTGGGGCAGCCGCCGTCGCCTTGGCCCAGGACAAGCCAGCCGCCGCGCCGTCCCAGGGGCCGCCGAAAACCGCCACCGCCGTGCCCCAGGGCAGTGCGCTCGTCGCATTCGACAGGAAGGCCTACGGGTACCTGAAGGATGTTCTGCTCCGCTCCGCCGAAAAAATGCCGGAAGAGAACTTCAACTTCAAGCCCGCGGACACGGTCCGGAGCTTCGGCCAGATTCTGGGACACGTCGCCGACTCACAGTACTATTTTTGTTCCAAGGTGCTCGGCGATAAAGATCCCGACCCGAAGATCGAGCAGACCAAAACTTCGAAGGCCGATTTGATCGGCGCACTCAAAGGCGCATTCACCTACTGCGACAAGGCCTATGACGGCATGACCGAGACGTCGGCTACGCAAACGGTGAAGCTCTTTGGCGGAGAGGACACTCCGAAGAAAGACGTGCTGACTATCAACAACATGCACACGGTGGAGCACTACGGCAATCTCGTTACTTACCTGCGGATGAAGAACATCGTTCCTCCGTCGAGCGAGCAGAGGGAGTCCCAACCACAGCCGAAGAAATAATGTGCCTTTAGTGTCGCGGCGTCACTGCAGGCGCGGGAGCGGCTGATGCCTGGGTTTTGGCGGGGAGGAAAAGGCCGCCCGGGAGGGCGGCGGGAGGCTATGACTGTCGGTTGTTTCTGATCGTCCCGCAATCGGTCACGCTGACAGGAGGGCCTTTATAACCAGCGGTACGAATGTCCGTGTCTTGAAAAGTCCCAAGCAAACCGCCACGTTCGTCAAAAAATACTCATCGCTCACAAAACCGGTGCTTCCATACACGTGATACACAACCTTGCCCGCACTAACACATCTGTCGAGCTCTGCCCGAAGCGGTCGTTTATAGTTCGGTTCGATTTCCTGATACTTCTCCTCCACGGTGTATGGAACTTTGTCTTTGCGTGCGTCCTCCCACATGCGCAAATCCGCATGCAAGGCCGGGAGATTCTGGGCTGCGAAGAAAACAACGAGAAGAACCAAGCCTATGGCAATGCCAACGATGATGTGTTTTGCTTGCATGGACCAGTCCGCCTAATAAGGGGCTACATCTCCACCCTACAATGCGCGAGGAAGATTGAGGAGGGATGAGAGCGGGCCGCGGGAGCGGCCGATGTCCTGGCTTTTGGCAGGGATGAAAAGGCCGCCCGAGAGGGCGGCGTCTGGCATGAAGCGTTATTGTAGATTCCCAAGCTGCCTTTTCCTTGTCACCAGGTAGTCTACAAAAAGCGATACGGTAAGAATTGTTCCGGCCATTGCAACGCCAAGTTTGAGGGCAAAGAGAGCATAAGGAATGCTTGCTAACGGAACAGCCTCTAATTTGTTTGCCTTTTCCAGATCTCGAACCGAGCCCGGAAACCGAGCGAGAAAAATGGCAATCACCGAAATGTAGCCGAACCAGTCTTTCCATATCATGAGAACGAGTATCGGCAACAAAATAGTCGCCGCTAAATAAAGAAGAGAAAAAAATACATGACTAGGTATGCCAACTCGCGAAACTGCAACGCGGTCCAGTCCTGAAGCCAAAGTAAAGCCCACATCCAATAAACCAGAGGCAACAAGAAGAAAGTAGACCATTTTTAGTCTCCGCACGTTGAAATGAGGTTTGTTCATTGGATGGGAGTGTTCGAAGGCGATATATCTCCACCCTAACAATGCGCGGGGAAGATTGAGGAGGGATGAGAACGGGCCGCGGGAGCGGTCGATGCCTGACTTTTGGCGGGGAGGAAAAGGCCGCCCGGAGGGCGGCGTTTTTGGTGGTGGTGTTGTGACTGCGATTTATGCTGCGGGGTTGGCGGCGCAGTCGTGCTCCTCGAAGCCCTCCTGGGCGACCCGATTGAACGCCAGCGCGGCGACCGTGCTATCAAGGCGCGGCATGGTAATTCCCCACGCGCACGCGGAACAGCACCAGCCGGTGAACTCGTCCCCCTCGACCCAGATCATGCGTGTCATCGTACGTGGCCCCCTTGTTTCTTCCTTGCTAGTACTTGGCCCACTCGTTCCTTAAAGGATTGGAACTGCGGTCCGCGAGGGGAAGAGGCTACGTGAAAGGTAAAGCCCCCCGCTCGGCAGAGACTTTCCCATGGACGAGGTCCAAAGGCAAAGTGACTGAAGTGGTGCGGCACAAGGACGAAGTACCTGAGGACGAAGCACCTGTGGGAGTTCATACGGTGCGGTTCTTGAGAAAACCGCCGCGGCTAGCGGCGGGGGTTGCGGGGCGGAACGGAGAGGGCGAGGACGAGGAGGAGGACGCCCAAGACAAAACTCACGCCAAAATTGATGTAGTTCGGCGGCTTGCTGAACGTGAGCCAGATGGGAGCGGCCAACAGCAGCGCCAGGCCCAGACCCTGGAAAAGGCGCTTTTTCATCGCCTTCTATTGTATTCCGCGGGAGCGGAAAAAACCGGCCGCTGGTTGTTGGCGGGGATGAAAAAGGCCTTCGCCGGTGGCAAAGGAAGTTTTAGAAATGAATCAAGCCCTGGCGGTTACGCGGAGGGCTTGAGTTGGTTGGTTAAGTTGTGCAGGTTGTTGTTTGCACAAGGATCTGTGCAGATGTTGCACGGCGATTGCACAAAAGTCAAGGCAATTTGGATTGCGCCCATTTTGCAAATTCAGGGGGTTAGCCGGTGTTGAGGGCGAGGAGGACCAGGCCGGGCGGCGTTCTTGATTCTTGTCCGCGCGGCGCCGCGCAGCCTCGGCCTAGTCATTCGGCAGCATGCGCCAACCCAAAAGGACCAGGGTAGAAAGCGGGGCGAAACGATTGCCCTGCTCGAGACCGAGCTCTCGATACGTTTTCACCTCACCGAAGCGCTCGAATTTGGTTTCGGGAGAGATGTCTTGATCCACGTGGGGCTGATATTCAGTGCGGAACATGCCTCTTTCTTAGCATGGCTGTGTTGTGGATTGGGAGTAGCTTTCCCAACTCTTACCGACCTGATGGTCGCGGGACTTCGGTGCATGAATGAAAAAACCGCACGGGGGCGGTTAGGGTGGGTTACAGAGAAGTGATATGGAACACCGGATATGCGGGGGCGAGCTTCTCGAATTCGGCAAGGGGCGCATCCTTGCTCACGGGCACGTGCGGGCGCGCTCCCGGTGCGCGGTGGAGGTACGCCTTCAGAATGGGTGCGCGTCGGTCGGTGGGAACTTCTTCGAGTCGGATCTCCTCCCGACCTTTGCTTCGGAGAACTGCTCTGCCGCCAGCAGCCCGGACGTTCTCGACCCAGTGCACGTTTTCTCCCAGCATTGATACCAAGTAGCGCTCGCCGGCGACGACGGCAATGACCACGGGCAGCGAGAAAATCCGACCCGACTTTCGTCCGACCACTTCCAACGTCTCCATGTAGTTCGGAGTGAAGCCTAGTGAGGCCACGACCGCCGACGCTCTATTCATGACCCGCGCGAGCCAGTTGGGTCGCTGACCGCGGTACAGCCATCGAGAGAAGTCATGTAGAACCTTCATGTGGCCGCCGATAGAGACCCCTTATTGTAGAGAAAACCGCGCGGGGGCGGTTGGGGTTCAGTCGAAGCGGAGGGCGGAGGAGAGATTCAGGAATTTAGCAGCTTGTGACCATGTCTGCGTAACAACAGAATGGTAACAGCCTCCACTGCGGCACAGAGGTCGGGATCAGGAATCGTGACGAATGCGAAAAAACAGTTTTCGCATACCCACTCCCTGACCGGACGCCCCGCGGGGATGCCATACACCTTGTTCACGGCCCTCCGGAACGTGCTTGTGGACATCTTTTCATCGCCGCCGCGGTGATCATCGCAAATCCGGCGCTTCAGCACCTTGGCTTTCCCAACGTAGATTATTTCGTCGTGCTTGTTGTAGATCAGATACGCCCCTTCCTGAAAGTCTGGATATCTTTTAGGAACGCTTGGATGGTGGCGTCGAGGGGGAGCCTGGATTCTTCCTCGGGGTCGGTGACTTTGAGGCCGGTGTCTTTGGCTTCGAGTTCGAGGCGCTTGCGCTTTTGCGCTTCGAGCGCCTCTGCCGCGGTGACGCCGGCGGCTTCGCGAAGACGCCGGCCCGACTCGCGCCATGCGATAAGAAAGCGGGTATTGGACGGCCATCGCGGACGGCCGCGCTGGTCGCGTTCGAGGGGTTTATTCTGCCAACCCGACTCGGTCTTGATCTGCCGCAGGATATTGACGCGCGCCACGGTGGGGTCCTTTGGAAAAGTGGACACTATTATGGACACTAAGCGTAGTGCACGTCAATAAGTGATTGAAAACAAAAGAACTGTGACAGCCGGACCTGTAAGCCGAATTCTGTCTGCTCGCCTTGCGACGGGCAGGACGGTCATTCCTCTGGGCCGCGCATTACTGCGCGGCTCTAGCGACCTACCCGGAGGTTATGCGCGCCGAGCTAGCGCGCGGACGCCGAAGCGCCACTCCCTCCCTATTTGGTCTTGCTCCGTGTGGGGTTTGCCCTGCCCGCCCCATTACTGAAGCGGCGGTGCGCTCTTACCGCACCTTTTCACCCTTACCCGGCACCGCGGTCGCCCGCGTGCCTGGGCGGTATGTTTTCTGTGGCACTTTCCGTCAGCGACCCTTTGAGAGTCGCCGCCCGGACGTTATCCGGCACACTGCTCTACGGAGTTCGGACTTTCCTCCCCCGTTCGCGCGCAGCCTCGAGGAATCGAGCGTTCGCGGGACAGGAGCGACCGTCCGGTCCGGCTGTCAACCATCTCATTATAGTGGATGCTGAGGAATGGCGGACCGATTCCCCGCGTACCCCATCAGTAGGCCTCAACCCGCTGATACACTGATATCAGAACGCTTCATGTCCACTCTGGAAGCAGTCCGCATCGCCCTGCAATCGCTGTGGGCCAACAAGCTGCGCTCGGTGCTAACGCTGCTGGGCGTGGTGATCGGTGTGGCCGCGGTGATCGCCGTGGTCACCTTCGTCAACGGCATCAACGGCTACGTGTCGGAGAAGATCTTCAACCTCGGCGCCGATGTGTTCATCGTTGCCAAGGTCACACCTGTGATCACCAACGTGGACCAGTACCTGGAGGGCCTCAAGCGCAAGGACATGACACTCGAGGACTACGAGGCGGTGCGCGACGGCTGCATCAAGTGCAAGTACGTGGGGGCGAGCACGTTCAACGCCAACGGCCACGTGAACTATGGCGAGCACACCATCACTGATACATGGGTGCGCGGGTTTACGCCATCCATGCTGCCCATCCTCGATACGGAGATCGTTCTCGGCCGGCCTCTGAACGAAACCGACATGCGCACAGCATCGCCGGTTGCCATTATCGGCCAGGACGTTGTAGATAACGTGTTGCCCAGCACGGACCCCATCGGGAAAGAGATCCACGTTGATGGCTCCGTTTATACCGTCATCGGGGTGGGGAAGCGCGAGGGCAAGACGCTGGGCCAGACCCGCGACAACTACGTCATCATCCCCATCACTGCCTGGCAGCGGAAATACGGTTCCCGGATCAGCATCCGTATTGTCGGCAAAGCCTTCGGTGTGGACCATCTCAGTGACGCGCTGGACGAAGCCCGCGTCATTATGCGCTCGCGCCGGCACGACGCGCCCGGCCAGCCGGACAGCTTCGCCGCCGAAACCAACGAAAGCTTCCTCTCACTGTGGAGCGACCTGAGCGGCAACTTCTTCATTGCCATGGTAGCCATCGCGTCGATTTCGCTGGTGGTGGGCGGCATCGTGATTATGAACATCATGCTGGTGTCGGTGACCGAGCGCACGCGCGAGATCGGCATCCGCAAGGCGCTGGGCGCGCGTCGGCTGGACGTCCTGCGACAGTTCCTCATCGAGTCCAGCACCATGGCGTTGGTGGGCGGGGTGATCGGCGTGTTGTTTGGGATCGCCATCGCCAAGACGGTGACGCTGCTCATCGGCATGCCGTCGGTCATCAAGGTCTGGGCCGTGCTGGCGGGGCTGGCGGTCTCGGCGTCGGTAGGCATCTTCTTCGGTGTATATCCAGCGCGCCGGGCGGCGCTGCTCGATCCGATTGCAGCACTGAGGTTTGAACTGTGAGCATCCGCAAGCGCGATTTCGGCGAGATCCTGCGCATGGCCCTCGAGACAATCCGCAGGAACAAGATGCGCTCCGTGCTCACGGTGCTGGGCATCGTGATCGGCGTGACCGTGGTGGTGGGGATCTCGTCGGTGGTTAGCGGGCTGAACGACAACTTCAGCCAGTCCATCAGCCAGTGGGGATCGGACATCATCTTCGCCTTCCACCTGCCCGCCATCAGCTTCGGGCGCCCGCCGGAGGAGGTCCGCAAGCGCAAGGAACTGACCTACGAAGACGCCATGGCGATGAAAGACCTGCCGCACGTGAAGTCGGTTACCGCCGGGATGCGCTACTTCCTGCCGCAGTTCGGCAGCGGCTCCTATGTGGTGGACTACAAGGGCAAAAAGGCGAAAAACGTCATCCTCGAAGGCGACACGGCGTCGGTGAAAGACGTGTACGATCTCGACCTGAGGACCGGCCGCTGGTTCGGCGAGATTGAAGAGCTGCAACGTGAGCCAGTGATCGTGCTGGGCTCGGAAACCGCCGACCAGCTCTTTGGCAACGAAGACCCCCTCGACAAGGAGCTGATGATCGAAGGCAAAGCGTTCCGGGTGATCGGCGTCACCAAGCCGCGGCGCAACATCACCGGCGGCAGCAAGAATCCGGAAGACAATATCGTCGTCTTCCCGCTCTCCACCTTCCGCAAGCTGCACCCCGAGCTGAAGGCTTACTGGATCACTGTGAAGGCTACCTCGCACCCAGACATGCAGAAGGCGATCGATGAAATGCGCGAGCTGCTGCGGCGGCGCCGCAAAGTCCCCTTCAACGCCCCAGATAATTTCGAGATCTTCACCCAGGACTCTATCTCCGACGTGTGGAACCAGATCACGGGCGCGGTCTTCATCTTTATGTTTGCAGTGTCGAGCGTGGGGCTGATCGTGGGTGGGGTGGGCGTGATGAACATCATGCTGGTCTCGGTGACC
>Ga0187776_10001271_pt1 | contig 12518 bp, 9 predicted proteins | sample 0216_BV02_MP12_2_FD_132426 | JGI IMG/M metagenome (GOLD analysis project Ga0187776, IMG submission 132426) | Tropical peat soil microbial communities from peatlands in Department of Meta, Colombia - 0216_BV02_MP12_20_MG | ecosystem: Environmental > Terrestrial > Soil > Wetlands > Peat | place...
ATCCTCCGATACGACCCAGGAAAGAGACCGATGGCCTACGTTATCGCCGAGCCCTGCATTGGCACGAAGGACAACTCGTGCGTGGAGGTCTGCCCGGTCGACTGCATCCATCCGACTCCGGACGAGCCCGACTACGACGGCGTCGAGATGCTGTACATCGATCCGGAGGAGTGCATCGACTGCGACGCGTGCGTCGAGGCCTGTCCGGTTGACGCCTGCTTCGCCGAGGACCAGCTGCCCGACGAGTGGCAGCACTACACGAAGACCAACGCGGACTACTACGCGAATCGCTAACCGGTTCTGACGCGGGCGACGGTCAGTTTCCGGACCTGAGCGCCGCCAACACGGCCTGCGCCGCGTTGTGGCCGGGGATGCCGCTGACCCCGCCCCCGCGCCGGGCGCCGGCGCCGCACAGCCAGACGTTCGGGTAGCGGTCTCGACGCCCCAGCGGCCTACGTCCTCGTCGGTCTCGGCGAACGGCCACGCGAGGTCGCGGTGGAAGATGTGCCCGCCGGGCATCGCGAGCTCGGACTCGACGTCGAGCGGGCTCCGCGCCTCCAGACACGGCCTCCCGTCGCCGTCGCGCGCGAGGCACTCCTCGAGCGGCTCGGCCAGCACCGAGTCGACCGACGCGAGCGTCGCCGCGACGGCGGTGCGCTTCGCACCCTCGGGGTCGTCCGCGAACAGCCGCGCGGGCATGTGCAGCCCGAACACGGTCAGCGTGTGCGCGCCGGCAGCCCGCAGCTCGTCCGAGAGAATGCTCGGGTCGGTCAGCGAGTGGCAGTAGGCCTCGCACGGCGCAGTCGCCGGGATCCGCCCGGCCGCGGCTTCCGCGTACGCGGCCCGGAGCTGCTCGTAGGACTCGTTGACGTGGAACGTGCCGGCGAAGGCTGCCGCCGGCGAGACCGTCGGATCGCGGAGCCTGGGAAGCCGGCTCAGCACGATGTTCAGCTTCAGCTGCGAGCCCTCTGGTTGGGCTTGCCGCTCGCCGGCGCCGAGGAGCCGCGACAGCACCGCCGGCGCGACCCCCGCGAGCAGGTGCCGCGCGTCGTAGATCTCGCCGCCGGCGCATCTCACCGCGGCGAGGACTCCGTCGGCCTCCACCGAGACGACTTCCGCCGCGGTGCGAATCTCGGCCCCCGCGCTTCGCGCCGCCCGCTCGAGCGCATCGGTTAGCGCGCCCATGCCACCGACTGGGACGTCCCATCGACCCGTGCCGTTGCCGATCACGTGGTACAGAAAGCAGCGGTTCTGACGAAGCTCGCGGTCGTCGGCGGCGGCGAAGGTCCCGATCGTCGCGTCGGTGAGCACGACCCCCCGGACCAGATCCGACGCGAAGCTCCGTTCGAGCAACTCCGACAGCGGGCGCTCGAAGACCGCCTCCCACGCCGCCTCGTCGCCGACCACCGCACGCATCTCGCCCCGGCCGCGCAGCGGCTCGGTGAGCGTTGGAAACAGCCGCTCGGCTACCCGCGCGAGCATCGCCTGGAACTGCTCCCACCGCCGGACCTCGCGTGCGTCCCCGGTCACCGCCGCCATCGTCGCGCTGGTTTGCGCGCCGTCGGCGACGAGCAGCCCCGCGTCGCCGGCCGGGGTGTAGGACGCTATGCGCCGCCGCCGCAGCCCGACCTCCAGGCCCAGCGACCGCAGGAGTGCCGCGGGGAACAGGCTCACCAGGTAGGCGTACCGCGACAGCCTCGCGCCGACGCCCGTGAACGGCGCCTCCGACACGGCCGCGCCTCCGACGCGCTCGCGGCGCTCGAGGACCAGCACCGAATGACCGGCGCGCGCCAGCAGCGTCGCCGCGACGAGCCCGTTGTGCCCACCGCCGACGATGACCGCGTCGAACTGCGACCGCGCCCGCGCGACGGGGGCCAATGGCCTCAGGCCATCGGCAGCGACATCCCGGCCGGCTTCGGTGCGGCGGCCGGAGCGGGCATCTGCATCACCGGGAGCTCGATCGGCGACAGCGCGATCAGCCCGCGTGCTCCCTGCCTGAGAGCCTGCGAGGCGGGGTCGTCCGGGTCTGACAGGACAACCGGGACGCCGGCGTCGGACTGCTCGCGCAGGGCCATCGTCAGCGGCACCTTCGCCAGCAGCGGAACGTCGAGCTCGTTCGCCAGGAGCTGCCCACCGCCCTCGCCGAACAACTGGTAGCGCTCGCCGGACGGGGTCACGAACCCGGACATGTTCTCGATCACGCCCGCGATCTCGAGCTTCAACTTGATCGCCATCTCGGCCGAGCGGCGCGCGACCTTCTGCGCGACGGGCTGCGGGGTCGTCACGATCACGAACTTCGCCTGCGGCAGCAGCTGGGCGAGCGTCATCGAGACGTCGCCGGTGCCCGGCGGCAGGTCGATCAGGAGGTAGTCGAGCTCACCCCACTCGACGTCCTCGAGGAACTGCTGGAGCGCCTTGTGGAGCATCGGGCCGCGCCACACCACGGCGGCGTCCTGCTCGATGAAGAAGCCGATCGACATCACGCTGATCCCGTCGTGCGCGGTCAGCGGGACGATCTTGCGCTCGACGTTGACGCGCGGGCGCTCCGCGCCGAGCCCCAGCATCCGCGGCTGTGAGTAACCCCACACGTCGGCGTCGAGGACGCCGACCCGCTTGCCCTCGCCGGCGAGCGCCGTGGCGAGGTTGGCGGTGACGCTCGACTTGCCGACGCCGCCCTTGCCGGATCCGACGCAGAACACGTTCGACACCTGGGCCAGCGCGCCCTCCGGCAGCGAGCCCCGCCCGAGCTTGCGTCCCAGCGCCGCCTTCTCGTTGTCGGAGAGGACGTCGAAGCTGACGTTCACCCCGGTCACGCCCTCCAGCTCGCGCACCGCCTGCGCCACCCCCGTCTGGAAGTGGCTGCGAATCGGGCACCCCGGTGTGGTCAACGAGACCATCACGTCGATCACCCCGTTCTCGTGAACGTCGACCGAGCGAACCATCTCGAGCTCGACGATGTCTCGCCGGAGCTCGGGGTCGATCACGGTGCGGAGGGCGTGGATTACCTGGTCTCTGGTGGGCATGGGTCCATTGTAGGCGGGGGCGTCGGGTACGCGGCACCATCGGCGCACCCCGGGGGCGAGCGTGCCGGGTAGGGCTCGCTTTCCGACCCCTACTCGTATATCGCCGAGCGCCGGGGGCGAGCGTGCCGGGTAGGGGTCGCCGCGAAGGCGCCACGCGCCTCGCCGCGAAGGCGGCACTCGCCCGCGCCGCGCCCCGCGCACTCACCCCGCCGGGCCCGCCGCGACGACGACCGCTGAGCCGCCGGAGGCTCCCGCCGCGCCGCCGCGAACGGGCCGCCCCGTTGCCCCTGCCCGGAGGGGACTACCGCGACCGGCCATTAACGACCGACGGGGCGCCACATTGGGTGGCGCCCCGGCGGTTGAGGGAGGAGAGGGTGCTGCATCCGCCGGCGAGGATATGAGGCCGGCGAACCCACCCCGCGGGTCGGCGCTCTCCTGGTCGCCAGGGCGGGGGAAGCTTGCTAGGGAGCCGAGTTGATCAGTCCCTGCGCGTCCGAGACGAGCTTCTCGACTCTGGAGCTAACGATACCGGACTGCTTCTCGAGATCCTTGCGCACCGAGCGAACCTCGCGCTCGAACCGGCGGCGGTTCTGCCGCACGGTCCGCTCCACGAGGCTCCGGCGCTGGCGCACCTGGCGCTCGAAACGGGCCCGGGTCCGCCTGACTTGACGCTCGAACCGGTTCCGGGCGGTCGCGCCGCGGCGCTCGTAGCGCCTGAGCTCGCGCTCGAGCCCGGTCCGCGTGCGGTACTTGGTGGCCAGGCCCCTGACCGTCGAGACCAGGTTGTCCCGCGCCAGCAGGCTTGCGCCGACCGGCACCAGCACGGCGCGCTCCGCGATCACCTGGACCTGCTCGACGGTGCTCTTCGGCTGGGTCGAAGTGGTGGTGCCTCGAGTCGTCCGCCGGGCGGTTGTGCTCCGACGCGTGCTGCTTCGGCGGGCGTTGCTCCGCCGCGTAGTGGCGGCCTTGGGGCCGCTGTCGCTGCTGGTGGTCGCCATGTATCTCTCTCTGCTTTGAGTTCCGTCATCAAATCTTACCGAACATGTGTTTGTACCCCGGTCCGCGGCCCCGGTTACAGCGCGCCCGCGGCGGTTACATCTCGGACACGGGCGCGGCTGTCCGCTCGAGCCAGGCGCGATGGTCCCGGAGCTCTGCAAGCGTCGGGAGCGCCTCCGGGCTCGAGAACACATGGTGCAGCGCGGCCACTCCCGCGTCGCGCACGACCGCGTCGCAGAACTGCTTGCCCTGCTCGTATTGACGGAGCTTCAAGTCCATCCCCAGGAGCCGTCCGATCACCCGAGACAGCCCGGACTGCGACCGCCGGCGCCGGTCGATGCCCTCGCGCAAACGCCCGAACGACGGGACGAGGTCCGGCGCGACCGCATCCATCACGTGCTCGGCATGACCCTCGATCACCGCCATCACGGCCTGCACGCGGTCGAGCGTCTCGCGCTCATCGGTCGTCGTGACGATCGACACGAGGTCCCCCTCCCGCAACGCGCTGAACGTGCGGCGGAGCTCGTCGGCCGTCGGGATCCGCAGCTTGCGAGGCGTGTCGATCCGCACCTCAGCGCGGCTGAGCAGCTCCCGAACCAGTCCGGCGACGTGCGGGTGCAGCCACGGCACGCCCGCGAACTGGACGGCGTGCGTGACCTCGTGCAGGGTCACCCAGGTCATGAACTCGCGCTCGTCGGCGTCGAACGAGCGGACCGCCTGGCCCAGGTTCGGCAGCACGAACAGCAGTCGCGGCGGTCGGTCGGCGACCGCCTCGTCGAGCAGCACCAGCTCGTACTGGCCGAGCACCCGCTGTCCGAGATACCCGAGCACCACGCCGACCTCGGTCGAGAGCAGGAAGCCCACCCCGATCTGCATCGCGGGCCGAAGCGGCCCGAGGCTCTTCCCGGCCCGCTCGAGCACCGGGTCGAGCAGCGAGCGCATCGAGGCGATGTTGCTCGTGACCCATTCGCTGCGGCTGATTCCCTCCGGCTCGGGCAGCGGCCGGGCCGGCTGTAGCCCCGTGTAGGCGACGACGCGCGCCTCCGACTCGGCGGCGATCGGCGCGAGCTCCACGGTGGGCACGCGACCATCGCCGCTACCAGCGATCAGGGTCGCGATCCGTTCGGCGACGATCCAGTCGATCATCGGGCCGGGATCCCCTCGAGCTGGTGGAGCGTCTCCAGCGTCCGCGCCGCCACCACCGGCGAGCTCGGCGCGGCGTCGAGCGGTGCCGCGAGCGGGTCCTCGCAAGCCGGGAAGCTCACGAGGCCGCCGGCTTCGCGGACGATCAGCTGTCCGGCCGCGGCGTCGACGCCTCTCGAGCGGCGCAGCGACACCATCCCGTCGAAGCGCGCCGCCGCCACCTGGCAGAGCGCGCTCGCGATCGACCCGAGCGCGCGCAGCCGGTAGGCGCTGTCGACCAGCGACTCGATCGATGCCTTCACCCAGCGAGGATCGGCGGACTCGATCCCCAGCACCTCGAGCCGCCCGTCGCGCCCGCGCCGCTCCTCGAGCTCGGGGTCGAGCAGTGCCTCGTTCAGCCACGCGCCCTGGCCCCGCCGCGCCCACCACTCCTCGGCCGGGCCGAAGTCGTAGACGAACGCGAATTCGACGTCGGCCATCGTCTCGCCGCCCGCGACCGCAAGCGACAAGGCGTGGTGTGGAATCCCGCGCTTGGCATTCAGCGAGCCGTCGATCGGGTCGATGATCACCTTGACCGAGCGGTCGCCGTAGTCGATCTCGCCCCGCTCCTCCGAGATCGCCAGGAACTTGTAGCCATCCTCCCGGAGGCCCTCCAACTCGCCCAGCACGACGCTCTCCGCGCTGCGGTCGATCACCAGCGTGCGGTCGCCGCCGCTGCCCCGAGTCCCGGTCTCGACGGCCCGCTCGCTGGTCGTCGGAACCTCCGCCAGCATCTCCGAAAGCCCCTCCACCGCTCTACGGCAGACCGCCAGCCAGTCTGCGTCAAGTGCCGAGCGGGTGGAGGTCATCGCCAGACCTATGCTGTCAGACGTGGGATCCATGCTTGAGGAGCTACTGCCCGCTCAGCGCGAGGCAGTCACCTACGGCGCGGGTCCGCTGCTGGTCCTGGGGGCGGCCGGGACCGGCAAATCGACGGTGCTGCGCGAGCGATTCCTGTGGCTCGTCGGCCAGGGAGCTCCGCCCGAGGCGATCGCGCTCGTGGCGGCGTCTCCGGGACGTGCCGACGCACTCCGAGCTCAGCTCGAGGGCGGGCTGGCCGGGGGCTACGAGCAGCTATTCGTGCTGACGCCGGTCGAGCTCGCGGCGCTGCTGCTCGGCGCCGGCGCCCCCGGGATCGACGTCCTCGACTCGGTGCTCGACCCCAGCGAGCGGTTCGCGATGCTGCTCGAGCGGATCGACGAGCTGTCGCTCCAGCGCCACGACTTCGGCGGGAGCGCAAACGCGCTGCTCGCGGGGTTCATTCGCAGGATCGACCGCCTCAAGGCGCATCTGATCGGAGCCGAGGAATACGCGCGTTGGGCGGCCCGGCTCGGCGCGGACGCCGACGTCGGCGCCGGCGGCGAACCCGCCGACGCGGCGCTCGAGCTCGAGTTCGCGGAGGTCTATCGCACGCACGAGCGGATGCTCGCGGAGGCCGGGGTGCTGGACGCCGGGGACCTCATCCGCGACGCCGTGCGGGCCCTCGGCGAACGGTCCGCGCTCGCGCGGCACTTCGACCATGTCCTGGTGGACGACGCGCACGAGCTCGACCCGGGACCGCTCGCGTTGACGCGGGGGCTCGCCGGTGCGGCTCTGACCACTACCGCGGACCCGCTGCGCGGGCAGCTGGGTCGCGAGGGCGAGCGAACGATCGTCCTCGAGCGGAGCGTCCGCTGCCCCGAGCGCGTGGTGCGCGCAGCCCGCGCCGCGCTCGACGTGCCCGCCACCGAGGCCCGGCCCGGCGGCGCGGTGTCCTTCTGGCGCCCAGCCAACGACCGTGCGCAGGCCCAGTCGGTGGCCGCCGACATCGAGCGGCTGACCGCGCGCGAAGGGACCAATCCCGGGTCGATCGTCGTGCTCGTACCCGCCGTCTCACGCGAGGGACAGGCGGTCGCGGTCGCGCTGGAGGAGCGCGCGGTGCCACACCGGGTGGTCGGCGAGGCGGCGTTCTTCCAGCGCGCCGAGATCAGGGACCTGCTCGCGTGGCTGCGGCTGCTGGCCGATCCGACCGACGCGGCCGCGGCGGTGCGGGCGCTGGCGCGGCCCCCGATCGACCTGCGCTCGGTCGACATCGCCCGCGTCACGCAGATCGCGAGGCGCCGAAAGCTCGACATGGTCGCCGCGCTCGCCGCCGCGACGGAGTCGCCACAGGTCCCGCCCGAGGCGCGCGAACGGATCCGAGTGTTCCTCAAGCTGTACCGCGCGGCCCTCGCCGCGCTCGACACCACCCGGCCCGACCTCTACGTTCACCGCCTGATCGACCGGCTCGGGCTTCGCCGCCACCAGCTGTTCGCGGCCCAGGCCGACGTGGTCGATCGGCTGCGCGCGTTGGCGCGCTTCGGCGAGCTCGCCTCGGCGTACGCCCGGCGCGCGCCGCAGGGAACACCCCGCGAATTCGCCCGCTCGATCGCGGCCGTGGCCGACTCGGGGCTGCGGGAGCAGGACGAGCCCGAGCTGTCGGCGGCGCGCTCGGTGCAGGTGGTTGCGATCGACGCCGCCGGAGCGCTCGAGGCAGACCACGTCTATGTCGTCGGGCTGCACGCCGGTTTGGCGATGCCCGTCCCCGAGCGCGTTCCGCCCGCGCTCGTGGACCTTCCGAGCGGCTACGACGACCCGCGGATATCGCCGGCTCAGGCGCTGTACTCGGCGATCAGTCGCGCCCGGGCCCGGGTCGTGGTGGCGTATCCGAGCGTCAACGACCGCGGCGCGGCGCTGCTGCCGGCACCGGCACTCGAGCGGGCAAGGACGGCGGTCCACGCCGCCTGGGAGGACAAGCAGGAGGAGCTGTTCGGCCCGGCCGAGACGCTTCACTCGACGTACCGGCTCCTGCGCGACGAGCTGCTCGAGGGGACGATGCGCACGGCCGGGCGGCTCGGCGAGCTGCGGTTCGACACCGACCTCGACGTGTCGCACGCCGTCGCGCGGTACCTCGAGCTCTTGAAGCTCGCCGCGCTGATCGCCCGGCCGGAGGGTCAGGGGCTGGCCGAGGCGCTGCGCGACATCAACGCCCGGATCCTCCAGGCGGTGACCGCCGAGCAGCGCGAAATCCTGACCACCTCCGCGCTCGATGACTACCTGCTCGACGCCGAGCGGGACGAGCGGCGCCGCAGTCAGGCGATCGCCGCGCGCGATGAGCCGTCCCTGGAACCCTTCCTGCCGAAGCGGGGCGACGGGGTGGTGTTGTCCGCCTCGGACATCGACACCTACCGCACCTGCCCGCTCAAGTACAAGTTCGCGCGCGTCTTCCGGATCCCGCAGGAGCCGACGATCCACCAACGCTTCGGGATCGTCGTGCACCAGGTGCTCGAGCGCTTCCACGGCCAGGAGGGCTCGGGCGGCACGCTCCCCGAACTGCTCGGGCTGCTCGACGCGCGCTGGCGTCGGGCCGGCTTCGGCGACTCCGAGCAGGAGCGCCAGCTGCGCGGGAAGGCGGCAGCCGCGCTCGAGCGCTACTACGGGCGCTTCCAGTCCGACGATGCCGAGCCGATGTGGTTCGAGCGCCCGTTCACGTTCCGGATCGGGCCGCACCTGCTGCGCGGCCGGGTCGATCGCGTCGACCGGCTGCCGGGTGGCGAGTACGAGTTGATCGACTACAAGACGGGGCGCCCGAAGACGGCGACGCAGCTGGCCGACGACGTGCAGCTGTCGCTGTACGCGGTCGGCGCGAGGGAGGCCTGGAGCCTCGAGGCATCCCGACAGGCGTACTACTACGTGCTCGACGACGAGAAGGTCAGCGTCGGCGACGACGGGGGCGACCGCTCCGAATGGATCCGCGAGGTCGCGGTCGAGGTCGCCGAGGGAATCCTCTCTCAAGGCTTCGAGCCGACTCCGTCCTACGCGGCGTGCTCGGTCTGCGACTACCGGCTCATGTGCCCGGCGGCAGAGCGGTGAGGTGAGGTAGCCGTGCCCGTCAGGCCGTCCGGCGAGCAGTTCGAGATCGCCCACCGCGACCAGCGGGCGACGATCGTCGAGGTCGGCGGGGGCGTGCGCGAGTACGTGGCGGGCAGGCGCGCAGTGCTGGACCCGTACCCGCGCGAGGCGATGTGCGACGGGGCCCACGGCGCGCCGCTGATCCCGTGGCCCAACCGGCTGGCCGACGGCCGCTACGCGTTCGACGGCACCGAGTACCAGCTCGCGCTCACCGAGCCTGAGCGAGGGAACGCGATTCACGGGCTGCTGCGGTGGCGCAACTGGCAGGCGATCGAACGCAGCGCCGACTGGGTGACGGTCGCGACGCGGCTGCATCCGCTCAAGGGCTGGCCGTTCACGCTCGACGTGCACATCACGTACTCGCTGGGCGAAGCGGGTCTGGCGGTCACGACGCGCGCCACCAACATTGGCGACCGAGCCTGCCCCCTCGGCGCCGGGCAGCATCCCTACCTGTCCGCCGGCGACGGGTTCGTGGACGAGTGCATGCTTCGGCTGCGCGCCGCCACCCGAATCCTCACCGACCAGGAGCGCCAGCTCCCCATCGGCGCAGAGCGGGTCGCGGGGACGGCGTTCGACTTCGGCGTCGAGCGGCGCATCGGGGACCTGCGGATCGATGACGCGTTCACCGACCTGGACCGCGACGAGGACGGCCGCGCCCGCCTGACGCTCACCCGTCCCGACGGGACGACCGTCGAGCTGTGGGCGGATCGGAGCTACGGGGTGATCCAGCTGTACACGGGGGACGCGCTGGCTCTGGATCGCCGGCGCCGGGCGGTCGCCGCCGAGGCGATGACGTGCCCGCCGAACGCGCTCCAGAGCGGGGATCGCCTGATCCGGCTCGAGCCCGGCGACAGCCACGTAAGCCGCTGGGGAGTCCGCTTACTGGCGTGAGGTTCCGGACGACGCGGTCGGCTGACCGCCGCTCAGGTCGAAGCGCCACACGTTGCAGCGCATGAAGCTGCCCTTCGGGTACTCGAACTCCCGTGCCTCCTCGACCAGCTCGAATCCGAGCGTCCGCGGGATCGCGTGGGAGGGGGCGTTGTCGACCGAGGGATACGCGTAGACGAATCGCAAGGCTCCGTCCGCGCGCACACGCTCGAGCAGCTGCCGCGCCGCCGCGGCGGCGATCCCCTTGCCCTGGCGCTCTGCAATCTTCGCCTCGCTCTCGGGGCCACCGAGGTGGAGCATCATCGCCGGATCGCCGACGCCCTGGCGGAGCAGCGGCAGGTCGTCGGGCCCCCACGGCTCGAGCCGGACCCGAGCCCTCGCGGCGGGTGGGCCACCGGTCCCTGCCAACTCCCCTTCCCTCAGACGCTAGGCCCCGGAGGGTCCTCGCCGCGCTGCCGCAGGAAGCGCTGCAGGTCGCGCGCGATCGTCTCGCCCGACGGCAGCGGGCCCGGGTCGTCGGTCTCCTCGCTGCCCGCGACCTGCTCGAGTCGCTCCACGAACGCCTGCACGTCGGGGTCGCTCTGCACCGCCGCGTTGACCTGCCGCTCGTAGTCGGCCGCGGCGGTCTCGAGCTCGGACGCGTCCACGGCCACACCGACCAGGCCCTCGAGCTTGCGGACGAGCGCCAGCGACGCCTTCGGGTTGGGGGTGGCGGCGACGTAGTGCGGGACAGCCGCCCACAGGCTCGCGGAGGGAAGTCCGTCCCGCTGGCAGGCCGCGTGCAGCACGCCGAGGATCCCGGTCGGGCCCTCGTAGGAGGACCGGGTCAGCCCGAGCCTCGAGATCAGCACCGGATCCGACGCCAGCCCGGTGACGGACACCGGCCGCGTATGAGGGACGTCCGCGAGCAGGGCGCCCAGCGTCACCACCAGCTGCGTGCTGAGCGCCTCGGCGAGCTCGACGATCACCTTGGTGAAAGAGCGCCAGCGCATCGACGGCTCGTGGCCGACGACGAGGATCAGGTCTCGCGGCGCGCGCGGCACTCGCGCCTCGTACAGCTCGACCGCCGGCCAGACGATCTGGCGCGTCTCGCCGTCGATCATCTTCACCTGCGGGCGCGTCGCCTGGAAGTCGTAGAACTCCTCCGGGTCAATCGTCGCGAAGCGTCGCGCGCCAAGCGTCGATCCGACGAACGTGAGCGCGGTCGACGCCGCGTCGGCGGCGTCGTTCCAGCCCTTGAACGCGCAGGCCAGGGCCGGGGCGCGGAGGCGGTCGGGTCGGTACTCCCACTCGAGCGGATGCATCCGAACCACCGTACATCATGAAACGATGGGCCCTGACCGTCTGACCACCGCGACCGCGCGTGACGAGGCGCCGACGGCGAGGCTGCGGGAGGAGCCCGCGCGGCCGACGCTGGCGGACGCGGCGAGCACCGCCACCATCGGCACGCTGCGACCCGGCGCCGACATCAACGGCGTGTTCGCGTGCACGCGCAAGGACCGGCTTGCCACACGAAGCGGGTCGCCGTACCTGGCGCTCGAGCTCCGCGACAGCACCGGCACGATCGCGGCGCGTGCGTTTCGAGACGCCGACGCGCTGGCGGGGCGGTTCGAGCGCGGCGAGCTCGTGCGCGTGAGCGGACGCGTCGAGCGCTTCCGCGACGAGCTCGTGCTGGAAGTCACCGCGATCGAGCGGGCCGATCCCGACGCGCCCGACGCCGACCCCGGCGACTTCCTGCCGCGCGCTTACCGCGACCTCGACGAGCTCGACGGCTTCCTCGAGCACCTCGCGGAGCAGGTCTACGACCGCCGGTACGGAGCCCTGCTCGAGCGCCTGCTCGCCGACCGCGAGCTGCGGGCGGCCTGGCGGCGAGCGCCCTGCTCGCGCGCCGGGCACCACGCGTACCTGGGCGGGCTGCTGGAACACACGGTCGCCGTGACCACGCTCGCGCACGAGCTCTGCCAGCTGCACCCGAGGCTTCGATCAGACCTGCTGCTGACGGCGGCGATCGTGCACGACATCGGGCGCACGCGCGAGTTCACCTACGGCGCCGAGATCGGCTTGACCGAGGAGGGCCGGCTGCTCGGGCACATCGTGATCGGCGAGCGGCTGATCTCCGAGCACGCGACGGCGCTCGACGACGAGCGGCGCCTCGCGCTGCTGCACTGCGTGCTCTGCCATCACGGCCCCGGCTCGGCCCCGGGGGGCCGCTTCGGCTCCGGCGAGGCGGTCGCGCTGTACCGGCTGAATGCGCTCGACGCGAGCGTCAAGGGCGCGTTCGAGCAGGGGCTGTAGGCGACTCATCGGGCCGTAGCATCATCGGCGGCGCGGCACGGGCCTGGTGGCCCATCCAGTCTTCAAAACTGGCAGGGCCGGGCAGCCCCCGGCTTGGAAGGTTCGATTCCTTCGCCGCGTCGTGGGTGGAAATTGGCGTGCTTGCAGCCTATTAGAAGGTGTTTTGAAAGGGAGGGTTCGGCGGTGTTATGTAGAACTGCGTCG
>Ga0187776_10001272_pt1 | contig 12513 bp, 8 predicted proteins | sample 0216_BV02_MP12_2_FD_132426 | JGI IMG/M metagenome (GOLD analysis project Ga0187776, IMG submission 132426) | Tropical peat soil microbial communities from peatlands in Department of Meta, Colombia - 0216_BV02_MP12_20_MG | ecosystem: Environmental > Terrestrial > Soil > Wetlands > Peat | place...
GCTCAACATCCTGGTCGGGTATACCGGCCAGATCTCGGTCGGTCACGGGGCGTTCATGTCGGTGGGCGCGTATACAGCGGCGAATTTCGCCGTGCGCCTCGGGTTTCCCTTCTGGCTCTCGCTCCCGCTGGGCGGCCTGATGGCGGCGCTGGTCGGCGCCATCGTCGGCATCCCTTCGCTCCGCATCAAGGGTCTGTACCTCGCCATCGCCACGCTCGCTGCTCAGTTCATCATCGAGTGGGTGATCAATCATTTCACCTGGATCAGTGGCGGGGTGCAGGCCTCGATCGAAGTGCCACGCCCCTCGCTGTTCGGGCATGCCATCGCCAGCCAGCGCGAAATGTATTTCTTCCTGCTCGTGTTCGTCGTCGTCGCCATCGTGGCCGCGCTCAATCTGATGCGCAGCCGCATCGGCCGCGCCTTCATCGCGATCCGCGACCAGGACATCGCGGCACAGATCATCGGCATCGACATCTTTCGCTACAAGCTGCTGGCGTTCGCCATCTCGTCGTTCTATGCCGGCGTGACCGGCGTGCTCTACACCTACTATCTCGGCATCGCCAACTACGAGCAGTTCCAGATCGGCGTGTCCATCGACTACCTGGCCATGATCATCATCGGCGGGCTGGGCTCGATCCTGGGTTCGATCCTCGGCGCCATCTTCGTGACCCTGCTGCCGATAGTCATCCGCTGGGTCATGGAGTCGTTCGGGGGTCTGCTGTTTTCCGAGGCGGCGGTGCTCAACCTCATCCCCAACTTGCGCCTGATCCTGTTCGGACTGCTCATCATCTTCTTTCTCGTGGTGGAGCCAGAGGGTCTGAACCGCCTGTGGCGTAATATTCGGAACTACTTTCGAGTCTGGCCGTTCGCTTATTGATGTTGCGTGAGGAGGAGGACAACCATGAAGAAGTATCTGACAGTCGTGGCGCGCCTGGTCATGTTTGCCGCCATGATGCTCGGCGCGTCGCCGCAGACGTGGGCGCAGAAGGAGGTGGTGATCGGGTTCTTGTGCGATCGCACGGGAGCCACGCAAACGGTTGGCGTGAACCTGTGCCCTGGTTATCACGACTACATCGATCTGGTGAACAGCAAGGGCGGGGTTGACGGCTACAAGATCCACGCGATGGAAATCGATCACGAGTACAAGGTCCCGCAAGCTGTGGAGGCTTACGAGCGCCAAAAGAAGGAAGGCGCCGTGCTGATCTCGCTTTATGGTACCCCGCAGACGCAGGCGCTCAATCAGAAGTTGACCGAGGACCGTATCCCCGGAACATCGCCCGGCTTCGGAATCTCTGCCTCGGCCGACGGCAGCCGCTACCCGTACCTGTTCCCGATCGCCGCCACCTACTGGTCGCAAGCAGCGGCGGCGGTCAAGTTCTCGAAGGATCAGCTTGGCGGAAGCCTGAAAGGGAAGAAGATCGCATACCTCTTCTATGACAACCCCGCCGGCCGCGAGCCGATCCCGGTGCTGGAAGAGCTGTCACGCGAGGAGGGCTTCGAGCTGCGCACCTTCGGAGTCCCACCGCCGGGCGTGGAGATGGGTGCGCAGGTGCTCGACATCGCGCAGCGCTATCACGCCGATTTCGTCATCACTCATTTGTTCGGACGCTCGCCATCCGTGTCGATCAAGGAGCTGAAGCGCGTCGGCTATCCGTTGCGCAAAGTCGTCGCGTTCGTGTGGGGTTCGGCCGAAGCGGACATCGAGGCCGCCGGGGGCTTTGGCGTTGCCGAGGGTTACTACACCATGCAGTTCGCCGGCGTGGGCCTGGAGTATCCAGTGCTCGAGGAAATTCGCGACATGTACAGGAGGCGAGGCAAGGAACCGCCCAAAGAGATGGCGTCCACCGTCTACTACAACCGCGGCGTGCTCGTAGCCGCCATCCACGTGGAAGCGATTCGCAATGCGCTGAAGGCCAAGGGTGGCCAGAAGATCACCGGCGCCGATGTCAAGGCGGGCCTGGAGAAGATCAGGGGCTTCACGCTCGGTGGATTGGTACCACCGTTGGAGATTACTCCGTCCGATCACGAGGGCGGCGGCTGGGTGCAGATCTTCCAGGTCAGAGGCGGCAGGCTGGTGAAGGCCACTGATTGGTACAAGGCCTATCCCGAGGTGGTGGCAATGCAGATCAAGGAGGCGGCTACCAAGTAGGCGCGTTGGAGGGCGGAACAGGGGCCCCAGCTTGCTGGGGATGTGACCCCGGAAACGCGTCGCAGGCGCAGGCTACGCTTAAGGGTCCTCGAACCTTTCGTTCGTGGGATCGATTAAGAGACTTGCGGCCTGGCCACGCAGTTGTGGCGGGACCACCCCGTCGCCTACGGCACCCCCTCGGTGGTAAGGAGGGGAAAAATACGATGCTCAGCCTGAATAACATCGAGGTCATATACGACAAGGTCATCCTCGTCCTCAAAGGCGTCTCCCTCACTGCGCGCGAAGGCGGCATCACCACGCTGCTCGGCGCCAACGGCGCCGGCAAGACCACCACGCTCAAGGCCGTCTCGGGGCTGCTGCGCACCGAACGAGGCGAGATCCTGCAGGGTTCGATCGAGCTCGCAGGCGAGCGCATTGACCGGCTTGCGCCATTTGAAGTGGTCGCGCGCGGCGTCGTCCAGGTCTTCGAGGGGCGGCGCGTGCTCGAACACCTGACCACCGAGGAGAATCTCATCGTCGGAGCGCACACGCAGCGCGACACAATTGCCGTGCGCCAGGGCATCGAGCGAGTGTATGAATATTTCCCACGGCTCGCTGAGCGCCGCGCTGGACTGGCCGGCTACCTCTCGGGCGGGGAGCAGCAGATGCTGGTGATCGGCCGCGCGCTCATGTCGAACCCGCGCGTGATGCTGCTCGACGAGCCTTCGCTCGGTCTGGCGCCGATGCTGGTGGAGGAGATCTTTCGCATCGTCCACCGGCTGAATCGCGAGCAGAAGCTGACCGTTTTGCTGGTGGAACAGAATGCGACGCTGGCCCTGGCCATCGCCGACCACGGCTACGTGATGGAGAACGGCCGCGTCGTGCTCGACGGTACGGCCGAGCAGCTCCGCGATAATGCGGACATCAAGGAGTTCTACCTCGGCCTGACACAACTCGGCGCGCGCAAATCGTACCGCGACGTCAAGCACTACAAGCGGCGCAAGCGCTGGCTGTCGTGAACGCACCGATGCGGAAATCTGTTGTCGGCGGGTGAATCCGCTGGCAGGACCGAGGCCGCGCCCGTGCAGGTTATAGTGTCGGTCTGAGGCGCGCGGCGAGCGGTGCGCGCTGCGATCACAACAAACTCGAAGCAACCCGGGGAGGAAGATGAAACCACGCGTTTACGGAGTGTGGGCGCTGCTGCTCGCAGCCACCGTGCCGTTTGCTCAAGCCGCCGATCTCACGCTGCGCTTCGGCACGCCGTTCGTCACCAACAGCAACCTGCACAAGGCGATGGAGAAATTCGCCGAGATTGTCGCGCGGGACAGCAATGGCAAGATCAAGGTTCAGGTGTACGCCGACAGCCAGATCGGTGACATCCAGCAGCTCATCGCCGGCATGCAGCTCGGCACGGTCGACATGGCCTATCTCGGAGTCGGAAACTCCGGCCAGCTCAAGGACTGCGGCGCACTGAACCTGCCCTACCTGCCATACCTCTTCAAAAGCAAGGAGAAGGCTGCCGAAGTCCTGAACGCCCCGGTTTTCCAGGAGCTGTACGACACCTGCGCCAAATCTTCAGGGCTGCGCATCTTCGCTGTGGCGGGCGCGCGCTCACCGCGCGCCATCGTCACCACCAAAGGGCCGGTGCGCAAGCCCGAGGACCTCAAGGGGATGCGGCTGCGCATCCCGCCTGTCCCGATCTTCCGCGACACATTCGAAGCATTGGGCGTCAAAGTGGTGCCGCTGGGCCTGAATGAGGTCTACATGGCGCTGTCGCGCGGACAGGTCGACGGCCAGGATAACGGCTTCGACCTGACGCTAACGTTCCGCTTTCAGGAGGTATCCAAGTACTGGTCGGCGACGGATCACGTTTATGACGTCGCTGCCTGGTACATCTCCGAGAGGCGCTGGAAGTCTCTGACCAAGGAGCAGCAGGACCTGTTCAAGCGCGCGGCGCAGGCGGGAGGCAAGCTCGCGACCGATCTGGGTGAGCAGATCGACCGCCAAGGGCTGGAGGAGCTGAAGAAGGCGGGAGTGACCTACGTGGTTCCGGACAAGGCGGCGTTCGAAGTGGCCTGGAAGGACGTCTACAAGAACTACGAGGGCAGGGCCTGGCCCGTGGGACTGGTCGAGCGCATCAAGGCCGCGCAGAAGTGAGCCGCCGACCCGACGGCGGAGCGGGTTGCTTCATGCTTCGCGCTTTGAGCCGCGGCCTGCGCCTGCTCGATATTCTGATCCAGTGGGCCGTGGTGGCGCTGATGGTGGCGTTGGTAGTCATCGTCGCCCTGCAATTCATCGACCGTCACTTCATTGACACGGGTATCGCGGCGCCCGATCAGTACGCCCGTGTGGCGCTGGTCTGGCTCACCTTCGTCGGGTTCGCCATCGCGGTGCGCGCAGCGCTCAACGTTCGCGTCGACCTCATCGACGCCCATCTTCCGGCGAGACTGCGCCGCATCCTCGAGCTGGCGTTCGATGCATTGATGCTGATCCTGTTGATCGTCCTGCTGCCCGGAAGCTGGCGTCTCATCGAGATCGGGCGCGATCAGTTGCTGCTCGGAACGTTTTTCACCGCGGCGGTACCTGCTGCGGGCGCGTTCATCGCCTGTCTGCTCACGTGCCTGTTCGTCGGACTGCGCCTCGCCGCCCGCTTGCTCGGCGGCGAATTGCCGGAACCCGAGGAGATCTAGCGTGCTGGCACTGCTGTTCGTCGCATTCCTGCTGGCGCTGCTGATCGGGTTCGACGTCGGCTTTTCCATGATCTTCTCCGCCTGGCTCGGGATCCTGGCCAAGCCGGGCGAAGTGATCGATACCGCCATGATGCCGCTGTCGATGATCGCCGGTGTGGACAGCTACGCGCTGGTACAGGTGCCGTTGTTCATCCTGGCCGGCGAGCTCATGAACAGCGGCGGCTTGACCGCGAGGCTGATCGACTGGGCCATGGCGCTGGTCGGGCGCCTCAAGGGCAGCCTCGGCCACGTGTCTGTGATCACCAACTTCGTGATGGCGGGCGTGTCGGGGTCGGCCGTCGCCGACGCGGTCGCCACCGGCAAACCGCTCATTCCAGCGATGCGCAAGGAGGGTTACGGTGACGGCTTTGCCGGGGCGGTGATCGTTGCCGGTGCGCTGCTCGGTCCAATCCTCCCGCCCTCGATCCCGATGGTGGTGTACGCACAGATCTCGAGCCAGTCGGTGGTCAAGCTCTTCATGGCGGGGGTAGTGCCGGCTGTCCTGCTCGCCGCCGGCTTCCTGGTGGTATGCAGCCTCGTCGCTAGGTACCGCGGGTATCCGAGCCGCGAGGCAGTGGATTTCAAAGCCAAGCTGCGCGCGACGCTGAAGGCTTCCTGGGCGCTGATGATGCCGGTGATCGTCATCGGCGGCATCCGCTTCGGGCTTCTGACCGTCACCGAGTCGGCTGCGCTAGCGGTGCTGTACGCGTTGCTCGTGAGCTTCTTCGTGTATCGAGGGATCACGCTCGCCCAGCTGCCCAGATTGATCTTCCACGCGGGACGCTCCACGGCCATCATCCTGTTTCTGCTGGCGGCGGCCGGCCCGTTCAGTTGGCTCGTGGCGGAGAGCCAGATCAATCAAACGGTGATCGCCGCGATCCAGAGCGTCTCGACGAATCCGGTCGTGGTTCTGCTGATCGTGAATGTCTTTCTGCTGCTGATCGGCTGCATCGTCGAGCCGTTGCCGGCGATGATCATCTTCCTGCCGCTGCTCATCCCGCTCGGCGCCCAGGTCGGCATCGATCCGATCCAGTTCGGCGCGGTAGTGGTGCTGAACCTGATGATCGGACTCATGCACCCGCCCATCGGCTTGCTCCTGTTCGTCGTCTCGAGTGTGGGCAAGCTGCGGCTCGGGCCGGTGATGTGGGAGGTGCTTCCTTTTCTGGGCTGGGCGCTCCTGGTCCTCGCCTTGACCATCGTCTTCCCACCCATTACCACCTGGCTGCCTGGCCAGATCAAGTGAGGACGGTCCTTCGGCGTCAGCGTGAGTCCCGTCGAACTCCGACTGGTGCCCAGTCTTCCGGATTGATGATCACCGCGTGAAGCTTCCAGACCGCGGCCACGACGGTGCGATAACGCTGTCGTGAGTCTGCCGTTGGGTTGCGAGACCTGCCGAGGACGTCATCGCGCATGAGCAGGCATGGGTCAGCACCGTGGCGTGCAGCCGCACACCCAAGTACACTGAAAGGTCCATGGACGACATCGCTGAATGCACGAGCGCCGCCTCACAAGCGACTCAGTACTTCGACGTGCTGATTGTCGGCGCAGGCATCTCCGGAGTCGCGGCCGCCTACCACCTCACGCAGCAATGCCCCGGGAAAACCTTCGTCGTCCTCGACGCTCTGGCAAGCTTCGGCGGCACCTGGCTCACACATCGTTTTCCCGGCATCCGCTCCGATAGCGACCTCTACACCTTCGGCTATCGCTTCAAGCCATGGACGAGTGCGCCGATCGCGACCGCGGCCGAGATCCTCAAGTACATGGGCGAGGTCATCGAAGAGAACGGCCTTGCCCGACACATCTGTTATCGTTGCCGCGTCGTCAGCGCGCGCTGGTCGAGCAAGGAAAATCTATGGACGATCGATGCAACCGGGACGCGCACCGGCGAGATTCTGCGCTTCAGCGCAAACTTTCTTTGGATGTGCCAAGGATATTACCGTCACTCGCTGGGTTACACTCCGCAGTGGGAGGGCATGGAGACATTCAGGGGTCCGATCGTTCATCCCCAGAACTGGCCCGACGATCTCGACTACGCGCAAAAGAGAGTCATCGTCATTGGCTCCGGCGCGACGGCAGCCACCCTGATTCCGGCGATCGCGGACGATTGCAGTCACGTCATCATGCTGCAGCGCTCGCCGACGTTCTTTCGGACCGGCCGCAATGCCGTCGTCCTGGCCGATGAGCTGCGGCAGCTCAACGTCGACGAGACATGGATCCACGAGATCGTGCGCCGGAAGATTCTGTACGAGCAGGCTGTGTTCACCGGCCGTTCATTTACCGAGCCCGAGGTCGTGAAACAGGAGTTGCTTGCGGGGGTTCGCGCCTACCTCGGCCCCGACTACGACATAGACAAGCATTTCACCCCGCGCTACCGGCCGTGGCGCCAGCGCATCGCCTTCGTTCCCGATGGTGACCTGTTTCAATCGATCCGCGCCGGCAAGGCTTCCGTCGTCACCGACGAGATCGACCGCTTTACGCCGACTGGCATTCTGCTGAAGTCCGGCAAGGTTATCGAGGCCGATATCATTATCACGGCGACCGGTTTCAATCTCAACGTCCTCGGCGACATCGATTTCGTCATCGACGGCAAACCGCTGGTGTTCTCCGATACAGTCACTTATCGCGGCACCATGTTCACCGGCGTGCCCAATATCGCCTGGGTCTTCGGTTACTTCCGCGCGAGCTGGACGCTGCGCGCGGACCTGGTCGCCGACTTGGTGTGCCGATTGCTCAACCACATGCAACACAAAGGCGCGAGGAAGGTCACACCACGGCTTCGCCCCGCGGACAAAGACATGCGGCTCCTGCCGTGGGTCGATCCGGAGAATTTCAATCCCGGCTATGTCATGCGCAGCCAGCATCTGCTGCCCAAGCAGGGTGACAAGCCGGAATGGCAGCACAGCCAGGACTACTGGGCGGAGAAGGATGTGTTGCCGGCTGCCGATCTGGAGGATGGTGCGCTGGTATACGAGTGAGTCATAGCGCGTACCTGGTCGCGATGCGCTATGTTTGCCGGTGTACCAGCTGTAGTCCCTTGCGGTCCCGGCAGGCCGACATCGAATCGGCAGGATCGCGCGCAGAGCTGAAAAAGGTCTACGCGAGCGATCAGTTGCGTTGCCCGTTCTGGGCTTCCTAGCGCTCGATCCTCACGCCATACGCTTTCTGCGCCGCGTCCGGCGACACGAGCCCGTCTCGCACGTCGGCCTTGACCTTCTCCGGGTCGCGCTCCCGCGGGTCGCCGAAACCGCCGCCGCCGGGAAGCTCGAGGCGCAGCCGCTCCCCTGACGGAATTGTCTGCTGGCCCTTGCCCCGTAACGTTCTTCCCGACGCCAACGACACGCGTCCGGGCGCGCCGTCATGCCCGCCATCGCGTCCGTGCGCCGGATGATCGATGCGATCGAACATGGCGAACACGGCGAACGGCGCACTCTCCGAGCTCCCGATTTCCATCACTTGGCCGAGCCCACCGCGTGTGCGGCCAGGCCCACCGGAGTCGGCGCGATACTCCTTGCGCCAGACGACGACTGGTGCGATCGATTCGACGATCTCCACTGGCACGCTCTTCACGCCGCTCGGAAATGCGGTGGCTGACAGTCCGTCTTTGGTAGGCCGTGCCCCGGTCCCGCCGGCGTGAAACGAGAGCACGTTGAAAGGTGTACCGGCCGCGGCGACGTCGCTCACGCCGTGTCCGCCACGCAGCTGCGGTATCCACAGTGCAGAGGCGCCTTCCGCCGGAGCGCCACCAGGCAGAGCCTGATGCAGGCAGCCGAAGACCACGTCGGGTAACAGATGCCCGATCACGTGGCGGATCGCCACTGCGCAAGGGCGCGGCGCGTTCAAAATCGAACCCTCTGGCGCGCTGACGGTTATCGGCGCCAATGAGCCGGCATTGTTCGGAATCGCCGGAGCAACCAGGCACTTCACTCCGAACGTGGTGTAGGCGGTCGTGTAGAGCATGGGCACGTTGATGCCGAAGCTGCTCACCGGCGAGCTGCCGGCGAAATCGACGTGAATCCCGCCTTCCGAGATGGTCAATGCCGCTTTCAGCTCGATCGGGTGATCGTAGCCGTCGATGGTCACCGAGTTGCGGTAGATGCCCGCAGGCAGCTTGCCGATTTCCTCCAGCGTGGCGGCGCGCGAGTGCCCGACGACGTGATCGGCCAGCGCCTCGATGCTGTCGATGCCGAACTCAGTCATCATCTCCCGCAGCCGCTGCGCACCCTTGTCGTTGCAGGCCATCAGCGAGAACAGATCGCCCTCGACCTGCACCGGTTCGCGCACGTTCGCGCGCACGATCGCCAGCAGATCCTGGTTCGCCTGACCGTTGCGCGCCAGCGGCATGATGGGGACGCACAGTCCCTCTTCGTACACTTGCCGGCCATCCGGCCCGAAACCTCGACCGCCGACGTCCACGACGTGTACGGTCGAGGCGAAGAGCGCCGCCGGCCGCTGCTGGTGAAACGCCGGCGACACGAGCGTGAAGTCATGCAAGTGGCCGGTCCCGAGCCAAGGGTCGTTGGTGATGTAATGGTCGCCGGCACGCATCTGCGCCACCGGGTAGCGCGCCAGGAAATGACCGACCGCCACCGCCATGGAGTTCACGTGCCCAGGGGTGCCGGTAACCGCCTGCGCCAGCATGCGACCCTCGAGATCGAACACGCCGGCGGACAGATCACCAGCCTCGCGAACGCTGGCGCTGAACGCGGTGCGCACGAGCGTCTGCGCCTGCTCCTCGACGACGGCAATCAACCGGTTCCACATGACCTGCGCCCGGATGCGGGCTAGTGCGGAGTCGGGCTTCATCGGGGCTGCTCCTGACGACGGCCTTGCGTGTATTCGAGCACAAGGTATCCGATTGCGTTGACGGTGGCTTCGAAGTTGGGGGCTACCACGGTCGTGGTTTCGTCTTCTACGATCAGCGCCGGGCCTTGTATACGTGCGCCAGGTGCGACGGCCGAGCGGCGAAACACCGGCGACTCCAAGAACTCGCCGGACACCGGATCAAAGACGCGCTGCCGGCCGCTTGGCATCGGCGGTGCTTGCTCCTGCAGTGGCGGCACGCGCGTTGGCGACTCGACTCGGGTACTCAGAGACACGGCCCAGCTCAGCACCTCCGCCTCGAGGCCCGGAATGGTGCGCCCGAACTGCGTGCGATACTCGCGCTCGAAAGCCTCCTGCAGACGTTCTCGATCCGGCTGCGCGAACGGGCGTCCTTCGAGCGGCACGGCGATTTCATGTCCTTGACCGATGTAACGCATATACGCGGTGCGTGATTCCACGACCGGCGTCTCGCCCGCGCTTCTCTTGACCACGGCCGAAGCCTCCTCCTGCATCGCCGCGAAATGGTTGTTTACAAGATCCGGGTCGAGGTCTTGCACGCGTTGATAGAGGCTGCGGGCGACCTCGTATCCGACCGGCGCTGTCAACATGCCCACGGCCGAGCCCACGCCGGCGCTGGTGGGCACGACGATGCGCTTGATCCCCAGCTTTTCGGCGACGCGCGCGGCGTGCAGCGGGGCCGCGCCGCCGAACGCTACCAACGTGCGCTCGTCGAGACTCTTGCCCCTCTCGACCGCATGCACGCGCGCCGCGCTCGCCATGTTCTCATCGACCATCTCGCCGATCGTGAACGCGGCGAGAGGAGTCGTCAGCGCGAGCGGCTTGCCGACGGAGCGATCGATTGCCGCGGTGGCAGCGCGCGTGTCCAGCGCAAGGTTGCCGCCGGCGAAAGCGCCCGGGTCGATGCGTCCCAGCGCCAAGTCGGCATCGGTTACGGTCGCGGCCTCTCCGCCCGTGGCGTAACAAGCGGGCCCAGGCACAGCGCCGGCGCTGTCCGGACCGATGGCAACCCGCTTGAGCGCATCGACTCTGGCGATCGACCCGCCGCCGGCCCCGATCTCGACCATCTCGATTACAGGAACGCGCAGCGGCAGCCCGCTGCCCTTGAGAAACCGGTAGGCACGCGCGACCTCGAATGCGCGTGCAGACTGAGGCTGACCGTCGTCGATCAGGCAGATCTTGGCGGTGGTGCCGCCCATGTCGAAGGAAAGCACGCGCTCCAGCCCGCACTCGAGCGCGATGCGGCTCGCCAGGATCGCACCGGCGGCCGGGCCCGACTCGACCAGCCGGACCGGGAACCGCCGAGCGGCCTCGAGGTCGATCACGCCGCCACCCGAGGTCATGAGGAGAAGCTGTCCGGCAAAACCGGTCGCGCGCAGCGCTCGATCGAGCCGATCGAGATAACCGGCCATCACCGGCTGCACGTAAGCGTTTGCGCAGGCTGTCGAGAGTCTCTCGTATTCGCGCAGCTCCGGCGAAACCTCCGAGGAAAGGCTGACTCGCAGCTCGGGCAAGTGCTCGAGCAGGATCTCGCGGATGCGCCGCTCGTGCGTCGCGTTGACGTAGCTGTGCAGCAGTCCGACGGCGATGCTGGCGACACCTTCATGCTCGAGAGAAGGAACCAGCTCCCGCACGGCGGGCTCGTCGAGCGGCCGCAATACCTCGCCTCGCGCGCTCATGCGCTCCGGGACGGTATAGCGCAGCCGGCGTGGAACCAGCGGCTGCGGCTTTTCGAGGTAAACATCGTACTGCTCGAACCGGTGCTCGTAGCCGATCTCGACCGAGTCGCGGAAGCCTTCGGTCGTGATCAGCGCGGTCATGGCTCCTTTGCGTTCGATGAGCGCGTTTGTGGCGAGCGTTGTGCCGTGGATGACGAGCGCGATGTCGCCGAGCTTGCAGCCGGCCCTGCTGACCGCTGAAATCACCGCTGCCATGACGCCGCGCTCCGGGGCTTCGGGGGTTGTGAGCACCTTGGCTGTCACGCAGCCGCTGGGCGCATCGAGCGCGACGTCGGTAAAGGTGCCGCCGATGTCGACCGCGAGCCGCAGTGAACGCCCTGACGCCATACAGTTCTCCGCCTGATGCGCCAAGCCTAAAGGGTTGTGTACTCTGGAGCGCGGCTGCTACCAGCGGTTGCGCAGCTCGCGCAGTTTGAGGAACACCGTCTTCGGATCCGGATCATCCGGCAGGTCGGGAAAGGACTCGCGCAGCTTGGCGATGACGGTAGGACTGTGCAGACGGAAGAAGGTGTTTATCTGCTTCTCAAGCGCGAGTGTAGTGACGAGCGCCCGATTGGGATCTTGCGCGCGCGCCTCCCCGATCATCTGCTGCGCCTTCTTGTTGTCGGGCTCGCGATCGAGCGTGAAACCCAGATTGTTGGCGAGATAGTCGTGGCCCGGGTATACGAGGGTCTTGTCGGGCAGCTTCGCCAGCTGATCGGCGAACGTGCGATACAGTTCGTTCGGGTGACCGCCGTTGTGACAATTGCCGGCGCCCGCATTGAACAGAGTATCCCCGCAAAACAGCGCGGGAGTCTCGGTGTGGGACAGCAAGCACACGTGACTCATAGTGTGTCCGGGGGTATCGAGGGCTTCGAGCTCGACGCTCTTGCCGAGCTTGATGATGTCCCCGGCGCCCAGGCCGCGGTCGATCCCGGCGATGCGATGACCGGCGTTCTTGTGCGCCAGCAGCTTCGCGCCGGTTGCTTCGATCATGGCGCGATTGCCGCCGGTGTGATCGCCGTGCTCGTGCGTATTCAGGATCTGAGTGATCTGCCAGCCGTGCTTCTTGGCCGTGGCCAGGCACTTCTGATGATCC
>Ga0187776_10001274_pt1 | contig 12499 bp, 9 predicted proteins | sample 0216_BV02_MP12_2_FD_132426 | JGI IMG/M metagenome (GOLD analysis project Ga0187776, IMG submission 132426) | Tropical peat soil microbial communities from peatlands in Department of Meta, Colombia - 0216_BV02_MP12_20_MG | ecosystem: Environmental > Terrestrial > Soil > Wetlands > Peat | place...
CGGTGAAGTGGGGAATCATGTCGACCGCGCGAATCACCCGCTTGTTCATCGCGGGCGCGCGTCAGGCCGCGGACGTGGAGCTGTTCGCCGTCGCCAGCCGCGATCGCGAAACCGCCGAGCGCTACGCGGCCGAGAATGGGTTCGAGCGCGCTCACGCCGGATACGACGCGTTGCTCGCCGATCCGGACGTGGAGGCCGTCTACATTCCGCTGCCGAACTCGCTGCACGTCGAGTGGAGCGTGCGTGCGCTCGAGGCCGGGAAGCACGTCCTCTGCGAGAAGCCGCTCAGCCGCCATCCCGCGGAAGTTGAGCGCGCTTTCGACGTCGCCGATCGCGAGGGCAGGCTGCTGATGGAGGCCTTCATGTATCGCCACAACCCCCAGACCAGCCGCGTCACCGAGCTCGTCGGCGAGGGGGCGATCGGGCGCCTGCGGATGATCCGGGGGGCGTTCAGCTTCTCCGCCGGCGACTCCGCGAACGTCCGCCTCAGCACCGCGCTCGACGGAGGAGCGCTGATGGACGTGGGGTGTTACTGCGTCAGCGGCGCCCGGCTCCTCGCTGGCGAGCCCGAGCGAGTGAGCGCCGAGCAAGCGCTCGGCGGCGACGGCGTCGACGTCACGTTCGCCGGCACGATGCGCTTCGCCGGCGGTGTGATCGCGCACTTCGACGCAGGGCTCGCGCTGCCAAGCCGCGACGAGCTCGAGGTGATCGGCGAGTCCGGATCGCTCTTCCTCGACGACCCGTGGCACTGCCGCGCGCCGGTCATCGAGCTCCGACGCGATGACGGGGTCGAGCGGATCGAGCTAGAACCGGTCGACTCATACATGCTCGAGGCCGAGAACATGTCATCGGCGATCCGCGGCGAGGCCGAGCCGCTGCTCGGCCGCGAGGACGCGCTCGGTCAGGCCCGCGCGATCGAGGCGCTCTACCGGGCCGCGGACAGCGGACAGACGACCACGCTCGAGTAACCGCATCCGGCTTCGGGCCGCGGCAACCTTCGCTACAAGGTTGCGCGGAGACCGCTCCGGCTGCGGCGGCGGTCACCACCGCCTGGCATCCGGCCAGGCGTTACGGAAGCAGCGAAGGCTCGCGCTCCCACCCGGCGCGCAGCCGATCGAACTGCTCCCAGTCGAGCTCGCCGCCGCCGCCCGCGGGCGGTGGGGGCTCGTCCTCCGGGGGCGGGCGCCGTCCCCAGCCGCCGTCGTCGGAGTCGTCCTCTCCGCCCCCGGTCTCCTTGGGCGGAATCGAGAAGATCGAGAAGCCGGCTAGCGCCCCTCCGACGACGACCGCGAGGATCGCCCACGAGACGGGGAGCAGCCCCACCATGCCGGCCACGAAGGCTCCCAGCCCGAGGACGCCGACCGTCAGCGTCAGCCGGTTGTGCCTCGCGCTCACCTTCCTCAGCGGACGGGCGTGGGCGATCACCCCGCTCGACGCGAACGGCAACACGAACAAGATCCATGCCGACGAGAAACTGGGCTGCATGCGAGCGACGGTAGTTCCGTTCAGCCAAATCGGCATCCGAGCCGACCCGCTTGAATTCTCCGTAGAACGCCACAAAAGGCAACCGGGCCCCGCGAAACGCGGGACCCGGTCGTCCGATCGGGCTACCCAGAAGGGCGTTAGCCGATGAAGCCGGTGCAGCCCGCGAACCAGTCGTGCGCCAGCGCGTTGCCGTCGAGGCCGGCGGACCGGACTACAACGAGGCGCGTAGGGACGGCATCGGCACGGCCAGAGGTGCGGTCTCGACGCGCACGCGCGCGTCGACGATCACCGCGCCCGCGGGCGAGGCGACGAGCGGGTTCAGGTCGAGCTCGGCGATCTCCGGGTGGGACTCGACCATCGCGCTGACGCGCAGCAGCACCTCCTCGACGGCGCCGACGTCGCATCGCGGTGCGCCGCGATAACCGTCGAGCAGTGGGAAGGTCTGAAGCGAGCGGACCATCTCGTGCACGTCGATGTCGGTGACCGGCGTGATCCGGACCGCCACGTCCTTTATCAGCTCGGCGGTCGTCCCGCCCGCTCCGCACGCGAGGACCTGACCGAAGCTCGGGTCGTTGACAACGCCGACGATCAGCTCGACGCCCTCGGGCACCATCGGCTGGACGATAAGACCGTCGAGCGTATGCCCCGCGCGCTGCACCGCCGCCTCGATCTGCACGGCCGCGTGACGCACGACATCGGGGCCGTCGAGGTCGAGCACGACGCCGCCGGCGTCGCTCTTGTGGACGAGACCACTCGCGATCGCCTTCAGCGCGACCGGCTTGCCGAGCTCGGTCGCCGCCTCGACGGCGCCGTCGATGTCAGCGACGGCGCGCGTCGGCACGAGCGGGATCCGGAAGCACGCGAGCAAATCCGCCACGCGCGCGGGGGACAGCCATCCGGCCCCCTCGGCCAGCGCCTGCGAGATGATCGCCGCCGCGGGCTCCTCGCGGTACCCGGGCAACGCGGGCACTGTTCCTCGCGATCGCGCTCGCCAGCGGCCGTGCCGTGCCGCGAGCGCGATAGCCCGGGCGGCGTCCTCAGGGAACTCGAACCCGGGGACCGAGACGCCGTTTGAATTGAGCTCCGCCGGCGGGCCGTCGCTCGTCAGGAACACCGAGGCGATCGCCACGTCGGACGAGCTCGCGGCGGCCTGGCTGACTGCCGCGGCGACATCCGCGGCGCGGGCCGCGAGCGGCGGGACGAACAGCACGAGAATCGCATCGCACGCATTCGACTCGACGAGGACCTCGATCGCGCGGCGGTAGTCGTCTGCCGAAGCGCTCGCGATCATGTCGATCGGGTTACGCAACGACGCTGTGGCTGGGAGGAACTCGGCGAGCCGGGACTTGACCTCATCGGCCAGTTCCGGCACGTCGACGCCGTAGGCCTGACACGCGTCGGCGCACAGGATGCCGGGGCCACCGGCATTGGTGACGATCGCCACACGATCGCCGCGCGGCACCGGCTGCTTGGTCAGCAGCGCCGCCACGTCGAAGAGCTCATGCAGCGTGTCGGTGCGAATCACCCCCGCCTGCTCGAACAGCGCGTCGACGGTGACGTCGGATGCCGACAGGAGCGCGCCCGTGTGCGAGGAGGTGGCGCGCGCGCCGGCCGTCGAGCGGCCGCTCTTGACGGCGAGGATCGGCTTCCTCATCGCCACGCGGGGAGCCACGCGCGCGAACTTGCGTGGGTTGCCGAACGACTCCAGGTACAGGAGCGCGACCCCGGTGCTCGGGTCCTGCTCCCAGTACTGCAGGAAGTCGTTGGCGGAGAGATCGGCCATGTTGCCGACCGAGACGAACGACGACAGGCCGACCCCGAGGCGGCCGGCGGCCTCGATGATCGCGATCCCCAAGCCGCCACTCTGAGAGAGGAAGCCGACCGGGCCCGGAACCGCGTCGTGCGGCGCAAAGGTCGCGTTCAGGCGGACCTTCTCGTCGGTGTTGAGGACGCCCAGGCAGTTCGGCCCGATGATCCTCATGCCCGCATCGCGGCACACCTCGACCAGCTCGCGCTGGCGCTTGGCGCCCTCCTCGCCGGCCTCCTGGAACCCCGCGGAGATCACGAGCAGCGAGCGGACTCCCTTCGCCGCGCACTCGCGCGCCACGTCGACGACGTACTCGGCGGGCACGACGACCACGGCGAGATCGATCGCCGCAGGGATGTCGGTGACGGCGTGATACGCGGGGAGCGACTGGACCACGTCGGCGCTCGCATTGACCGCGTACACAGCTCCCTCGAACTCGGAGGAGAGGACGTTCCGCAGAATCTCGGCTCCGATCGTGCCGCGCCGGCGCGACGCGCCGATCACGGCGACCGAGTGCGGCTCGAGGAAGTTGCGTACGGCGGCAACGGCGGAGATCCGCTCGCGCTCATCGAATCGGACGATCGCCTCGTCGGACAGGGATGTGGGAAGCTCGATCGCGATCGCATCGGGCGTCGAACGCATGTCGACGCGGAACCCGCTCTCACGTAAGACCTCGATCATCTTGTGGTTGTGCGGGAGGACCTCGGCCGTGAATGTCGTGATCCCGTGGCGCTCGGCGATGCTCGCGAGATGGGCCAACAGGATCGTCGCGATGCCCCGCCCATGCCATGCGTCGGCGACGAGGAACGCCGTCTCGGCGCGGTCCTCGCCGGTCCGCACGTATGCGGCGTGAGCGATGATCGACGGCGTCGCGCCGGTGACGGCGACGAGCGCGAATCTGTTCGCGTAATCGACGTCGATCGACCAGTGGATCACCCAGGTCAGATCGGGCGCGCCGAAGAACCGGAACCCGATCGATTCGGGCGAGAGCTGCTCGAGGAACTCCCGGATCTGGGCCTCGTCGTCGGCGCGAACGGGGCGCACATGGACGGTCGATCCGTCGCGCAGGACGACGTCCGCTTCCTGCTCGTGCGGGTACATGGCGCTGACGCTCACGCCGCTGGTGTCGACTACGTGTGGTGCCACGGCATCGCCCATTCTTACGGATTGCCCGAGAGAGCCCTGAGCTGCGCACTGATTGCCCCAGGAAGCCTCTCAGCTGCGCACTTCTACGGACCGCGAGCCGTGCATACACCGGATCACCCGGGCCTCGAACGGACCTACGCTGGAGTTGATGGCCATATGAGCATGAGAGCGACTGCCCACCTCGCCGCCGGCGGTCTTCGCAGCGAGATCGACGTCAACGGGCGCCATGCGATCGTCACCGACGAGCCCGAGCGGCTCGGTGGCAGCGACGACGGTCCCGCCCCACACGAGCTGCTCCCAGCCGCCGTCGCCGCATGCGTTACGACCACCCTTGCGATGTACGCGCGCACCAAGGAATGGGAGCTCGGCGATGTCGCCGTCGACGTCGTCTACGACAACGAAGCGACTCCGAGGCGCCTCCGGATCGACGTGCATCTGCCGCCCGGCTTGTCGGAGATGCAGCTACAGCGGCTCGGGCGCGTCGCGCGGACCTGCCCGATCCGGCGCTCGCTCGAAGCGGGCTTCGAGTTCGACGAGCGGCTTCATGCCGGCACCGAACCCGCGCGCAATGCGGACGCGCTCGAGATCCGCCCGATCGAGCCCCGTCGCGGCGACCGGCCCGCCGCGTAGCGCTACGGCGCCGCCTCGCACAAGCGTCAGAGCTCGGCCCGACGCCGGCGCTGGAGCTCGATCGCACTCGAGCCGTCGGGTAGGACGCGCGTTCCGGCGCGTCCGGCGAGGATCGCGGGCGCGTCCGCGAGCGCGCCGATCGCCGCGACTGCGCCCGTCGCCTGCGCGAACCGCGCGGCCGCGACCGCCTTCGGGCCCATCGAGCCCGCAGCCAGGCCGAGCGCGCCAAGCTGATCCGCGCTGATGACGGCGAGCGTTCGAGCCGTGGGCAATCCCCAGTCCGCCTCGATCGCCGGCACGTCGGTCAGTAGCAGCAGTGCGTCGGCACGGAGCTCCCGCGCGAGCATCGCGGCGGCGAGGTCCTTGTCGATCACGGCCTCGAGGCCGCGCAGGCAGCCTTGGCCGTTGACGACGACCGGGACCCCGCCGCCTCCGACGCACACGACGATGAGGCCGGCCTCGATGAGCGTGCGGATCGCTTCGAGCTCGACGATCCGTCGCGGCTCAGGGGACGGCACGACCCGACGCCACTTCTGACCGTCGGCCGCGACCGTCCAACCGCGCTCGCGCGCGAGGCGCTCTGCCTCGGTGCGTTCGTACACCGGGCCGACGGGCTTCGTCGGGTTCGAGAAGGCGGGGTCGTCGGCGTCGACGATCACCTGGGTCAGGAGCGTCGCCGCCCTGCGGTCGGCCAGGCGGTTCTCGAGTCCCTGTTCGAGCAGGTAGCCGATCATCCCCTCGGACTCGGCGCCGAGCACGTCGAGCGGGTACGGCGTCACCTGCGCGTAGGCCTCGGCCTGGAGCGCCAGCAGGCCGACCTGCGGGCCGTTGCCGTGGGTGACGACCAATCGATGCTCGGTCGCGATATCCGCCAGCGCGCCGACGGCGACCGCGACGTTGCGCCGCTGCGTCTCGGCGTCCGCGCGCTCACCGCGACGTAGCAGCGCATTGCCTCCAAGCGCCGCAACGACCAGCATCGCCGCTAAGCCGCAGCGATCGCGTCGCGCTCGATTGGACAGGACATGCAGCGAGGCCCCCCGCGCCCTCGGCCGAGCTCGAAGCCGGCGATCGTTACCACCTCGAGTGCGGGGCCGAGCCTCGGACCGAGCGCCGCGGTCTCGAACGTCCGGGTGAGGGTGCATTCGCGCGCCTCACGGATCGTGAGTGTCTGGGCGAGTAGCTCGTGCAGGTACAGGACTTCGACTCCGCGCTCGGTCAGCGCGTCGGCGACCTCGACCGTCTCGGAGGTTCGCATCATCGGTCCTTTCCTTCTCGCGGGGCAATTCCGACGGCAGCGAAGGTGCTGGATTCATCGTCCCCCGTGACTACCGATCCGGCATCGGCAAAGTCACGGATCGCGGGATCGGAGGAACTACCGATCGTCCGCCGCTCGTTCCTGGCCTAGCGTGGCGAAGGCTGCGTCCGTGCGACGCACAGCGGATGTCTCAACCGCGCGTGTGCTGGGCCCAGGTGCGCCGCTCCGCCTGGCGTCGTTCGGGCAGCGGCCCTCCGACGTCCTCTGCCGCGTCGAGGCACTTCAGCGCGAAATCGAACTCGCCTCGCCGCGCGCCCGAGTCGGCGAGCTCGAGCAGCAGCTCAACCGCCTCACGCTCTTCGGCGCCCGCGTCCTGTGAGCTCTCGGGCTCTGCCGGTGCATCGCGGTCGATGAGCGAAGAACGCGTCAGGGCGGGATCGTCGGGCGCCGCCAGGTACGGCGCCAGATGCCGCCCGGCGATCTTGCCCGGCGGCCACCACAGCGGCTGGAACGACACCTCGGACTCCTCGCCGTCCGCAGGCGCGCGGAGATAGCGAGGCTCGGCGCCGGTCAGCAGCAGTCCACGCAGCACGGGTCGGAACGGCTCGGGCCGTCTAATCGCGCCCAGCTCCGCCGCGATCGCGCTGGACGCCGCATCGGCCTGCTGCGCCGCGATGCCTCCCTGCTTGATTGGAAACGCGGTCGCGTCACCGGCCGCGTAGACGCGGCGGGTCCGGTTGACGGCACAGTGATTGTCGATCGGAATGAAGCCGTGCTCGTCGTGTGGGAGTCCGTCGATGGCCGGGCCCTCGAGGCCGGGGAGCGAGATCACCGCGTCGGCGGCGAGCGCCCCGCCGCTCTGCATCTGCACCCGCCTCCCGTCGAACGTGACCGCGGTCCGCCCCGCGATCAGCTCGATCGACGCGCCGCCGAGGAGGTCTCCCACCGCCTCGCTCGCGGCTGGTCCGAAGGCCTCGAGCGGCCGATCCTCGTAGGTGACGAGCGTGATGCGAAGCCGGGAGATCTTGTTGGCGCGAGCCCACGCGGCCGTGAACAGCGCAAGCTCGTACAGCGGGAGCAGCCACGCCACGACCGCGGGCGCGGCGAACACGATCCGCCGCACCGAGCCGACCCGGATCTGATCGATGACGCGCTCGAGACGCTCGCGATCGACGCTGCCCCCGAACGTCAGCGCGCCCGGAAGGGCGGGCACCTGGCGCGCACCGGTGGCGACGAGGAGATAGTCGAAGTCGAGCCGCTCGCCGCTCGTGCTGAGCGCGACTCCCTCGCCGGCGTCGACCGTCTCCAGCGCGCCCGACCTGAGATGCGCGCCGTGATCCGATGTGATCCGCGCGAGCTCCAGCCGCCGGACCTCACCGAAGCCGAACGGCTCGGCCACGGCGATCGGACGGTAGTGGAACTCGGGATCCGGGGCGAGCAGCTCGAGCTCGACCGTACCCCCGAGGAGAGCGTGTAGCGCGAGCAAGGCCTCGAGTCCGGCAACGCCGCCGCCCGCGACGATGATCTTCGCGCGATGGTGCACGGCATGGAGCTTTGCCACGCTTCTCAGCGTAGGCTCGGCGCCGGAGTGCGATCACCGCAGCGACTACGCGTGCGGTCGAGTAGTTCCCCGCAGGGCGCGTCAATGGGCCGAGCGCGTGCTCTACTTCGACGACGTCTCCTCGGTCGATCCACGATCCGAGTGTCCTCTCATCCGACCATCCCGACACCCCGGCAACGCCGTCGCCCCGCACTGGACCGTCCGCCGGACGCTCTCCTCCCGGTGCGCGCCGAGCCCTCAGCTATGACCGGCCCGCCGCCCTGTCCCACTGCTCGAGGTACGGCGCGAGGTACTTCGCCGCGATCTTCCCTGACGGTGCGAGCGACGGGTCGTCGCTCATCGCCGAGCTGAACCCATGGCCGCCTGTGATCTCGGCGCGCAGGTAGCGAGGCTTGGCGCCGGTCAGCAAGATCCCGCTGATCGATGGATGGAACTCTTCGGGCTGGACCGGGGCACCGGCGGACGCCGCGATCGCCTGCGCGGCGACGTCGGCCTGATGTGCGGCGATCCCGCCGTGCTTGATGGCGAACGCGGTCGCGTCCCCGGCGGCGTAAACGTGCTCGAGCCCGCGCACGCGGCAGTGGGCGTCGATCGGGATGAAGCCGTGCTCGGCCGCGGGCAGTCCCGGGACCGACGGGCCGTCGAGCTCGGGGAGCGCAACGATCCGGTCGGCGTCGAACTTGCGGTCACCGGGCGCGACCTCGATGTGACCGGGGCTGGGGATCTCGCAGTAGGCGGACGTGAAAACCTCTATCCGGTTCTCGGCCAGGAGCGCGCTGACCCCGTCGCTGGCGCCGCTCCCGAACACCGCCAGCGGCTTCTCTTCCGGCGTCAGCACCGTAATCGAGACCTCGACGTTCATGTCATATGCCCGCTGCGCGCTCATCAGCGCCAGCTCGTAGATCGGCAGCGGCCACGCCATCCGGGGCGGGACGACGAATGCCAGGCGCTTCAGGTAGCCGTCCTCGATGTCCTGGATCAGCCCGTGGAGCTGATCGTCGAGCCGGCGATCGTCGATCGTGGTCGCGTGTTCGTAGCGCGGGCGGACGCGGGCACCCAGCGCCAGGAGCATTGCGTCGTAGCTGTAGTCGGCGCCGGACGCGGTGTGAATGGACGCGCTTGCCACATCGACGGACTCGAGCTTGTCCTCGACGAGCTCGATGCCGATGTCGGCTGCGATCTCCTGCAGCGGATATCGCTCAGCCCCGCCGAACGAGAACGGCTCCTGCACGCTCATCGGCCGGTACGCGAACTCCGGCCTCGCGGAGATGAGCTTGACCGTGAGACGGTCTGCTGCGAGGTCGCGGAGCGCGAGGGCTGCCTCGAGCGCTGCGACGCCGCCGCCGGCGATCAGGACCTTGAACTGCGCGGACGGAGCGGGATCTGTCGTCATGAGGCCGGAGCTTAACCCTTCCCGCGCCCGGCGCTGGTTACCCGGTTGCGGGTAAGCGACCTACTCTTGACCCATGAGCGACGACGAGCAGCTTGACGCCACGCTCACCTTGACGTTCGACCAGGAGCTGCTCCTGTGGCTCGGCGACGAGCCCGACGCCGGTCGGGGCGCCGACGCCAAACGGGTTCGCGAGATCGCCCTGGAATTCGCGATGGGGTTTGGACGTCTGTCGCAGATCGGCCCCGCCGTCACGATCCTCGGCTCGGCTCGCACGCCTCCCGAGCATCCGCACTACGCCCTGATCCGTGAGGTCGCCGCGGCCGTCGGCCGTGCCGGCTATGCCGTCATCACGGGTGGAGGTCCCGGCCTGATGGAGGCGGCCAACCGCGGCGCCCACGAGGCCGGCGCGGTCTCGATCGGCTGCAACATCGAGCTCCCGCACGAGCAGCACATCAACGGGTACGTCGACATCGACCTCCACTTCCGGCACTTCTTCGCGCGCAAGGTGATGTTCGTCCGGTACGCGAACGCGTTCGTGATCGGTCCCGGCGGCTTTGGCACGCTCGACGAGCTGTTCGAGTCCCTGACGCTCATCCAGACCGCGACCATCAGTCACTTTCCGGTCATCCTCGTCGGCGACGGCGAGTGGGACGGGCTACTCGGCTGGCTGCACGACCGCGCGCTCGCCGAGCACCGAATCGAGCCCTCGGAGCTCGCGCTGCTCCACGTCACGAGCGAGCCCGCGCATGTCGTCGAGATCATTACCAGCGCTCATCGGCGCCAGCGCATCCACCGCCGGCGCAAGCGCCGGCAAGGCGGGCTGTGAACATCCCCGGGCGATCCTCTCCGCCGCGTCCTCAGAGAGAAGGACGCGCATCTTAGGGAAAGGGCCGCCCGGCACCTACGCCCCCATCAGGTCACGACGCTCGAACGCAGCGAGCGCGGCGACGGCGGCAACGACACCGATCGTGACCATGACGAGTGCCGAGACCGGGCGAAAGGGCGCCGCCGGCACCAGCCCGACGTGCTCGAACGGCGTCAGGTCGACCAACCACCGCGGCACCCCGAGCAGCGATCCGAACAGTTGCCACAGGAACGCGACGATCACGAGGGCGTAGGCGATTCCGGCACTTGCCCTCGGCACGATCCCGTGCGCCAGCGCGGCGAGGCCGAGGAACAGGATCGCGACGGGGAGGCAGTTGATGCCGGCTTCGAGCATGCGGGGCAGGGCGATGTCGACGCCCTGCGACGCGGCTCCCGCCCACGAGAAGAACCCCGCCGCAAGCGAGATCGCTGTGGCCGCGATCGCGGCGAGCAGCACCCGGCCGCCGAGCCAGCTGCGCCGACTCACAGGGAGTGCGAGCTGCGTCTCGAGCTGCTGATCTGCCTCCTCGTGGCGAGCCGCCCCGACCTGAGCGCACTCGAACAGGCTGACCGCGAGCACGAAGAAGATGAACGTGAAACCGAGGTAGCCCCGGGGCGTGAGGATCGAGCCGGCGCCGAGCTTCGCGATCTGCTGGTCGAGGCTCTTCGAGACGTCCGCCGAGGTGATGCTCTTCGAGACGATGCCGAGGATGAACGCGAACGCGCCGACGCTGCAGATCCACACGCTCAGTCCGACCGACTGAGCGCGGAGGGCAAAGGCGGTGGGCGCGCTCAGCAGCGCCAGCCGTGGCTCGGCGCTGTCGCGCGCGGCGAGCAGTCCGCTGCCGATGTCGCGGCGGGCGGCAATTCGCCACGCGAGCGCGAACAGAGCGATTGACGCCGCGATCGGCAGCAGCAGAACGACGGTCCGAGCGCCCGTGAACGGCCGCATCTCCTCCGCCCACCCGAGGGGCGTCACCCATCGCAGCCAGGAGAAGTTGCCGGACGTGTCCGCGATCACCCGCAGCACGAAGGACACGCCGGCGACGGCGCCGCCCAGCTCGAGCGCGAGGCGCCGCGTCGGCGCGAGCTGACTGACGAGCGCCCCCACGCCGGCGAACACCGGCACGACCGAGGCCGTCGCCAACGCGAGGTACGCCGACGGGCCCACCGCGAGGCCGCCGAGAACCAGGCCGAGGAGCTCCGCCAGCCACAGGATCACGACTCCGGCGGCGATAGCCGCGATCGAGGCCACGTAGGACATGCGCCGGCTGGCCGCACCCGCGAGCACCACCTCGGCGCGGCCGGCGTCCTCCTCGGTCCGCAGTGCGCGCACCGCCGCGAGCAGCCCCACTACGGCGGCGAAGATCGCGAGCGTCCCTCCGACGCGCCAGGCGGTGTAGCCGCCGACGCTCAGCAGATCGTGGGGCGTGCCGTAGAAGAGGCGGATCGCCTTGTTGTCGCCGAAGCTGCGCGCGAACGCGACACGGGACGAGAGGGTCGGATACGCGTGGCGGTAGCCGACCGGCTGGATGTAGGAGACGGCCAGGAACAGGTACGCGAATGCGATCGTCCGGATCCGTGAATCGAGGAATGTCCGCCGCGCGAGTGCGATCGCCGGCGATCTGCGCTCCCGGCGCTGGACGCCGGCGCGATGCCCCACCTCAGCCGCCGACGCGTCCATCGGCGTCGTAGTGGTGTAGGAAGATCTCCTCGAGCGACGGCTCGCGGCTCGTCAGCGTCTCGATCGGGTGCTTCCCGAGCTCGGAGATGAGCGGCCCGATCGCGCCGGACACCTCGAAGCGCAGCGCCCTCGGCCCTGCGCTCTCGGCGTGCACTCCGGGCAGAGGTGCAAGCTCCGGCGCCTGTTCGCTGAAGGTGACCTCGACGGTCTGCGCGCTGAGGTGCCGCAGCTCGGGCAGCGTTCCCTCGTCGACGAGCCTTCCCCTGCGCAGGATGCCCACCCGATCGCACAGCGCCTCCACATCGCTGAGGATGTGGGAGGAGAGAAACACGGTCTGTCCTCGCGCCTTGGCCTCCTCGATGCTGTCTCTGAACGCGACTTCCATCAGTGGGTCGAGCCCGCTCGTCGGTTCGTCGAGCATGAGCAGCTCGGCGCGGGTCGCGAGCGCCGCGACGAGCTGCACCTTCTGGCGGTTGCCCTTCGACAGTGCGCGCACCTTCTTGCGCGTGTCGAGCTTGAAGCGCTCCACGAGCCGGTCTCGGTACGCGACGTCGGTCCCGCCGTGCAGGCGCGCCAAGAACTCGAGTGTCTCGGCAACGGTGAGCGCCGGCCACAGAAACGGCTCGCCTGCCACGTAGGCGAGCCGACGGTGCGCCGAGACCGGGTTGCGCCAG
>Ga0187776_10001275_pt1 | contig 12498 bp, 13 predicted proteins | sample 0216_BV02_MP12_2_FD_132426 | JGI IMG/M metagenome (GOLD analysis project Ga0187776, IMG submission 132426) | Tropical peat soil microbial communities from peatlands in Department of Meta, Colombia - 0216_BV02_MP12_20_MG | ecosystem: Environmental > Terrestrial > Soil > Wetlands > Peat | place...
CGCCCGGGTAATAGTTCTGGTATCTCCCAACATGAACGACACCAGTTCTCTGAAGAGTTGCTCTGTGAGGCCGTCGACGAAGTCGTCGTCCCGACAAACCTTTCTGGCCAAATCGACATCGCGATTCACGAAGGCATCCAGCGACTCCTTCACCATCCGAATCGTCCAGTTAGCCATTCTCGGGATGTCGATGTACGGCTTGAGTTGAGGCTCTTTGTTCAACTCGATCGCGCGTTCCGCGATGTTTTCGGCAAGATCGCTCATCCGTTCGAGTTCCGTGGAGATCTTCATGGCCGTCGTGATAAATCGGAGATCCCCCGCCGTCGGTTGGTGAAGTGCCAGCAGGCGAAGGCAGGTCTCGTCGATGTCGACATCCAGTTTATTGACCGCCAGGTCATTCTCGACGACTCGAATCGCCAGATCCGAATTGCGCTCCATCAACGCTTGCAAGGCGTCTTGTAATTGAGATTCGACCGAGCCTCCCATGAATAACAGCTTGTCTTTGAGGTCTTTGAGTTCGATGTCGAGATGTCGTTCCATCGGAGCCTCCCGGTTAGACTTACCCGAACCGGCCGGTCACATACTCTTCAGTCAGTTTACTGGACGGATTCGTAAAGATTGTATCAGTTCGGTCGAACTCAATTAGCTTGCCCAGAAACATGAACGCCGTAAAATCCGAAACCCGCGCCGCCTGCTGCATGTTGTGGGTGACGATGACGATGGTCACCTTCTGCTTCAAATCGGTCATCAGTTCCTCGATCTTCGACGTCGCGACCGGATCCAGGGCCGAGGTGGGTTCATCGAAAAGGATCATCTCTGGATTCGTCGCCAAGGCCCGCGCGATGCACAAGCGCTGCTGCTGGCCACCGGACAACGCGGTGGCAGGACCGTGCAGCCGGTCTTTGACCTCTTCCCACAGTGCAGCGTCCTGCAAGGCCTGGACGGCGCGTTCGTCCAGTGTCGCCTGATCACGGATGCCGCGGATCTGCAACCCATAGACGACGTTGGCAAAGATCGACTTGGGAAAAGGATTGGGTTTCTGGAACACCATCCCGATCCGCATCCGCACTTCGATGGGATCGACGGCTGGATCAAGAATGTTAATCTTGTCCGGATGGAGAATGATTTCGCCTTCGTACCGAGCATCCGGATGCAGATCCTGCATGCGATTCACACAGCGAAGAAAGGTGGTTTTCCCACACCCGGATGGGCCAATCAAGGCCGTGACGCGCCGTTCAGTGATTGGTAATGTCACCGACTTGAGCACTTGGACTGGGCCGAATGAGAAACTCAGGTCTCGAATTTCGGCTTTCAGGGAAAGAGACGATACAGCCATCATCGTGAGCCATTCACCACTGAATGCGCCGGCGCGATCGGTACCGGACGTAATAAGCCAACCCATTCATGGCCAGTGTTACCACCATGAGGACCAGCCCGGCGCTGGCCGCGTTGAGATGGAACGCTTCCTGCGGCCGGGAGACCCAGTTGAACATTTGCATCGGGAGCACCGTAAAGGGATCGAAGAGCCATCGGACTGAGAGAAATGGGGGGTCCGCCGTGACCGGGGAGGAAGGCAGAAACGCGATGAACGACAGCGCCCCGATCGTGATGAGCGGCGCCGTCTCTCCGATAGCCCGCGAGAGCGCGATGATGACGCCGGTCAGGATTCCTCCGGTTGAATACGGCATGACATGGTCGCGGATCGTCTGCCATTTTGTCGCACCGAGAGCATACGCCGCTTCACGAATCGCCACGGGCACGGAGCGGATAGCTTCGCGGGCGGTGATGATGACGACCGGCAGGCACAAGAGGGCCAGCGTGAGCCCGGCCGTCAGAATACTGTGTCCCAAATGAAGCTGGTACACGAACAGCCCGAGGGCCATCAGACCGTACACGATCGAGGGGACTCCTGCAAGATTGGCGATGTTGATCTCGATCATCGCCGTCAGCCAGTTTTTTGGCGCATACTCTTCGAGGTAAATAGCCGCCGCGACACCGAGCGGAATGGAGGTCAGGGCCGTTACCAGCATCACCAGCACCGTGCCGACACATGCCGGGAGGATTCCGGCACGGCTCGCCACGCGCGATGGGTAGGAGGTCAAGAACTGCCAGCTCAACCGTTGGCTTCCTTCCACGCCTAGCGTGATGAGCAGGAGCAGCAGGATGAATACGGCAAAGGCCATGCCCCCAAGTCCGGCCCAACGGAAGAGCCGATCCACTCGCTTGTTGTCCGCAATCACCTGGTGAATCTCATGGGACATTACCATACCCTAATATTTTCTGTGATAGCGCGTGCGGAGCACGTACCCGGCGACGTTGAAGAGGAACGTGATGACAAACAGCGTGAGCCCCGCCGCGAAGATGGTTTGATATCCGATGCTGCCGTGCGGCAAGTCACCGAGGCTCACTTGAACGATGTAGGCGGTCACGGTCGCCGCCGGTTCCATCGGGTTCCAGGTGAGCGTCGGCTGCATGCCAGCCGCAATGGCGACGACCATCGTCTCACCGATTGCGCGGGAAATCCCCAGCACATAGGCCGCCGCGATGCCGGACACCGCTGAGGGCAGAACGACCCGAATCGCCGTCTGCATGCGTGTGGCCCCCATGGCGAGCGAGCCCTCTCGGATATGCACCGGTACGGCGTGCATCGCATCCTCGCTGACCGAGCTGATATAGGGAATGATCATCACGCCGATGACGAGGCCGGCGGCGAGCATGTTGAAGCCGGGAAGGTTCGGCCACAATAACTGCAGACAGGGCGTCACGACCAACAGAGCGAAATACCCGAAAATCACGGTCGGCACGGAGGTCAACAGTTCCAAAAATGGTTTGACCGTTTCACGAACCGTGGCCGAGGCGTATTCGCTCAGATATACGGCGGTGATTGTACCGAGAGGCAGAGCCAGCACCAGCGCGACAGCCGTCGTCGTCAGGGTCCCGGCCAGCAGTGGAAGAATTCCGTAATGAGCGTTAGAGAAGAGCGGCGTCCATTGGGTGTCCGTTAAAAAATCGAGGATCGACACCTTCTGAAAGAAAACGGCGGATTCATACAGCAGCACGCCCACGATGCCCAGCGTAATCCCGATGGAGGACAACGCCGACAGCAGCAACAGGACTTCGATGACCCGTTCGCTCGGCTTGCGCCTGTGTGTCACCGGACCCTGTGGGCGTCCTGGATCGATGCCGCCGTTCTTCATGGATTCCGCCGAATCTCCCTATTCCCGCTCTGGCTATAGGGTCGCTTCCCGCCTAACCACCTCGATCAATGGGGTGCCCGGATTGGGCTTCGTCGAAAAGACCGTCCCGAGCCGCCCGACGCGGAAGTGCTCAGCGGCGATACGATACACCTCGCCCGGCAATGGCACAAAGCCAACTTCACTCGCCAAATTGGCGGCATGGGTGAGATAGGACTCGACGAAACTCTTCACTTCCGGGCGGGCCGACGACTTCTCATTCACATAGATCAGGAGTGGACGAGAGAGAGGGCGATAGCTTCCGTTTTCCACCGTTTCTCGAGACGGGAATCGGGGGCCTTCGCCAGCATCGACGGGTACCGCTCGCAGCTTCTGTTGATTGCTCTCGTAATAACCGAAGGGGATATACCCGAAGGCGTATTGGTCGCTCGCGATGCCCTGCACGAGCGTGTTATCGTCCTCGCTCGCCGTATAGTCCCCTCGGCTGGCTTTTGCCTTCCCGACAACCGCCTCAGTGAAGTAGTCGAATGTCCCAGAGTCCGACCCGGCTCCGAACAGCTTGAGCGGGGCATCCGGCCATTCGGGCCTGACCTGGTTCCACCGTACGATGTCCCGCTGCGCAGCCGGCTCCCATATGCGCTTCAATTCTTGGAGCGAGATCGAATCCACCCAGGTATTCTGGTGACTGACGACGATCGTCATTGCGTCGTACGCAATCGGCAGCTCGTGATAGGCGATGTGGTTCTGCCGGCAGGTCTCGCGCTCGACGGCACTGATCGGCCGGGACGCATCCTGGATATCCGTTTCCCCTCGGCAGAATTTCTTGAACCCGCCGCCGGTGCCAGAAATGCCGACGGTAATCCTGATGCGGCCACGATGAGCCAGTTGGAATTCCTCTGCCGCCGCTTCCGTGATCGGAAAAACCGTACTGGAGCCATCGACGGTGATCAACCGGGAGTCGTCACCTCCCAAGGAAGCGGCAACGACCCACGTGAGATACAGCGCGGAGGAGAGAACTGCCGTTGGCTTCCAAATCGAGGGCCTCAACGCGTAAATCCCTCTCACGAAAATCAAACAGGACCCAGAGGAGTGTGGCTGCCAGCTTGAGAGCGTAACCAGATATTCATACCCCTCTGCTGTTACACGTCCCCAACAAAATTGTTAACACGGTGTTAACTACAGTCGCGGGCCTGATAAGTTCCCTAAGACAAGTTTTCTCTGGGCAATGGTCAACAGTGCCTGCGAGGTGAGGGCGGAATCGACCGGATCGTCTAATAATAGGCTGCCACAGTTAGTCTGGTTTGCTCGCTGCCTCAGTTCGCTGGCCTCGGCCGTTCGCTCCATCGCATGGGTCTCATGACCATGCCGAGAGCCAGCACACCGATGATCATCAGGAAGAAAACAAAAGACACCGCAAGGAAGAAGGCTCCGCGTATTTCAGAAATCATCTGGACTCCACCTCCTTAATCGAGGAATTGGCCCGATGACGATGCCCGTTCAGACGATAAACACTCCAAACCGCGTTCCGAGCCTAGTGTATCAGTCTACCCGTACGTGGATCACCTCCACATTGCGGCATCATCATGATTCTGTAACATTTCGCTGTCATGGCGAGTCAATCTAGTAAGGTAACGCTTCCCTGGTTCGCATGCCAAGCTAGGCACGGGCAAGTGAATTGGAAAGCGATATCATGGTCTGGAGAGATGAAAGGTGTTAGATCTTCCCTCCGGCAAAACGCCCTCAGTTTTCCAGACACTGTGTTGCTTCTCAGATGGTCTGAAATTTACCTGCTGGTAATACGCTGCTAACCGTGGCGCAATGTCGGCTTGGTAGAGTCACGCTAACGTAAACTAACAAACATCAAAGGAGGCCCAGATGGTCACAGTCGGTCAATTGATGAAGACAGATCTTGTCACCGTGGATTCCGGTACGTCAGTCATTGAGGCGGCCAAACTCATGAAAGCCTGCAACGTCGGGAGCGTGTTGGTTTCCCGTCAAGAGCGTATCGTCGGCATTGTCACTGAATCGGATATCGTGAAGAAGGTCATCGGGTCAGACCGCGGTCCCTACTTTGTTCCTGTCGAAGAAATCATGAGTAGCCCCGTCGTTGGCATCGAAGAGCGTCGCCCGATTACTGAAGCCGCCGACATGATGAACAAGCATCGGACGAGGCACCTGGGCGTAACCAAAGGCGGGGCACTCGTGGGCGTCGTGTCGGTCAGAGACTTCCTGAAGCCCGTCTCCGTCGACGAATTCTAGCCGTCAATTCTCCCCACCAACGTTCCTCATATCCTCGGCTCTGCCGCACGAAGCGCGCACGAGACGAGGCCTTCCATTTTTTGAGATCCGTGTGAGGACACCTGAATGGATTTTCGGCAGAGCTAACCCGCATTATTCACGAGATTTCGTGACGAAACCGCGGAGACGTCTTGCGAGACGGGTGCGCGGAGCCGCGAGGAAGGGAGGCATACTTAAAACAGTATGTTGACCGATTGAGCAGCGAGCCCACCGGCCTGGCTGCCGCCAACTCGCAGCCAGGCTTGTCGCAGTGGCGTATCGGCGGTTGTAGTAGAAGTCATCGTGAATAATGCGGGCTACGCCCGTAGCTTGTAGCCGATGCCCCTGACGGTCACGATGAACGTCGGACGGGCCGGGTTCTGCTCGATTTTCTGCCGCAGGGAATGAATGTGGACATCGAGGGCGTGCTCTTCGAGGGCGTAGCCCTCTCCCCAAACCCGATTGAGCATTTCCTGGCGGGAAAAGACGCGGGAGGGCGATTCGAGAAATTGCTTCAGAATCTGGAATTCCTTTGGAGTCAGATCGACTGCACGGCCGTTGACCGTGACTTCGTGACGATCAAGGTCCATGCGAATATGCCCCACACTATACTGGGTGTGGGAATCCGCGCGAGCTTCTCGACGTCGAAGAATGGCGCGTGCCCGCGCGACCAGTTCACGGACACTTTGACCGCAGACAATCAGATCGACGTCATTGTCATACTCCTCTATGCATTCATCGTCCGAGCAGGAGCTGTTGCTTTCCTGCACGGCCACGATGGGGACCGCATTCAGTCCTCGCACGTGGCGGAAGTTCGTGATCGCGCCGCTTTGACGATCGAGAATAATCAAGGACGGCACGTTCGCCTTCGCCTCCGCGAGGGCCGCGGATTCCGTATTCACCGTCGTGCTGCGATACCCGCTCGTCTCTAAGGCCTTCTTCAGTGACTGTGCAAAAGACTCCGATTTCACGAAGATGAGGACCGAGTCGTGGACGCCGGTACTGGATGGTTTGACCGTCAACATAGCGGCGACATGCTAAATCTCGACCGGGCAACACATCGTTAGGATGGTGTTAATTGTCCGTTAAATTGAATGTAAGCCGATGGCGAGTACACGCTTCGATCGGGGTGGAGTTAACCCCGAGTTAACAATTCATTGATCTCATGGCAACGAAGACCGAGTAGCCTGAATGCGGAACGGGTTTGTAGCGACAAATCGGTTACTTAGGAGTACCGTGCGAATGGAACGACAACCAGCCACATTCAACCACCACCTATCATCTCTGGTTGGAGCTTGTGTGCTCCTCGGCCTAAGCCTTGTCCTGGTCCCCCAGTCGCCCGGTCAATTAAAACCCTCGCTGGATCCCAGCATCCCGCCTTACCAGCTTGTGAGCGGTCTGACTGCTGGTTCGCTCTCTGTCGCAGGGTCGGAGACCATGAAACCGCTGACAGAATCATGGGCGAAGGATCTCATGCAGCTGTATCCAAGCCTTGCCATCAGGGTTGAAAGCGGCGGCTCCGAGACAGGACTGGACGCCTTGCTGGAAGGGAAAGCCCAGATTGCCGCCATGTCTCGGCGCATGACGCAGCAGGAGATCGTCGAATTCAAGCGAGAGTTCGGCTATGAACCGACCGAAGTTCCGGTTGCCGTGGATGCACTGGCCGTCTTCGTGCATAAAGATAATCCGGTGGAAGGACTGTCCCTCGCCCAACTTGACGCGATGTTCTCAAAAGAGCGACGACGAGGGTTAGAATACCCGATCAACACCTGGGGAGAGGCACTCGTCCTTGAGGAAGGATGGGCCGAGGCTCCCGTTCACCTGTATGGAAGGAACGGCAATTCTGGCACGGCCTCCTTCTTCAGGGACCATGTGTTGAATGGAGCGGCCCTGAAGAACACCATGACGGCGGCGGCTGGCTCGGCGTCGGTGGTCATTGAGCTTGTGAAAGACCGATTTGGCATTGGATTCAGCGGGATCGGTTATCAGATTTCAGGCATCCGACCCGTCCCCATTGCCTCGGTCCAAGGGGGCCGGTATGTTCAACCGAGCTTTCAAACCGCGATGGATAGCTCCTATCCCTTGAGGCGGAACCTCTACCTCTATGTGAACAAGCCTTCCAAGGTCTCCGCCCCTCCCTCCCTCACCGAGTATGTCAAGTTCGCACTCAGCCAACAGGGTCAGCAGATCGTCCTGGCCCATGGGTATTATCCCCTTCCGACAACTGATCTCAATCGACTGACTGCGATGTGGACAACCCGTGTGCGTTCCGCCGTCACGGACCAACCAGCCAAAGTCCGCGACTAGGCCCCGTTGACGGGATCGCCCTTTCATGTCAGCGTAACCTAGCGGCCTCGCCATGAATCGACTCGTCGGCCTTGTCCTTCTTGCCTCCGTCAGCGCAGCACTTGTCGGCGCCTGTAGTCCTACTCAATTCACCACGGTCACGATCTATGAGACGCCAGCCAGGTACGTCCGGTTGGAGTTCGATCGCACGGTCAAGAAAGGAGCGGAACATTCGCACCCGATCTCGTTGACTCCGGAGCAAGTCGCCGCAGTCCTAGGGGGGGTGAAGATCATGGAGCCCCTGGCCAAACTCCCTATCTATGATGACACCAGTGTCCCCCGCGTCCATCCGGCCTTCACGGACAAAGAGATAGCATTCTTCGCTCCGCTCCTGGCTCAGGCTCTGGGTAAGGCGATGCCCGAAGAAGTCGTGACCTTCTATCAGACTCGGGACATTTCAGCCATCACACGAGAGGTCACGTCCGGAGGGGTGTTTGTTCAAGGCGATGAACTGCACCTGGTTCTCGCAAACTATCGATCACATACTCACTACATGGCTGACATGGGCGTGGCGGAAACAAGTGACGATCGCCTCACCCCCATGGAGTCACTGGCTCCGCAAGGCGGCCGCATCGATTTCGAGCCTAACTCGGCCAAACGGGAACGACCAGTCGGGGGATTGGAAAAGCTATTCCAATGGGATCATCGCGAACTGGCCGTGTTGTACAAACAATTGCCGCCACGCCCCTTGGTCCAACCAGCCCTCCAGCCTGAAGCAATCCCCTAGCGTCACAGTCACGATTCTCGGCCCTCTAGAAATTCCACTGCAATTGGAACCTGAGAAGATTCCCGGATTGAAGTTGGTAGGGGGTCTGAGCGCAAGCCACGTTCACGTTGAACTGGTTGGTACAGGACGCTGGTTCGAACGAGGGGTTGGCGGTGTTGCGTTGCGTCCAGGTGTACTCCACTGTTAATTCGAGCGCGCGGTTGAACTGATATTCAAGCCCGAGTTCCAACTCGCGAACACTGTAGCGAGGGGTATTGGCGACGAATCTGGTTCCTCCGAAATACTCCTGATACCTGACGAAGGGAAAGATGCTCTGGCAATAGGTGTCGCATTGGTAGTTATAAAACATCTGCAGGTATCCCCCTCTTAGGCTCCCTTCGACAATCTCACTTCGGAGGGTATTCAACTGCGGCCCTCGACCGATCGTGTATTCTCCCTGGAGTCCGAAAGGCTGGGGATAGACGACGAAATGCCAGGCCACTCGCTCGTCCAAGTAGTTGCCCCCGTTAGTCACCAGCGGAAGCCGAGCAGTACCGGGAGGAGTGCTTAATCCGTTCGCAGGCACCACAGGGGTAAGGAACGAAACATTGTATTGGCCCGTAAACGCATCCATGCCGACCTGGACGACCTGACCGTTGGAAAACTCAAACGGCACCATCGAGTGGAATATGACATGTTTGCCCTTATTGGCATCATAGGTGTTTTCCCCTTGGCCGTTATAGACTCCGATGCCCAGCATTCCGTAATCGCCCGATCCCTTCAACCCGCTCTCCACGAGCCGCCGGAACAGTTCGCGAGTCTTGGTGGGAGTGTAGTAGAGGAACACTCCGATGTCGCGCTCATTTGGAACCGCGCTGTTGGTCGCATCGTCGCGGTCAAGAGCCAGCCGGTTTTGGCTAGATTGCAAGTTCTGGAACCCATAGGGGACCTTCGATTGTCCGGCGCGGATACGCCATTCCTTGTTTTCAGTCAAAAATAGATCCGCGTACGCGTCCCGCAGCTGCACGTTTTGTGATCCCGGGCTCCCGTCCGCGTTGATCGGGACGTTTACAAGTTCCGCCTGGGTGTAGACAAAGACCCTCTCGTGGGGCTGCCCGCTGACGATAACGCGAGCGCGGCGGACGGAAAACGAATCATTGCCATTGATCGCTTGATCACCCTGCGGACTTCGCACGTCGTAGTTCTTGACGTGAGCGTCGAAGCGAAATTGTGTAAAACCTCGAATGCTGATCTTTTCGTACCAACGTTCCCGCACCGGAACGTCTCCGGCCGCCCGACTTGCTTCGAGTTCCTTGGCCTGCCGCTTCTCCTCTTCCGCTTTTAATTGGACCCACTGATCGAGGGTGATCTGCTTATTCTCCAGCAGAAGATCTTCGAGTTGCCCGGCCGTCACCGGAGACCAAGCAGCGGAGATCCACCCCAGCATGATCATCCCTACCCACACCCGCCCTCGACCGGTCATCCCTGCTCAATCTCCTTCCACGCCTGTTCATCGCCGTGGCGGAAGGAGAATATGAAGAGATGATTACAGCCAAGTTACGGCTGTCTCCAGTCTCCGTTAACTCACTGATAGCGGGAGCAAAAAACAGTTGGAATATTGGGGTGTGGCCTAACGAGCAGACCTCAGAAGAAGACCCGTAGGAGGTGCACCCAACTCTTCGTCATGGAGCAGAGCCAAGACCTGTTGAATGAGCCGGCTATACGCGTAGACCACGGCCTGGATAAGGAAAGCTGTCCCAGCCGAGCAGCCGTATCAAGAAAGGTGGGGTCCTCCTGCTGAAGAACCTTGTAGTGCGCGAGCGCCTCATCAGTTCGCCCAAGCCCTTCATAGATTCGACCGAGCAAGTAGCGAATCTGCCGCCGCTCCCCATCCGTGCCCTTCTTGCCGTTCAGCAGGAGCCTCAGCATTGTCGCCGCATCGTCCAGGCGATTTGTGGCCTTATAGCAGAGAGCCGTCTGAATGCCGGCTTTCACAGCCATCGCGGGTTCCTGGCGGGCTTGTTCGAAACAGGCAATAGCCTGCCGATGCTGCCCCGCTTCCTTGTATGCAAGCCCTTGTTGGTAGGGTGTAGGCGCTCCATGGTCCCTCAGTTCCGGCTTCTGTTTCGTTGTTGTGGTCTTCTCCGCCGTGGACCCGGCCGACGAGGCCTCTTCTTTTTCCTTCTGTTTCGCCTCGGGTGTGAGCAAGTCTCCGACCGAAGAGGGGGTGAGGGGCAGAATCCCACTGGCTGCCCGGTCTGTGGCAGCCTTCATCACCAGACCCGCCGTGACCACGCGTGCCTGTTCGGCAAAGCCATAGGCCAGTGACACGTCGCACACTTGGTTGATCAGTCGTGCGTTACCACCAGCCAGCCGATGCACGACGCGACAGGCCAGCTCCGTCATGACCACGCTGGTCATGCTGGCCACCATAAGTCGATGACGAACGTAGCAAGGCGTTTCCTCTTCGTCAAACGGTTCGAGATGGTAATCTACCGAGATGCGCTGGGCGAATTGGACCAAATCACTTCGCTGCAATAAAGCTCGCAACCCGGGCTGTCCTGAAAGAATGATTTGAAGAGACTGCCGTCGGCCATCATTCAGATTCGACAAGAGCCTGAGTTCTTCGAGCATCGCGGAACCCAGGTTTTGGGCCTCGTCCACCACCAGCACGACACGCCGACGCTGCTCGTATTCGTGGGCAAGGAACGCCGTGAACGTCCGGTACAGTTCAACACTGTCCATTCCTTTGCCATTCAAATTGAACGCCATCAAGACCCATGGCATGAGGGAGCCGAGACCAGTATGCGTATTCGACAGCATTCCGACCACGACCTGATGTTGCGATTGATCGAGGATGGCATTGAGCAGTGTGGTCTTGCCTGTACCCGGTTCCCCAGTGATGACTGTAAACACCGCTCGATTGAGCAGCCCGTACTCCAGAAGACTCAGGGCCAACTTGTGCTGTCTTCCGAGATAGAGAAATCGCGGATCGGGGACCAGGGAGAAGGGATTCGTTCGAAGTCCGTAAAACGATTCGTACATAAGAAGACCTACCTCATCTCTCTTGTTCTGCCGCTGTCGCGCGTTTCACTTTGGACAGGCTCAGTTGGTCGCGGCCGGCTTTGTTCAGGACAGTTCCCAGGATGGGTGCGCCTCCCTTCAGCACCTGTATGGCTTGCTGGAGGTCGGGCCCCGAAGTTTTGCTGTCTTCCACAACGAGGAGGAGAGCGTCCAGTCGTGGGCTGAAGGCCAGAACGTCCGGTCGATCGAGCACTGGAGGGAGGTCGAAAATTACCACCCGAGATGCGTACCGATGCTTGAGCTCCTTCACGAGTGCGGTCATACGCGGAGAGGTTAGGACTTCGGCCGACTGCTTCGTCACTCGGCCGCCCTGCAACACAATCAGCCGACCGAGACCCGGATGGAACAGCACGTCATCGACAGACCGACCGTCCAAGAGGCACTCCACCAATCCGTCGCCAGGCTCCAGGCCGAACTCTTCATGAATGCGGGGAGCACGGAGGTCTGCATCCACCAAAACAACCGTTTGCGTTGGTTCGCTCGCCAAGGCAATCGCCAAGTTGATCGACGTGAGAGTTTTCCCCTCTCCGTCCCGTGGGCTCGTAACCCCGAGCATGTTCCAGCCGTTCTCCTGTAACCGGTGGAGCACCTGGGTTCTGAGGATCTTGTAGGCATCCGCGAATGGCGAATGGTGCCCCGTAAGTATTCGGTGCCGCTGCAGGGTATCTTCATCAATGGTAACTGAACGTGTACGAGAATAAATCACTGCCGGGTCAGATTCCTCGGACCGGTCCGACCGAGGAGGAGCAGGAGCAGCACGATGCTGCTCCTTGAATCGATCCATCGCATTCTGGAGTTTGTCCATAATCATGTACAGAATCTTTCCTGTTTTATGCCAACCCAAGCTTTCTCAGGGCGGCGAATACGACAACATCCAATGGGTACCCCATC
>Ga0187776_10001276_pt1 | contig 12494 bp, 14 predicted proteins | sample 0216_BV02_MP12_2_FD_132426 | JGI IMG/M metagenome (GOLD analysis project Ga0187776, IMG submission 132426) | Tropical peat soil microbial communities from peatlands in Department of Meta, Colombia - 0216_BV02_MP12_20_MG | ecosystem: Environmental > Terrestrial > Soil > Wetlands > Peat | place...
CGTGCTCGCTACTTTCAGCGACGCAGAGACCAGTTTGTTCTGCGTCGTTGCATCGGTGACGGCCCCGACCGCCGGGCGACAGTTGACGGATGTCGCGAGCTTGCCGCTCGACCGTTTGTCCTCGCAGGCGGCGATCGTCGTCCTCGGTAACAGCCTCGCCGCGTACAACCCGCCGCTGCGCGTGGCCGAGGAGTTCGCGATGCTCGATCTGCTCTCGGGCGGCCGGCTCGTCGCCGGATTCCCGGTCGGCACGTCGATGGACATGAACTTCGCGTACGGGATCAACCCGGCCACCCTGCGCGACCGGTACTACGAGGCTCACGATCTGGTCATGCAGGCGTGGACGCGGCCGGACGTCTTCGCGTTCAACGGCAAGTACACGCAGATCCGCTACGCGAACATCTGGCCGCAGCCGCTCCAGAAGCCGCATCCGCCGGTGTGGATTCCGGGCGGCGGCAGCGTCGAGACGTGGGAGTGGACCGCGAAGCTCGACTACGTCTACTGCTACCTCTCCTACTTCGGCTACAAGCGGGGCCGGGCCACGATGGACGGCTTCTGGGAGGCGATCGCGCGGGTCGGGGCCGACGACAACCCCTTCCGCGCCGGCTTCCTGCAGCTCGTGTGCGTGTCGGAGACCGACGGAGAGGCCGAGCGCGAGTACTTCCCGCACGTGCACTACTTCTATCAGAAGTGCCTGAACGTCTGGGAAGGCTTCGCCGAGGCGCCGGGCTATCGCACGGTCAAGACCGTGCAGAGCGGCGCGCGCGCCCAGGTCGGCGCGGCGGCGCGCAAGGCGCGCCAGTCGCTCGACTGGGGCCAGTACGTCGATCAGGGCTACGTCATCGCCGGCAGCCCGCAGACGGTGCGCCAGCAGCTCACCGAGTGCATCAAGAGCCTGCGCGTCGGCCACCTGATGGTGCTGCTCCAGATCGGCAGCATGCCGAAGGAGCTCACGTTCAAGAACACCGAGCTGTTCGCGAAGGAGGTCATGCCGCACGTGCGCGACCTCTGGCCCGGCTACAAGGACCGCTGGTGGCCGTCGGGCGCCCGGAACGGCTCTTGATGGCCGAGACTCGGACGATCGAGATCCGGGGCGGCGCGGTGACCTTCAAGGTCCTCGCCGCCGGGCGCGGCGCGCCGCTCATCTATTTTCACTCGTACTACGAACGAAACGCCTGGTCGCCGTTCCTCGACCTGCTCGCGCGCTCCTTCAGCGTGTACGCGCCCGCGCACCCGGGTGTGGCCGGCTCGGCCGGCGTGGAGACGCTCGACGATCTGCTCGACCTCACGCTCGCCTACGACGAGCTCCTCGGCGCCCTCGCGATCGAGCGGGCGCACCTGATCGGTCACTCGTTCGGCGGCATGGCGGCCGCCGAGCTCGCCTCGGTGTTTCCCGCCCGCGCGCAGAGCCTCATGCTGGTCTCGCCGCTCGGGTTCTGGCGCAACGACGCGCAGCCGGCCGACATCCTGATCCTGCCGGCCGACGAGCTCGCGAGCGTGCTCTGGCGCGATCCCGGCTCGTGCGTCGCCCGCGAGTGGGCCGCCGGGGTCGGCGGCGATCCGGACGACATCGCGGCCCAGGTCGAATCGCTCCAGCGCCGCTCGTCGATGGCGAAGTTCGCGTGGCCGCTCCCCGACAAGGGGCTCCGGCGGCGGCTCCATCGGGTCGCCGCGCCGACCTTGCTGGTGTGGGGCGACGACGACCGCGCCAATCCGGTGATCTACGCCGAGGAGTGGCAGCGTCGGATCAAGGGCGCGGCCCTCCGCTTGCTCCGCGGCGGTCACATGGTGCTGCACGAGACGCCCGAAGCGGCCGCCCTCGTCGTCACGGAGTTCGCCGGCTCGTGACCCTTCTTGCGGGCAGCGCCTTCGTCACCGGCGGCGGGTCGGGCATCGGCCGCGCGATCGCGCGGGCGCTGGCCACCCAGGGCGCGCCGGTAGCGGTCATGGATCTTCTGCCGGAAGGGGGCAAGGATACCGTCGCCTCGATCGCCGCCAAGAATGGCCGCGCGACGTTCGTGCAAGGCGACGTCGGCCGCTGGGACGACGTCGACCGTGCGGTCGCGGCCGCCGTGCGCGAGCTCGGACCGCTCGGGATCCTGGTCAACGCGGCCGGCGTGCTCGACGGCTACGCGCCGGCCGACGAGATCGGCCCGGCGCTCTGGGAGCGCGTCATCGGCATCAACCTCACCGGGACCTTCTACGGCTGCCGGCGCGCGCTCGTCGAGATGCTCCCGCGCGGACGCGGCCGCATCGTCAACATCGCCTCGGTCGCCGGGCTGGTCGGCTCGGGCGGCGGCGCCGCCTATACCGCCTCCAAGCACGGGGTGGTCGGCCTCACGCGTCAGCTCGCGATCACTTACGCCGCGCGCGGCATCACGGTCAACGCGATCTGCCCCGGCGCGATCCAGACGGCGCTGCGCGACAACTCGACGCGAATCCTCGGCGCCGACGCGCCGGTGATGCGCGGCGTCGGGGGCGATGAGGCTGCCGTGCGCGCGATCACGCCGGCCGGACGACGCGGCACGCTCGAGGAGATTGCGGCGGCCGCCTGCTATCTGGCCGGCTCGGAAGCAGACTACGTCACGGGCCATACGCTCGTGGTCGATGGAGGATGGACAGCGAGATGATCAAGCGATTCCACGTGCTCTACGTCGGCCAGGTGGATCTCGAGAACATCGGGCTGCAGGGAACCCCGGCCAACGCGCGGCGCTACACCAACGACAAGCTCAGCGAGCCGTTCTTCGCGGCCCGCGACGTCGCCCAGCTGATGGACGATCTCGGCTTCTACGCCCTGTGGACGGCGGAGCATCACTTCCAGCGTGAAGGCTACGAGGTGTTCCCGAATCTCGTGCAGCTCTCGCTCTGGCTCGCGACGCAGACGCGGCGGCTCAAGCTGGGCTGTGCGTTCAACGTGCTCCCGATGTGGCACCCGATCCGGCCGGCCGAAGACTACGCGATGGCCGACATCGTCACCGACGGCCGCGTCATCATGGGCGTCGGCCGCGGCTATCATTCGCGCGAGGTCGAGTCGTTCGGCGCGCCCGTCATCGACCAAGCCGCGAACCGCGAGATGTTCGAGGAGCAGGTCGATCTCATGCTGAAGTGCTTCAACGACGACTCGTTCAGCCATCGCGGCAAGCGCTACGAGGCCCCGCCGCCGGTGGAGTATCGCGGCTACACGATGAGCGACATCACGTGCGTGCCGCGGCCCAAGCACCTGCCGGTCGAGGTGTGGATGCCGATCGCCAGCAGCAAGTCGATCGACTACATGGCGAGCAAGAATTTCAAGGCGATGGTGACGCTCAATGGCGAGAAGATCCTCGACGACGTGGTGCGCGCCTATCGTGACGCCTGCGCCAAGTACGGCCACCAGAAGCAGCTCGGCGAGGACATGATCTGGGGCGCCGGCCTCTATCTGGCCGACACGCCCGCAGAGGCCAAGCGCCGTGTCGAGCCGGCGCACGACGAGCGCTACAAGTGGTTCGCGCCATTCGGCTTCGTGCGCTACGCCGACGAGCAGGGGCGCACGTGGGGCACGCCCGGCGCACCCGCGCGCACCCCGTCGCTCGCCGATGGGATCCAGCAGAAGGCGTGGTTCTGCGGGCCGCCGTCGCACGTGATCGACGGCATCAAGTCGGTGGCGGCGAAGTATCCCGGGCTCGAGGACTTCATGATCCACTGGGCCGAGGGACTCTCGGCGAAGGAGTTCAAGGAGCAGCTTCGCTGGTTCGCGCGCGACGTGATGCCCGCGCTCCAGGCGCGCTGAGCCCGGCGCGGCGCCGACCCCATATACCCCATGAGGGTATTTCTCCCTCGGGAATGACCCCCAAGGGATGGTGTTTTCTCTTTTCAGGCCCTCGTACATGTGGTAGGAATACCCCCGAGGAAGTGCTGGGCCGCTCCACCATCACGAGGTAAGGAGGCGCTATGGCGAAGGGCAAGAAGGCGTTCGGGGGCTACTCGATCAACTTCAAGGGCTGCAAGGATACGGCCGAATCGATCTTCGGCGGCTCGCCGATCGGGCCGTCCGAGATGACGAAGAAGATCTGGGCCTACGTGAAGCGGAAGAAGCTGGCCGGCAAGAAGTAACCCTCGCGCTTCTTCGTGCCGTCACGGGCGGCTTGCGTCTGCGAGCCGCCCTTCGCTCCTTCAGGGAAGCGTGTCGAGCGCGCTCACTACCATATCGGGACGGACTCCCAGCTGTTCCTCCGGTGCCCCCGTCCGATTGCACCAGGCGACTCGATACCCGAACGCCTTGGCACCCGCGACGTCCCAGGCGTTCGAGGAGACGAAGAGGAGCTCGCCGGCCGGGACCCCCAACGTCTGCGGGCCGAGCGCGTACACGAGCGGTGAAGGCTTGTAGGTCTTCACGCGGTCGACCGAGATGACATGCTCGAGCATGGCGGTGAGCCCGCTCGCGGCCACGGCCGCGTCCAGCATCGCCGGCGAGCCGTTCGAGAGGATCGCGCACGGGCGGCCAGCGAGCCGCGCGAGGGCCGTCTTCACCTCGGGGAAGGTGGCGAGCGAGAGGTAGGCGTCCATCAGGCGCCGCACCTGCGCCTCGGTCGCGCCGAGCCCGAGCCGCCCGATCGAGTAGCGCAGCGACGACTCGGTCACGGCCCAGAAGTCCTCGTACCGGCCCATGAGCGCCCGCAGCCACGTGTACTCGAGCTGCTTCTGCCGCCACAAGGTCGACAGTGCGGCGGGATCGCCGGTGATCGCGCGGCCGGCCTCGACGACCGAGTGCACGTCGAAGAGGGTGCCGTAGGCGTCGAAGACGTAGCCGCGGACCGGGCTCAATGCTTGTACATCATGCGGCGGGTCCGGGCCGGCCGCTTCGGCGGGCGCGGCTCGGGGGCGGCGTCCAGGCCCGCCTCGACGAAGCCGTACTTCAGGAGCTTTTTCGCGTCGAGGAACGATGAGGTGCGGGTGCGCGCGCCGAGAACGATCATGATGAACTGCTGGCCGTCGCGCCAGGCCGAGACGGCCAGATTGTAGCCGGCCTCGAGCGTGAATCCGGTCTTGAGCGCCTGCACCCCGAGCGGGTCGTTGAACAGGGGAATGTGGCGCGCGTAGACCCGGCCGCGGTACACGAAGGTTTGTCCGCCCAGCATCGGCCGCGCCGCCGGATGGTCCTGGAGGAGTCGGGAGATGAGGTGGGCGAGGTCGCGCGCATTGCTCCGCTGGGCCGGATCGGGCAGGCCGTGCGGGTTCGCGAATCGCGTGGCGTGGAGCTCGAGCTCCTGAGCCTTGGCGTTCATCCGCCCGACGAAACTCCACTCGTCGCCGGCGAGGCGCTCGGCCAGCGCGGTTGCCGCGTCGTTTGCCGAGGCGATGGCGACACCCTCGAGCAGCACGTGCAGCGGGACGAGCTCGCCCGCCCGAAGCCCCATGCGCGCCTTCGGCGTCAGGGAGGCGTAACGACTCACCGTCACCAGCTCGTCGAGGTCGGCACGGCCAGCCTCGATGTCCTCGAACGCCAGGTAGAGCGTCATCAGCTTGACGAGGCTCGCCGGCGCGCGCTCCTCTTCTGGATTCTTGGCGAAGAGCGTCTTGCCCTCGGGGTCGAGGAGCAGGACCGCCTCGGCCGTGAGCGTCGGCGGGCGTCCGTCGACAGCCGGCCGTGCCGGCTGGCCATTCGCGACGAGAGGCACTAGGGCGGCGATCAGCGCCGCCACGACGGCGAGCGTACGGCCTGGATGCACTGCGTCCGATTCTAGCGATCGCCCGAATCGGGCGGCAAGGAAAAACCGGTCAGCGAACCGCCTGTTTCAACTCCTTGGACGGCTTGAAGCGCGGAATGCGTCCGGCCACCGTCACGGCCTGGCCGGTGCGAGGGTTCCTGAGGGTGCGCGGTTTCCTTTTCGCGACCGAGAACGTGCCGAATCCGACGAGCGTGACCGCGTCGCCCCGCTTCAGCGAGGCGCGAATCCCGCCCAGCGCGGCCCGGAGCGCACGCTCGGTGCCGGCCTTCGGCCAGCCCGCCGCCGCTGCCATCCGCGCCACGATATCGGCCTTCGTCATGTGAGTAGGGGTCGCGCCGCGTCCGCCGGGGATCTACGAAGCCACGCGGCGCGCGCTACATCCCGAAGGCGCCCCGCGCCTCGTCCATCACGGTCTCGTCGATCCGCACGTACCCGTGCTCGGCGGCGAAGCGCTCGATCGCGCGTCGCGCCATGGGCCGGATGAACGACGGAATCCGCTCTACACGCGCCTCGGCCTCGGACGTCCAGGGCACCGACGAGGGCGCCGCGGGCGCGCCCTCGTTGACCATGGCCGCGAAGGGGCACCCACCGCCCTCGGCTCCGGCCTGACCCTCGCCGACCTTGGCCACGTCGCCCTCGAACGCATCGGTCCGGGGATTGGCCATCATGGTCCGCACGTGCTCGAACGGAACGGGCGGCGTGGCCCCGCCCACCTTCACGCCGAGACTCCGGACCATCTGCGTCTCGAACGGATTGGTGAGCATCGCCACGCGGAATCCGCATTCGGGGCACCGGAACGTGACGGCCAACGACCCCTCATCGGGCCCTTCGGTGGAGTGGAGCTTCATCGGCTCGTCGCAGTCGAGACACAGGAACTTCATGGCTGGGCATTCTATCACTCCCGCGCTGGCGGCTCACGGCTCACACACCGCGTCGTAGTAGTGGCGATCCCCCGCGCCCGCTGTCCGTACCCAGGTCCATGCGCTCCGGGGTGGGTCGTTGGGCCACGGCCATCCGGGCGCGCCGTTGAAGCGCTCCTTGGGAATCCACGTGACCGTCTCGCCGAGCTGCTGGTAGCCGCGCTGGAACATGCAGGCCTCGTACTGTCGCTTCCACTGATCCTCGATGATTCCGGAGTCCGCGTAGAAGTCGTACGCGTAAGCGTAGATCGGTGGGCCGGCGTGTCCCGCGTAGAAACACGCCCGCACCGCCTCCTGAAAGCCCGCGTTGCAGGGCGTGAACGTATACCTCACCGCCGACGCCTGCGTGCAGCCCGCCAGCAGCAGCGCCGCCACGATGGTCACCCGCAGGGGCACATCGCGCATGGATCCCTCGATTCGGTTGGCTCCGGGGCGAGTCTAGCAGAGCGGAAACGCCGGACGGAACGCGGCCGGCGGGCCACTGGCGCCAGGCGCCGCTGTGAGGATCGTTACACGCGGGGCGAGCGAGGCGAGTGGCGTGCAAGTGGTGTAGGATGCTGAACGGCGCCGGTGTAGCTCAGTGGCAGAGCAGCTGATTCGTAATCAGCAGGTCGCGGGTTCAAGTCCCGCCGCCGGCTCCAGCTCTCATCGGTCCCTTCCGGGCACAGCATGATCCGCGGGTGATCGCCATTGGAGCCGTCGGCCTCGTTGTCGGGATGGGCCGTTCGACGCGCGATGGGCCGGGTGGCGCTGGTCGCGGGCTACCACTTTCTCGGGCTCGGGCGGTTCGTCCCGTGGGTGGAGGTCCTTGGCGCAGCCGGACGGACGGGGCTGAAGGTGCCGGAGATCGGCGTGGGCGCCTCGTACTTCGTGACCGACCGCTTGTCTCTATACATTGGCTATCGCCTGCAGCAGATCTCCAAATGGCGACACTGCGCGTCCCAATTTTGGATTCGAGTCACACACCGGCGTCGTCGGAGCCACCCTCTCTCGCCAGTAGCGCCGCGCGCGAGGCGCGCCGAGTTCGAACCGACGATGTGGTCGGCACCGCCGGCGCCAGCTCGCCGAGCGGATAGCGCCGACGATGCACCGCAGCTGGGACTCGGTGAGCTCGGGGTAGAGCGGGAGCGACAGTACCTCGGGCGCCCCCGCCGCCCTGCGCGCCGGCCGATCGGACGCGCGTGCGTCCGTCCATTGAAGCGGGCGCGCTCTTGTCGTTCGGGCCGCGCGCGTCGTGATATACAGTTACGACGTCGACGCAGGAGTCCGGAAAGCTGAGCGCGGACGGCATCTTCGGTCGAACTACGAGGCGAGGTGGCCATGGACGGAATCGGTCGGCGCGAAGAGATTCGTGTTCCCGGGATGCCGGAGCCCATCAGTCATTTCACCAACGCCGTCCGCGCCGGCCGGCTCGTCTTCGTCTCGGGCTGCGTCGCATCCGACGCGCAGGGACGCACCGTCGGCGGCAACGACGCGACGGCGCAGGCGCGGCAGGTGCACGAGAATCTGAAGAAGTGTCTCACGGCCGCCGGCGCGACGTTCGCCGACGTCTGCAAGGTGACGGTCTTCCTGAAGAACATCGCCGACCGCGAGAAGGTCAACGTGGCTCGCCAGGAATACTTCGGACCTCATCGCCCCGCCAGCACGCTCGTCGAGATCTCGCGCCTGGTCCGTGACGATCTGCTCGTCGAGATCGAGGCGATCGCGGTGCTGCCCGAGTAGCGGTGGCCAGCGCAGAGTCCCTCTGCGAGCGCGCCCTCGTGTGGGCCCGGCAGGGCCGCTACCGGGAGGCCGAAGCGGCGTACCGCGAGGCGGTTCGAAACGATCCCGGTCGTCTCCGAGCGTATCTCGGGCTCGGTGTGGTCCTGCGCCGCCAGCGCCGGTCGGCGGAGGCCGAGGCCGTGTTCAAGCAGGCGATCCTGCTCAAGCCCGACGGCGTGTCGGCGCACCTCGAGCTCGGCGGCGCGCTCTTCGAGCAAACGCGGTACGCGGAGGCCGCTGCGGCGTTTCGCGAGGCGATCCGGCTGCGGCCCGACTCGCCGCAGGCCCATGTGAGCCTCGGCCTGGCGCTCGTCCGGCGCGGCGATTTCGGCGGCGCCGAGGCCGCGTTCCGCGACGCACTGACGCTCAAGCCCAACGACGCGATCGCGCGCTCGAACCTGGCGACGGTGCTGAGACGGCAGCGCAAGACCGGGGCCGCCGAGACGGTGCATCGCGAGGCGCTCTCGCGGGGCACGGCTCCTCCGACCGCGCGCCGCGATCTCGCCGACACGCTCTACGAGCAGGGCAAATACGCCGAGGCCACGTCGGCGTACCGCGAGGTGCTCGTGCTCACGCCGGGCGACGCGAAGACCTGGCGTGGTCTGGCCCTGTCGCTCGAGCGCCTCGGGCGGCTCGCCGAGGCGACCAGCGCTTATCGCGATGCGATCCGGCTGCGCCCCGACGACGCCGACCTACGCGAGCGCCTGGGCGCGGTGCTACGGCGCCGCCATCGCGACGTCGAGGCGGCCGCGGCGTTCCGTGAATCGCTCCGCCTGCGCCCCGACGCCGCGCGCGCGCACCATCATCTGGCGGTCACGCTCGAGCGGCTCGGTCGCTACGACGACGCGGCGGCGGCGTTTCGCGACGCGATCCGGCTGCGCCCGACGTATCTGCATGCGCATCTCGGCCTGGCCGCGACCCTGCGTCGCCAGGGCCGGTGGGCCGAAGAGGCGGCGGCGTACGCAGACGCGATCGAGGTCAGCCCCGACGACCCCGACCTTCACAGCGGCCGGGGGCTCGCGCTCGGCGCGCTCGGAGACTACGCCGAGGCGGCGGCCTCGTTCCGGAGGGCGCTGGCGCTGCGCCACGACGACGCCGACCTGCACTACGAGCTCGGAGTCGCGCTCGGCCGGCAGGGCCGCCACGCGGATGCCGAGGTGGCGCTGCGCTCGGCGATCCGCCTGCGGCCTGACTCCGTCAAGGCGCGCGCGAACCTGGCGCTCGGCCTGGGTCGTCAGGGTAAGCACCTCGAGGCGGAATCGGCCTACCGCGACGCGCTCGCCTTGCGGCCGAATCACGCCACGCTGCGCCGTGGACTCGGCGTCGCGCTGTACTGGCAAGGGCGATACGCCGAGGCCGAGACCGCCTTCCGGGAGGCGGTGCGCGTCAAGCCCGAGTACGCGCGCGCGCACAGCGACCTGGGCGAGATGCTGGCCGAGCAGCACCGCTACCGCGAGTCGGAGGTGGCGTACCGCGCCGTGATCCGGATCACCCCGGATGCGCCCGCGCCGCACACGGCGCTCGCCGGCGTGCTCCTCGCCCAGCGCCGCTACGCCGACGCGGCCGCCGAGTGTCGCGAGGCGATCCGCTTCAACTTCGACGAGCCGAGGGCGCACATCAACCTGTGGGACTCGCTCGAGTATCTGGGCAGCTACGACGAGCTCGACCTGGCCGCCCGCGCGGTCATCGAGCGCCGGCCCGATCACGCCGACGCGCACGCCCGTCTCGGGCGCGCGCTGTTCGCGCGGGAGCGCTACGCCGAGGCCGTGGCCGCGTACCAGACGGCGGTCGGGCTCCACCCCGAGGTCGCGCGCTTCCGCGACGGGCTCACGGCGGCGCTAGCGAAGGTCCAGTAGTCGTCCGAATGCTGCGAGGTCGGCGGCCGGGACGTCCGGACGCTTCCGTAGGATTTCGCGGACGCGCGCGGGGTTGTCCTCGATCGCGCGGCTCACCCGCGCGAAGAGCCTGACGAAGCTCTTCGCCTCCTTCTCGGCCTTGGCCGTGGCGACCGAGCCGACGAGCATGCCGGCAAGCGCGATGATCTTGCTGTCGAGCTTGACGAAGCCCGTCACGGCCGGCGAGACCAGGCTCCGGCGATCGGCCGCGGGGCGCAAGCCATAGTCGATCACGACGACCGCCTTGCCCCGGATGCTCGGCAGGAGCCCGGACTGGTACTGGCCGTGGGCGGAGACAACGCGCGTGCCGCTGCTCGCGTAGACCACCGAGAACTGCCCTATCACGCCCCAGCCATCGTCGAGCCAAAGCCCGCCGTCGGGGCCGCGCCAGATGCGGTAACGGGCGAGCTTGAGGGCGCGCGTGACGTGGGTGGCGAACTCCGGATGATCGAGCAGGAACTCGAAGACGTCAGGCCGCGCCAGGAACGGCTCTCCGGTGGCCTGTGCGCTCACGGAAGCGCCCTCGGCGATCTCCTGCAGGCGCGCCCGCTCGGCGGCCGGGATCTGGGCGGGCAGGACGGGGGACGGTCGGGCCGCGAATGCGCTCGACACCAGGAGGAATGCCGCGATGCCGGCGGCGGCCCACGTCGATCCTTGGCGGCACCTGGACAACACGTCCGCGCCATTATACCCTCGCCCTACCGTCGAAATTTCGCCCCGAGCTTGCGGCGCCCCGTCCGGGGCGCGGGGGGCAGCATGTACCACTACCTCTACGCGATCGCCGACCGGCTTCCCGCGGCGTGGCGTGCGCCGGGCGCGAGTGTCGGGGGCCCTGTTGCCCTTCGACGCCTCGGCGACCTCGTGGTCCTCGTCAGCCAGCTCGATCGACTGCCGGAGGCCAACGCGCGGACGCTCGCGGTCCACCACGACGTCGTGGCGACGACCCTCGACGCGTTCGCGGCGGTGCCGTTCAGGTTCGGGGTGGTCGTCGGCGAGAACGATCTCGACGCCTGGCTCGCCGCCCACGCGCCGCTCGTCAGCACGACACTGACCCAGCTCTGCGGCTCCGTCGAGATGAGCGTGAAGCTCCTGCGTCTGCACTGCGGGCATGCGCTCGATCGGACGTGCCGCGAGTGCGCCGACGGCGCGCCGGGGGTGGTGCAGCTGCGCGAGCTGGCCGAGCGGCTCGTCGCACAGGCCGGGGTCGAGCGCTGGCGCTATCGGTCGCCCGGGGGCGGAAGCAACGTCGCGGGCTCGGTGGCCTTCCTGGTGGCGCGCTCCGAAGTCGACGCGTTTCTCGCGCGGATCGCGCCGGTGGCCTCGCGCGCGACCGGGATTGCGGTCGTTCCGACCGGACCGTGGCCTCCATACTCGTTCGTGCCCAGCTTCGATCGTTTCCCGCAGGCGTGGCATCGCGAGCCCGATCGTTCGGTCGGTCGCTCCGTATGAGCCGCCTTTTCCGGACGCGCCACGATCGTCGCTTGCTCCCGCTCCGGGTTTGGAATAGGCTTACCGCCACTTCGAGGAGGCTCGATGCAGCGACTCCAGCGCTCCGCGGTCGAACAGATGATGGATGGGCGCCCGGACACGACGCTCGAAGCTGCGCTTGAGGTCTTCGAGGTCTTCGCCAGCGGCTCGCTGACGGACGAGGTCTACATCCTCGACGACGTCGCCGGCAAGCGCATCGCGATCGCTCCAACCACGCTCAAGGACAAGTATCGGCGGGGGTGATCTATGGCCATCATCGTCGTATCGCATCAGATGGGAGCGGGCGGCCCGGAGATCGGCATGGCGCTAGCGCAGCGACTCGGGTACCGCTACGTCAACCAGGAGCTCCTGCTGGACGCGGCGCGCCGCTACGGGCTCGCGGAGGACAGGCTCTCCCACCTCGATGAGTCGAAGCCGACCTTGTTCGAGCGCTTCGACACCGAGACCCGCCATCACATCACCGTGCTGCAAACGACCTGTCTGGAGTTCGCCGAGGACGACAACTGCGTCCTGATGCGCGGCGGCGGCCAGTGGCTCTTGCGCGGCGTGCCCCACGTGCTGCGCGCCCGCGTCATCGCGCCCTTCGAGCATCGCGTGAAGCAGTGGGTGAAGCGGACGGCCGAGATGACGGGCGAGACGCCCAACTATCGCGCCGCCGCCGACCTGGTTCGCCGCGACGACCTCGAGAAGTCCGGGAGGATGCGTTACCTCTACGAGGTCGA
>Ga0187776_10001277_pt1 | contig 12493 bp, 13 predicted proteins | sample 0216_BV02_MP12_2_FD_132426 | JGI IMG/M metagenome (GOLD analysis project Ga0187776, IMG submission 132426) | Tropical peat soil microbial communities from peatlands in Department of Meta, Colombia - 0216_BV02_MP12_20_MG | ecosystem: Environmental > Terrestrial > Soil > Wetlands > Peat | place...
ACCTCTGAAGGCGGGTAGAATGTACCGACCAGGTTTTTGAAACCCTTATAGTTTAATGACGTCTTGCTCCCGATACAGCTATCCGCCTGGGCAAGAAGAGTCGTTGGTACGAAGATCCAGTTGATGCCCCTGTAAAGTGTCGTGGCAGCATATCCGGTTATGTCCTGAAGAATCCCGCCGCCGATCGAAATCATGGTAATGTTTTTTTTTGCTGCGCGTTTCACAAGGTGATCGTAAAGCTCCTCAACGCTCCTGAGACATTTTCGTTCCTCATTCACCGGGAAGGCGACGACGGCGGTCTTGGGAAGGTCTTTCAGCAGAACTTCAGAATGAAGCTTCCACACGTTGGCGTCAATCACATACAGACGTTCCGGAAATCTTTCGAAACCTCGAAAAAAGTCAGTATTTTTTGCGAAATGGACAGTGTAATCCCTCACCCGTGACTGCATTATCATCATAGGCAGGTGAAGCCTCCGTCTATGACTATAGTCTGACCAGTGATATAGCTGTTCTCTTCGGAACAGAGAAATGCCACGACCTCGGCGATTTCTTCAGGTTCAGCGAAACGTCCCAATGGTATGGTTTTTCTGATTTTTTCCAGTTCCTGTTCGGTATTGTTTTGTGTAGTGAGTTCGGTCATCACATACCCCGGGGCAACGGTATTGACAAGAATATTGAAGGGCCCCAACTCAATGGCCAGTGTTCTTGTCATGCCTATCAAGCCGGATTTAGTAGTGGAGTAGAGCAGGCGTTTTTCTCGTGAAACGAGGCCGAAGATGGAGCTAATATTAACAATCCGGCCATATCTGTTGGCTTTCATGCTGGGTGCCAGTCCCTGGATCAGTCTGAGAGGTGCCTTCACGTTTACCTGGAACATCGCCTGCATATTTTCCGATGAGACCTCTTCGAGGGCGGCCAGGTAATTTATCCCCGCATTGTTGATAAGGATATCCACCGGCTTTTCGAGGGCAGCGAGATAGGCCGTTATCGAGGTATCCGATAACAGATCCAGTGCGGTACGCCCGGGTGTCAGCAATGTCAGACTTTCTTTTTTCAACTTCTTCTTAATTGCTGCCCCTATGCCCCGAGAGGCGCCTGTCAAAAGAACCGTACGGTGAATCATTCTAACATCCCGCCCGCCTCCCTGATGAGTCTGTCGTAACGCGACTGAAGCATGTCGAGCCGGTGTTTGTCCTCCTCAAAAATCATCCCATAAAAATCGCGCTTGTTTTTCAGCCACATCAACTCGAAACCAACAGCCTTCAGGATACCCTTATCTGCATCGTCAGCCAATGCTTCGGGACACTTGAAGATTATTTTCCTCGTTTCATATCTGTCAAGCAAATTGCAGGGCAATTTTCTAAAAAAAGGCAGCGCTTCGGCCCCGACCCCACCGCCTATCACGCACTCAAGCGATTTCGTCTTTGCCTTCTTCAGGAGGGTTTCTGCGATTTCAAATATCCGATCGTTGTTTATGTCTTCACGGGAAAGTCCCATAGAACCCGTCATGTCCACCCGCCCCAACACGATCCCGTCGAGATCGTCTATGGTGCTCAGTTCCAGCATACGGTCGAAATTATTATACCCGTCTATCGTTTCAACATTTATCAGGAAAGAGACTTCCCTGCGCTCCTCTTCCGGAAAGGCGAGCTTAGTCGCTGCCAGGAATTTTTTCAGTGCATAAGACGACTCGATCATCGGGGCTACGATGCGGTTTACCCCTATGACCCTCGAATCGTAAAGGTCCTTGAGGGCCTCACAGCCTCCGATTTTGACGGTCAGCTCCAGCCCGGCCTTGGATACCACTTCTTTCAATCGAAGCGCCTCTTCCATGCGTGTCCCCTCGGCCTCGAATTCAGCCTTGACACCTGCAACGTAGTGATTTTCCCTTAGATCCTTTAGTACTTCCACCATCCTTTTTTCTAAACTATTCATGTGGTTTTATCCTCTCACATATATTATATGTATTAAATGTTGCACTGTAGCTCCCAAAAAGGTTGCAGATCATTTTTCAGATTCCCATTCGGGTATGATCATATTGTCCTTAAACTCACTCCTGTCCAAAAATGGGAACATATCTTCGAGAGGTTTTGAAATGATCTTGCCGTCCGGCCTGCGCTGTGAGGAAAGCTTCGGACTGAATCTGTAATCAGAACAAAGAACGACCTCACATACGACAGGGCCTGGAGTTCCGAGAATCTTTAATATCCTGTTGTGAATGTTTTCGTGTCCATCGATTCTCTCCCCTGGTAAACAATAGGCATTCGCTATCTCGGTGATTGAAGGGAAACTGACACCGCAGCTCTTGTCACAGCCGATTCTTCTACCTTCAAAGAAGGCGTCCTGAGTCTGTCTTATGGATATATAACCCCTGTTGTTCAGAACGAAAAGCTTTAAGGGCAACTTATATTGAAAGACCGTCTGCAGTTCCTGGATGTTCATCTGAAGACTTCCGTCACCCGCGAGGCAGACAACATCCCTTTTCCCCATGGAAATACAGGCACCTATGGCGGCGGGGAGATCGTATCCCATCGATGCGCACCCCGAGTTCCAGAAAATCCGTTGCCCTTTTTTAACCTTCCCTGCCTGAAACATGGCCACGCACGCACTGCCATTTCCGGCTACCACGACCGCGTCGTTTTCCATGCATTCGCTGAGGACTTCCATAAAGTAATACGGGTGTACCCATTGTCCGCATGATCGGTACTCCGGAAGTACGGTCGGATAGCGATTCTTGCGCGTAATGCACCACTCTCGCCAGTCATTCCAATCGGGAAGTCTCTCGTGGAGAATCTGAAGTCTGAATTCTTCGAGGAAATGCCTCGCATCGGCAAGGAGCGCGATATCCGGCTTAACGGTAGGCTTTTTCAGCTCGGCAGGATCGATGTCTACAATTACCTTTTTTGCAGCACGCGCAAAGGCCTTCCAGTTGTAACTAATCTGTCTGATGTTGTTCCTTGAGCCGACAGAGAGACGTAAATCTGAATTCTGCAGAGCAAAATTCCCGGCCCGATCACCTATCGTGCCGATTCTGCCCACGAAAAGCGGGTGGTCTGTCGGGATAAGGTCAAAGCCGTTAAAAGAAGACACGACAGGTATCCTGATCTTTTCGACGATCTCGAGGAACAGCTCCTGCGCCCCCGCTATCCTGATGCCCTGACCTGCGAGGAACAAAGGTCTCCGCGACGTTCTCAAAAGCTCGACGGTGTGAAGAATGTTCGAACGGATTCTATCTTCATCGAATGTGATCCTGTCCTCTGACGCATCGTATGCCAGAAGGGTGTCTTCATCAATGAATGCGCTTTGTATCTCAAGAGGGATATCGAGCCACACAGGACCAGGGCGCCCGTGGGTAGCCAGGTACAGAGATTTCTCCAAAAGATAGCGGACATTTCCGGGATCTCGTATCATAGCGGCAAATTTTGTGATGGGCCGAACAATGTCTACGATGTTAATTTCCTGGTCGCCGAGTTGTCGCAGCCCGATTTCGCGGCACGATTCTATCGTCGTTTCTTGTTTCACCTGTCCAGAAATATAAAGGGCCGGGACTGAATCAAGCCACTGGCCGATGACCCCGGTAAGAGTGTTCGTTCCTCCGGGACCGCTTGTGACCAGTACCAGGGCCAACCTCCCTGAAGTTCGGGCATAACCCTCCGCTGCCATAGCCGATGCCTGTTCGTGGTGATTGCAAATATATTCTAAATCCTTGCACTTTCCGACTGAATCGTTCAGATGCATGGCGCCGCCGCCGGTGACCATGAATACATTTTTGATACCCTGCTCTATGAGCCTCTTTACTATGTAATCCGAGACCTTTGTTTTCATTCCAAATTCACATTCCTACCTGTCAACAAGGAGCAAATCCCTGTTAAGGCCATGTCTTTTTTCTGTATACCACGCGTAGAGTTTTCGGATGACTTCGTCGAGGGGGGTGAAGGACAACCTGCGAATCTCTTCCCTCAGCCTCGTGTTGTCCCCGCTGTATTCGGTTCCCATGCCACCCTGCGCAACTACAATGGGCAAGTCTTTATCCGAAATTCTCCGGATTTTTTCGGCAAGCATAAGAAGCTCGACGGACTCATCAGGGGTCACGTTGTACGACTTATGTCTGCCGTTGTTATGGATGAAATAATCAAGTATGGGCATGAAGTCGTCGACAGAAATATAGTCAAACCTTCTGTTCTGCCTCATCGTCAAAGGTAGGTCAAAGATAGCTTTGCATATTAGGTTCGATATAAACCTTATGGAGTAGTCCTCGTATTTTCCAAAAACCCCAAAAGGCCTTAGTTCAACGATGTTGTCAGACCGTTCTATATACTTGGCCGCGATATACTTGGAAAAACCACCCTCGTCCACTGGCACGTGTACGTCGAAATACTCTTCCCTCATCTTCGGCTGATAATGTCTTATATCATAAACGAGTCCTGAACTCAGGAAGATCATCTTCTCGAACCTCTCTGAATTGCGAACAATGTTAAAGAACATCCGAGTGTTGCAATAGAGCTGGTTAGAAGGGTCCTTCGCGTTTCTGTTGCCGGGTCTTACGGCAGAGTGGATAACCACGTCGATCTTGTGACTGTCGAAAAACTCCGCTACCCTCTTTTCATCGGTCAGATCAAGATCGCCGTGCCCTGGGGCAAAGATATGGTATTTTTCTGAAAAGTGTTCCCAAATATTTCTACCAATAAAGCCGCTACCGCCGGTGAGGAATATGGCCTTTTTCATCTTGCCTGTCGTCACCTTCTTCTCCCTGATAATGAGAGCTCGATCATCATGCCATCCTCAGCGGCAAATGTATTCTGAAATATCTTCTGTGCCTGCCACTCAGCCTCTTTTCTCTCTTCCAATGTTCTATAAATGCTGGCATCGAAATGAACGAGAGCCAACATATTTGCCTGAGCCTCGTTTGCAATTCGCGCAGCGCTTTCGGGATTCAGGTGAGGCCATTTAGGGTTTTCCTGCCCGCTCTTATATGCGCATTCCGCAATGAGAAGGTCCGCATTTCTCGACAGATCAACCGCATTTTCACAATATCCTGTATCCGGACAATACGCTACTGCTTTCTCGTCCGCCTCTATTCTGTAACCCAATGTTAATGAAGAATGTCTAAGGGGTTTGGAATAGGCGTGGAAAGGCAGCATCCCTTTCTCTTCAGGTAATTCATGAATCTCAACAGGAAAGGGCAGCTGAGTAACGGGAATGGTGAAGGGGCTGTTTATAATGGTATGGAGCACATTCTTTGTCCCGGACGGTCCAAAAATCTTCATCTTTTTGACGCGTTTCATCTTGTTCAAAATATGTAAGCCGGCAATGTGGTCTAAGTGAAAATGGCTTAAGAAGAGAAATGTTTCATTGTCTTTATTGATATAATCGTCAAGTTTATAAAAGCCATTCCCTGCATCGAAAATTATGTTGTATGAGTCACACTTGATAAGCACGCATATCGTATTTCCCGTATTGGTGTCGTACCAGCCGTTGGTCCCGAGAAAAATAACCTCCGTCACCTTTTCACCGTAAATTCTTTTATGCATGTGACGATAAAATCGAGCATTTCATGTGTCATTCCGGGATAAACTCCGACCCAGAACGCCCGATTCATAATGGTATCGGTATTGCTGAGTTTTCCGACAACCCTATATCCCTTGCGTCTACCCCTCAACTCATCGAAACAGGGGTGCTTGATGAGGTTGCCTGCGAAAAGCATCCTCGTCTGTATTCCGTTTTTTTCCAGATGTTTTATGATCTCATCCCTCGTAAATCCCGCTTCTTCCTTTACCGTGAGCAGAAAACCGAACCAACTCGGATCTGAGTTTTCGGCCGGCTCCGGCAAGATAAATTTGTCCGAAAGGTCTTCCAGCTCTCTTCGAAGCAGCGTCCAGTTGCGTTTCCTTGCCTCTGTAAAATAGGGCAATTTCTCAAGTTGGGCGCAGCCTATGGCCGCCTGCATGTCGGTAACCTTCAGGTTATATCCAAAATGTGAATATACATATTTATGGTCGTAGCCATAAGGAAGTGCCCCGAACTGTTGGGTAAAACGCCTTTTGCAAGCATTGTCACGACCTGAAGGACACCAGCAATCCCTTCCCCAATCTCTGAACGATTCCACGATTTGCTTGAGCTGCCTGTCATCTGTATAAACAGCCCCCCCTTCACCCATCGTGATGTGATGGGGGGGATAAAAGCTTGAGGTTCCCAGATGACCTATGGTGCCTGTGTACTTCCACCGGCCTTTTAAAGAGTATTTCGAGCACAGAGAATCACAGTTATCTTCTATCAGCCAGAGATTGTGCCTGTCACAGAAATCTCTCACACTCTGCAAGTCAAAGGGATTTCCGAGTGTATGGGCCAGCATAACCGCCTTTGTCTTTCTTGAAAGCGCCTTTTCAAGGAGCATGTGATCAATATTATAGGTCGGCAAAGTAACATCCACGAAAACGGGAACGGCACCATACTGCACAATCGGCGCCACGGTAGTAGGAAAGGCCGCCGCAGCGGTAATTACTTCGTCGTCCTTTTCGATTCTCCTCTTCCCCAGTTTGCGCGATGTCAGGGTCATAAAGGCAAGAAGATTGGCAGAAGAGCCGGAATTGGTCAGCGAACAGTATTTGACTCCCAAGAAATGTGCAAAATCCCGTTCGAACTTGTCTGCATATCTTCCTGCAGTAAGCCAGAAGTCCAGGGAAGCATCAACAAGAGCGGCCATCTCCTTTCCGTCAAAGACTCGTCCGGCATAGGGGATGCAGTCACCCCGAACAAATGTTTTGACCTTCTTGTGTGCAGCCTCATAATATCTCATGGCAGCCCGAATTGCCTCCTGCCTGAGCTTCTTTTCCCGATCTTCTTCCGACATACTAAACCGCAGTCTGTGCACCGCTATAATCGTTGACTTGTTTTAGGCAGATCGCTTTAATATCTTTGCCTTGCTCATAGGCCTGCGTCCACTCGATAATGCTGTGAATAGCTTTCTCCAAATTCCAGCGGGGATACCAGCCCATCTCTGTCTTCGCCTTAGAACAGTCCAGCTTAAGATAATGCGTTTCATGGGGTTGCTCCGGTTCGTCAGCTGCATAAGAGGCATTCGTTCCCCATTCAGAGCAGAGTCTTTTGACAAGCCATTCAACCGGCTTCGCGTCAATATCATCAGGCCCAAAGTTCCACGCCTGAGCATACCTTTGTCCGTCTTCGCACAGTTTCTGCGCCAGGATAAGATAGCCGTAAAGAGGTTCCAGTACGTGCTGCCACGGTCTAACGGCCTTAGGGTTTCTTATGACAATTCTTTCTCCCTGTAACAGTGCACGGACGCAATCGGGAACGAGCCTGTCAACAGCCCAGTCACCACCGCCAATTACGTTTCCCGCCCTTGCCGAAGCCACGCCGACACCATGGGCAGCATATTTATGCGGATTAAAGAAGGAATTTCGATAGGCAGAGGTGATGAGTTCGGAACAGGCTTTGCTGCTGGAATAAGGGTCATATCCCCCAAGGGGTTCGTGCTCCCGATATCCCCACACCCACTCTTTGTTTTCATAACATTTGTCTGTCGTCACATTTATGACGGCCTTCACGGTTTTACAGCTTCTGACCGCCTCGAAGAGATTAACGGTCCCCATGACGTTTATAGCGTAAGTCTCGGCAGGCATTTTATAAGAGTCGCGCACGAGCGGCTGCGCTGCCATGTGGATAACTATTTCAGGCCGAGCAGAGGTGATACTTTCCGCAAGCGCCTTCGGATCCCTCACATCGGCGATGATCGAGGCAACGAGTTCATCTATTCGGCAGAGATCGAAGAGGCTCGGTTTTGTCGGCGGCTCCAGGGCGTAACCGGTCACCGTTGCGCCAAGAGAATGAAGCCATAGACACAACCACGAACCCTTGAAACCCGTATGACCAGTGAGGAAGACCCTTTTGCCTTTGTAAAAGGCGGTGAAACGTTTAGTTGTTGAATTGTTGATCATGAACATTCCTTCAGTTGAGAACGCAATAGACCTCTTTCGCAAAGTCTTTTGACATCCGCCACGCGTGCAATTTTTCGTAAGGGAAGGTATGTCTGTCTTCCACGTTATCTCTCACCAATTCAACTCTTCAACGTTTTTTTACCATACTTTCCAGTCGGCTTTTCCGAAATTCCATAAGTCTTCCAGTTCCTTTTTATCCCTTAAGGTATCCATCGGCTTCCAAAAACCATCATGTCTATAAGCAACCAGTTGGCTCTCTTGAGCCAGCTTTTCCAGTGGCTCTTTTTCCCAGAGTGTTTCATCACCTTTTATATAATCTATTACCTGCGGCTCCAAAACAAAAAAGCCACCGTTTATGAAGGCTCCATCACCTTTCGGTTTTTCAAGGAATGAAATAACATTATTATTATCGTCAAGCTGCAAAGCTCCAAATCTCCCCGAAGGCTGAACCGAGGTTATTGTAGCGCGTTTGCCATGTTTCTTGTGAAATTCTAAGAGTGCATGAATATTGATGTCTGCAACGCCATCTCCGTAAGTAAGCATAAAGGTATCAGTATCGATATATTCCCTGACTCGCCTAATCCTTCCCCCCGTCATCGTATTCAATCCCGTATCTATCAGGGTAATTTTCCATGGCTCTGCCTTGCAATCATGAACTTCCATTGTATTTTTCTTGAGATCAATTGTGACATCGGATTGATGAAGGAAATAGTTGACAAAGTATTCTTTTATCACATACCCTTTGTAGCCCAGGCAAATAATGAAGTCATTCAGACCATAGTGAGAATAGATTTTCATGATGTGCCATAAAATGGGTTTGCCGCCGATTTCCACCATCGGCTTAGGTCTTAAATCTGTTTCTTCGCTTAATCTTGACCCCAGACCACCCGCTAAAATGACTGCTTTCATCTCCCATGCCCCCTAAAAGCCTGGAATAACGGCATTAAGATTTTTCATCGTATCCCTTGTTTATGGTATAACATGTGCGTTAATTTCTCCAGGCATTGAATTGATTCAATAAAATCTCTGCGAAAGAAATCACGATATTGACTCTTGGATAAGGAAATGAGGGGCACGAAAGAAGCCGACGATGAAAACGAGGCAGTAGATTCAAAATGATGAGCTTCAGCGATGAACGCTGCGATTGACATAATCTGCGGAATTGATAAGCTCAAAATATGAAGGAAGCAGGGTGGACCGGAGAGAAGTCATCATTGAGACAGCAGGAATAACAGATAATTCATCAAGGTGTCTGAGTTAGGCTGGAGGAGGGTGCCATGCATTGGCTCTGGTTTCTGATCATTGGCGTGACGGCGGGTTGGCTTGCAGGACGATTAACGCGAGGCCATGGATTCGGTCTAATCGGAGACCTTGTCGTCGGAATCCTTGGAGCGCTCCTTGGAGGCTTTATCTTCCGTTTCCTCGGCGTTACTTCATTCGGGGTCATCGGTTCATTTGTAACGGCAACAGTAGGAGCTGTCGTACTTCTCTGGCTGATCCACCGCCTGAAATGACTTGTCGAAGAATCAAAGCTTCAACGTTATAGCCCCTGCCGATCACGGGAAAGTTCTAACCCAGTTCATTCACAAACGTCGAAAACTTCGTTCCTGAGGAAAGGCATGGTATTCGAGCGGTTTCTTTTACCGGTATTGCTCGCCATAGGCGAGGCGGAGAAAGCCCTCGGAGATCCGGCGGGATGTCGGATCGAGAATGAGAGAGAATGCCATACCCTGCCTCCGCCGCGACTTTGTTGTCCGATGACTCATGAAGAATCTCCAAGTGCAGAAGGTCTCTAAATGCTGTGAACGAGATAAATTATTAGAAGAATGCCGATTACGAGCACGGAAAGAGCGAGCAGCAAGTCAAGTATCAGCGAGGGCTCGTAGGAATCTTCTTCTATCTGTTTTTCAACCTTCTTGTAGCGGATAAAAGCAAGAAAGGCCATCAGCGCTCCCAGACCGACGAGAAAGATGCCGAGAATTGATGAATACCCCCGGGAAGGTGGAAGGGTCTCCAAGCCGCCGGGCGGTAATCCCGATCGCTGCAAGAAATATGAAATCTGCTTCACAAAGAGGGCGAATTTTTCGACGACAAAACCGAAGGCCATAATTCCTATGCTTGTTCTTATCCACGCAAGAAATGTCCTCTCGTTGGCGAAATGGACGCGGCGGTTGCGAACCCGTGCATGTTTTTTATCTGGGGAGGTATCCTGTATATTCTCGCGCTCCATGCAGAATTATACACCTATTCTTCATTTCAGATTGGGGCGAACAATGTCATCGAAGATTTTTTGATAATCCCTCTTTCTTCAGCCTTCCGCAATATTTCTTCAACGGCTGCGAGGCCGTCCTCTCCGATGTTGAGCGAATAACTATTAACATAAAGTCCGATATGACTTTCAATGACATCGTCCTCTATTTCCTGAGAGTGGCGCTTAATATAAGATAAGGGCTCTCCTCTGTGGGAAAAGGCATACCCGATGCTTCTTCTGAGAACGCGGTCTATCCGACGGATTAAATCGTCACCCAATTCCCTTTTTGCAAGGATCCCTCCGAGTGGAATCGGGAGCCCGGTTTCTTTTTCCCACCAATCACCGAGGTCAATGATCTTTCTCAGTCCGGACCGGTGGTAGGTGAAACGGCTTTCATGGATAATAAGCCCCGCATCAACCTCGCCGCTTCTGACAGCCTCTATTATCGTATGAAAAGGCATAATCCTGATGTTTTCTTTGAGAGAGTCATCGAAGATCCGTAAGAGTAAGAAAGCGGTCGTGTGTTCACCGGGTATCGCAATAATCCGGGATTTCAGATCGCTCATCTCGTAAGCCTCCCGGGCTACAACAAGGGGACCGCAGCCCTTTCCGAGGGCTCCTCCTGAGCGGAGCAGACAGTACGTTTCTCTAAGATGTCCGTATGCATGGAAGGACGCCTTGGTTACGTCAAGTTGTGAGCGCCTGGCCATCTGATTGAGGGACTCGACATCATCGAGGATTTCCCTGAATCCTAAATGATCCGTGTCGATTTTCCCGTGGACGAGGGCATAAAAGATGAAGGTATCGTTTGGACAGGGGGAATAGCCGAGTGTGAGATCCCTCATGCCCTCATTTTCCTTCAGTTGCTTCCCTGGAGAAGGACTCCTCAAGCTCCATGATTTCCGACATCCTCCTGCATATCATGCATTCCCCATGCTCCACAGTCCCGTCTTCCCAGAAAGTCGTCCTGATAGACACACCTCCGCATATATGGCATACGTTCCAGAAGAACTCTCCAAATCCTTTTGCACGATTGTATTTGAAAATGGAGTCTTTGATCATAGATTATCCTCTATATCGTTCTTCTCTTTCTTAGTTGAAGAAGACTCTTCAAGTCAAGAATAACAATCTTTCCGGATTCCTGTTTCCGCGGGAATGACAAAATAAGTAATAAAATGCCTCATTCCCGCGGTCCTCGGAGCGGGTAACCCAGCGACTCGTTCTCGTCGGCGAATCCGCCCGAGTGCGGACCGAGGCGAGAAGGCAGACACTTGCTTTTATTAAATGTGATGTCAACTCTTTCACAAAAATCCCTTTTTCTATACTATAGATTAAATATAGTTTTTTATGTAAAAATCTTTTTATCGGTCTTTCAGTTTATCCAGAAATGCTCTAACCGCTCTCTGACAGTTTTCGACAGCGAGCGTTATGTTCCACTTTGAAATATCCCTTTCATCGACTATATTACTGATGCCCCTGATTTCGACACAGGGTATATCATACAAACAGCAGATATGTGCGATAGCAGCGCCTTCCATGTTCTCGCATATCGCATGAAATCGTCCAGAAAGCTCCCTCGCCCTTTCGGCTGTCCCCGTGCAGGTAGAGACTGTTGAAAATGTTCCGATCTTTGAACTGAAGAGAACGTGAGCCGCATCGAAAGCGGATTTACAGAGGCTCTTGTCGAGAGGGAATTCGTTGAAATACCTTCGTCTGCCGCTTCGCAAGAAGGGTATCCCTATCTTCCGAAGCGTATGAAATCCATTTTTCAGACAGACACCCTCGTCCGCGTAAACTTCCTTCGTCGCTATCGCGATGTCCCCCACGTTAAGGCCTGAGGCAGGATAGGCGCCGCCTATTCCGAAGTTTACTATCATGGCGGGAAGATAGTTTCTAATAAGGACAGATGCTGCGTGGGCCGCATTGGTTTTTCCGATCCCTGATATCGCGTAAATGAGAGTTTGCTCAAATGCCCTGCCTGAATACACAGTTAGCTGTCTGGTAACGCCTCTCTTGAGGATTTTCAGTTTTTTGAGAAAGAATTCTCCTTCCAGGGGGACGGCGGATATCATTCCGATGACAGCTTTTTTGTCTACCTCCAGATCTCTCATGTATCCCGAAAAATGTGTCTCAAAATCATTGCTCCGGGGACAGTCCCTATTCTACGACTCCGCCTCGCTTCGTCCGTAAATAGGGACAGTCCCTCCCTCCGTATCGCAGAGATATGTGTAAAAAAATCTTTATCTGTCCTCCTCGGTCTCCTCGGCGACTCGCCGGGGCGAGCGGA
>Ga0187776_10001278_pt1 | contig 12490 bp, 12 predicted proteins | sample 0216_BV02_MP12_2_FD_132426 | JGI IMG/M metagenome (GOLD analysis project Ga0187776, IMG submission 132426) | Tropical peat soil microbial communities from peatlands in Department of Meta, Colombia - 0216_BV02_MP12_20_MG | ecosystem: Environmental > Terrestrial > Soil > Wetlands > Peat | place...
CGGCTCTATCTTTACCGGATGGACCGGCCCGAACGCGGCGGAGTGCACCACCGGCTCCGTGCTTATGAACGCCGACAAGAGCTGCACGGCCAACTTCACGCTCAACACCTATACCCTGACGATCAACACCGCGGGAACCGGTTCGGGAACGAGCACCGGCGGCGGAACGTACACCTCCGGTCAGACCGCATCCGTCTCGGCCACGGCCAATACCGGCTCTATCTTTACCGGATGGACCGGCCCGAACGCGGCGGAGTGCGGCACCGGCTCCGTGCTTATGAACGCCAACAAGGGCTGCACGGCCAATTTCAATCTTCCCGCTCCCCCGACGGATATCCTGGCGGATCTCGTCCTTTGCCAGGGCGGCTTTTACAGTTATTCACCCAATGCGGGTCAGCCCTCGATCAACGGTAGCGGCTGCAATCTTGCTTACGCCGTTGCGATTGACCGAAGCGTTACTCCCAACCGGGTCTATGTGTCCGATTATAACAACAACCGGGTGCTGGGATGGTCCAACGAGGCAACGCTGGCCAACGGAGCGGCCGCGGATTTGGTGATCGGGCAACCCGGATTTACGACCGGGACGTGCAACATCGGGACGGTCGGGGCCGGGACACTGTGCCTCCCGATGGGGATCGCCGTGGACAGCGCGGGCAATCTCTATGTGGCGGATCGAGGCAATTCCCGAGTCCTCGTCTTCAATTCGCCGTTTACCACCGATACGATCGCCGACCTGGCGATTGGGCAGACCGATCTTGCCTCCAGTGGGTGCAGCAATCCGAGCACCCAATTCGCCAGCGCGACCAGTTTGTGTGTTCCCACGGGGGTGACGGTGGATGCCTCCGGCAATATGTACGTGGCGGATATGGCCAACAACCGGGTGTTGAAGTATAACGCGCCCCTGAGCACGGGGATGGCGGCCAATCTGGTGTTTGGGCAGTCGAATTTCAGTTCGAAAGCCGGGTCCACGGGTGCCGCCGCATTAAATCAGCCTTATGCCGTGGCGGTCGATGGGGCCGGCAATATGTATGTGGCCGATTTCACCAATAACCGCGTGTTGGAATACAACGCGCCCCTGAGCAACGGGATGTCGGCCAACCGGGTCTTTGGACAACCCAATTTTACCTCCAATGTGGCCAACCCCGGCGGGGTGAGCGCCAACACGCTTCGGAATCCCTGGGGCGTGGCAGTCGATGCCGCAGGCAACCTTTATGTGGCCGATCACAGCAACAACCGCATGCTTGAATATGACACGCCCCTCACCACGAACACCACGGCCGATCGGGTCTTTGGGCAACCGAGTTTCACAACGGTCAGTTGCAACTATGGCGGATTGGGCCCAGGCAGCCTCTGCCTCCCCAGTAGTCCGGCCGTGGATAGTCTAGGCGACGTCTGGGTGGCGGACTACAGTAACAACCGCGTGCTGGAGTATGGCCACTGAGCGGAACACGAACCCGGACCCTAAAAAAGACCGGCGCGATTTGAAGAGCAAAACAGAAAGGGGAAAACCATGAAACTTGGGCGTCGATCATTGAAAACCATGAATTGGACTTTACGATCCCACACGGCCCGGTTGGGAACCGCACTTTTTGTATTTCTGCTCTGGAGCACGGGGCCTTCGGCGGCGCAGGCTTACGCACCGGTCGACGATCTCGTTTCCTCCGTCAATCAGCTTCTCCAGTCCCAACAAATCCTGAATGAAACGGTGGCTTATGATCTCATCAATTCGCTACAAACCATCGGAACGATGGTGGATCAGGGAAATAAAGCCGCCGCAGCGCAGCTTCTGACGGCCTTCACCCAGGATGTCAACAGCCTCAGCGGAGATCTGATCACACCGTCGGCCGCAAGCCAGTTGAAGCAGAAGGCGGCGGAAACTCAATCGGGACTGTAGGCGGGAGTCGGAAATTCCGCCAACGAGCGGGCTTACGGCGGCCGGTAACCATTGACATTTTATTAGAGTAGGGGTATATTCTGTAACGGTTTTTATTAATTTTCCCACAGGCTGAAACAATACTTCTTAGAGGCCGGGCATCCCTCACAGAAGACTCAGGGCCTTCGGTGAGAGAAAATATCAGCGGTGCTTGCGGCTTCTCTATTGAGGAAAATTCCCATGCGCCCTCCTGTGGATCAGGACATCGGGTTACTTATCTAAAGCCTTCGTCCGAGCCCGGTCTCGGGGGAAGGCTTTTGTGTTTTGAGGGGCTCAGTTTAATTTCCTGAGGAGAGGTTCAATGAACCGTTTTATTTTAAGACTCGTTGTAGCGATCATGGTCCTTGGAATCGGTGTGATGCTGATTCCCCATGGCTGATCCATGCTGTTTCGCGCCTAATCACCGGAATGACCACCGTTCCTTTATAATCGATCTGCATCATTGTATGTAGGGGCAGGTCCCCCTGCCTGCCTGCCCGATAAGAAAGGGCGCGGCCAGCGGCGCCCCTACCTGGGATTGTCTAATACCCAAGAACCCTGTATTTTCTTTTGGACAAATTCAAGTCTCTAAAAACCCAATAAATTTCTAAATTCGCAATCAAACCATCTATACTTTTAGACACTTCACTTTTAAAGATCATCACACAAATTTTTTTACACCCCGCGTTCAGACTATTTTTTTGTTATAAATAACGGAGAATTCGGATAATTTACTTTTGTCGGCCTGAATTTGAACTGATGTTTTTAACGATTGCACAATTTATGCAACTTATTATAATCAGGAATCAGATCGAAATTAGGTGATTTAGTTTAGAGATCTCAACCTATCTTACAGGGCAAAGGAGGGTACCGACATGAAAAACTATATTCGCATGGGTATTGCCGTTCTCGCGGCGGGGATGATCGTGAGCGGTTGCGTCAGCTCGGGAAAGTACAAAAAGTTGCAAACGGAGAAGAATCAGGAGATTTCCACCCTCCAGCAGGAAAAAAGCTCGCTGGAGAAGCAGAAGACCGCACTGGAGAAGGACAACGCCGATCTGAAGCAGCAGATATCATCGCTCGAGCAGCAGAAAGCGGCGGCGGAACAGAGTGCCGGGACGCTTGAACAGCAGAAAGCGGCGGCGGAACAACATGTCGGGGCGCTGGAACAGCAGAAATCGGCGGTGGAGCAGCAGGCCGGGTCACTGCAGCAGCAGAATGCCAGGCTGATCGCGGCCAGCCGACAGCAACAGCAGCAGTACGAGGCGCTGGTGAGAAAACTGTCGGGTGAAGTGGAGAAGGGTCAGCTCCAGGTGAAGCAGTACCAGAACATGCTGACGGTCGAGCTGGCGGAGCAGGTCTTTTTCGATTCCGGCCGTGCGACGCTCAAATCGGAGGGCAAGAAGGCCTTGAAGGATGTCGGCGAGGCCTTGAAAGGGCTCGACGACAAGATCATCCGGGTCGTGGGCCATACGGATAACAAGCCGATCAAAAAGTCCCTTCAGGCCACCTTCCCGTCGAACTGGGAGCTGTCCGTGGCCCGTGCGGCCACCGTCGTCCGCTTCCTTCAGGATGTCGGCGTGCCGCCCGAAGGGATGATCGCGTCCGGAAGGGCTGAATACGATCCGGTGGCGCCGAACGACACGCCGGAAGGGCGCCAGAAGAACCGACGGATCGAGATCATGCTGCTCGATAAAAGTTTGCTGAGCGAGATGAGCGTGATCAGTCATTGACGGACGAGCCCGCCGGTCGGGTCCTTTGAGTTACATTGGTTTGTAGGGGCGAACCTATGTTTACGCCCATGAATTTGTAGGGGCAGGCCCCTGTGCCTGCCCGGAACCGTAGGGGCGGGTTTCAAACCCGCCCATCAATCGTATCGGCGTATGGCATACGCCCGGGTTCGCATCTAATGTAGGGGCGGTTCGCGAACCGCCCCTACGGAATAATCCCCCTACGGATTTTGCATTGTGACGAGCGGGAAAAAGAATCGGAATAAAAGGGCCGGCCCCGCGCGCGGCAGTTGGTCGTGATAGAAAGTGATGCAGGCTACTGCTTTTCAGTCTTTCGCCAACCGGAATTGGGGTTGTATTCCTTCATGGCTTTGGCGAGAACATCGGTCTTCTGGCCGAGATCCTTCTCGTACACGACCCCGTCCATGTTAACGATGAATGTCTTCACCCCGGACGACCGGTATTCCGCCGGATAGGCCACGAAAGCGACACCCTCGGTCATTTTGCCGTTTACGATGTAACTTTTCGCGCCGCCGGGTCCATTTTTTCCCTGCTGGTTTAGGATGTGGTAATAGTAACCGCGGTAGGGAGTCGGAGCGCTGCCTTGGCTTTTGGCATCCTCCTCCGCAAAAGCCGATGCCAACTGCGGCCCGATGGGGCTCTGGGGTTCGCCATCCGCCGCTTTCCAATAAAGGCCATTGTGCTGCCCTTCATCACTGAAGATTTTCCGGGCGTACTCGTTGTGCTGTTTGGCGTAGTATTCCTTTTCCGCCGCCACGAGCTCCTGGCAAACCCGAATGGCCGACCTTTCATTTCGGCCAATCCGCCTGTACAAGATTTCTTTCTTGCCCGCCTCGGTGTCGAAATACCACGAATCACCTTTGTTCACGAGCGGTATGGGCGTGGGCCAATTCTTCGCGCCGATATACAAGGTCGTGGTTCCATCCGGCTCTTCCACCAGACGGTGCATTTCCTGATATTTCTGTACGAAATTAGCGCGGTTCCGGGCGTCCTCGGTTTCGTTTCCTGACGAGACGATTTGCTTTTCGTCCGGCCCTAGGATTTCGAGCAACGCTTTTTCGTCGTTATTCTGCGCGGCCGTGACCAGTGCGTTGCTCGCCTCCTCCGCCGATGAATATGTTTTCTGGCCCTGTTGCTGCGCCAGGGAACGGGCGGGAAAGCACGCCGTCAAAAGGATCGCGACCGCGGCCAATTTAGGAAGATGGGACCAAAAACACTTGTCGACATTCCGCATCGCTCGCCGCATAGGGATTCTCTCCATTTCTAAATTTCACGATCGGCTTGGAACACCACGAAACTTCGATTACCGATGCACGCCACCGCCGGATGCTCCTCCGCCACCCCCATGAGCTCCTCCGCCACCCCCGTGAGCTCCTCCGCCCCCGCGCGCTCCGCCACCGATGCTGGCGCTTCCGCGTGAAGAAAAGCTCCTCGTCTGACCGCCATGGTCGTAACCGCTGAATGCACCCGAGCGGGTGCCGCTCTGACCGTTGGGTTCAGCGTATCCTCGAGCCGCCCTCTTGTCTCCACCGAACGGATGGGTCGTTTCGCCGGGATGGTTGAAAAATCTGCCGCTTCCGCCGGCCGGCCCGCCCCCTGCGGGAGGGCTAGGACGAGGTCCGACGTGGGGGCGTGCGCCCCGGTAGTAAGCGCCCCGGTTGTAAAATGTGGTGCTCTGGGAGAAGAACCTGTGGTGGTTATGAGTTACGCTATGGTTGTGCCAATCGCATCCCCAATGAGGCCAGCCCCATTCAAAACCCGCGTAGAAGCCGATACCGAAGCCGAATCCGAACGAGAGGTACGGGCCTCCATACCAGATTCCGGGATACGGGTACCATCCCGGCCACGCCACGATGGGTTCTCCGTAAACCAACCACGGATCATACGCGGGGACGTAAACCACATCGGGGCTGGCCGGCTCAACGATGATCGTCGAGCCTTCCGTCTTTACGGTTTGCTGCGGTGTAGTCTCAAGGTTGCCGGCTTCTTGCGCTCGCCGCCGCATCTCCTGCACGGCGTCCATCACATCCGGTTGCTGGTTGTAGTAGGCGTCGCCGAGAGAGGACGTCCAGGAGAGGTTCTTGTCCATATTTCCAAGGACGGATGGAAATGCAACGAGCGCCTTGACGCTCGGGTCCCAGGGTTGTGGGTCGACGGCCCGACCCAAAGCTTCGCCCTTCAAATCAGGATGCGCTTGCACCCATCGGTCGGCTTCAACGATTTGCTCGGGATACGTGGACGCCGCCAGGATCTGCGCCACGAGCGAATCCGGATACAACGCAATCGGCGCGACCAACTGCTGCAACTGCTCGGGAGTCTGTTCCGCGTATCGCGGCGCCGGCGCCGGCTCTTGCGGGTCTTGATAGGCCGACAGGTTCTGAGGCCAAGTCGCGAACAACAGAGCCAACGACAACAGGGAAACCAAACCCGGCTTGCCCCATCGAGGTCTTGAGAACTCTGCGGTATGTCCGAAATTATTCATGCTCTTGAACCTCGCAGTGGGGGAGTCCATGGCCGCCTCTCCTCTGGAGAGGTACAAGCTGTATTCGGCCCGCCGTTGCCCGACGCCCGCCACGCCCTGATGACGCATATCGTAATTATAGTTTGGGCTTTTTTTCGTCCGCGTGTCAAGATATAAATCGCGGAGGCGGGGTCAAAAGCAGCAGACCGGGTCAGGTCTTCTCGCCCACCACGACGATTTGATGCGGCTGAAGGAAATTGACGGAGGTGGGGCGGACATTGGGGAGGGTGACAATCAGTGCGGCGCCGAGAAGCACATATCCTGCCAACGCCGCGACCGCCACCTGGTAGCCGAAGATTTGCTCACCCAGCATGGACAGGATGAGCGACCATGTGGCATCGCCAAGGACGCTGGCGGTCCGTCCAGAAAGATTGTACAGGCCCCAGAACTCACCGGACTTTCCCGCCGGCGTCAGAGCCGTGAGGAGAATGCGGCTGGATGACCAGATCCCGGCAAGCCCCATCCCGGCCAACGGGGCAACCACCACGGTGAAAAGCACCTTGGCGTTCAGGTGGAACGCTCCAAGATCCAGCGTGACTCCCGGCCGTATGACCAGCACACTCGCAAAGAGGAGGAGCCAGATGAGCAGGTCAACGAGCACGGCCTTCTTGGGACCGATCGCACGAACCAAGGGACCGAAGATGAACCAGGCCGACAGCATCGCCACGACGATGGCCGGGCCGAACAGCGCCTCCAGTTCGCTGGCTTTAAAGCCCATGACGTTACGGGAGTAAAGTCCCATCAGGGTGATCACGGAGGCGACGGCATTCTCGTACAGAAAATCGGCGATCAGAAAGCGAAACAGATGGTGGTACCGCCGCGCTTCCCGGAAGGTCTGCCGCATCCGGCCGTAAGCCGCGACAAGGTCTATCCGGGGACGGCCCTTCGGCGCAAAGTCGGGCGAAAGATACATGGCGGGAAACGCGAAGGCCAGGTAGATCAGGGCCATGGGCAGGAAGACGCGGCTCGCCAGGGCGTCGGTGGGGACCAATCGGCTGAGGACCAGAATGCAGACGAGGCCGCCGGCGTACCCGACGCCGACCGTCATGCTGATCACCGTGAAGACGTTTCGTTCATTGCTCACCGCAGGGGTCATCGCGGTAAAGAATGTGAAGGCGCCGTTCACACAGATATACGCCAGGATGAACAACAGCATAGCCACGGGCACCGTCATCGCCCAGGGCAGGCCGGCCGTGCAGATAACGACGCCGAAGACAAAAAATCTTAGATAGGGTTGACGCCGCCCGCTGTTGTCAGCGGCGGCCCCCAGGATGGGCGAGATTGCAGCCACGATCAGGGCGCCTGCGGTGACGGCCCAGCCAAAGTCGGCCCCCGGCTCTTTGAGCACCACCTGCAGGAAGGTGCCGAAATAGGTCGAGACAATAATCAGCGACCATGCGGAATCGCCCGCTTCAAAGAGAGAGTACCTGTAGAGGATTTTCCACCAAGACAGTCGGTGCTTCGATATTGCGGTCATACAGGCCTCTCCTGTTAAGATCGAAGGACACGGCGTTGCCGTCGTGGTACGCGCTTTTAAGATGCCATTGAAAATTGCTTCCGACGGGCCGCCCCCCTGATGAGCTCATTTTGTGCCTCAAAAGTCAAAGGCAAATCCCAATTCACCATAATTCAACCGCTCAGTAAAAAATTCACCCAGGGGATCATGGCCGAGGTGCTCTTCGACGAAGATTCTTAACGAGCGGATGTGCCGCTCCCTCCACTCCACTATCCCGACTTGGGTCGTCCAGTCCGGGCTCCAATGCACTTCCTGGTAGATCTGAAGATCGCTGGCGGCATACAGCCTTGCCCCGAGAGGGAGCGGGGGGCCGCCCTCCCATTCGACGCCGCCCTGGACTTTCCAGGGTTTGTTGAATTCACCGATGGAAAAGCCGTAGCTGCCTTCGGCATAAAGACGAAGGTCCGCATGAGGGAAGTAGGAGACTCCGATGTCGATCTCCTGCCGAAGGTACGCCACCCGGGTCGTTAGGCCCGTCCGGAGGATCAGCTCATCCCCCAGATGGTCGCTCTCGTGCAGATACTGAAGACGGACGTCCCAGGGGCCATGCAACGCGCTGAGCGATAGACCCGCACGGTAATTCGAACCAACCTGGTCCAGGGCATGGCGGATATCCCAACGAGATGAGACCGCGGCAGACCCCGCGATCTGTAACTTTTCAAACGGCGGATCGCCGGGCTTCAAATTGTAAAAGGCGAAATCGTCTCCGATGGCCGTGTCAAACTGGTGCTCACCCCCGCCTCCAACAAGGAGGCCTGCGCCGAAACGGGCCCGCCTCGGATCGGCCAGATAAGAACTGTAATCGAGCCGCTCGGGCAAAAATTCCGGATGCCCCGGAATAATCTCCTCGGCATATACAATCCCGGAGAAAAAGCAATATGTCGCGACCACCATCCATGTCTTCACGAAACGCATCGGGCACTCCACATCAGAAATCAATCTATTGAATTTTCAACCCGGGAACTCGGCATGTTTGGGGAATCAATCCAGGCCCAATCAGCTGTTTCAATCCGCCAGGAGGGATAGCAAGGCCACAATAAGGATTCCTCCCGCCGCCGCCATCGTTGCCTCTCGATGATACCCGTGCTTCCAGCTCTCCGGGATCATTTCAGCCACCACGACATAGACCATTGCCCCGGCCGCGAAGCCAAGGCCGCCGGGCAGGATGACGGCCGAGAAGTCGATGGCCATCATCGCGATCAGCGAGAAAATGGGCTCGATCATCCCGGTGGCCGCGGCCCATGCAAAAGCGGCCCATCGGGAATGGCCTTCACCTCGCAAGGGCACGGCAACAATCAGCCCTTCCGGTATATTTTGTAAAGCCACAGCCAGTGCGACCGCATGGCCAAAGGAGGTAACACCCCGACCATAACCCAGCCCGGTGGAGAGGCCCTCCGGGATATTATGAACCGAGAGCGCAAGAAACACGAGGAACCCCGTGGGCGCCCGCTGCATATTCGAAGCACCGCGCCGGAACGGCTCCGGCGTCGGCAACCAACGGGCCGCCCGGTCCAGGCCCATCAGGGCGATGACACCCAGGACAAGGCCAAAGATCACGATCGGACTCTGCCCCTGTGATGTTCGGATGGCCTCGGGAAGAAGCTGCAATCCGACGATTCCGCCCATCAGACCGGCGGAGAATCCAAGAAGTGTATCATGGCTCCGGTGCGATAGTTTTGGAAGGGCCAAGACCGTCGAGGCGCCGAGGGCGGTTGCCCCCGCGCCCGCGAGCGTGGCATACAACAAGGCCCGGGGTTCGATCATGACGAATCTTTTACCCCGATTCGGAGAGGAAAGGACATGTCCGACTTCGACCCTTATTATTTGTTTCCGAACATTGACCCATCGACTTCATAGAGAGGTTACGTAAAACCATTTTCAAAGTCAATTCATCTTGACCATTTTTCCCGAAATCATTATACTCCAATTCTAATTCGGCCGACGGCGCCGGGGCCTCAAGGATTCTCGTTGACGAGGTCTGTGAACCGATTTTTCCGCCGCACGGCTCCCGGAGGCGCGCCCGCCGTGACCTTGAGAATTCCATTCCAAATCCTTCCCAGCTTTTATCCATACAGCCAAAAGGAGCAATATATTCGATTTGCATCATTATAATATATAGGGGTTGTGGGGTGTAGGGGCGAACCTATGTGCTCGACCGGAATTGAACGTTACCGCACGGATCGGGATTCGTAGGGGCGGGCCCCCGTGCCTGCCCGGACAGGCCGGATTCAGGGCAACCACAGGGGGTTGCCCCTACAAAAAATCCCCCAACGGATTTTGCATCGTGGTAAGAGGGAAAAAGAATAAGGAGTTGTATTGATCCATGTAATCCGCGAGAATCCGACGGCGCCTCAACTGCAGGGAATGCTGGAAAGCCTCTCCGTCTACATCAAGGTGGCTGTGGATATACGACAAGGCATCCTGGCCGGCGGCGGGATTCTTCACGCGGACTGTGAAGCGGCATTGCTTGAAGCGGGTTGCCGGCAGGAAGATCTATGGGGCGCGGACTGGATTCCGGACGAACGGGAAGTGAGATTTGAGGCACTGATAAACATCCGGCCTCGACAAGGCAATCCCACTATGGTCATTCTGGATCCGGTTATCCGGGCTAAGGTCGAAAAGATTGTGCGGGATTTATTGGAGGAGAGATGACACGATTGGAAGCAGTTCGAGAACGGTATATGCGGGACGGTTTGGAGATCCGTTTGGGAGGGCTTGCGGCCAATCTCGCCCGCATCGCCTCTTTCAGCGGCCGGATGAAAAATCACGGGTCCGTCGAGTACCTGATCGAGGAAAGCAAGTGGTTCATTGAATGGATCGTGCCCGATGCCTCGCCGGAGATGCAGGCGGAGCTGGTGGAACTACAGATTCAATTGGCCCTATGGCATAGGGCCTGGAAGGATGGAATGATGGAGGGCTACCGGCTTGACGACATGATCTCGCATGCTCAGACCTGGTCGGATCGTATTCTGGAGCAGTCCGGACTGTTAAAGACGGATGCATCGTGAAAAATATATCATTTGCGCATCACGCCGGCGCGGCGGTGACGGGATGAATTCGTAGGGGCGTACGGCCGGACGCCCAGATATCCAGGATCGTAGGGGCGAACCTTTAGCAGTGGGGGCCGGTGCGGGAAGCAAATTAGGAGAAGCGGATGAAACCCAAAACCACAACCGTTGAGCGCGTCGACATTTCCTCACGAATTATCTCCCTTCGGGATCATCGGGTTATTCTGGATGCCGACCTGGCCAAACTTTACGGTGTCACCACCAAACGCTTAAAGGAGCAGGTAAAAAGGAACATCGACCGGTTTCCTTCGGACTTCATGTTTGTCCTTACGGAAAAGGAAGCTATAAGCTTGAGGCCGCAATTTGCGACCTCAAGTTCCGGCTGGGGCGGGACCCGCTACCTGCCGATGGCCTTTACCGAGCATGGCGCCCTTATGGCGGCCAACGTGCTGAAAACCTCCAAGGCCGCGGAGATGAGCATCTACGTCATTCGCGCATTTGTGAAAATGCGGCGGGAGATGGCCGTCAACGAAGCGGTCGCGCGTCGACTGGCCGAAATTGAAACAACGCTCCTCACGCATGATGCCGCGATAAGGGATTTGTACGCCAAAATCCGGCCGCTCCTCCTTCCCCCGGAACTGCCCAAACGCCGGAGGATTGGGTTTTATACGAGGGAACGAGGTGTGAGGTATGGACATTAACATCGGGCCGTAGGGGCGAACCTACGTGTTCGCCCGGATTTGTGCACAACCGCCCCATCGCCAGCGGTCCGGCTGGCTGGCGGATGCGCTCGGAAAAAATGGGCTTGCAGTCCATGAAATCATATGGTAACATATAAGTTACTTAAAGGGGCGGAACCTTGAGGGTCGTCGAATATCTCGAAGGCGGAATCTCGCCCTTCGGGAGATGGTTTGCGGCGCTCAACGCCCCCGCGGCCGCGAAAGTAACGACGGCGCTGTATCGGCTCGAGCAGGGTTATCGGTCCAATATCAAATCGGTCGGGAAAGGGGTCTTGGAGTACGAGATCGACTTCGGCCCGGGGTACCGTATTTATTTCGGTCAGGCAGGAGATACATTGATCATCCTGCTCGGCGGCGGATCCAAGAAAACGCAACCCGGGGACATTCGGATCGCTCAGGCGCGTTGGGCCGCGTACAGATTGCGCAAACAAAGGTCATAAGAGAGGAAAACAAATCATGCCTATTACAAGAACATTCCGCCTCACGATCATGGAACGCGCCGCCCGGGATTCGCGGTTCCGACAACGCCTGTTGACCGAGGCGATCAATCAATTGCTCGTCGGCGATCTCGCCGCGGGCAAGGCCATGCTGCGCGACTACATCAACGCGACGATCTCCTTTGAACGCCTGGCGCGCGCGCTAAAAAAATCCAGCAAGAGCCTTCATCGGATGCTTGGGCCGCGGGGCAATCCGACGGCCGAGAGCCTGTTCGGCATCATCAAGGCCCTTCAGGCCCATGAGCGCGTGCAGTTGCAGGTGAAAACGAGCCGCTCGGCGGCGTGACGATGTGGGGGCGGTATGGCATCGCCCGAATTTGTACGGGCGACGCATGCGTCGCCCGTACGGAAGACGCGTCGGTGACGGGATGAATTCGTAGGGGCGGGTCTTTAGATGTGGGGGCCCGTGCGGAAAAACAAGGTGCCGGTCCTCCGATGCCCCCACACCCCGCGCTCGGACCGGCAAAGCCGGTCCATCGCTTTGTATTCGCCCGCATTTATGCGCAACCAGCCGGTCGCCCGCGGGCCGGCTGGCCCGCCGGGGC
>Ga0187776_10001279_pt1 | contig 12486 bp, 9 predicted proteins | sample 0216_BV02_MP12_2_FD_132426 | JGI IMG/M metagenome (GOLD analysis project Ga0187776, IMG submission 132426) | Tropical peat soil microbial communities from peatlands in Department of Meta, Colombia - 0216_BV02_MP12_20_MG | ecosystem: Environmental > Terrestrial > Soil > Wetlands > Peat | place...
CCCCACCCTCCACTTGATGTCCGGGTTGCGGCGCAGCACACCGAGACCGGTGCAGGGTGCATCCACCAGCACCCGGTCGAACTCTCCTCCGGGCAGGCCTCCTTGCCGAAGGTCCCCCTCGACCGTCTCCAGACAGGAGACCCGGAGACGCCCCGCATTCTCCATGAGGCGGCTCAGCTTCCAGCCCTGGTTATCCGTGGCCACGATCTGCCCCCGGTTCTCCATGAGTTGGGCAAGATGGGTGGTTTTCACCCCCATGCCGGCACAGGCGTCCAGCACCCGCTCTCCGGGCTTCGGCCCTACGAGCCGGGCCACGAGCTGAGAAGCCTCGTCCTGTACCTGAAACCCGCCTGCCCTGTACTCGGGCAGGGAGGAGAGGTCCATCCGGATGCCCTTGAGGTGGAGCGCCTCGGGGGCGAACCTGCCGGGCTCAACCGAGATCCCCAGCTCCCCGAGCGCGGCCGCGAGGGCCGCCGGTGTCGTTTTCAGGGTGTTCACCCGGATGGTGGTGGGAGCCACCTGGTTGCTCGCCTGGCAGAGGGCCTCAGTCTCCTCGGGGCCGAGTTCGCCGAGCCAACGCTCCACCACCCACACGGGGTAGGCATAGCGGGCCGCGAGCTTCTCCGCGGGACTTCCCTCGGGGACCGCGGTCTTGAGCGCCTCCCGCTCCCGGGCTATGGAGCGGAGCACCCCGTTCACGAAACGCACGACATGCAGCGGCTGGCTCGTCTTGGCCAGCTCCACCGCCTCATGGACCGCCGCGGCCTCGGGCACGCGATCGAGGAAAACGAGCTGGTACGCGGCCAACCGCAGGAGCACCCGCACCGGCAAGGCCATCCGGCCAGGCGCGATGCGGGCGTAACGATCGATGACCCAGTCCAGCCGGCCCTGCCAGCGAAGCACCCCGTAGACGAGTTCGGTGGCCAGGGCCCGGTCTCGGGCATCGAGGTCTGGGTGTTTCTTGAAGTACACGTCCAGGAGAATATCCGGAAAGGAGGCGCGCCGTGCCACCTGCATGAGGATGTGCATGGCGATGGCCCTAGCTGTCGTCACTCGTGCTTTCCTACAAAGAGCCGGATGATCCTCTCCACCTCCCCCAGGGGCACCTCGGTATCGAAACAAGGGCCGTGGGGGCGGCGGTTGAGAATTCCGTACACGGGCAGCGGATAGGTATCTTGAATACCGCTCGTGAGATCCCGCTCACAGGCGACGGCGATGATGATCTGCGGTCGTTTCTCCACCACGATCCGACGGGCGATGGTGCCGCCCGTGGCTACCGCGAGGTCCACCTTATAGGTATGAGCCAGTTCCCGGAGGTCCTTGATGGGGCACTTGCCGCACGCCTTGCAGTTCTCCACGTTCCCGGTGATCCTCACCGTGCAGTCGTGGTTCTGCAGACAATGGGGCATGAGGAGAAGGATGCACGAGGGCGCCGTCTTCCGGCTCTCCGCCAGAACCAGTTGATTGTTGATGGCAACGAACGACCGGCTGATCCGTTCCCGGGAGATGCGAAAGAGCTTCCCCACAATGACGAGGAGCGGGAAAAGCACCTTGATCACCACGCCGCGAAGCTTCTTGGAGACAAGATCCCGTCCGGTGAGAATGGTGAAGGTGAGGAGAAGGGAGCCGGCCAGCACCACCAGGACCACGAAACCCAAGGCGCCTGCAAGGATTGCCGGCAGATAGGGGCTGATCGCCCTCAGGCCGACGACGGGAATCCACCACAGGATGAAGGCAAGGCCGGTGAGGACCATGCAGGTCACGCCGAGAAGACCGATGAAAATGCGCTTCTGGGGAATGAAGGCAGGCTCTGAGTCGAGGACGGGGGCCCCCTTCGCCGCAGCTTCCCCTTTGCTCACCGCTTCATTCACCGAGCACCGTCCCAACTGGGAGTGGACATCCCTTGAGAAAATCCGTCGCCCCCAGCCGGCGGCGACCTGCAAGTTGCATCTCCCGGACAAGGACTGAACCACCGCCCGCGGCGACCTCGAGACCGTCCCGCCCCGCGGCGAGCACCGTCCCGGGAACGGACCGGCTCGAGGCGGGAAGCGGCTCGCAGCCGAAGAGCTTCAACCGCTTGCCGCGCCACACGGTGAAGGCGCCGGGAGCCGGGTCGAGCGCCCGGATCCGCCGGGAGATGGGCCGGGCATCCTCCTGCCAACGGACCCGGCAGTCCTCCGCGTGAACCATGGGCGCGTAGGTTGCCTGCGAGTGGTCCTGAGGCCTCGGCTTGACGCTTCCCGCCGCAAGCCCTCTCAGGGTCTCCACGAGAAGCGACGCACCCACTTCAGCAAGGCGCTCGTAGAGGGTCCCCCCCGTATCCTCGGGCTGGATGGCCACCTCGCGGGTAAGAAGCATATCCCCTGTGTCCATCCCTGGATCGAGGAGCATCGTGGTCACCCCGGTCGTCGTCTCGCCCTGGATGATCGCCCAGGGGATCGGGGCGGCGCCCCGGTACTTGGGGAGAAGAGAGGCGTGGACATTCACGGCCCCCAGGGCCGGGACCCTGAGGAGCCGCCCCGGAAGGATCTGGCCATAAGCCACCACCGCCAAACAGGAGGGCGCGAGGACCTCCAGGCGGGCGATGACCTCCGGGCTCTTCGCCCCTCCGGGTTGGAAGACCGGCAGCCCGTGGGCGAGCGCCAGCTCCTTCACGGGCGGCGCACTCACCTTCAAGCCCCGACCCTTGGGTCGATCCGGCTGGGTGATGACAAGGAGAATCGGCGCGCCGGCCGCGATGAGCGCCCGGAGACTCGGCAGGGCGAACTCGGGGGTGCCCATGAATATGAGACTCGGAAGGCCGTTCCCCATCATCGAGGACCTCGGTGGTCAAGTGCGGATGCACCAGCAGAGCTCAGGAGGCCTCCTTCGCCCGCCGTCTCCGCATTCTTCTCTTGCAAAGCTCCCGCTTGAGCCGGCTCAAATGGTCGATAAAAAGTTTACCATTCACATGATCGATCTCGTGCTGAAGGACCACAGCCAGGAGTCCCTCTGCGTCCAACTCCATGGACTTGCCCTGGAGGTCGAGGCCGCGCACCTTCACCTTCTGGTATCGCGTTACCTCCGCCTGGTAGTCGGGAACACTGAGACAGCCCTCCTCCATGGTGATCAGGCCCTCTCCCGAAATGATTTCGGGATTCACGATGACGATGAGCTGAGAGTCAACATCCCGTCTCGAGGTGTCGATGACGATCAGCCGCCGGGGCACGCCCACCTGATTCGCGGCGAGGCCGATGCCGGGAGCGCTGTACATGGTCTCAGCCATGTCATCTGCGAGTCTGGCGATCTCCCGGTCGATGGCGGAGATGGGCTCGGCCTTCTGCAGCAGGACTTTGTCGGGAAAGGTGCAGATCTCGAGCACGGCCATAGCACCACTCCACCCTCGGGCTCACGGGAGGCTATTCCGTATCCAATAATCGAAATTTTAATCATAAACGAAAAATGCCCAGCCATCAACGCTCTCGGCACGAAATCGAGCCTCGGATGCTCTTCCGATTCCTCCGATGAACCGGGGCGCCTCCTAAAGAACTGTTGAACGACCCCACGAGCCGCCCGTGCTCCTAGACGGGCCTCCCAGGCGATACTGCAAGACCTTGGCACCTTCGCGAGACCGTCCTTCTGCCATCCCTTGGGCGTCTCAGAGAATTCCCAGCAGAGGATGCGAGATGTATGTAATGATATATTTGATTAGGAGGACGATGAAGATGACGTGCGGAAACGTGAAGTCGAAAGGTCGAGGGCGCGGGTGGTTATGCTTCCTCTTGCTCACCGGGGTCGCTCCCTTTGTTTTGCCCGTCGGAGACGCCACTCCCCAACGCGGACTGCTACAGGTCCATCGGGATTTCACTTCCGACCCGGGCTGGGAGGGCGTAAACAACAGGGTCATCGGTGAGAACTGCCCCACGGTGAGCCAGGATTTCGGCTGGACTCCGACGAACTACTCCGGCGGCGGCGGTGGCGAAATCGGCGGCACTATCTTTCAGTCGCGGACGCCCGCCTGGTACGGGATGGCACTGGGACGTCCCCTGTCCTTCCACGACAGATTCTCGGCCTCTGGCAGAATCGCGATCATACCCCTCGAAGGGACAGTGCCGAGCGGCGCTGCCTACCTGGGGTTCTTCAACTCCACGCGCCAGGGGTGGCGACCATGGAACTCCACGGCGATTCGTATTACCTGTGTAAGGCCCGACAGGGCGACGTTCGGTGTGGACGCGATGACGGCGCTCTGGAACGGCGACGGGTATCAGACGGAGATCGTCATCCCGGCTGATGGCAAGCCGCACACCTGGCGGTTCGCGTACGACCCGGATGCGATCCCGCCGAAAGAGTGGCCCGACCCGCGCCTGAAATCCTATCTCTCTCACCGGCGGCAGACGGTTGACGAGATATTCGCGAAGGCAAAGCAGGCGGAGCCGGGCGCGACGCTGGAGCAAGTCCAGCGCCGCTTGCGCGATGCGGTGGCACTGGGATGGGTCGCGTTCGTCCCCAAGGTGCGTGGCGTCTTCTATGCGCTGCTCGACAGCCGTGATGACAGGAAGGGCTGTATCACCTTCCAATTGGACGACGGGCGGCAGTATCGAGACTGGTTGCCCTCAGCGCTCCACGAGGCGCCGGCAGCCATGGACCGCTTCGGCATCTTCAACATGCAAGTCTATCATCGCGTCGCCCGCTTCTTTGTCTCCGACCTGACGGTGAACGGGCGGAAGACTGAACTCAGCAGAGACCCCGGCTGGGACGGACACGGCAACCGTTGCCAGTACGTGGAGCGTGACTTCCAACGGCAGGACTTCGGATACAGCGAGACCAACTGGGCGGGTGAGCAGATCGGCGAGATAGGCGGCTTGTTCTCCCGCACCGAACCGATTGACCCCATTCATGGTTACTATGCCGACGAGGTCGGCAGGCTGACGCTTGATGACCCGATCTCTTTCTCCGGGAACATCTGCTTCGTCAACGGCGCCACGGACGGAGGGATGTTCTTCGGCTACTTCAATGCCAAGGAAACCATGAAGGACATAACCGACGAGCGCGGGGGGATGCCGCTGGACGGCATGATGGGGATCCTTGTGGACGGACCGACACGGATTGGCTACTACTTCACTCCTCTCTGTTCGCCGAAGCGGGATGCGGCCTCGGAAAAGAACGGGCCCATCTTTTTGCCCACAGGAGAGCGGCACACGTTCAGTTTCGACTATGATCCCAGGGCGAATAGCGGCGTCGGCAGAATCAGGATGACGCTGGACAAGGAGACCTTCATCCTGGACTTGACGCCACCGCAGCGTGCGGCCGGCGCCACTTTCGACCGGTTCGGTCTGGCAAGTATTCGCCGAGGCGGCAAGTATGTGACCCTGTACCTGGACGACCTGACCTACACGGCCCGCCGACCGGAGGACTACGGGCCGGTTCACCATGAGCAGCAGATAACGGTGGTTCCCTACCCGCCGGGTGGACGGAAGTACTGGTAACCGTCGGTCTTCTTTCCTTGGCCAGACTTTTCACGATGCGGCAGGTGGCGACGCCCGCCCATAGCCAAGCCATGAGCGGGGAGTCAGATCTTCACAGGCGGTTGCCCAAACACGGTCGGCCGTTCTCTCCAGCGAACTTTAGCCGTTAGCTCCGGACACGCAGGGCTGGGGTTGTGCCGGAACGGCCGATGTGGCTCGCCGGCGCAGGATTGCAGAGGCAAGCCACATCGGCCGTGAGGGCTGCAAGGGACGGCAGTCCGAGCGAAGTGAAGGCACTGCCCCAGCTCCCGACACAAACTTGTTTGGCCAACAGCCTCCAGACATCGGCCATTTTGGCCTGAGCGTCGTCTGAAACCAGTCCTAAGGCGGCTTGGACGGGGTGGGCGACGGTCAGAACATGACTGTTGATTTCCGACTCACCCCGCAGAACATCTAGTCTCCGGCAGACAGTTACTGGATGTAGTGAAACTCATCGCGAACCCTTCCCTCCGCCTCGCTCGGGTCGATAAAAGGTGCCAGCGGCTGAACAGAAGGAACTGTTTGATATGATGGGCAAAACTAAAGGCGACAACGTCGTTAGGAAATGACCTTGTTAGCCTCACGCTGCTGCACACGGACGCCGGCGGGTGGCCATGCCCCGGTGAGCGCCACGTTAGGCCGGCGGTAATTAGCACGGAGATCAGGTCGAACCGGGCAACTTCTACGGAGAGGGAGATTGTCATGGAGCAACTGCTTAAAGATGCTGAGAACCGGGCGATTCGCTATCTCGGGGATTTGCAAACGAGACGGGTCTCACCTTCGCCATCCTCATTGGACGGGTTGAAGCAATTCTTCACGCCACTTCAAGATCAGCCTCTAGATGCTCTTAAGGTCCTTGAAGAGCTCGACTCGATCGGCTCGCCTGCCACAGTCGCCAGTGCTGGAGGGAGGTACTTCGGATTTGTCGTCGGTGGCTCGCTTCCGGCTGCGCTGGCCGCCAACATTCTTGCGGGGGCGTGGGATCAGAATGCTGTGTTGGAGGTCTCTTCTCCTGTTGGTGCAGCACTTGAGAAAGTCTGCCGGGATTGGCTGACTTCCGTGCTCGGTCTGCCCTCTGGAGCAGAAGTCGGATTTGTCAGCGGCGCAACCATGGCAAACTTCACCGGCCTGGCGGCTGCCCGTCATGCGCTTTTAGAATCGCAAGGCTGGGACGTCGAGACAAGAGGCCTGTTCGGGGCGCCTCCCATCACGGTCATCGTTGGCAACGAAGTGCATGTGAGCCTGCTGAAGGCGCTCAGTATGCTTGGTCTAGGCCGTGAGCGAGTGCTTAGAGTACCTGTCGACGGGCAAGGGAGGATCATCCCGGGACAGGTGCCTCGGATCGATGGCCCAACCATCGTTTGCATACAGGCGGGGAATGTGAATACCGGTGCGTTTGATCCCGCCAACGAAATCTGTTCAAGGCTGCACACTACTGGCGCATGGGTTCATGTGGATGGGGCCTTCGGCTTGTGGGCGGCTGCTTCTCCTTCCAGACGACATCTGGTCAAAGGGGTCGAAATGGCGGATTCCTGGGCAACGGACGCTCACAAGTGGCTGAACGTCCCCTATGACAGCGGTCTTGTCTTTGTTCGAGATAAACGCAATCTGAATGCCGCCATGTCCACCAGTGCCGCATATCTCATCGAGGGGGACACGCGTGACCCGCACCGATTCGTTCCCGAGATGTCACGCCGGGCTCGCGCGATAGAGATCTGGGCAGCACTCCGTTCGTTAGGCAGGGAGGGACTGGCAGACCTTGTCGATCGTTCGTGTGATCATGCAAGACGGATGGCTGGGGCCCTCGAAGTTGCTGGCTATCAAGTCCTGAACGAAGTCGTACTCAATCAAGTCCTTGTGTCGTTTAGCAGCCCGGAGACTACCCGCCGGGTGATCGCGGGCATTCATCAGGATGGGACCTGCTGGTGTGGTGGCACCGAATGGCACGGCCATGCTGCCATGAGAATCAGCGTCTCATCGTGGGCGACAACGGATCGTGACATTGACCGGAGTCTCGAAGCCATAATTCGCATCGCCGAAGAAGCAAAGGCGCTCGCCTAGCTCGCTGCAACTGACCCGGCTGGCGTGCCAAACCCGACAGGGCACCGGCGTCGTGCCGTTTCGGCCTGGGACATCTAGCCCAAAGGCAATCGCGTGCTGTACGACACATTGGAATATTTTTTCCCAACCGTTGAAAAGAATTACCAGGGTTCCGACGCTTGGCCATTCGCGACGTATGGATTAACTTTCTGTATTGATTGCAAGAAGAGCTGGCATGGACATCTGGCACCATTCTTGTTAACCAGTAAGGTACCTGTGGGGGCATACCTTGGTCGGGAGAGCGCGACGCTGGCGACGTTGTGCTCGCGGGTTCGACTCCTGCTGCCTCCACCAACAAGCGGGTTCAATAGGGCCACTCGCTTGACTTTTCCTGCAGCTCAATTCCTCCATTGGAGGGCTCGCGATGGGAATATACCCAAAGTCGCAGACAGGAAGTCGCTCACTATACGCCACGAAAAAACTCATTATGACACCCTCTCGCAGGTATCCCCGGATGAAGGTGTCTGTGCCGGTCAGGGTTTTCAGTCGGGGAGAGGAGTCTGAGGGGAAAATTGTTGACCTTAGTTCGACTGGCGCTTTCATCCTAATGTCCAAGTTACCAGACTTAACGCGCCGACTTGAGTTATACATCAAAATACCCAATATGCATGTCGTATTTGTCATCGGCGCCATTGTGCGTTTTGATGTTCGTCCTGTCGGTAACGGATCTGCGCATCACTATGGGTTGGGAGTCCACTTTTCAAGCATCTCAGATGAGGACCGGCTGTCACTTTCTTGTCTCTTGAAGAGGTCGCTGCTGACCAGCGCTCCCGGGATACTGCGGGTACGGACCCCTTGTCTGATGGGCACGAGCAAGGGGAACAAGGGGGACGCCCTACTGCAATAATTCAATAACTGGTCGGACGGATAGCTTGGTCCGACCTCAGTCTCAGTCGACTCGCTCCAGGACCCTCTGGGGACCGACTTACTTTTGACCGACTTCAAGATTTTGTGGTAGGTTTAATCCGTCGACCGCGGCGCCGCCGATGTTAGGTGAACAATCCTACGGGCCGAAATTTAGATAACTCATCACTATACGCACTTCCCTCCTCCTCTCCAGTTTCTTGATCTTCCACAGGACACAATCCGCAGAATTGGCGCCGTTCGCCGGTAAGCCCGTAGGGCCGGCCTAGGCCGTCTGTGCATCCCCTAACATGGGTTAGCTCGATCTGAATGCCTTCCGTTGGGTTAGAAGCTTTCATGGGAAAGGCTCTTAAGCCGCGATCCACTAAAACCGCCGTCGATCCCTCGCTGGACGTCGTCGCCTTTGTTCGTCCCACTCATCGATGGTGCGGTTTGTCGGTGTGGAATATTCCGGGCGTGTGCTAACACGGGCAAGAACAAAGCCGAGCTTCTTTTACGGCTTAATAAATTGGACCTGCCAAGCTCCCACGGGGAATCTCCACCTTGCGGACGTGGGCAAAATTCCGTAGAATCGCCGAAAGTCTGTGGATAGACACCATGGTAACTCGCTTGTTGACACTCGCCCGGTACCTCAGAAGTCACACCGTTTCGCGTTGGATATGGTACAGCCTGCTCGTTGGCTTGGTTTCCGGGATCGGCGCCAGCCTCTTCTTGTTTGCCCTCGAATGGCTCACCTATTTTGTCCTGGACTACCTGGCCGGATTTCCTCTCGGTGCGCCTGCGGGCGAGCACTTGGTCCAGAACATGCCCCACGGTACGCCCAGATTGTGGGCCCTCTTTCTTGCGCCTGCCATCGGTGGTTTGATTTCTGGGTTTATCGTCTATACGTGGGCTCCCGAAGCGGAAGGGCACGGCACCGACGCGCTTATTGACGCCTTTCACAACAAAGATGGCGCAATTCGCACCCGGATTCCTTTCGTCAAATCGGCTGCCTCCATTATCACCCTCGCTACTGGCGGCAGCGCGGGTCGCGAAGGTCCCATTGCCCAGATTGGCGGGGGTTTCGGGTCCTGGCTGGGTCGGATGCTCAAGCTCGATACCCGGGAACGTAGGCTCTTGGTCCTGGCTGGATGCGCTGGGGGCTTGGGCGCCATTTTTCGAGCCCCCCTCGGCGGTGCAATCACCAGTATCGAAGTGCTCTACTCCGAGGACTTCGAGACGGAGGCCATTGTCCCTTGTATCATCAGCTCGGTGGTGAGTTACTCCACCTTCACCTTTATCTTCGGTCACCAACCCATTTTTGCCACCCCTTCTATGACGTTCACCGACGCCCGAGAGTTATTGTTGTACGCCGTGCTCGGCCTGATTTGCGTGCCCGTAGGCTGGCTGTATTGCAACAGCCTCTACGGGCTGAGGGACCGGGTCTTTCGCCGCTTACCCCTCAAACCCCACTTTATCCCCGCCATCGGAGGCCTCGTGGTGGGATGCCTCGGCCTCCTGACGCCGAAAGTATTGAGCGGCGGCTACGGCGTCATTCAGTCGGCCCTCCTCGGTGGGCTCCCACTCGGCCTCATGGCGAGTCTTGCCCTGATGAAGGTCTTTGCCACGTCCTGTACCATCGGTTCAGGGGGGAGTGGCGGGGTGTTCGGCCCCTCGCTCTTCATCGGGGCCATGCTGGGAGGTGTGGTGGGCAAGTTGGGGAACCTCTATGTCCCCGGATTGGTCGAGCATCCGGGTGCTTTCGCCCTGGTCGGCATGGCCGGGTTCTTTGCGGGAGTAGCCAAGGCGCCCATCGGCGCTCTCCTCATGGTGTCGGAGATGACCCGCGGCTACGGTCTCCTGGTGCCACTCATGTTCGTTTCGGTGATCACTGTGCTTCTTTCTCGACGCTGGAGCATTTACGAAAAGCAGGTACGGAACAAATTCGCCTCTCCGGCTCACGCGGGGGATTTGACCATCAACGTGCTGCAAACGATGCAGGTCCGAGACGTCTACAACCCGCAAAAGTCGGTGATCCAACTCCCCATGGACATGCGGTTCAAGGAGCTCAAGCGTTTTATGACCACGACGCGTGAGTCCTTCTTTCCGGTGGTAGATGACGATTTCCGACTGAGAGGCATTCTCTCCTTTCCGGATTTGCGCCCGATCCTCTTTGAAGACAGTCTTTCGGATCTGCTTGTGGTGGGAGAACTCGCCGAAGAACCGGTGGCCGTCGGGCTGAACGAGAGTCTGTACGAGGCCTTGACCAAGTTCATCCGGACCGGCTATGGCCAGATTCCGATTGTCGATGACGGGCAGCCTGGCCACGTGGTCGGGATGCTGAGCCTTCAAGAACTCGTCCAGGCTTACCATCGGGCCATTCTCCGGTTGGGCGGACCGTAGGGAGGCAGGGGCACCGGTATGAATGAATACCTCTGTTAGTTCACCGCGCGCTCGTCCGCCGGAAGTGTACGTGGCAGGTGGGGATCGTAAGTTCTCCACGGAATCGAGGCCTCTTCGGATGGCGGCTTGGCGCTAGGGCTGCCCTATTTTTCAATCTTTACCAAATCCTTACGGTTTCTTTACTCCTCCCTTAAATCCCGTGGTTATTGTTTTGAGCACAGCCCCCTCGCCTGTAGTGGGCGAGTAGGGCAGTCAACTGAACGACGGCGGGTAGTCGCCCGGACCTGGGCTTCTCTCACATTTTCCTGCCGGTTATATGCAAAGGAGAAGAGACCATGATGAGATGGCTTCCCCTTATCTTGAGCGTCGCACTGCTGGGCTTGGGGCTCTCTTCCGGCACCCACGGAGACGTGCCATCCGGAGCGGCCGAAGCCACCTTCGTCGTGACTTGATTTGACGTGGGGGCGGCTGCCCTGGAAGGGCAGCCCGGGGTTCTTGCGGTCGAGAAGGGCTGGCGGAGCACTACCGAGGTGAACCGCGTCGTCTATAATCCTGAAAAAGTGACCGTGGAACAGATGGAAGGATGGCTTCGGAAGGCGGGCACCTATCTCAGGACGGTGCGAGAGCCAGCTCCCCCGATGCAAAAATGATGGTCTTGTAAGAACCCGGTTCACGGTGATGATGCTGTTAGGAGATAAAACTTAAGTTGTTAATCAGAGGAAGATAATTTGATTCTTAAGGAGCATGACAATGAAAAAATATCTCGTGTACCTAATCTCTCTTTTTTCCCTACTTGGATGCCAGCGTGGTGCTGCTGAGCAACCGGAGGTCAAAAACAAAGCGATGGAGGCGAAAGTAATGACCCGAACAGCGACTTTTGCCGGCGGCTGTTTCTGGTGTGTACAGGCCGATTTTGAAAAAGTACCGGGTGTCGTCAGGGTCGTGTCTGGTTACACGGGTGGATCTGGGGATCAGCCAACGTATGAATCATACGCGAAGAGTGGTCATGTTGAGGCCGTTCAGGTTTTCTATGATCCATCAAAAATCACCTATGAGCAATTGCTCGACTACTTCTGGAAACATATCGATCCCACGGATGCAGGAGGACAGTTCGTTGACAGGGGACCTCAATACCGAAGTGTCATTTTCTATCACGACGAAGAGCAGAGGCGGCTTGCGGAGAAGTCCAAGGAGGACCTGGCAAAATCCGGACGGTTTACCAAACCAATTGTGACGGAACTTGTCAAGTTCGACAAATTCTTCGATGCGGAGGAATATCATCAAGATTACTACAAGAAGAATCCCCTGCGCTATAAGTATTACAGACACGGATCAGGCCGCGACCAGTTTGTGGAGAAGGTATGGGGAAGCACTCATAGCGAGGTAAGACCCGCTACGGATAATCCCTACAGGAAGCCTGATGACCTGACGTTAAGGAACAAACTGACCCCCATTCAATACAAAGTAACTCAGAAGAACGGCACGGAACCGGCCTTCAACAACGAGTACTGGAACAACAAGAAAGAGGGAATCTACGTGGACATCGTCTCAGGCGAGCCGCTCTTCAGCTCTCTGGACAAGTACGACTCCGGGACCGGCTGGCCCAGCTTTACCAGACCCCTCGATCCGGGAAACATCGTGGAGAAGGAGGACCGGA
>Ga0187776_10001280_pt1 | contig 12486 bp, 12 predicted proteins | sample 0216_BV02_MP12_2_FD_132426 | JGI IMG/M metagenome (GOLD analysis project Ga0187776, IMG submission 132426) | Tropical peat soil microbial communities from peatlands in Department of Meta, Colombia - 0216_BV02_MP12_20_MG | ecosystem: Environmental > Terrestrial > Soil > Wetlands > Peat | place...
CCAGCCGGTGGATTCCCGCCGCGGCGGCGTTCGCCAGCGCCTCCTCCGACGACGGGGCGGGCGGCTCCGGAAGCGTCAAGAACGGATCACGGCCAGCACCTCATCGCGCCGGCGTTCCATGTCATCGCGCGAGCGCAGCGACTCCAGGGTCAGCCGCAGCAACGGCTCAGTGTTGGAGGGGCGCACGTTGAAGTGCCATTCGTCGTACTCGACGGAGAGTCCGTCCAGCTGGTACTCGTGGCCGTCGGCGTAGCGCCTGGAGAGCTCCTCGACCTTGCCCTCCTGATCCGAGACCTCCGAGTTGATCTCGCCGGAGATGAAGTACTTCGAGCGATAACGCTCGAGCAGCTCGGACATCGTCGCGCCTCGGACCGACAGCAGCTCCAGGATCAAGAGCGCGGGGATCGTGCCCGAGTCTGCGCAGTAGAAGTCGTGGAAGTAGTAGTGCCCGGAGACCTCGCCCCCGAACGCAGCGTGCTCCTGACGCATCCGCGACTTGAAGAACGCGTGGCCGACGCGGTTCATCAGCGGCGTGCCGCCCGCCTGTTTGACGGTGTCGGGCACCGCCCAGCTCGCCCGGACGTCGTAGAGGATCTTCGCCCCCGGCTGCTTGCTCAGCATCGAGTCCGCCAGCAGGGCGGTGAGGAAGTCACCGTCGACGAACGCGCCCCGCTCGTCGATGAAGAAGCAGCGGTCGGCGTCGCCGTCCCAGGCGATCCCGAGGTCGGCTCGCTGACGGACGACCTCGCCCATGATGAACTCGCGGTTCTCGGGCAGCAGTGGGTTGGGCTCGTGGTCTGGAAAGTTGCCGTCGGGCTTCCAGTAGGTCTCCTCGAGGTCGAGGCCGAGGCCCTGGAGCAGCGGCCCGATCATCGGTCCCGCCATCCCGTTGCCCCCGTCGACCACTACCCGCACCGGACGGACCTGATCCGGGTCGATGAAGCGCAGCACCGCCTGCCGGAACTCGTCCTCGATCGAGACCTGCTCGACGGTGCCGCCTCCGGCGGCGCTGCCGAGTCCCACGTCGATCAGTTCGCGCACCCGCGCAAGGCCCGCGTCGCCTGAGAGCGGCAGCGCGCCGCGGGCGACGAGCTTCGCCCCGGTGTAGTCCTTCGGGTTGTGAGAGGCGGTGCACATCAGCCCGCCGTCGAGGTCGTGGGAGCCGACCAGGAAATACAGCATCTCGGTGGCGACCATGCCCGCGTCGAGCACGGTCGCGCCCTCGCCGCACATCCCTTCCCGGTAGGCCGCCGCCAGCTCCGGGGCGGTGAGCCGCATGTCGTGGCCGAGGCCGAGGCGAAGCTCGCGCGGGGGCTTGTCCTCGAGCTCGGAGATGACCCGCACGAACGAGCGCCCGATCAGCTCGGCGACCCCGGCATCGATCTCCCTGGAGTAGAGGCCGCGGATGTCGTAGGCCTTGAAGATCCCCGGATTGGCGATCGCGCTCACGCGGCTGATCCTACCCCGGTCGGCCCTGTGGGGCGGCTCGCCCGAACCCGCTCGGACTGCATAATCGCCGCGTGAAGCCGGTCGTGATGATCCTCTGCGGGGGCCGCGGGACACGCCTCCAAGAGCGAACGCAGCTGCTGCCCAAGCCGCTCGTCGAGATCGGCGGCCGGCCGATCGTCTGGCATGTGATCCACATCTATGTGGCGCAGGGCTTCACCCGTTTCCTGCTGCTGACGGGCTACCGACGCGATCAGATCGAGGCATTCGTCGCGGCCGAGCCGTGGCCCGAGGGAGTCGAGATTCGCTGCCTGGCGACCGGTGAGGACACGCCCACGGGCGGGCGCGTCCACCTTGCGGCCGAGGCGCTTGATCAGGACGAGTGCTGCGTCACGTACGCCGACGGGGTGGCCGACGTCGACCTCGACGCGATCCTCGGCTACCACCATCGGCACCGCGCGGCCGCGACGATGACCGTCGTCCGCCCGCGGCTGCAGTTCGGGGTCGCCGAGCTGAATGGGGACGGCATTGTGCGGGGATTCGTCGAGAAGCCGCGGAGCGAGCTGTGGGTGAACGGCGGCTTCTTCTGCTTCGGGCGAGCCGCGCTCGACGCGCTGTCGATCGACAGCGTGCTCGAGCGCGAGCCCCTTGAGCGTCTGGCGGCCGCCGGCGCGCTGCGTGCCTTCCGCCACGAGGGCTTCTGGGCCTGCATGGACACCTACAAGGACGCGGTCGAGCTCGGCGACATGTGGGCCCACGGGCGGGCGCCGTGGAAGCTTTGGGACTGAGCGGCCGCTCGGCGCTGGTGACCGGGGCGCACGGGCTGCTCGGCTCGTGGCTGGTCAAGGCGCTGCTCGAAGGCGGCGCGAAGGTCGTGGCGCTGCGGCGCGACGAGCCAGCGGTCTCGAGCCTCGAGCTGCTTGGGCTCGACCGGGAGGTCGACATCGTCCACGGCGACGTCTGCGAGGAGGGCCTGCTCGCCCGCGCGCTCAACGAGTACGACGTCGACAGCGTGTTCCACCTCGCCGCTCAGACGCTCGTCGGCACCGCCAACCGGGCCCCGGTCTCGACGTTCGAGACGAACATCCGGGGCACCTGGCTGCTGTTGGAGGCGTGCCGGCTGCACGGCATGCAGCGCGTGGTCGTGGCGTCTTCCGACAAGGCCTACGGCCGCCAGCCCGACCTGCCCTACCAGGAACGGCAGCCGCTGCAGGCCGTCTACCCATACGACGTCTCCAAAGCGGCCGCCGACATGCTCGCCCGCTCCTACTGGCACACCTTCGAGCTGCCGGTCGCGGTCACCCGCTTCGCGAACCTATACGGGGGCGCCGACACCAACCACTCGCGGCTGATCCCCGAGGCCGTCTGCGCGGCCCTGGCGGGCAGGCCGCCGGTGGTCCGCTCCGACGGCTCGCCCGAGCGTGACTTTCTCTACGTCGAGGACGCCGCGCGGGCCTATCTGGCGATCTGGGAGGCGCTCGGACGCGGCGAGGGCCGCGGCGAGGCGTTCAATGCTGGCGGCGGGGCGCCCCACCGCGTCGCCGACGTGATCGCCATGATCTGCCGGCTGGCGGGCACCTCGGTGCAGCCCGACGTCCGCGGCGACGGAACCCCGCACGGGGAGATCGACCGCCAGTGGGTAGACGCCACCAAGTTGCGCGAGCTGACCGGATGGGAGCCCCTGGTCGGGCTCGAGGAGGGGCTCGAGCGCACGATCGACTGGTATCGCGCGCATCCGGAGGCCTGGCCGTGAGAACTAAACTGAATTTCAGATGTCTGGACACTCGAAGTGGCATTCGATCAAGCACAAGAAGGCCGTCGTCGATGCCCGCCGCGGCCAGCAGTTCACGAAGCTCGCGCGCGCGATCACGGTCGCCGCGCGGGAGGGCGGGGGCGATCGCGAGGGCAACTCCACGCTGGCGCTGGCGATCCAGAAGGCCCGTGACGCCTCGATGCCCAAGGACAACATCGAGCGGGCGATCGCTAAGGGCACGGGGGAGGGCGCCGACGGCGCTCGGATCGAGACGGTCCTGTACGAAGGCTACGGCCCCGGCGGCGTCGCGCTTCTGATCGAGGCGCTGACCGACAACCGCAACCGGACCGGAGCCGAGATCCGCCATCTGCTCTCAAAGAACGGGGGGAACCTCGGCGAGCCCGGCTCGGTCTCATACCTGTTCGACAAGCAGGGCGTGATCGTCGTCGACGCCACGCGCTACGACGAGGAAGACCTGATGCCCGCGATCGACGCCGGCGCGCTCGACATCTGGATGGACGAGGACGTGTTCGAGGTGATCACCGAGCCGAGCGATCTGGTCGCTGTCCGTGACGCGCTCGCGGACGCGGGCGTCGAGATCGAGAGCGCCGAGATCGCCTGGCGGCCCAAGTCGCGCGTGCCGGTCGAGGAGGGCGACGCCACCCGGCTGATGCGACTGATCGACGCGCTCGAGGAATCCGACGACGTCGTCGCCGTGCACGCGAACTTCGACGTGGACAGCGCCGTGCTCGAGCGGATCGCTTCCTGATCGGGGAGCCGTCGCTTCGAGAGGCGCTTCGCTAGCCTCCCGCCCCGATGCTGAAGCGAGCGCTGACGACGACGTCTGCCGTCGCCCTCGCCGTCGGTGTCGCGGCTTGCGGGAGCTCCAAGGCGCCGGGCGTTCAGCTCGCGCCGTCCAGCGGCGCGACCCAGGCGGCTGTGCCGACGACCCCAACCGTTCCCGCCGACCTCTCGAACAAGCCGGTGGTGACGCCCCCCAGCGTCTGCCCGACCACGGCGCTCGTCAAGAAGGACCTGATCCCGGGCACCGGCCAGGTGGCCCAGCAGGGCCAGACCATCACAGTCAACTACGTGGGCGTGCTCTGCAAGACCGGCAAGGAGTTCGACTCCTCGTGGAAGCGCAACCAGCCGTTCACGACCTCGTTGGCGAACGGCAGCGTGATCGCGGGCTGGGTGCAGGGGATCCCGGGGATGCGCGTGGGCGGCCGCCGCGAGTTGATCATCCCAGCAAGCCTCGCCTACGGGAAGACCGGCAGCCCGCCTACGATCCCGCCTAACTCGCCGCTCGTCTTCGTCGTCGACCTGCTTTCGGTCGGCTAGCCCGGCTCCCGTCCGACGACGGCGCCGGGCGGCGCGCGCGGTAGAGCGGCACCGAATCGCCGATTCCCTTCAGCCGGTGCTTACCGGCAAACGACCAGTCGAACTGTTCGGGCGCGGCGTCGCGAACCTCCCCCGTGCAGAGCACGCTTCCGGGGCGCGCGATCGCGGTCACGCGGCTCGCCAGGTTGACGGCGTGGCCGTACATGTCCCCGGCGACCGGCACCGCCATTCCGAAGGCCACGCCCGCGCGGATCGCGGAGAGGTCGGCCTCCTCGACGGCCTCGATCAGGGACAGCGCAGCCCCTACGAGCGGCCCCGGCTCGCGCGCCGCGAACATCGCCGCGTCTCCGATCGTCTTCACCAGGCGCACCTGTGAATCGGCGACTCCGGCGGCCAGCTCGCCGAACCTGCCGATGACGCCGCCGAGCTCCTGCGCTTCGATCTCGGCGCCCAGCGTGGTGAAGCCGACGAGATCGGCGAAGCACACGGCGGTCTCCTGCTCGCCCACGACCTGCCCCGCCTCGAGCTCGGCCCGGGTGAGGGCGACGCGCTGGACGTTCTCGCGCAGGTGCGCCTTGTACGCCGCCAACAGCACGGGCTGGACGCGGGGCGTCAGCTGCTCGGCCAGCTCGGCGAACCGCCAGGCTACGTCCTCCTCGCTGTCTCCCTGCTCCAGGAACGCGTCCGCGAACACGGCGGTCGAGGATGACGCCACCCGCGACATCGCCTCGCCGAGCACCCGCGCGCCGGTTTGCTCGGCGACCTCCGCCGCCGTGTACCTGCCGCCCAGCACCCGCTGGACGGGCAGCAGGGCGAGCCGATCCTCGGCGACCGCCCCCTTCAGCTCCTCGAGCGTGAACCCCTCGTCGGCGAGCCGCGCGAGCAGCTGCTCGCGTGCGGCGCGCGCTTCTCCGTCGAGCCCGTCGAGCAGTCCGGCGGCAGCGAAGTCCACGCCTGCATCCTTCCCGAAATCCGGTCCGCTAGCATCGTGCACCCTCGCAGGGTCAGACAGCCGGCTCTGCTCAGAACAGCGTTCCAGCTCAGCCATGCTCTCGATCCTGATGCCGGTCTACAACGAGCGCGAGCGCGTCGATCGCGCGATCGCCGAGGTGCTCGAGACCGAGCTCCCCGCGGAGTTCGAGCTGATCGTTGTCGACGACGGCTCGACCGACGGCACCAGCGAGATCCTCCGCGAGGGCAACTGGGACGGGCGGGTCCGTTTGTTCGAGCACCCGGAGAACCGCGGCAAGGGAGCCGCTGTGCAGACCGCGCTGTCCCACGCCGAGGGCGAGTTCGCGGCGATCTTCGACGCCGACCTCGAGTACGACCCCGGCGACCTGGCGCTGCTGATGCCGCCGCTGCTTGACGGCCGCTCCAACGCGTGCTTCGGGGTGCGGGCGTTCGACGGATACACGAGCCATTCGTTCCTTTATGTGCTCGGCAACAAGGGCGTTACGCTCGCCTGCAACGTCCTCTTCAACGTGTACCTACACGACATCATGACCTGCCACAAGATGATCCGAACCGACCTGTTCCGCAGCCTGCCGTTGCGCGCTCCCGGGTTCGCGATCGAGCCGGAGATCACGGCCAGGCTGGTCCAGCGCGGCGAGCGGATCTTCGAGGTCCCGGTGCACTACCGCGCCCGCGCCACCGAGGAGGGCAAGAAGCTCACCGCTCTTGACGGCTTCCGCGTGATCGGGACGCTCGTGCGCTGCCGGCTCACCCCCCGGGCCTAGGTCGTGGTGGAGACCCAGACGGTCGCGCAGGAGCCCGCTCGCCGACCGGGACCCGAGGCGCCCGCCGGCCGACGTCGGACCGGCCTACGGGAGTGGGCGAGGGAGTATCCATTCGCGGCCGCCACGGCGGCGTGCGTGGCGCTCGCCGCGCTATCAGCTGCGGTGCTTCCGACCGTCCCCAGCTACGACCCCTGGTCGTGGATCGTGTGGGGGCGGGAGGTGGTCGACCCGCATCTCAGCTTCTTCGTCGGCGGCGGCCCGTCGTGGAAGCCGCTGCCGGTGATGTTCACGACGGTGTTCGCGCTGTTCGGCGGCGCGGCGCCGACGCTGTGGGTGATCGCCGCGCGCGCCGGCGGCCTGCTCGGCCTGGTGGCTGCGTACAGACTCGCCGCGCGGCTGGTCTCGGGTCCGTGGTGGGCCGGCGCGGTCGCCGGCGTGATCGCCGCCGCCGGGATCGTCCTTACCCAGGACTGGGTGTACTACATGTTCCGCGGGACCTCGGAGCCGCTGCTGGTCGGCACGTGGCTGTGGGCAATCGACCGCCACCTCGACGGACGCCGTGTGCCGGCGTTCCTGCTCGGCGTGGCGACCGGGTTGATGCGGCCGGAGGCATGGCCGTTCGTCGCCCTGTACGCGGCCTGGCTGTGGATACACGAGCCCGCCTTCCGCGGCCCCGCGATGCGTGCGCTGCTCGTGGCCGGCCTCGTGGCGATGCCGTTCTTCTGGTTCGTCCCGCCGTGGATCAGCACCGGGCAGCCGTTCCTCGCGGCTACCCACGCCCACCAATACAACGGCCATCTCGGCTCGAACCGGTTCATCGAGGTGCTGCGCCGCGGCGTCGACCTTCAGACCGGCCCGATCCTCGTGATCGCGCTCGTCGAGACCGCGCTCGCGGTGGCGAGACGCCGGCGGCTGACCCTGGCACTCGCCGGGATCGCCGCCGCCTGGTGGGTGGTCGTCGTCGCCGAGACCCTCGACGGCTATCCCGGACTCGAGCGGTTCTATCTCCCCGCGGCGGCGCTCACGTGCGTCCTGGCGGGAGCCGGCGTGGTCCACCTCGCCCAGCTGGCGGCGGGGGTCGTCCGAAGGTCCGCGCTCCCGCAGTGGGCGATAGGAGGCGCGGTGGCCATCGTGCTGGTCGCGGTCGCCGTGCCCTTCGTGAGCGGCCGGATCTCGGCCGCGCGCGCCCAGAGATCGATCGCCGCGCGTGCGGTCACGCGGCTCGATCAGCTGTCGGCGGCGATCGCGTCCGTGGGCGGCGACCGCGCTGTGTATCCGTGCCGCTCGAGCTTCGCCGCGGTCAACCACTCGGTGCAGACCGCCCTCGCCTGGAAGCTCCACGTCACGCTCGGACGGGTGGGAACGTCGATGCGCCATCAGGGCCTGATGTTCATCGGACCACACGACTCGATCGACGGCGGCACGCCGCGGATCAACCCGAAGCTCACAAACCGGCAGCTGATCGCGCAGGTTGGCGTGTGGCGGGTCTACCGGATGACCGCGCCGGGCGCCAACACGCACTGCGTCGGGCGCTGAGCGCGCGGCGCGTCCGCGGCGCGGGGAGGCGTCCGAGCGCGCGCGGAGAATGGTGCCCAATGATCGTTCTCGGGATCGACCCCGGCACCGCGGACACCGGCTACGGCGTGGTCGAGAGCGCCGGCGCGCGCCTGCGCGCGCTCGCCGAAGGGGTGATCCGCACGCGCGCCGGCGTACCGCTCGAGCGCCGCCTTGCGTCGATCCACGCGAGCGTCGAGGAACTGATCGACCGCCACCGGCCCGAGGCGATCGCGGTCGAGGAGCTGTACTTCGGCACCAATGTCCGGACGGCGTTCGCGGTCGGCCAAGCCCGGGGCGTGGTGCTGTCGTGCGCCGGCCGGCGGGGACTTCCGGTCCGCTCCTACACGCCGCAGCAGGTCAAGGGCGCGGTCTGCGGCCACGGCCGCGCCGGCAAGGAGCAGGTGGGAAGGATGGTCGCGCGGCTGCTGGGGCTGGCGGCGCCGCCGAGCGCAGACCACGCGGCCGACGCGCTGGCGGTGGCGATCTGCGACCTCAACCGCGCGCCGCTGGCGGAGGCGGTGGCGCTGGCGGGGGGGCGGGCGTGATCGCGCTCGTGTCCGGCAGGGTCGCGGTACGCCGCGCCGATCACGTCGTGGTCGACTGCGTAGGCGTTGGGTACCGCCTGGCCGTCTCGGCGGAGACGCTGCGGCACGTGCCCGCCGTGGGCCGCGACGTGCTGCTCCACACGCACCTGGTGGTCCGCGACGATGCGCTCGCGCTGTACGGGTTCGCGAGCGAGGAGGAGCGGGAGCTGTTCCTGATGCTGCTCGGCGTGCAGGCGGTGGGGCCGAAGGTGGCGCTGGCTGTGCTGTCCGGGGGCCCGCCGCGGGAGCTCCTCGCCGCCGTCGCGGCCGGCGACACAGGCCGCCTCCAGGCCACCCCGGGCGTCGGCAAGCGCACCGCCGAGCGGATCATCGTCGAGCTGCGCGAGAAGACTGACGGCACGGTGCCCGAGCACGCAATCAGGGTCAGCCGCCGTGACGACCCCCGATCGTTGGCGCGTGAAGGCCTGCTCGAGCTCGGGTACACCGCGCAGGAGGCCGACGCCCTGCTCGACGGCGTGAGCGGCGAGCGCGCCGAGGAACTGATCGCCCACGCGCTGAGGACGGCGCGAAGGTGAGCCCGACGGAGGCCCGCATCCAGGATCCGGAGCTCTCGCCCGAGGACGAGTTCGACCGCTCGCTCCGCCCCCGCCGGCTCGAGGACTTCATCGGTCAGGACGCGATCAAGGACCAGCTTGCGGTCTCGATCGCCGCCGCCGCCAGCCGCGGCGAGGCGCTCGACCACGTCCTGCTGGCCGGCCCGCCTGGGCTCGGGAAGACATCGCTGGCGCAGATCGTGGCCGCCGAGCTGGGCGCTCAGTTCGTGCAGACGGCTGGTCCGGCACTCGAGCGAAAGGGCGACGTCGCGGCGTTCCTGACCGCGCTCGAGCCGCGGGCCGTGTTCTTCGTCGACGAGATCCACCGGCTTCCGCGGGCGCTCGAGGAGACCTTCTATCCGGCGATGGAGGACGGCTCGCTGCCGATCACGGTGGGACAGGGGGCCGGCGCCCGGGTGGTGACACTCGACCTGCCGCCGTTCACGCTGGTCGGGGCGACCACCAGGGCAGGGCTGCTGACGACGCCGTTGCGCGACCGGTTCGGGATCCAGCACCGCCTCGAGCACTACCGGCCGCTGGAGCTGGCGCGGATCGTGCGCCGCTCGGCGCGGCTGCTCGAGGTCGAGATCGACGACGGCGGCGCGCACGCGATCGCCGAGCGCAGCCGGGGCACCCCGCGGGTCGCCAACAGGCTGCTCAAGCGCGTCCGCGACTACGCCGAGGTGCGCGGCAGCGGCGTGATCACGGGCGAGAGCGCGGCGGCCGCGCTCGACCTGCTCGAGGTCGATCACGAGGGGCTCGACCGGCTCGACCGCGAGATCCTGCGCTCGATCTGCGAGAAGTTCGGCGGCGGCCCGGTCGGGCTCTCCACGCTTGCGGTGGCGGTGGGGGAGGAGCAGGACACGATCGAGGACGTCTACGAGCCATACCTGCTGCAGCGCGGGCTGATCGAGCGCACCCCGCGTGGCCGCGCGGCGACCAGGCGTGCGTTCCAGCACCTCGGGCTCGAGCCGCCAGGGCCGTTGAGGCTGGTTTAAGAGTTTCCGAAGACGCCAGAGCCCCTGGCTATCCTGGGCGGCTGTGAGCCGTGAGCACTACTTCATCTGCCCTCATTGCGGTCACCGGTCGATGGCCAGCGAGCGCAACGTGGCGTTCCGCCGCGACGAGGTCCGGGGTTGCGAGAGGTGCGGTTTCGCGTACCTGTTCGAGCTGCTCGACGACTACTACCCAGCGCCGAACGCCGCCTTCTTCGCGTGTGACTCGGGCGGACGGATCGTGGACTGCGGCAAGGGATCGTTCGAGCTGACCGGCCTCACCACCGAGCGGGCGATCGGCCAGCCGATCTCCGGGGTACTCGGGCTGCAGTTCGAGGACGGCTCGGACCACGTTCAGACGGCGCTCGAGTGGGAGGTCCGGGTCCAGGGCAAGCCCGTCGAGGTACACGCCAACGGCGGCCTTCCCAGCAAGGCGGTCGCGGACATCTTCCCGGCGTACGACGACGACGAGGGCGGGGTCCTGGTCGTCCTCACCCCCGCCAACGGTCGCTGACAGCGAGCGCGTAGGGACGGGCTACTAGCATCCCGCGCAAGCGATGACCGATCGTCAGCGCAACGCCTTCATCCTGACCCTCGTCGTCGGCCTGATCGCGGCGTCCATCGTCGTGATCTCGACCCAGAAGACGTTCCTGGGTCTCGACCTGAAGGGCGGCGTCCAGCTCGTCTACCAGGGCAGGCCGACGCCGCAGACGCCGCAGGTCACGCAGGCTGCGCTCCAGCGCGCGGTCGACGTGATGCGCCAGCGCACCAACCAGCTGGGTGTCTCAGAGACGCAGATCTCAACCGCCGGCGGCAACGAGATCTCGGTCGGGCTGCCCGACGTCTCCAACACCCACCGCGCCGAGCAGCTGGTCGGCACCACCGCGCGGCTCGCGTTCTACGACTGGGAGGCGAACGCGCTGACGCCGTCGGGCCAGACCGTCGCCTCGCAACTGGCCACCCAGAACTCGAGCGCGCTTCAGATCAGCCAGGGCGCCGGCACGGGACCGGGCGCGCCGGGCGGCGGGAGCATGGGGCTGTACCAGGCGGTTCAGCTGGCTGCCAAGCAGCCCGAGCAGATCAGCAAGGACAACGCCCGGGCGGGGCCTGCGTACTTCGCCTTCGGGGCGCCTGGCAGCACGGCTTGCGCGAAGGCAGCGAGCTACTACCACGTTACTCCGGTGGCGGGGCAGCACTGCTACCTGGCGGGACCCCAGGACAACCGGAGCGACCTCGCCTCGGCGATGCCCACCGGCGTCAGCGTGTCCGACCAGGGCGTGCAGACACTCGTCGTCCAGCAGGGGACGGTCGTGCTGCAGGCGGTTCCCTCCAGCTTCACGCACCCGCCGCGGTGGAGCGACCCCTCGTCTCAGTACTTCGTGCTGAAGGACCACGTCGCCCTGTTCGGCAACGACATCACCAACCCGCAGCAGTCGACGGATCAGGCGGGCAACCCGGACGTGTCCTTCGGTTTCACCGGCAACGGCGCGAACGCCTTCCAGCGCGTCACCGCGAACATCGCGCACCGCGGCGACCTCGTCTCGGGGCTCGGGCAGTCGCTCGACCAGCACTTCGCGACGGCGCTCGACACGCAGCTGATCACGGTCCCGTCGATCGACTACAAGACCTATCCCGACGGGATCCAGGGGCAAAACGGCGCCCAGATCACCGGCGGGTTCACGATCCAATCGGCCCAGGACCTGGCGACGCAGCTGCGGCTCGGCGCGCTCCCGATCCGGCTGTCGCTGATCTCCCAGTCACAGGTCTCCGCGACGCTCGGCAAGCAGGCGCTGCACAGGGGCATCCTCGCGGGGCTGATCGGGCTGATCGCGGTCGCGATCTTCCTGGTCGCCTACTACCGCGTGCTCGGCCTGATCGCGGTCGCCGGGCTGCTCGTGTACGCGCTCTACTTCTTCGCGCTGATCAAGCTGATCCCGATCGTGCTGACGCTCCCCGGGATCGCCGGCTTGATCCTCACGATCGGGGTCGCCGCCGACGCGAACGTGGTGATCTTCGAGCGGGTCAAGGAGGAGATCCGCGCGGGCCGATCGATCCGTCAGGGCATCGCCACCGGCTACCGCAAGGGCCTCACCGCGATCATCGACGCGAACGTGGTGACGATCATGACCGCGTTCATCCTGTTCGTGCTGGCGACCTCGGAGGTCAAGGGATTCGCGCTCACACTCGGGATCGGCACGTTCGTCTCGCTGTTCACGGCGGTGATGGCGACGCAGGCGATCCTCACGACCCTCGGCAACTCGCGCGTGATCGCGAGCCCGTCGGCGCTCGGTGCCGGTGGCAAGAAGCGGGTCTGGCGCTACGACTTCATGGGCGCATCGCGCTACTTCTTCACGCTGTCCGGGGTGATCCTCCTGATCGGCGCGCTGGCGGTCGGCGGCAGGGGCCTGAACCTGGGGATCGACTTCACCTCGGGCACGCGGATCACCGCCAGCCTCGTCAAGCCCGCCACCCAGCCCCAGGTCAGCTCGGTCGTCAGCTCCGCGGGCGCGGCGGGCGCGA
>Ga0187776_10001282_pt1 | contig 12484 bp, 12 predicted proteins | sample 0216_BV02_MP12_2_FD_132426 | JGI IMG/M metagenome (GOLD analysis project Ga0187776, IMG submission 132426) | Tropical peat soil microbial communities from peatlands in Department of Meta, Colombia - 0216_BV02_MP12_20_MG | ecosystem: Environmental > Terrestrial > Soil > Wetlands > Peat | place...
AAACTTCGATCCTGACGCAGTTTTTTCTCGATCTCGTCGCTTCGGATGTGGAGGACGGGAGCAAGATGGCGAGCAACGCGCAACGGATTCTCAAGAGCCGTGGGCACGCCAAAGATCGACGGCACTTCCATGTTCATGGCCAAAACTTTGCCATGCCGGTCCGTGATCGCACCTCTCGCACCCTCGAACGTCACACTCTTTTGGTGTTGTCGGTCGGCTTTCGCCGTCAGTTCCGCCGCCTGCAACACTTGCAGCGTCACCAAACGAAACAGAATGAAGCCGAATCCACAAAGCAGCAGGATCAGCACCAGATAACGCCTCGGGCGAGAAGGGCCCATAATTACTCGCTTAACCTCTTCGGCGAATCGTTCTTTGCGACTCGGACCTCATTCGGTACAGGAGGAGGCACCGGTAGTCCCTCTGGCCTGACACGCACCGTCACCACTTGTCCCTGTTGAGGCTGGACCATACCCAGACGTTCCATCGCCATCTTCGCGATTCGCTCAGGTGCCGTGAGTGAGGAAAACCGCACTTGGAGTTGATCACGTTCCCGCTCCAACAAAAGCTTCTGAGCCTTCGATCGTTCTATTTGATAACCGACGCGAACGGTATCAACTCGTTCCCAGACGAACACAAAGACCAGAATCAAGCCGGCAAGGATCGTCAACATTTTCATGAATGGGCCTCCCTCTCTCGGCGTTGAACGACACGCAACTTGGCACTGCGTGACCGAGGATGCTCACGAATCTCATCCTCCCGTGGGAGCTGCGGCTTCTTCGTGAGGATTGTGATCGGCGCATTGATGCCCAGGGACAGCGAACGGAACGTTTGCTTCACAATTCGGTCCTCGAGTGAATGGAACGAAATGACACACAGGCGACCGCCTGGAGCCAAGATCTCCACTGCGTCGCGCAGTGACGGTTCGAGACATTCCAGCTCTTGATTAACGGCAATCCGAAGTGCTTGAAACGTTCGCGTAGCGCAATGGATACGACCATGGCGATAGTGCGCCGGGACGGCTCCTTCGATCACCGATGCCAATTCCTTCGTCGTTGTAAGCGGTCGAACTGTTCGAGCACGGACAATCGCACGTGCGATCCGACGAGCAAATCGTTCTTCGCCGAATTGAAAAATGATGTCCGCCAACTCAGACTCAGGCCGCTGGTTGACCAGATCAGCAGCCGTCAGTCCATGTGACTGATCCATGCGCATATCGAGCGGACCGTCCCATTGAAAACTGAATCCGCGCGCGGGTTCGTCGATCTGAGGCGACGACACACCGAGATCAAACAGAATCCCGTCGACCTGTGAGAAGCCGCACTCCGCAACGTGATGTTTCAGATCCATGAAGTGGCCGTGGCGGAGAATGGCGCGGTCGCCGAATTTTCTCAGCCGTTTCTTACTCGCCGCGATGGCACTGGAATCACGATCAAGCCCGATGAGGACTGAGTCGGAATGACTTGCCCCAAGAATTGTTTCAGCGTGTCCACTGTATCCCACCGTGCAATCCAGGTAGATTCGAGCCTTCTCTTTAAGAAGCCAGGAGAGGACCTCCTGCTGCATAACAGGGAAATGATGCAGAGACCCATCACTGCTATGGAATTCACTCCCACCCACTTTCTCCCACTCACCGGGCGCAGTATACACTCACTAGAAGACTTGTCAATAGAAAATTCATGGGCTTATGAGATTTTCCCATGATTATATACTTGACAAACCCATAGGGATTTTGTACTCTGTTTTCAGGCATACAACAGGGGGTGGAAAATGAGTCAAAATCTACTGGCTGGAGATCATTTAACGGACGAAAAAAAGGCTTACGAATACCTTGCAAAGCTCCGATGGCCGGAAGGTCCAAAATGCGTGCATTGTAAATCCGAAAAAGTGTACACACTGAATGTTAAAACATCCAAACGCGTCGTATTGAAATGCGGAAAATGTCGTAAGCAATTCTCCGCCACTGTCGGCACAATCTTCGAGGATTCACATATTCCTCTCTCAAAATGGATTATGGCGGTCAATCTGATGTGTTCATCAAAGAAGGGCATCAGCTCCCATCAGCTCCATCGTATGCTTGGGATCACCTATAAGAGTGCTTGGTTCATGGGACATCGTTTGCGTCATGCTATGCAACACTCACCATTTGGAGGAAAGCTGAGCGGGATTATTGAAGCAGATGAAACCTATATTGGGGGAAAGAAGCGGAGGCAAGGCCATCGCGGGACTCGCGGGAAGGCTCCAGTCTTTGCGTTAGTCGAACGCCAGGGACGCGTGAGATCCTTCGTGCTACCAACTGTGACAAGCAAAAACCTCCGTGAAATTATTCGCCAGAATGTCGCCGCAGGGTCACGAATGATGACCGATGAATTTAAGGGTTATCGTGGACTCAAGAGAGAGTTCGCAGATCACCAGACCATCAATCATTCGCGGCATCACTATGTGCGTGGCGAAGTAACAACGAACACAATAGAAGGATACTTCAGCCTACTGAAGCGAGGATTAACTGGCACCTATCATCATGTCTCAAAGCATCATCTGCATCGCTACTTGGCGGAATTTGACTTCCGCTATAACGCTCGACAAGTGGATGATGCGACTCGCGCTATTTTGGCGTTTCAACAGACAGAGGGGAAACGCTTGCAGTATGAATGACTCGTTAGGAAGCGGATGAGGATTTGGACCGAGCGGGTTTCCGCCTGACTAGCTTCTTTGAAGCCTTCACGGATAAAAGGGCCTTCATCGCCTCATCGAGCTTGAGCGGACTAAAGGAAATCGGTTTTCCCTTCGCCATAGTTAGACCCTATTTCTATATGTAAATACACGGCGAAAGCACCAAAATTTAAAAGTATGCCATGCACACGTTATGAGTTGGAGTCGAATAAATGCTGTCCACCAACTTCTCTTTAAAAACCTTTGTGCATTGCCATATGCATAGTTTAGATATAGATGAGAAGATACATTTGATAGGTCTGGGTGTAATATGTCTTCATTCGGACCTAGCTTACTAAGCCATCCATAACCCCAAAAAGATTGCCTCGCCATATGACTTACAGATCCAGTGGAATCAATATAAATAGCAATCTTTTGATATCCAAACTCAAAACTTGGATTGTCGCATTGATAATATCCTAAGGTCCCAAATGCCTGGATGAAGGAATCGACCATATCGTTTAGCGGAACTCCTGGAGGCCAAAAATGATCTGGGGGAAAGACTGGGAAATCATCTGGGGAGATGGGCCACCACTTTTTGTCGGTCTTGCAAGCAGCCCAAGCGATACATTGATATCTGTCATCTTGTGGGCTTTTGATAGACCAATCACTATTGGAAAGATTTGGAAATTCTGATTCGAGAATACGATGAGCGGATGGACGATACTTCCACGACACTTATAAGTAACCCTTTTCCTTCCCCCATTCTGTCCAGGCCTTAATCATATTATCCATATTTCCAGAATCCTTCGGGCTAATTGGGTTTTGTTGCGTTAGATAGCTAAGCGCCCAAAACCATGATCTACGATTCTTTTGCATGTCTCTTAACAAAAGAGGAATAACATCTTTCCCCATACCTAAGATCGCTTGATAACTTGGATGCATTATCTGCTTAGTTGGAGAAGATAAATGTCCCGTTTCGCGTTGCCATTTATCCGCTTGTTCATGAAATTGCTTTTCTAAAATACTTTCCTTAACTGGCACTGCTTCTTGAGTCGACAGACAACTTTTCTCAAACTTTTCTTCATTACGCACCACTACACTTCCAGAACATTGATCTGGATATTTGGAGATACTGATTATTGGAACGTTATAGAGATCAGCAGTTAATGGGCTCATGACTAAACTCCTGGAATTTTCTTCAGGTGCTCTGGTGCACTAACTGCCACTATTGCATTCCATTTGGCGTTATAGACTGGAGTACCATCCTTCTCATATACATCATCGATTTTAGCAACCTCAGTTACTACTATTTTGACTTTGAAAACAGAGCCATCCGCCAAAAGAAATTCGCTCCATGTTTCCTGCGCCTGAGTCACAGGAACCACCGTTGCCGAAACCCATTGACCATTGTAAAGAACTTTTGTCTTCCCGGGCATCTTTCGCGGAGTATCCTCCATAGATCATACCAAGTCAACGCAGCCGCACCTAGAGTATATTGATCCGGCGACACCCCCCATCTGAGGGGGTCTGTTTTGTGAAATGTGGCTTGAAGTGGGGGATTGCTCATGGGTGTGTTAACTATATAATCATCGATTTTCCCCTCTAGCAAACTTGATGGGCTTTTCAGAGTCGCAAGAGAGGAATGCAGAGGAGACTGGCAGACCATCCAGGAGGGTCCGTTTGACACTAGGGATACAACTTATAGAGCATTCTAGGGAACGGAATCGTTTCACGGACGTGTTCAAGTCCACAAATCCACGCCACAGCTCGCTCGATTCCCATGCCGAATCCCGCATGAGGAACGGAGCCGAGGCGGCGCAAATCCAAATACCACCGGAACGCTTCTTCCGGTAAATGATGTTCGCGCAGACGCGCGCGAAGCAAGTCGTGATCGTGAATGCGTTGTCCACCACCGATGATTTCACCATAGCCTTCCGGCGCCAACACATCCATGCACAAAGCCAAATCGGAGCGCACAGGATCAGGCTGCATGTAAAACGCCTTCAGCGCGGTCGGATAACGATGTACAATCACAGGACGATCAAACTCGCTCGAAAGAATGGTTTCTTCGTCTCCTCCGAAATCATCTCCTAGCTTGGTGGGATTGCCTTTCGTCTGCAGAATCGTAATGGCGTCTTCATACGTGATGCGGGGGAACGGCGCGACGACACGTTCGAGCCTCGCGATGTCTCGCTCCAGGACACTGAGCTCATTGCGTTTCGTTTCAAGCACCCTCTGCACAATCGCAGAAAGAAATTGCTCGGCAAGATCCATCATATCGGCGAGCTCGGCAAACGCGACTTCTGGCTCCACCATCCAGAATTCCATGAGATGGCGACGGGTCTTGGATTTCTCCGCTCTAAACGTCGGTCCGAAACAATACACTTTGCCGAACGCCGCAGCGGTTGCTTCACTATAAAGCTGGCCGCTCTGCGTAAGATACGCCGTCTCATCGAAATACGGAGTCTGAAACAACGTGGTCGTGCCCTCACAAGCATTCGGCGTGAAGATCGGTGCATCTACGAGGACGAATCCGCGGTCGTCAAAAAAATCGCGCGAGGCCCGAATAATCTCATGCCTGATACGCAGAATGGCATGTTGGCGAGCGGACCGAAGCCAGAGATGGCGATGCTCCATGAGAAAACCGACCCCGTGCTCCTTCGGTTGAATCGGAAACGGCTCAGCAATCTGTACCGCCTCCAATTGCGCAACATCCATCTCGTACCCGCCGGGCGCGCGCGGGTCCGTATGCAGTTGACCCGTGATGATGAACGATGATTCCTGTGTCAAACTTGCTGAGACGGCGAATTGCTCATCCCCTACAGTTTTCTTACTCACAACCGCCTGGATATCTCCGCTGCCGTCTCGGACGGTCAGAAAATGGAGTTTCCCACTATCCCGGCGGCTTCGCAGCCAGCCTCGGATTGTGACAGTTTCCCCAACGTGTTGCCCGGCATCCTCAATGGAAATGATCGACATAACCTGGACTCCTCAGCGAATTCACCGCTCAACCAGCTCGATTATTAAACCCGTCCCCCCTGTATGGACGCGCAGTTCGCATGTTTCATTGACAATATTCTATCTTCGGGTTGAAATAACCATATGGACAACCCTTACAGACCAACCCTGCTTCTGGCCACTTTCATCATTGTCGGTGTGCCTGCCAAATTTGACGGGGTAGGCGCCAAACCAGCGATGGCCGCGTCCCCGCTCTATTGGTGCCCTAACGAAAAAGCTGACCAACAGTATTCATCCAAACCCAGGCCTGGCTGCGTACCATGGGTCGAGAAAAAAGAACCTGTGGAGCAACAGCAAGACGACTCCACTTTGCCGAAATCGGCGCCGCGAGAAATGAAAATTGAAAATCTTCAAAGCGAAGTCTCCGACTTTTTACAAAAATACCGGCGCTTCCTCGAGTGCTGCAAGACCGACCCTGCCGAATTGCAGCGGGTTGAAACATTGGGCAACGAAGTCTCCGAGTTGCTGGAATTTGCGCAGGCGAATCTCTCGAATCATTCGATGGCATCGCGAGGCATCATGCTGCGCGAAATGATCGGCTCCGTGGCAAAGGCCCGCGCAGATCTCGAGACGCTTCACGCCAGACTCGAACGTATTGACACGTTGAGGGAACGACAAGACAGCCTCGACTTCGAAGACGCGGGACGAGACAGGCGCGCCATTCAGGACAGCGAAGACGCCATCAACAGAGGAATCCGCGCGCCCCAGTTGTCCACCGGCCCCAAGACCGGCGCCGACATCGGCATCGCTCCGGCAGCTGGGCCGAACATCGGGAAAACCCCGACGACCGGGACCGCCATCGGAGGCCAAGGTGTAGTGGGCCAAGACGCTGGCGCATCTTCGAAGAACAGCCAGGAGATCGGCGCATCGGGACCAACCGGATTTAGCATCGGCGCCACCGGTCGCGCAGGAGCGTCCATCGGAGAATCAAACCTCAACAGCGAATCGTCTTCCGCAGTCGGATCGTCGCTGCAACGGTCCACAGTTGGATCCACTTTGCCCGATTCAAGCGTGGGATCAAGTTTTGGCTCGTCCAGTGTAGGTTCGAGCCTTCAGGATTCTACCGTGGGGTCATCGCTCGGATCTTCCTCGGTAGGCTCGACTCTTCAGGATCGCGGAACCGCGCCTCAACCGTAACGCACGACTCTCCTCGCGTACAATATCACGTTTAGTTCGGAAGCACCGTCGGAACCGACTCCCACGTCTCCCCCCGATTCCGACTCCGATACAATCCGCTACCGTTTGTGCCGGCATAGAACAATGAAGGATCGGTCTCGCTTTGCGCGATTGATCGCACATTCAGCGTCGCAAATCCATTGTTCATTGCTGCCCATGTCGCGCCTCCGTCCTCGCTTCGATGCACACCGCTCCGACCGACCAAATAAATTACACCGGCGCGCGACCGGTCCAATAGCATCCCGATCATCATCTGGTCTTGCAGCGATTGCGCGATTCGTACCCAGGATTTTGCGCCGTCCGTTGTTTTGTAAAGTCCGTCGAGTGCGGCCGCATACACCGTGTCCGGCGCAGAGGGATCGACTTGAATCGCGGTTACACTTAGCGCCCGCGACGATTTAATGATTTCCGGCGGCACCAGCCCATTGTTGACCTTCTCCCAATGGCCCGCACCATCGGTCGACTTATACACCCCCCCGCTGGTCCCGGCGTACAATACGGACTTCACCGTCGGGTCCATTCCCAGTGTCACCACCATCAACACTTCCTTCATGCCATCCATCCGTTTTGTCCAACTCTCGCCGGCATTTCTCGTTTCGAAGACACCCATCGTTGTCGCGGCGTACAGGTGAGTATTATCGGCTGGATCGAAGACAAACTGATTGACCACGGACGAAATCGTTGCATCATCCAATCCCGCACGCTGCGACACCCACCGCTGGCCGCCGTCGTAACTCTTATAGACCGCATCGCCCTTCGTACCAGCATATACCGTGGCGGGATAAGTCGGATCGACCGCCATCGAGATCACGCGGGAGTGACTCATCCCTTTCGACAGATTGGCCCAGGTCTGACCTCCGTCGCGCGTCTTATAGATGTAGTCGTTGGTTGCAACGTAGATGATGTCGGGATTCTTCGGATGGAGCTGAATGACGACAATGGGGTCGCTGCGGTTGCAACCGGCGAGAAATGCAGAAACCAGAAGCGGGAGAACCAGGAGCGTTTTCATTTCCGGAAGAGACCGGCGGCTCACATTACCTGAAATTCACAAATTGGAGATCGATGCCGAAGTCTTTGCCCTTCAAAAACGCAATCGCCGCTTGCAGCTCATCCTTGCTCTTGCTCTGGACACGCAGCTGCTCGCCCTGGATCTGCGTCTGGACCTTAAGCTTGGAATCCCTGACGGTTTTTGAAATCTCCTTCGCTTTCTCTGAAGCGATGCCGCTCTGAATCTTAATCACTTGTCGCACGGTGCCGGCCAAGGCATCTTCGACCGCGCCATAGGTCAGCGCCTTGAGCGACACATGCCGTTTCACGCATTTGGTTTTGATGATCTCGTTCACTGCATTGAGTTTGTACTCATCGTCCGAGACAACAACCAATTCCTTCTCCTTCTCTTTGAGCGTGATCTCTGTCTTGGAGTCTTTGAAATCGAAGCGCTGCTTGATCTCTTTCGTCGCCTGATCCACGACGTTCTTCATCTCCTGCATGTCCACTTGCGAAACCACGTCGAATGAAAATTGATCAGCCACGTTCGCCTCCTATCCCTTCACCCACGCCTCTCCCAGTTGGGGAAAGAAAGGGAAGAGGAACTTCTCTCATAAACACGTCAGCAGCAACCGCCACCGTGCGGCAGGTGGAAACTCGTCTCTTCATGATTATTGGTAATCGCTGACTGCATTCGCCCGGGTGAGCCGCCACCCGCCATCACTACCACTTCGCTGCTCGTAAACGGACGCTTCAAAATCATATAGCCATACCACTGTTGCGCACTGTCACCGAGCACGATCAATCCGAGAACCGCCACCACTGCGACCAACACTGCGTCAAGATAGAGCGGAAGCGATTGGCTCGCCGCTAGCGTCGCCGCCTTCGCCAGAAACATGCCAAACATTTCATAACAGCCGGTCAATGTAATCAAGCCCACGAAGACCATCGGCACCGCGGTCACCCAGAGATACGGCGACTTCCACATCTTAATCAGCACCGTGGTCCCGATGCAGAGCGCCAGCGTTCCCAGCAGCTGATTCGCCGCGCCAAACATCGGCCAGATCGTCGAGATGCTACCAGTGCTGATCAAATAGCCCCACGCCCCTACCACTAGCCCACTGCTCCCCAACACACCGGGCCACCAATTGATCTGTTTCAAAGGGGCATAGACTCGTCCCCCCATTTCCTGGATCAGATACCGCGCCACGCGCGTCCCGGTATCGATCGTCGTGAGGATGAACAGCGCCTCGAACACGAGCGCGAATTGATACCAGTAGGCCATCAGCCCCGACATGCCAGGTAGCGCGGCAAAGATCGAGGCCATGCCGACTGCAAGCGACACCGCTCCGCCAGGTCGACCTGCGACATCGACCTCGACCAGTTGCGATAGTTCCCGAATCCGCAAGACTGGAAAGCCTATCGCCATCAGTGCATCCGTCGAGAGCGTCGTATTGATCGCCAGATAATCGCCGGGGATCAGGACCGACGCCGCGATCAGCGCCATCACGCCAACAAAGCTTTCCAAAAGCATTGCTCCATACCCGACCGTGGCTTGTGATTCCTGCTCGATCATCTTCGGTGTCGTACCGGAGGACACCAGCGCATGGAAGCCCGAGACGGCTCCGCAGGCAATCGTAATAAAGAGAAAGGGGAAGAGCGTACCAGGAATAATCGGCCCGCCGCCGCTGGCGAAGGTCGTCACCCGTGGCATCTCGATCGTCGGCGCCATAAGGATCACACCAAAGCCGAGTAGAAACACCACGCCGAGTTTCATAAAAGTCGAGAGATAACCCCGCGGCACGAGCAGCATCCAACCAGGCAGTACCGAGGCGAGGAATCCGTAGCCGGCGAGGAGCCACACCAATATCGGACGGTCGAACTCAAAAAACCAGGCATAAGATGACTGAGCCACGACACGCCCATACAACACAGCCGCAATCAGCAGCACGACCCCGAGCATCGAGACTTCGGCCACAGCGCTAGGCCGAAACTTCTGGAGATAGAAGCCCATGAGGAAACCGATGGGAATCGTCATCGCAATGGTGAAGGTGCCCCAGGCGTTGTGATAGAGCGCATTCACCACCGCGAAGCCGAGCCCAGCCAGCGCCACCACCACAATAAAAAGCACCGCCACCGCCGTCGCCGTGCCGGTGATCACACCCAGCTCATCACGCGCGATCTCCGGCAACGAGCGCCCGTTCCGACGCATCGAAGCGACGAGGATAACGAAGTCCTGTACCGCCCCAGCAAGCACCGCGCCGATAACGAGCCAGAGAAATCCCGGCAAAAATCCGAATTGCGCTGCAAGCACAGGCCCAAGTAATGGCCCCGCACCGGCGATTGCCGCGAAGTGATGGCCAAAGAGAACAACTTTATTGGTGGGGTGGAAATTCACGCCGTCATTCAAGCGCACCGCCGGAGTCACACGCTGGTTATTTAACTCGACAACTTGCTTAGCCAACCAGCGACCATAGAAGCGATAGGCCAGCACATAGATGCAGGCTGCTGCAACGACCATCCAGAGCCCATTCACTTTTTCGTCGGGATGAACGAGACCCGTCACAAATGCGAGCGCGACGGCGCCAATCATCGCAAGCAGCACCCAGAGCAGGCTAAAGGCCGCGTTCATGCGCGGCATCCTACCATAAAGGGGAAGTACAACAGCACCCGTGTTCGTTCTATGCTCACGGGGCACGCATGCAAGAATGATCACATTTTTAGGTCAAGGGCGGTACTCGCTCCATGTGCGTAGTGGAACCAATCACGAGCACCGTTTTGGGTGGACGTTCAGCAAGCTTGGAGGGAGCATTTATATGTTTGGATTCGGTGCCTTTGCGCAGTGGGAACCAGATCAGGGTGTCCGTTCTGAGAGGCGAAAACGAGTGAGCGTGGAAGGAGTAATTGTATTCTTTATTCGACGGCCCCAGGATTATTATCCGCTTAGATCAGCCTAAGACCCGCGGTTTAGGAAACCGTGTCCCAGACCCTCCTCCAGCCTCCTCAGGCTCACTCAGGCCCATTCCAGCCAAGGTTTGTGCAAAATGCGAACTTTGGCTGGAGTAGGCAGGAATGAGCTGGAGTGAGGTGGGCTTGAGCACAAAACGAGCACAATCATGTCGTCTTTTTTTGTTTTTAGGGCTGTCGTATGCTCTGACCCTTCATCCTAGTGGATGACCGAACCAGCATCGTCGAGTGTTCTTGAGGCAGCCGGATCAAAATAGTGTGGGACGAAGCGACTCTGGTCCTTGGTAATTAACCCCTGAGTCTCCCGAATCCCAATCCCAGCCGGCTCGTCTCCCACAACCCACGACCCAATTACTGGATGCCACCCCTCAAATTCCGGTAACGGGATGAAGGCCTGGTACACCCATCCCTCTTGACCATACAGTCCTGGCATGGTGGTAATCAGGTTCGGTGTGACAATTTCGATGTTTGCTCCTTCTCTGGAGAGTAATGGTTTTTTCACATAAGTCTGGCCTAGTGGTTCCGCTGTGAAGAACGCGGGAACTAAATACGGATGGCCAGGAAACAGCTCCCAGAGGAGGGGCAGCAACCCCTTATTGCTGAGAATCATTTTCCAAGCCGGCTCGAGGACCGACAGATGGGACCGTAACAAAAGAGGCCCAAATGGTTCGGCGGCCAGCCATTCCCATGGGTAGAGTTTGAAGAGCGCGGTGATCCGATGATTGGCTTGATCCACAAAGCATTGTGCACCCCGATCCCAGCCGATTTCTCCGATGGGAATGGAAATAGTTTCGAGTCCGGCCTGCTGAGCGGTGTCTTGGAGATAGGCCACAGTCTGAGCATCTTCAAGGCTGTCAGGTATCCCGGTGAGATGAATCGGGCCGGTATGCTTATTCTGGACAACAGACCATCGAGCCACCAATTTCTTGTGCAGAGAATTGAATTGATCCCTCCCCTGGAACACACTTTCTACCCAATACCACTGTGCGACACTCGCCTCGATTAAACTCGTTGGGGTATCCGCATTGTATTCGAGCAGCACGGGAGGGGTTTCCCCGTCATAGCGTAGATCAAAGCGCCCGTAGAGAGACGGCCGCTCTTGTTCCCATGAGGCACGGATGGCAGGACGGCAGACCTGCGGAATGTGCAGCAGATCATATCGGTCCTGCGTGATCACGTATTCCACGACTTCTAAACACATCTGATGGAGTTCGGCAGTCGCTTCTTCCAGTTCACCAATTTCTTCTGAGCTGAATCGGTAACACACATCTTCTCGCCAGTAGGGAACCTCCTCACTATGAAAGGTGAGCCCCGCGGCAGCGATACAAGTCGGCCAGTCCAGACGAGGCACACTCAGTTCGCGCTTCATGAGTACGCCCCTCCGAAGCGCGAAGCCGAACTCCCAAATCCGCCGCGATGCACATATCCAAAGCCGATACCCGAACTACCAAACCCGCCGCCAAGGAAATTCTCAGGAAACACATCCTCAGGGGGTCCTGCGTCCAAGCGCGGCACAACGGTTTCTTGCAGCTGGGGTAGGTTGGGTCGGTCGGGTGGTGACGGAAACCTAAGAAGCGGTTTCAGGTCCATCGCTCGACACCCGGGCATCTCGTAGTTGGTATATAGAGGCATTCCATCCGATTGCGGACATTCCCACACCTCAGGGGAACCGGATGGGACAGGA
>Ga0187776_10001283_pt1 | contig 12484 bp, 7 predicted proteins | sample 0216_BV02_MP12_2_FD_132426 | JGI IMG/M metagenome (GOLD analysis project Ga0187776, IMG submission 132426) | Tropical peat soil microbial communities from peatlands in Department of Meta, Colombia - 0216_BV02_MP12_20_MG | ecosystem: Environmental > Terrestrial > Soil > Wetlands > Peat | place...
CGTGCCGCTGGGATTCACGGTAAGCGGCAGAGTCCCACTGGGGGTCGCCACAAATTCGGAGGCATTGGCGCCCGTGATCGGCATGCTGGAAATGATCAGCGGAGCGGTGCCAGTGTTGGTGACGGTCACAACCGTGGCCGTACTGGTCGTACCCACCTGCTGATTGGCAAAGGTGATCGTGGTGGGGGCGACGCCAATGCCCGGAGCGGTGCCCGTGCCCGTCAGCGAAATGTTGAACGGGCTTCCGTTGGGGACGTTGTTGGTCAGCACGAGCGTAGCCGAGCGGGCTCCCGTCGCGGTCGGTGTGAACACAACGCCAATCGACGTGTTCTGGCCCGGCTGGATGGTCACGTTCTGCGCCCCGCTAGGTGTAGGCACAAACTCAGACGCATTGGGTCCGGTGACGGCGATGTTGCTGATCGTGAGCGGCGCCTGGCCGGTATTGGTGACGGTGGCGGCCTGGGCGCTGCTCGAAGTGTTGATCAGTTGATTCCCGAACGTGAGATTGCAGGTCGTGCCGCAGCCGATTCCGGCGATGGTTCCTGTGCCTGAAAGTTGCACGCTATGCGGGCTGCCGCTGGCATTGTCCACAGCCGTCAGCGTCGCGCCCTCGCCTCCCGCGGCCGAGGGCTTGAAGGTCATGTTGAAGCTGAAGGTTCCGCCCGGGCCAACTGTGAAGGGAACGCCCGGTGGCGAAGGGCTGAAGGCGAAGTCCGACTGGTTGCTTCCGCCGAGGGTCAGGCTCGCAACCGTTAGCGGCCCCGTGCCGGGATTGGAGATAGTGACCGCGGTGGGCGCACTGGTTGTATTCACAGCCTGACTGCCGAAGTTGACTGAATTGGCGCTGAACGTCGCAGCAATCCCCGTGCCGGACAGTGGGACCGACTGTGGGCTGCCCGCAGCGCTGTCGGTGAAGACCAACGTCGCCGAACGAAGTCCGGTGGCTGCCGGGGTGAAGCTAACGTTTACGGTGGTTGCGGCTCCAGGGTGCAGCACGATCTTCTGCGCGCCGCTCGGAGTGGCCGCGAACTCGCCTGCGTTGCTCCCGGTGATCGCAATGTTGGAGATCGCCAGGTCGTCGCTACCGGTGTTGGTGACGGTGACGGGAATTGCTGCGCTCGGCACACCCACCACCTGGCCCGGGGCGGGGAATGTCACGCTCGAGGGAGAGACGCTGAATACAGAGCTGATACCGGTGCCGCTCAGCTGCACTGTAGCGGGGCCAACGCTGCTGTTCACCGTCATGGTGGCCGAGCGCTGGCCTGCGCTTCCGGGTGTGAAGATTACTGCGATGGTCGTGCTTGCGCCGGCTGCCACGGTGGTCGAACCCAACGTGGTCTTGAAATCCGCGGGATTCGTGCCGCTCAGCGCGACGCCGCTGATCGTGAAGTCGGCAGTGCCTGTGTTGTTGACGGTAACGGTTTGGGAGAGGCTGCTGGTGTTGACAACTTGATTGCTAAAAGACAATGCGTTGGGTGTTACCCCGATGATGCCTGCCTTCGCCTTTCCCACGCCCGTGAGCGGGATCGAGTGCGGTCCTTGCGCCTGGTAGGTGAGCAGCAGGTTGGCCGAGCGATCGCCAACGTCGGAGGGAGTGAAGGCGGCACTTATTGTAGTTGTGCCACTAGGCGCAATGGGTATTGGCAACGCCGCCGAAGTGAACGCAAAATCCGAGGAGTTGCTGCCGCCAAGCTTGATGTCCGTAATGGCTAGAGCCGAATTGCCTGTATTTGTCAGGGTGATCTGCCGATCGGGGGTGGAGGTGGTGCCGACCGTAATCGGTCCAAAATCAAGGCTCGGCGGAGCTGCACTGGCCGCAGCCGTGGTTCCCACCACCAGCACGGTGCTGGGCAGGCTGCTCAGGGGAGCGCTGTCGGTCACGATCAGTTGAGCGATGTAATCGCCGGCCACGTCGGCGGTGAAGGTTGGGTTCACGCTGGTGGCGCCACTGAGGCTGGCTGCGCTGCCGGTCGGCTTGGTCAGCATCACCCAGGAATAGTTCAGCGACAGGCCATTCGGATCCGATGACTGGCTGCCATCCAGGGTGACGCTGGCTCCGGGAGCCACGAATTGCGCCGGCCCGGCATTGGCGAAGGGGAGAATGTTGTCAGTGCTGATGAGCACCGTCGCCGTGGAACTCTTGTTGGTGGTATCGGCGACCTGCAACTGAAGAGCATAGGTTCCAGAATCGTCAGCCTGGAAAGTGGGGTTCGCGATATTGGGGTTCGACAGGGCCGCCTGGCTCGACGCTGGCAGGGATGTGAAGCCCCAGGTGTAGGTCAGAGGGTTCGCGTCGGTGCCGCTCGCTGCGCTCAAGACGGGGGAGGTGTTCTCCCCGGTTGGCGTGACGATTGCGGACTTGCTTCCATCAAGTTGGACGGTGGCCCTCGGGGCAACCTTCTGGTTCTGCCCAGCGTTGGCTGCTGGTGGCACGGCAGTGGTGCTGATGGCGACGGCAGCAGTGGAATTGTTGCCCTTGCCATCGTTGACCGTCAGTTCCGCGCGATAGTCCCCGGCAAGGTCCGCGGTAAATGTTGGAGTGACGGTGGGGGGACTTGTGATGCTGGCAGTGCTGTTGGGCGGTCTCGTGGTCAGCGCCCAGCTGTACGTGAGGGGATTGCCTGAGACGTCAGAGCAGCCGCTGCCATCCAGTTGCACGCTGCTGCCGACGGGCACAACCTGGTTGGGGCCGGCGTTCGCCAAAGGCGGCGCCAGCTTGGTAGAAACCAGCACCGCTTGTGAAGTGCTATTGCTGCCATCGTTGACCGTCAGCTTGACGATGTAGTCGCCGTCTTTGTCGGCCGTGAACGTTGGATTTACGGAACTTGACCCCGCCAGAACTGCCGTGCTACCGGAAGGCGAACTGAGCAGCGACCACGCGTAAACCAGCGGCTTCCCGGTTGGACTGGTGGATCCACTGCCATCCAGATGAACGCTGCTGCCGACCGCGACCAGTTGATTGGGCCCTGCGTTCGCAACCGGCACCGGATTGGCGGAGGTAACGAAAAAGGTGGCGGCTGAGTTGTGACCCGCGGTAGTAACGATGATGAAGCGCGGTCCCGGCGCAGCATTTGCGCTGATGGCCACCTGCACGGTGGCGCTGGTCGGGCTGCTCACAGTGACGGCGGCAAACGCTGCATCGCCGGCGCCGGCCACGCTAATGCCCGGACCAAAGGTGGCTGTGGTTGCGCCTTGCGCGAAATTCGTAAGCTTGCCGTTGATCGTGACCGTGCTGGTGGAACCGGCAGCGCCTGTGTTTGGGCTCAATGAGACATTCGCCGCTGGATCCTGAGCAGGAGGCGGTGGCGGCGGGGGCGGTGCTGGCGTCTGTTGTTGCTGAGAGCTAGAGGATCCACATGCGATGAGGCCACAAACCAGCACAATCAAGAGAAACCCAAGGGCCCCTCGAACCCAACATTTCGTCATGAACTGGCACCTCGGCGCAGAGGCGTAGCATCGGCGGATACCTCCTTAACTGCCTTGCGGCAGTGTTTATCGGCCGAACACTGGTTTGGAGGAGCCTACATCGTGATTCATAGAAGGATAATTGCCCGGAGGAATTAAACCATTGGGCTAGTAGAAAGGCGTAGTTCAAGAAGGGCACGCGCGGTCGTACCCGGACTGTGCGCACTAGGGCCGCTGCTGCTCAGAGATTTCAGTAACGGTCCCAGCTGAAGGCGGTTATCGCGAAGGGTCCGGAGATGGTCAGGGAATTGGCGAGTTGCCGATCGTAATGGAGCGGGCTGTTGCCGTTAATGCTCACGCTGTTGCCATAGACGGCGCCCATCAAGCCGCCGCTGCCGGTTATGATCACGTCGGAGTTCGGGGCGTAGAACACGACCTGGGAAGTCCCGTTGCCCACAATACTTGAGCTGCCAGTGCCACCGTAGAGAATCTGAAAATTCGCGGGTGCATCGCCGGTGCCGACGTTTGAAATTCCATTGCCGCCGATCACCGGCCCATTGTTTCCCAGGATATACATCACTACGGAGGATCCCGACGGGCTCACCTGAATCTGTGCCTGGCTGCTAACCGTCAGTCCGTCCAGATAGTAGATTCCGCTGCCTAGCGTCAGCAGTTGCTTGCCGCTCAAGCTGATGCTCCCGTAGTGCGTGCCGGGAGTCAGCGTACTGCAACTGCCGCCGCAAGGTACGGCCGCGCCGAGCCCCGTAGGCCCAATGACGGGCGGCAGGCTGAGTGGCGAGATCTTGGTCACGGTGCCGGCGTTAGGGCCGGAGGGCGGGGTGCAGGTGCCGCTCACATTGGCGTAGGCGTCGGTTCCGTGGATGACGGCGCCCAACAGGCTCACCGAGCCATTGGTCCCTACATTTCCTTGCATTTGCGAGGAATTCGTCTGGCTGTTCCACGGACCCTGGCTGGAATCGTAACTGTCTGTGCTGGCCAGACCGGCCAGGGAAATGGCGCTGCAGGAATTTGAGCTGCCAAACGCGGCATAGCCGAAGATGAGATTGGGGAAGTTCTCGACCATCATTTTTACTTGCGCTTGCGCGTTATGAAGGCCGCTAACGTTGCCCTGGGAGGTGATCTTCCAGGAGTGGATCAGCCCGGTTCCTCCACCCAGCAGCTTCAACACCCGGGCATTCATCATCTGGGCTTGCAGGTTATAGCTCGTGCCCGGTATTCCGGAAATCTGGTTGCCATTGCTGCCGGAGTTGAAGAAATTTGAAAAATTGCTGGCGGTGGCGGAGTCCACGGAGCCGTAAGTACCGCTGCCCAACCCGGCAGACAAGACCACGCAACCGGAGGAGTCGGCGGAGGTGCAAGTGCCGTTCTTCAGGGTGACGGGGTACTTGGTCAGATCCAGCTTGCTGGTATCCGGCGCCGGAAGGTTGTTCTTCAGCCAGTCGGCGGCTGCTTGCGTCCCGGACTCCGCCGCATAGCGCGCCTGCACTGTCTGCCTGTAGGTGGTGGCCGAGGACACCTCAATCTGCGTGACGAACGCCAGCGATGCCGCTAGTGCGGACAGCACTGCCATGAAGATCAGCGCGACGATCAGCGCCGATCCGCGCTCCGCATTCTCGCCTTTCATCATTCGCAGAGCAGTCCTCATGGTCCTTCTTCAAAAACTAATTTGGCAGCGATGGCGTCGCCTGCAGCCGGGCCGTTTGCCCCTCTTGCGCCAACGCGACTGCGGCGGCGATGTTTGGGGGAGAAAGATCGAACGTATTGCTCGCCTCCGCATAGGTGCCTGTCTGAGGATCGCGCAGGGCAGTCTGGACCGTGAGCGTCAAACTGACATTGGTTACATAGCTGATGCCGTTCACACTGGTGGTGGACGATGAGAATGAGCAGCCCGTGACCGATGTTACCAGCGTCTGCGCCGGATTCTTGCCGGCTTGAGTGATCGGCGTGGCCGAGCGGCTCAGCGTCTGCGTGGTGTTTGGGTCACAGACGTATTCCACCAGGTACAGGCTTCCATCTGCGTTCATGTCCCCCACGATGTCCAAAGTCGTCGGCGAAACCGCGACCCCCTGTCCTATGACGCCGCTCGCGTACACCGGAGCTCCGGCGGCGTGATTCTGCGCAAACATGCCCGTGATACGGTTACCGCTTGGATCGACGCCGGTGAGGCGCACCAGCTCCGCGCTGCTGCCGGTATCCACCGTGACGTTTTCGCCTGCGTAGAACAGGCTGGCATTGCCGACGGCTACGCTTTGCGGATTACCGCTGGCTAGCGCCGCAGCGCTCAACAACGTGTTTGCGATGCCGGCGGAATTGATCAGCCCGGCCTGCGTCAGCTCCTGCGACAAAAGCTCCACCGCTCCCCGCACCCCGGATTGCATGTCAGCTTTCATCTGGTTTGAGGTGTAATTCTTCTGAAAGTAGTTGGTCAAAGTGAAAGCCGCGGCGGAGATGATCAACAGCAAGGCAACCGCCACCATCAGCTCGAGCAGTGAGAAGCCGCATTGGGATCGGGTGCTCATTGGCACGCTCAAAAGTTGGCCTTCACCGCCACCAGCGTGGTGGAGGGGACCATGCCTCGCCCGCTGACGTTGAAGGCAGCTCGCGTCGTCACGGTGATGGTCTTAAGCCGGATTGCGCCCTTGCTGTCCACTGTTGGCCCAGTAGCGATCTGCCACTGGCGTATGTAAGAAGAGCCGTTCGCTCCGCCCAGCTGGTTGCCCGACTTATCGAGATAATCCACGTACCCGCTGACTGGCGATGCAGGATCGATGCCTCCCGCGTTGCTGCTCGCACCCATGCTGCCGCCCAACTGGGGGTCGTTGAAGGGCAGCACCATCAACTGATTCATCTTGGCAGCGCCATACTCGGTGCTGGTGGTCGCGTTTTGACCCTGGCCGGCGTTCAATCCCGAGGACAGGGTGAACAGAGACAGCACTCCTGCGATACAAGTCAGAAGAATTGCGGACGCAATCACCGTCTCAACGATCGTTGTTCCGCGTTCCCACCGGGAAAGACGTTTTCTCCGGATCAGCCTCATCGCCCCCCCCAGTCTCCTACCGCCGAGCTGTATTGCCAGACGCTCACGGCCCCCGCAGGGGCGACGGTGATGGCGTAGGTAGCATCGTCGTTCCCGGGATTGGCGCCATCCCTCAAATAGAGAGCGTAGTTCGAGGTCGGCACTTGCGTCGCCCCCGACACATCCACCGCCAGGCCCCGCGAGTTGAAAACGATCTGATAGGTCTCGGCAATGGTGGACTGCGTGCCCGTAGGAGCTTTGGACAGTGAGCCGAAGCCGAAGGCTACGCTGGAGGGCAGGGGCTGCGCATCACCGTCGGCTGCCCATGAGTTCGGAGCCGTGTCGCACAGGCCATTTCCAACCTGGGCCTGACAGCGCTCGATCTGGCAGCTTGCCGGAGTAGTTGAGTTGTTGCAGTTCAATCGAGCCAGGGTGAAAGCGGAAGAGGCTCGCACTCGCGTCATCTTCAACTGGAAGGCAATGGACTTTGCCGCTGACGCCATCCGATAGGCGGCCATCATGTGGGTCAGAAACGGGACCGCAATGGCGGCGATCACGATCATAACCACCGCCACCGTCATCAGCTCCACCAGCGAAAAGCCCGCCTCCAGATCGCGTTGGCTGGACGTGACTTCAGATCGCTCAGGATGCACGAACGCAGCCGCCGACAAAAATGGCCGCGAAGAATGCCGCTCTCGCTCCGCCCAATTCAAGGTTGGCCCGGTTCCACAGGAGATTTGCTTGCGGCGTACTGGCTAACCTTACACCAACTTCGGCTGGCAGAGAGCATATTCCGTCGTATCCGGGGCCATTTTGGCCGGACCCCGAGGGCGATGCGCCTGCGGCCGGCGCTAGTCTTGGCCGGTCCCCCGCCCTGCTGGGCGCCATCCTTGAGTCCTTCCATCTTTCTCCGATGGTAGTCGTATACTCAGACTACTGCGCTGCTGAGCCTGCCCGCTTCGCCTCCCAGTGTCTGACTGGAAAACTCTTCTCGCAGTAGAGTGCTTTTCCCGGACCTGGGGTTAGATAACGCAAGCTTCTGGTGAGGAGAAAGCTCTACCGAAAGACCATGCAAATCGGGACATCGCGCCCCGGTCGTTGTCTTGCGATCTGGGCGGGCGGGAGTCGCCTCGAACGGGCACCCGGTCTAGCTCCCGAAGGAAGGCTGGTCAGGCATGCGATCGAGACTCATTGTGGCGCTAGTGGTCTTTTCTGGGCTTCCGCTGTTCGGACAGCAGACACCAACATCGAATCAAGACAAGGCTTTGCCCCAGGGCGCGCCGGTTCCGTCCGCACAGGTCGAGAGCCCTGCCGGGGGCGTGAGTTCTCAGGCGGCTCAGGGCATGGTCTCGACGAGCCCCAGCCAGCCCGCGACTGTTCCCGCTCCGCAGATAGCGGCTCCCGCCGCGCGTTCACTCCAACCGTCGCCTGCCCCCGCTGCTGGCAACCGTGTGCTTGATCTTGTGATCCAGCGCGAGAACCAGTTGGCCACTAACCTGCGGACGTTTACGCCCCTGGTCGAGACCTACATTCAGTATCTTGCACCCGACGCCGAGCTGGGTTTTGTTCCAAAAGATGACCGCTATTTCCTGGGACAACTCAACCTGAGCGACAAGGCTCGAGAAAAAGTATTTGACGACGAGCAACACAAGGGCAAAGTCAAGGGCGCGCTGGATTCTCTGACAGGCATTTTCAGCCTGTTGGGGGTCAAGCTCGATCGCCGTGGATTTCTTTACACCGCTCTGGTGGACGATGGTGGTTTCAACGCTCACAACTACGACTTCGAATACGTTCGTCGTGAGTTCCTCGGCGACGTGCGTTGCCTGGTCTTCACCATCACCCCCAGCAAGGCCGGACATGGAGTGCGCTTTCTCGGCCGCATCTGGGTTGACGATCAGGACTATGCCATCGTGCGCTTCAACGGCGTGCGCACGCCCAGCACCATGACCAGCAAGTATGTGCACTTCGATAGCTGGCGGGTGCAGGTAGCGCCGGGAATGTGGCTTCCGGCAATGGTGTACATGGAGGAATCCGATCTCAAGTTCGGCATGGTGCCCTCTCTGCACATCGTCGGTCAGACGCGTTTCTGGGGATACCAGCCGCTGCGCGGGGTTCGCACCGACGAGCTGACCAACATCACCGTGGAGAATGCCAACGAGTTGGTGAAGGACCAGACTCAGGCGTCCGGGGACATGTCGCCGGTCCAGGCGACGCGCGCCTGGCAACAGCAGGCAGGAGACACGATCCTGGACAAGCTGCAACATGCCCAGTTGCTGGCTCCCGGCGGTGACGTGGACAAGGTCCTGGAAACGGTAGTGAGGAACCTGATCATCACCAACAATCTCGACAACCTTGACCAGGTGCGCTGCCGCGTCCTGCTGACCACGCCGCTGGAATCGTTCACCACTGGCAGAACGATTGTCGTCAGCCGAGGGCTGCTGGATGTTCTCCCGGACGAGGCGAGCCTGGCTGCGGTGCTGGCGCACCAGCTTGCGCACATCGCACTCGGCCACACAACCGATGAGCAGTATGCATTTTCCGATCGCGCCTTCTTTCGCGACGAGGAGGTCTTCCGCCGCCTCGCGCTTGCCCACAGCGAGCCGGAAGAAGCCGCAGCCGACCAGAAGGCGGTCGAGTATCTGAAGAATTCGCCGTATGGGGACAAGCTGCAGAGTGTGGGATTGTTCCTGAAGACCGTTTCCCTCCGCACTCCGGCGCTGCCGAATCTCATCACGCCTCGCCTCGGCGACGCCCTTGCAATGCGTAACGGCAGCACTCAGATGAATGCGCTGGCGACAGCAGCTCCTCAGCTGGATTTGCGCAAGGTGGAGCAGGTCACCGCCCTCCCCATCGGGGGCCGAATCAATGTCGATCCTTGGAATGGCAGCGTTCAGCTGATGAAGGCCAAACCCACTGCCCTGCTCTCTGCTCGCGAGAAGATGGCTCTGCAACTCACGCCCCTCAACCCGTATCTGACGCGCGTACGAACCGAGCCTCCGGACCAGGCGAGCACCAAGGTGGAGAGATCGATCCCCGAGCCCTCGATCAGCCCCGCCAAGGGTGAGAGCGAGGAAAAGGAATCACCGGCTCGTTGAGCGCGCGCCATTCTGCTCGCGGCTGCCCAGCGAACCAGGTCCGCGGCGGCCTCAACCCCGTGTGCGAGAGAGCTCCGAGACAATTAGGATAGGCGTCGATGGCTCTACGAGCGAACCACGGCGACGCCCCTTCCAACGCTGAGCTGCCTGCCGAATCACGATCATGGTCCAGCGACGTCGCGATTCTCGCTTACCTTGCGCTGGGGACCGTGGTCATCCATCTCTTGACCGGCAACCGTTATGGATTTCATCGCGATGAACTGGCGACGCTGGAAGATGCGCGTCATCTGGCATGGGGATACGTGGCTTACCCTCCTCTGACTCCGTTTTTCGGTCGCCTGTCGCTCGAGTTGTTTGGAACCTCGCTGGTAGGCTTCCGCGTGTTCGCGGCACTGGCCCAAGCCCTGGCAGTGTTCCTGACCGGTCTGATGGCGCGCGAACTGGCTGGGCGTAGGGGTGCCCAATTGGCGGCTGCGGCTGCGGCCGTGCCCTTCTGCCTCGGGGGCGGCGCCCTCATGCAGTATGTGTCCTTCGACTATCTGTGCTGGGTGCTGGTCGCGTACTTCGTGGTGCGCCTGCTCAAGTCGGATGACCCGCGCTGGTGGCTTGCCATTGGCAGCGCCATCGGGCTGGGCATGATGTCGAAATACAGCATGCTCTTTCTCGTGGCTGGTCTTGTAGTGGGCATCCTGGTCAGCGGGGCGCGCCGTCATCTCACCAGCAGGTGGCTGTGGTGTGGCGTCGGTTTCTCCCTGCTGATCTTTCTGCCCAATCTCCTTTGGCAGGCAAACCACCAGTTCATATCGCTGGATTTCCTGCGTGACATCCATGCCCGCGACGTTCGCATTGGCCGAACCGGGAACTTCCTTCCGGAACAGCTGGAGCTGACGCTTTTGGCGTTTCCGCTGGCCATTGCCGGTCTCTACTTCTACCTGCTCTCGCGGTCGGGGCAGCGCTTTCGCGCACTCGGCTGGATGTACCTGGTGCCGCTTGTTCTCTTTGTTATTGCCAAGGGACGAAGCTACTACCTGGGCGCCGGTTATCCCATGCTATACGCCGCCGGCAGCGTCTGGGGAGAGCAGTGGCTGGCATCGCTGCGCCGCTCCTGGGCGAGCGTGCTGCGAACCACAGCCTGGGCAGCCCTGCTCGCGGATATCGTGGTGACAGCGGCCCTGACCTTGCCAATTGCGCCCATCAACTCTCGCTGGTGGAGAGTCGCGTCCGAAATTCAGGGTGACTTTCAGGAGGAGCTCGGTTGGCCAGAGCTGGTCGAAACCGTGGCCAGGATCCGCGATTCGCTGCCGGCGGAGGATCGCGCCCGGCTGGGTGTTCTCACCGGCAACTACGGTGAGGCAGGAGCCATCAACCTCTATGGTCCGGCCTATGCCTTGCCGGTGGCGATCAGCGGCATCAACTCCTTCTGGCAGCGCGGTTATGGGAATCCGCCGCCGGAGACGTTGATTGTGATCGGGTTGTCGCGCCGCTTTGTGGACCGCAACTTCACTCGCTGCGAGCTGGCCGGGCACACCTGGAACTCTTATGGCGTGGCGAACGAGGAGACGCTCGATCATCCCGACATTTTTGTTTGCCGCGGCCTGCGCCAGAGTTGGCCGGAGTTCTGGAAAGATTTTCGCTACTTCGGGTGAAGTGAGCGCTCAGCAGTCAGAATTCATCAGTCGAGTCATGCCGGTGCCAGCCGCCATGGGAGGGGCTGCTGACGCACTCACTTCGCTGATATCACGGCGGCGACCGCCTCCATGGCGAACGCTGTCACCCACAGAATGGTACGGACGGTGTGGACGCTTTCCCAACGGGCCCAGATTTCGCGGACATTGTCGGGCGGAGCCGCCACGTTCCACGTCATCATCTGATTGTTGATCGGCACGTTCACTGTCAGGGTGAGAGCGAATCCGGTAATCATGTCTCCCGCTGCCACGGCGACCAGCCAGAAGGCGGCTGTGTTCCACTGCGCGCGCGCCAGGATCAGCCACACCAGTGCCCCTGCGATGGAGCTCAGGGCCAGCGGCGGCATCAGCCGCGCAAAGTAGGTGTGTTGAATCCGTTGGAACTGAAGAAAGCTGGATGCACTCAAAGCCGGCCGGGCAAACGATGCTCCCATGCGGTCGCCAAATAGAATGCCGGCAAACAACCCAGAGGAGACGATGGCGATCACTCGCACAATTTCCAGAGCGCCCACTGGCATCCTCCGCAATGCTGGAGGCGACAGGCTTGCGACCTTCCCGTCGCTCAATTTTCGGTTGGGCGTGTCAGCTTAGCACCTGGCAAGAAGGGAGGGAAGGCGCAGCACCGTTCGAAGTTTGCGTCACAAGTTGGTTTGACGCGATTCTCTCCGCTGGCTTAACATGCGCCCACCGTGAACACTGTTGGAGTGGGTAGCGACATCGCCCATTACCGGGTCCTGGAGAGATTGGGCGGCGGGGGAATGGGTGTCGTTTACGAGGCCGAAGACAGCCGGCTGCGGCGTCATGTTGCTCTCAAGTTCCTACCGGAGGACCTGGCTCAGGATCCTCAGGCCATCGAGCGTTTTCAGCGGGAAGCGCGCTCCGCTTCAGGCCTCAATCACCCCCACATCTGCACCATCTATGAAATCGGGGAGTCCAACGGGCTGCATTACATCGCCATGGAGCTGCTCCAGGGCAAGACGCTGAAGCACTACCTGGAGAACCGGCCGCTCAAAGTCGAGGAAGTCCTCGACCTTGCCATCCAGATCGCCGACGCGCTGGATGCTGCCCACTCGTCGGGAATCGTTCATCGCGATATCAAGCCCGCCAACATCTTTGTGACCAGCCGCGGGCAGGTGAAGGTTTTGGATTTCGGGCTGGCCAAGCTGGCGCCCCAGAACCGTTCCTCCTCCAACTCCAGCGGAATTACCCTGGTGGATGAGCGCCATCTCACCAGCCCCGGCACCGCGGTCGGCACCGTGGCC
>Ga0187776_10001284_pt1 | contig 12483 bp, 10 predicted proteins | sample 0216_BV02_MP12_2_FD_132426 | JGI IMG/M metagenome (GOLD analysis project Ga0187776, IMG submission 132426) | Tropical peat soil microbial communities from peatlands in Department of Meta, Colombia - 0216_BV02_MP12_20_MG | ecosystem: Environmental > Terrestrial > Soil > Wetlands > Peat | place...
GGCATCCGCGTCGTGCGCCACCTCAAGGTGTTCGGCTACGACGATGCGCCGCACGGGCACATGGAAATCGAGCTGAAGAACGTACGCGTGCCGGCGTCCAACGTCCTGCTCGGCGAGGGGCGCGGCTTCGAGATCGCGCAGGGGCGCCTGGGGCCGGGGCGCATCCACCACTGCATGCGCCTCATCGGCCAGGCCGAGCGCGCGCTGGAGAAGATGTGCAAGCGCGCGAGCAGCCGGGTCGCCTTCGGACGCACGGTCGCCGAGCAAGGCGTGACGCGCGAGCGCATCGCCGAGGCGCGCATCATGATCGACTCCGCGCGCTTCATGGTGCTGAACGCGGCCTGGAAAATGGACACCGTGGGAAACAAAGTGGCGAGGAAGGAAATCGCCATGATCAAGGTGCTCGCGCCGAACATGGCCTGCAAGGTGATCGACTGGGCGATGCAGGTGCACGGCGGCGGTGGCGTCGCCGAGGACTTCGGCCTCGCCGCGGCCTACGCGCACGCGAGGACACTGCGCTTCGCCGACGGGCCGGACGAGGTGCACCGCAACCAGATCGCCAAGCTCGAGATCGGCGAGCAAACCACGGTGGCCGAGGCCGTCGCGCCGAAGAAGCGCGCCTAAGGGGCACGCCGTGCGGGTCGGCGTGCCGCGCGAGGTCAAGGTTCACGAGTACCGGGTCGGCCTCACGCCGACCTCGGTGCGCGAGCTGACCGCGCACGGCCACGAGGTGCTTGTCGAGCGCGGCGCCGGCGCCGGGATCGGCGCCGCGGACGCCGCCTACGAGAGGGCGGGCGCAAGAATTGTCGATGACGCGTTCGAGGCGGAGCTCATCGTCAAGGTGAAGGAACCGCAGGCGGCCGAGCGCAGGCGGCTGCGCGCGGACCAGGTGCTGTTCACGTACCTGCACCTGGCGCCGGACCCGGAGCAGGCGCGCGACCTCGTCGCTTCCGGCGCGATCTGCATCGCCTACGAAACCGTCACGCGGCCGGGCGGCGGCTTGCCGCTGCTGGCGCCGATGTCCGAGGTGGCGGGGCGCATGGCGATCCAGGTGGGCGCCGGGTGCCTGGAGAAGGAGCGCGGCGGCATGGGGACGCTGCTCGCGGGCGTGCCCGGGGTTCCAGCGGCGAAGCTCGTCATTCTCGGCTCGGGCGTGGTGGGGGCAAACGCCGCGCGCATCGCGGTCGGGTCGGGTGCGCGCGTGTTCGCGCTCGACCGCTCGGTCGACGCCCTGCGTCGGATAGAGAGTGAATTCGGCGCTCGCGTCGTAACGGTGTATTCGAGCCGCGACGCCATCGAACAGCACGTGGTTTCCGCCGACCTCGTGATCGGATCGGTGCTGGTGCCGGGCGCAGCGGCGCCCAAGCTGGTTTCGCGCGAGTTGCTGCGGCGCATGAAGCCGGGGGCGGCGCTGGTCGACGTTTCGATCGACCAGGGTGGCTGCTTCGAGACCTCGCGCCCGACGACGCATGCCGATCCGACTTACGTCGTCGAAGGCGTGGTGCACTATTGCGTCGCCAATATGCCGGGGGCCGTGCCGCGCACTTCGACATACGCGCTGAACAACGCCACGCTGCCGTTCGTGCTGGCGCTCGCCGACAAGGGCTGGAAGCGCGCGCTCGCCGACGACGAGCATTTGCGCAACGGGCTGAACGTTGCGCGCGGCAAGCTCGCGCACCGCGCGGTGGCCGAGGCGCTCGGCCTCAGATACACGCCGGCTGACGGCCTGCTCTGACCGGCAATTTCACCCGTCTCAAACACAGGAGAAGACATGATCAAGCTGTGCGGCTTCCACGTCAGCAACTACCACAACAAGGTGCGCATCGCGCTGCTCGAGAAGGGCGTGCCGTTCGCGGAGGACGCGAGTTGCACGCCATCGCAGAAGGACGAGTTCCTCGCCCGCTCGCCGCTCGGCAAGGTGCCGTTCATGGAAGTCGACGGTACCGTGCTAACCGAGTCGCAGGTGATCTGCGAATATCTCGAGGACACGCACCGCGAAAGACCGCTCTACCCGGCGGATCCTCTTGCCAAGGCGAAGGTGCGCGAGCTCATCCAGTACCTGGAGCTGCACATGGAGCTCGTCGCCCGGCGCCTGTACAGGGAATACTTCTTCGGCGGCAAGGTGTCCGACGAGACCAAAAAGGAAGTCGAGCGTGACCTGGCGAAGGGTGTGCGCGGCTTTTCGACGCGCGCCAGGTTCGATCCGTACATCGCAGGCAGCGAGCTGACGTTGGCAGACTGCGCTGCCTACGTGCACCTGCCGCTGGTGTCGATGATCAGCAAGATGGCCTTCGGACGCGATTTTCTCGAAGAGCTTCCGGTCAAGCCCTACATCAAGATGCTCGGAGAGCGCCCGGCCTTCGCCAAGGTGAGCGCCGACCGCAAGGTCGCGCAGGAGGCCCTGCTCGCGCGCTCGAAGAAGTAGGCCTGCGACAGTGCGCGAGCTCGCGCCGCTGGGTGAATACCTGCGCTTCGCCGTGACGCTCACGGCGGTGCTCGATCCGTTCCTCGCGGTGCCGATCTTCGTCGGCATCACCGCGTCGCGCTCGTCCGCGGAGCGCATCGCGCTGGCGCGCGTCATCACGTTTACGGTATTCGGCGTGCTCGTGGGCTCGGCGCTCTTCGGCGAGGTGCTGCTTCGCCTGATCGGCGCGAGCCTGCCCGCGTTCAGCGTGGGCGGCGGGCTGGTGCTGCTGTTGATGGCGCTCGCGATGCTGAACGCGCGCGCCGGCGGTGTGCGCCAGTCCGCGGCCGAAGCCGAGGAGCTGCAGGCGGGGGAGCTTTCGGGTGTGGTGCCGCTTGCGGTACCGCTCCTCGCCGGTCCCGGCGCAATCGGCACTACGATCATCGCCGCGCAGGCTCACGGCCTGGCGCATTTAGCCGCGATGATCCTGTGCATCGCGCTCGTGTGCGCGCTGCTCTGGCTCGTGCTGCGCTTCGCGCATGCACTCGCGCCGCGCATGGGCACGACTGGCTTGAATATCGCGACGCGCCTGCTCGGACTGCTGCTCGCCGCGATCGCCATCCAAACCATGGCTTCGGGTCTGGTGAAGCTATTCCCGGGGCTAGCCGGAACCTAAGCGCTGTCCGCGAACCTGCGCGCGACCCAGGCTTCGATCGCCGCACGCATCGCCTCAGGCTGCTCGGTCGGGATCCAGTGGCGCGCGTCGAGCTCGACGATGTCGCAGTCGGGCAGAGCGCGCAGCGCCGCGCGCGTGCGCTGCGGATCGGTGAAGCTGCTGTGCGCCGAAAGCAGCGCGAGCACGGGCGCGGCGATGCTCCTCAGATCCGGCCACGCCGCGCTGACCGCGGCCAGGGCCTGCAAATAGGCGCCGCTCGGCGTGCTGCGCAGGTCGGCAAGCGGCGAGGCGTAGCGCGCAAGCAGCGCTGCGCCTTGCGGGCCTGCCGCGAGCGCAGCGCGGGTCTCGAGATCGAGCTGCTCCAGGTCCAAAGCGGCCAGACGGCGGCGATGTATGCCGAGCGCGTTCAATGCGTGCGTCAGCCACGCGAGCGCGATGAGCAGGGGGCGCAGACGTGCGATGCGCCGCATGCTGCCGGCGAGCGCTGCGGGCGGCATCGGCTCGACCAGCACCAGGCCCGCGACGCTGGCAGGGCTGCGGGCGGCGAACTGGAGCGCGATGTTCGCGCCCAGGCAATGGCCGACGACGACGGCGCGAGCAACGCCCTCGGCCCGAAGCAGGGCGGCGAGATCGGCGCACCACTCGGCCATGCCGATGCGTCCCCGGTAAATGGACCGCCCCTGGCCGCGCAGGTCGAGCCGCAGCAGCGCCCACGATCCGGCGAGCGCCGTCTGGCTGGCAAATTCAGACCAGCGGCTCATGTTGCTTGCGACGCCGTGTATCAGCACCAGCGCGCGCGCAGCGCCGGCCGCGCCCGAGCGGGCGTAGGCGATACACGCACCATCCGGCGCTGCCACCGTGCGCACGCCAGGCACGGGACAAGTCACCGCCGTCACTTGGGGACCGGGCGCGGCATTCCCTGCTGGTCGATGGCGACGTAGGTGAGCGTCGCCTCGGTCACCTTCACCACCTTCGGGTCGGCCGGGCGGCGCTCGGCGAACACCTCGACGTTCACGGTGATCGACGTGGTGCCGATGCGCATGACGTCGGCGTAGAACGAGAGTACGTCGCCGATCTGCACCGGCTGCTTGAACACGAACGAATTCACCGCCACGGTGGCGACGCGCCCGCGCGCCACGCGGCCCGCCACCGTCCCGCCCGCGACGTCGACCTGCGACATGATCCAGCCGCCGAAGATGTCGCCGTTGTGGTTGGCATCCGCCGGCATCGGCACCACGCGCAGCGCCGGGACTTTTCCCTTCGGCAGCTTCAAGCCGGGCGGCTGGTGCGAGGCCTTGCCCATCTAGCGGTCCTTTTCCGCGAGGTAGTGCAGCGGTCCGCCGCGGAACGGAGCGAAGCCGGTGCCGAAGATGAGCCCGGCGTCGATCAGGTCGGCGTCGCTGGCGATGCCTTCCGCGCGCGCCGCCTGCGCTTCGGCGAGATAGGGCTCGATGAGCGATGCGGTCAGCTCCGCGGTGACGGCGCCTGCCGGGGCCTTCACCGGCTTGCCCTTCTCGTAGCGGTAGATGCCCTGCCCAGACTTCTTGCCGAGCTGGCCCAGCGCTACCTTGTCGAGCAGCGACTTCGGCGCCTGCGCTTCGCCGCCTGCGCCTTTCTTCGCCAGCTCCTTGCCCGCGGCGAGGCAGATGTCGAGGCCGACCGTGTCGGCGAGCTCGATCGGCCCCATCGGCATGCCGAACGCCTCCATCGCGGCGTCGATGGTCTCGGGCGCCACGCCTTCATCGAGCATGCGAAACGCGTTCTGCATGTACGGGCCGAGCACGCGGTTGACCAGAAACCCCGGGAAATCCTTGACTGGCAGTGGCAGCTTGTCAACCTGGCGCACGAACGCGGCGGCGCGAGCCGCGAGCGCGGCATCCGTGCGCTCGCCGGAGACCACCTCGACCAGCATCATCTGCGGTACGGGATTGAAGAAGTGGATGCCGACCAGCCGCGCGGGATTCTCGAGGGCGGTGGCGATGTCGGCCAGCTTGAGGCTCGAGGTATTGGAGGCGAGGATCGCATCGGGCTTTGCCAGGCGCGCGAGCCGCGCGAACAGCTCGCGCTTCGCCTCGAGGTTCTCGAATATCGCCTCGATGATCACGTCGGCATGCGCTGCTCCTTGTCCCGCGACGTCTGGCACGAGCCGGTCGAGCGCGTCGCGCACGCGGCGCCTGTCGCGCAGGCGTCGCTCGAAGAGCCGCGCGGCCCGCTTGATCGCCGGCGCAATGCGTTCGGGCGAGGTGTCCTGCAGCGTGACGCGCAGGCCGCGCAGCGCGCATATCGCGGCGATGTCTCCGCCCATCACTCCGGCGCCGACGACATGCACGCGCGCCGCGGCGAAATCCGAGCCCTTGCCGGCGTCCTTGAGCCTTTCCTGGAGGAAGAACACGCGGATCAGATTGCGCGTCGTGGGATGCTCCGAGAGCGCCTTGATCGAGCAGCTTGGATCGTCCGGCGCGATGAACGGATCGCCGTCGTACTTCAGCCACGCGTCGAGGATCGCGTAGGGCGCCGGGTAATGCTCGCGGCGCGCGCGGCGCGCGACCTGCTTGCGCGCCTGCGCCGCCACCAGCTTGCGCCCCGGCGGCGTGAGCAGCAGGCGCTGTGCGAGGGGCGGGCGGCGCCGCGGGCGATCCGCGAGGGTCACCATGCGCGCGGTGTTCTGCAGTATTCGCAGCGGCACGGCCTCGTCCACCAGGCCGATGCGCCGGGCGCGGCGCGCGTCGACCGCGCGCCCGGTCAGCAGCATGTCCATGGCAGCCATGGGACCCACCAGCTTCGGCAGCCACTGCAGTCCGTGCCAGAACGGCCAGATGCCGAGCATCACTTCCGGAAACGCGAAGCGCGTCCTGGGGTCGTCCAGCGCGATGCGATGACGGCAGGCGAGCGCCATCTCCAGTCCGCCGCCCATGCAAAAGCCGTTCACCATCGCGGTCGTGGGGAAGGGCAGCATGCGCAGCTTTTGCATCGTGTCCCATCCGAGGCGCGTAAAGGCGACCGCTTCGTCGGTCGACTTGAAATTCACGAACTCATTCACGTCCGCGCCGGCGATGTAATTGTCCTTCGCCGAGAGGATGATCAGACCCTTGGGGCGGGCCGCGGCAACTTCGTCCAGCGCCGCGCCGAGCTCCTCGAGCGCCTCGCGCGAGAAGGTGTTGGTCGATTCGCCCTGCTTGTCGAAGGTGAGCCAGGTGAGCGCGTCGCGGTCCTGCTCGTGGCGCCAGTGCTTCACAGCGCCTCCACCAGCATTGCGCCGCCCAGGCCGCCGCCGATGCAGATTGCGGCAATGCCGCGCTTGGCCTTGTTGCGCTCGAGCGTGCGCAGCAGATGCAGCACGATGCGCGCGCCCGAGGCGCCGACAGGATGACCGACCGCCACAGCGCCGCCGTCCACGTTCAGCTTTGCCGTGTCGAGCTCGCCGAGCGCGCCCGGCAGGCCAAGCGCGTCGCGGCAATAGGCTGCGTCCTGCCACGCCGCGAGGCAGGCAAGCACCTGGGCGGCGAAAGCCTCGTTGATTTCCCAGTAGTCGAGGTCGTTCAGCGCCAGGCCATGGCGCTTGAGGATCGGCGTTGCCGCGTGCACGGGCCCCAAGCCCATTTGCGCAGGATCGAGCCCGGCCCACTCGGAATCGACGATGCGCCCGGCGGGCTCCAGACCGTGCCGCCGCACCGCATCCTCGGATGCGAGAATCAGCCACGCGGCGCCGTCGGTGATCTGCGAGCTGTTTCCCGGGGTCACGTTGCCGTACTTGCGGTCGAAGAAGGGCTTGAGCTTCGCCAGCCGCTCGAGCGATGCGTCGCGCCGCACGCCGTCGTCCAACGTGTAGGTGTTGCCCTCGCGGTCGTAGAGCGCCTCGAGCTCGCCGCCTCCCGCGGCGAGATATCCCGCGTCCTGCGCCGCGGCGACCCGCTGGTGGCTGCGCACAGAGTATTCGTCCATCTGCTCGCGCGTGATGCCGAAGCGGTAGGCGAGGTTCTCCGCCGTCTGCCCCATCAGCAAGCCGACCATCGGGTCGGTGAGGCCCTTCATGATGCCGATAACCGGGGCGAGCAGCGCCTTGAGCGGCAAGCGCGCGAACAGCGCGGCCTTCTGGCCGGCGGACTTCGCCGTCGCCATGTCGGCGAACCAGTTCACCATCGCGTCCGCGTACAGGAGCGGCGCGCGCGACAGCGCGTCGACCCCGCCCGCGAGCACCAGCTCGGAGCGTCCCGCGAGGATGTTGTTGATGCCCGAGTCGAGCGCCTGCATGCCGGAGGCGCAGTTGCGCATCACCGTCCAGCCCGGCACCTTCTGCCCGCAGCCCATGCGCAGCGCGACTACGCGGCCGATGTTGACTTCGTCGACCGACGGTGCGGCGCAGCCCAGGATTACCTCGTCCAGCTCGGTCGGCTCGAAGCGCTGCCGCGCGAGCAGCGCGCGGCCCGCCTGCGTCGCAAGGTCCCCGGCGGAAAATACGCCGGGACGGTTCTTCGCTTTGAGGAACGGCGAACGCGCGCCGTCCACGATGTAGATGGGTTTGGCGAACATGGTCAGGCGGCCTTTGCCTTCGGGGGGTTTTCCTGGGCTAGTTTGCGCATGATCTCGGCGCGGCCAAAGTCCTGCGCGAAATCGTCGACCTTTATGACGTCCTTGCGCAGCGTCTCTTTCGCCTGCCACAGCGCGAGCTCGTCGACGCCGATCACGCCGTGCGCGTGCGCCTGCGCGGCGACGTCTGCGCCGGGACCCGGCTGCAGCGTGCCGCCGCGCACCGCTTCGCGCATCTTCTTATCGATCGGCTCGCAGGCGATCGTGGCGCGGAACGCAGCCTCCAGGATGCCGGTGGCGTCGGACTGGTCACGCGGTACGTACATGCCCGCCGTCAGGCGGTCGCGCGCCGCGCCGGGCTCGAGCACCAATCGGGCGCACTCGTGATTGTGGCTGTCCTTCGGCGGACGGAACGGCGTGCCGAGCGGGAATACCACCCAGCGCAGCAGCCAGCGCAGCGGCTTGACCGGGAAATTCGCGTACACCGCGTCGATCGCCTGCTGAGCCTGCCACAGCGCATCGCGCACCGCCCAATGCACGAGCGGCAGGTCGTCTGCGAGGCGCCCCTGGTCCTCGTAGCGCTTGAGCGTCGCCGAAACCAGGTACATCATCGACAGAACGTCGCCTAGGCGCGCCGAAAGCTTCTCCTTGCGCTTGAGGGACCCGCCCAGCGCGAGCATCGACATGTCGGCGAGGAACGCGAACGCGGCGGAGAGCTGCGAGACGCGCTGGAAGTAGCGTGCCGTCTCGGGCGCCGCAGCGGCGGGCGCGGGCGCCAGCCGCGCGCCGCTCAGCCCGTGCACGAAGGCGCGCACGCCATTCGAGAGCACGTGGCCGACGTGCGCGGTGAAAGCTTCGTCGAATTCGCGCACCGCGGCCTTGCCGCTCATTTCCTTTGCCGCGCGCATCTCGCGCAGGACGTACGGGTGGCAGCGGATCACCCCCTGGCCGAAGATGATCAGGCTGCGGGTGAGGATGTTGGCGCCTTCCACGGTGATGCCGACCGGGACCACCTGGTAGCCGCGGCCGATCCAGTTGCTTGGCCCGAGGCAGATGCCCTTGCCGCCGTGGATATCCATCGCGTCGTCGATGACCCGGCGCACGCGCTCGGTCATGTGGTATTTGGCGATCGCAGAGATCACGGCCGGCTTCTCGCCGGCATCGACCGCGCCCGCGGTCATTACGCGCGTGGCGTCCATCGTGTAGCAGTTCGCGGCGATGCGCCCGAGCGCTTCCTCGACGCCCTCCAGCTTGCCGATCGGCGTCTTGAACTGGCTGCGCACGCGCGCATACGCGCCGGTGTAGCGCGCCATCGCCTTGGCGCCCCCCACCGACGAGCTCGGCAGCGAGATGGAGCGTCCCGCGGCGAGGCTGTTCATCAGCATCATCCAGCCCTTGCCTGCGTAGTCCCTGCCGCCGATTATCCAGTCGAGCGGCATGAAGACATCCTTGCCCCAATTTGGGCCGTTCTGGAACACGGCGTTCAGCGGCAGGTGACGGCGGCCAATGTTGACGCCCGGATGGGTAGTCGGAACTAGCGCGCAGGTGATGCCGAGGTCCTCTGCGCTGCCGAGCAGCCGCTCGGGGTCGTACAGCCTGAAGGCCAGGCCGAGCACGGTGGCCACCGGCCCCAGCGTGATGTAGCGCTTGTCCCAGGTCACGCGCATGCCGAGCACTTCCTTGCCCTGGTAGCTTCCCCTGCACACGATGCCGTAGTCGGGGATCGATGCCGCATCCGAGCCTGCCTCGGGGCTGGTGAGTGCGAAGCAGGGGATCTCCTGGCCCTTGGCGAGGCGCGGCAGGTAGTGGTTCTTCTGCTCCTCGGTGCCATAGTGCAGCAGCAGCTCGGCGGGCCCGAGCGAATTCGGCACCATGACCGTCACGGCCGCCGCGTTCGAGCGCGTCGAGAGCTTCATCACCACGGCAGAGTGAGCGAGCGCGGAGAAGCCGAGCCCGCCGTACTTCTTCGGAATGATCATGCCGAGGAAGCCCTTGTCCTTGGCGAACTGCCACGCCTGCGGTGGCAGGTCCTGGCGCTCGTGCGTGATCTCCCAGTCGTTGCACATGGCGCACAGCTCTTCGCAGGGCCCGTCGAGAAAAGCCTGCTCTTCGCTCGTGAGCCTGGGCGCCGGCGTCGAGAGCAGCCGCTGCCAGCGCGGGGCGCCGGAGAACAGGTCGCCATCCCACCATACCGTGCCGGCGTCGATCGCTTCCTTTTCCGTCTGCGACATGTCCGGCAGGATGCGTCGGAACAGCGCCAGCAGCGGAGCGCTGATCAGCGCCCGGCGCAAGACGGGCACGTTGAGCGCTACGGCGAGCGCAAGGAACGCGACGGCGAGCAGCGTGTTGACGGTCGCGCCGAAGGCGGCCGCGACCGAGAGCCAGATCGCGAGCGCGGCGCCTGCCGCAGTCCACCAGATGAGCGGCAGCCCGAAGAAGCCGAGCACCAAGAACGCGGCGATTGCGGCGAGCACGAATGCAGGCATGGTCATCCCCCGTTTCTCTCTATGCGGCGATCTTGACGTCGCGCCGTTGCGGCAGCGGCGCGCACAGCCCGGCGGTCAGGAACGCGGCCAGCCGGTCTTCCAGCAGCCGCGCGTCGTAGCGATCTTCGGGCTTGCAGCCGGCGATCAATTGCACCGTGTCGGTCGCGGCGAGCGTGTAGGACAGCGTGCCGAACATGAAGTGCATGCGCCACACCAGCTCGTCGCGCGGCAGCTCCGGCAACGATTTGACGAACGCCTGCTTGAAGCGCTCCATGGTGGGTGCATACAGCTGGCCGATCAGCGCGCGAATCGGCGCTGCCGGCTCGGTGTAAGTGCGTCCGAGCAAGCGGATGAAGTTGCGCCCCCCGCCGGCTGCGTCTTCGATCATGCGCAGGCCGGGGCGGACGAACGCCCGGATGACGTCCTCGGGCGCCAGCGGCGCCCCTGCCGCCTCGCGCTCCTGCTGATCGAGCGCTGCAACCCGCTCGGCGTTCATCGGGTCGAGGCGCCGCCGAAACAAGGCTTCGATTAGCGCGTCCTTGGAGCCGAAGTGATAATTGACGGCAGCCAGATTCACTCCGGCGGTCGAGGTCAACAGGCGCATCGACGTGGCTTCGAATCCGCGCTGCATGAACAGCGCCTCGGCCGCGTCGAGGATGCGGGTGCGAGTCTCGTGCTGGGGTTTGACGGCGAGCAGGGACATGGGGGCGTCCTGAATGGAATCAAACGAACGTTTGAATGATAGATTGAGTCGCGGCGTCGCGTCAATCAGATGAGCGGCTTTTCCCTGCTAGGCCTAGTCCTGCTGTCGATGGCGTGGCTGTTCTTCATCGGCGGCGCGGCGTTCAATTTCCAGGCGTGGCGGACCGCGCTGCGCGCCCGCCGGGGCAGCAGCGCCGCGCCTGCGGGGGGGATCCCGTTTCTGCCGGGAGTCGTCGGCTCGCTGGCTTCGTTCTTCACGGTCGGCTGGGCCCTCGAGCAAGGCTACGCAGTGCACTGGCCGTGGCTTTGGATCGCGCTGCCGCTCGTGCTCGACGTCTACTGCGCAGGCGGCCTACTGCTCGCGCTGCTCGGGCTCGCGCGCCGCAGCCGCAAGGGGAGGCCCGGCGCCTAGCCCTTAGAATGCCGGGCTCGCCATGGCCCGACGCGCGCATCAGTCAGCTCCGACGCAGCGACTCTCAGGATCCGAGTGGCGCGCGCTGCGGCTGCTTGTTCCGTACCTGCTCGAGTACAAGTGGCGCGTCGTGGCGGCGCTGAGCTTTCTCACGCTAGCCAAGATCGCCAATGTCGGCGTGCCGCTGGTGATGAAGCACGTGGTCGACGGCCTGGATTCGCGCACCGCGGTGCTCGCGGTGCCGATCGCCCTGCTGGCGATCTACGGTATCCTGCGCTTCTCCACGACGCTGTTCGCCGAGCTGCGCGACGTGGTGTTCGTGCGCGTCACGCAGCGCGCCATCCGGCGCGTCGCGCTCGGCGTGTTTCGGCATCTGCACGGGCTGTCGCTCCGGTTTCACCTGGAGCGCCAGACCGGCGGCATGTCGCGCGACATCGAGCGCGGCACGCGCGGCATCTCGACCCTGCTGTCGTACCTGCTGTTTTCCATCATTCCGGTGATCCTCGAATTCGCGCTGGTCGCCGCGGTGCTGCTGAAGAAATTCGACTGGCGCTTCGCCGCCATAACCTTCGGCGCGGTCGTCCTGTATCTCAGCTTCACCGTGCTGGTGACGGAGTGGCGCATGGGGATCAGGCGCCGGGCAAACGAGCTCGATTCGAAGGCCAATACGCGCGCCATCGACAGCCTGCTCAACTATGAGACCGTCAAGTACTTCGGCAACGAGGAGTTCGAGGCGCGCCGCTACGACGAGAACCTGCGCAAGTACGAGACCGCCGCGGTGCAGAACGAAGCTTCGCTCGGCCTGCTGAACATCGGCCAGTCCTTCATCATCGCCATCGCCGTGACAGCGCTCATGTATCTCGCCGCGGAGGGTGTGGTCAGGCAGGCTTTCACGCTCGGCGACCTCGTGCTGGTAAACGGATTGCTGATCCAGCTCTACATTCCGCTCAATTTCCTCGGCATGGTGTATCGCGAAATCAAGCAGGCGTTGATCGACATGGATCGCATGTTCCGACTGCTCACCGAGCACCGGGAGGTCGAGGATCGTCCCGGTGCCGCCAACGTGCCCGCTGGCCCCGTGACGGTCGAATTCCGCGACGTGGACTTCTCCTACGAGTCGGCGCGCCAGATCCTGCACCGAGTGAGCTTCGCCATTCCCGCGGGGCGCCGCGTCGCGGTCGTGGGGCACTCGGGCTCGGGCAAGTCGACGCTCGCCCGGCTGCTGTATCGCTTCTATGACGCGAGCAGCGGAGCGATCCTAGTGAACGGTATAGAC